>Ga0181520_10011303_pt1 | contig 11751 bp, 10 predicted proteins | sample PEATcosm2014_Bin_29_FD_132451 | JGI IMG/M metagenome (GOLD analysis project Ga0181520, IMG submission 132451) | Peatland microbial communities from MTU Mesocosm Facility, Houghton, MI, USA - PEATcosm2014_Bin02_30_metaG | ecosystem: Environmental > Terrestrial > Soil > Wetlands > Peat | place...
AGCGAAGCTGGTGAGCACGATGAAGCAGGTGATTGCTCCCTTGCGCGCCATGCGCTTGCGGCGCGCGGCATCGGCGCTCTTGGTGATGGCCAGAAACGACGGAATGGCGGCGAAGGGATCGACGAGGAAAAAGATGGAGCTGAGCGCCAGCAGCGAGAAGCGCACGATGGGCGCCTGGCTGAGCTCGTTTAGAGCATCCGCGGCTGAGCTGGAAAGGAGCACATTTCAGGCTAGAACATTCCGCGCGGAGTTGCCAGTGAACGAGAGCGAGGCTTGCGCGTCCGCAACGAATCAGAACGTCATCCGCATCATGAGTGAAGGCGCGGGGCGCTTTTGCGATCCTGCCCCCATGGGCGCACCGCCGATTGAGCCTCTATTGCTGAAACCGTTCAAACCAAATGCGCCGCTCGAGAATGCACCATGCATTCCACTGGAGCCCATCAGTGCGGCGGTAGAGAAGTTGTACGCGCCGCGGAAGGTGGAGCTATTGAATGCGGCCTGCGCCGAGCCTTTCCCGACGCCGCCCGGGCCACTGGCATGGGCGTTGAGCCCGTCGCCAAACGACATTCTGAAGCTGCCGAACGATGAACGGAGGTTCATGCCGGCCGCTGCGCGCACGAACTGACCGAAATTCGGCTGGTTGAACTGACCGGGCTGACCCATCAGCCCCCGGCCACGATTGCCCATTGGGTCGGAGATCGTCGCTTCGGGGGTCATCGCTATCGCGCCCTGCCCGGAACGCGCGCTGCCGCCCGGCAGATAGGCGTCAAACGGCGTGCGATCCCAAAGTGAAAAGTGAACTCCGCCGTAGTCTTGCACCGGGTGTTGCTGACCGGTCCCAGTCAGCTCCCTGCCCTGCCGGCGATGATCCCGCGGCGCAGCCGGCGCTCCGTAATCGGCCGGCACTGCCGCATGCAAGGAGGTTGTTGCCATTGGAGCTGCGGGCGTCTGCGGCGCAACTGCCGGGACTATTTGCGGAGTAGGTGCGTCGATGTCGGTGCTGGTTGCGTCTGTGCCCGACGCGTTTGTGCCCGATGCGCTCTGCGCGTGCAGCACACTCACCGGACGCCCAAAGACAAGCAACACAGTACCGCTCAAAACCAGAAGATGAACTCGGAAGGAGGGAGAGAATCGGATCATGCAGTTTCTCACCGTTTGCAAGAGTCCACGACATGGGCAGTCTTGCGGTGCGCCTGAATGAGTGTACGCTTTTTCGAGCCCTGGCGACGACAGCCAGAGGCAATCCTGTTGCTTGCTCAGGTGCATATTGCTTGCTCCGGAACAAACAGAAGGTGGGAATGCAGAGGAAGCTTCTGTCTGTTACAGAGGGCGTCGATCTCGTGAACGATGCGGAGAAGAACGCAGCACCGGCCGGCTCAACCTGCACTAGAATCATCTCTTGCTCACCGACGCTCAACTCGACGCGCTCAACGTTGTCCTGGTCTCGCCGCGCAATCCCCTCAATATAGGAGCGGCGGCGCGCGCCATGGCCAACTTCGGATTGCGGCGCATGGCTGTGGTCGCGCCCTATGAGGAGCACTGGCGCGAGGCCAAGTCCGCCATCGGCGCCTCAGACCTGCTCCAAAGCGCGAAACGCCTGGAACGCGTGGCCGAGGCCGTGGCCGATTGCACGCTGGTGATTGGCACGGGAACCCGCGCGCATCGCAAACCCGAGCAGCCCGTGATTCCGCTCCCTGAGCTGACGCCGTTAGTCGGCGTTGAGCTCGCACGCGGCGGCCGCGTGGCGCTGGTCTTCGGGCCAGAGAAGCGCGGGCTCACCCGCGAGGATCTCGCACTTTGTCACGTGCTGGTGGAGATTCCCACCGATCCTCGCCAGCCCTCGATGAACCTGGGCCAAGCAGTTGCCGTGTGCCTGTATGAATTGACGGCGCGCGTCTCCCATCCTGGCGACAAGGACAACGCCGTCGCAAGGATAGGGCAAACGGATCCTGACGACGCTGCGGCTCCTGCATCGATGCGCGATCTCGATCTGCTGGCCGGCGTCGTCGCGAAGACCATGCAGGCCGCAAACTACTCGCCCGCCGCGATGCAGAAGGCGAATGATCATGATTTGCACCTGCTGCTGCGCCGGCTCAAGCTGGAGCGGCGCGACGCGCGGCGGATTCTGGGGCTCTTTCGGCGGATTCTCTGGAGCCTCAAGCGCTGAATTGGCCTCAAGGATTGAAATGGGAAACTGTTGTTCAGGCGGTTACCAATGGTGCAATCCTCACTGCGGCAGAGTCTGGATTCCTGATACAGTGGCGTTCGAAGGCTTCCATGCTTCTGCCCGTAACTCGATCCCGTGTCTTGTGTCTTGCTGCGCCTGTGGCCCCGATCAACGTGATTCGGCCCAGCGTGGTTCGGTGCAGTGTTCTATTCGCCTGCGGCGTCGTGGCGCTGCTGCTGGCGCTGGGCGCTGGAAATGTGCGCGCACAGCAAGCGGCGCCCGCGCCCGACAGCCAGCCTGCGGCGCAAACACCCGCTCCTGCGCCCGTAGAAACTCAGCCGGTTCCCGCTCCTGCGCCGGCTCTGGCGCCCGCGGCCGCACCGAAAAGCCCAAGCCAGTCCCGCGAACCCGAGAGCATCACGGAAGACGAGCTGAGAAAGCAGCTCGAAGGCAAAGACCTCTTCCTGCGCGGCGGCTATCTCGACAACACGCTCACCTTCAACGAGCACGGCGTGCTCATCGGGCACTCGCCGCAGGGCTCGTATACGCTCAGCGGAATCCGCATCGACAAAGTGCGGCTCATGAAGCATAAGGTGGAGCTCACGGGCAGGCGTTACGCGTTGCACTTTCTGGGCGCGCTGCCGTCCGAGGATCCCACGAAGGTTGTGGATCGAGTGAACATCACGCCTAAAAAGAAAGAAGTGCGGATCACCATCGATCGCGAGTTCGTGGTCAAGGCGAAGCAGCAAAAAGGCAGGGGAAAAGAGGCGCAACCGTCCGCGAAGCCCGCTCCCGCAGGGGCTCCGTCGCCTGCCGCAACTGCGACAAATCCCGCAACGGGCCCTGCGCCAAACATCGAGCCGACCGATGCTGAGGAGGCGCAGACCGAGATGGCCAAAGCGCCCGAGGCTGAGCGGCCCGCTGACGCCAAGAGTGTCACCACCACGCTTTCGGCGGCGCACGCCAACTCGGTTCTCGCTGAAGCGCTCGGCAACGTGTTCGCGCAGGGCTTCGATGCGCGCATGATGGCGACCATGCCGGTTTTCTGGAAGCTCTACTACGAGGCCATCGCGGCCAGCGCCGATTACCAGCCTGCGGATCCCAAGGTGCTGCGGCAGAACATGGTCGACAAGAAAGCGCAGCTCAAGTCCACCTTCGAGCCGGTGTCGAACCAGTTTGCGCAGGACTACGGCGTCGCGGGCATATCGGAGTATCACGTGATCGTCGGCGCCGACGGCAAGCCGCGCGAGATCGCCGTCGCGCGGCCCATCGGTTTCGGGCTCGACGAGAGCGCTGTCGATTCCATTCGCAAGGCCACCTTCGAGCCGGCCGTTAAGGACGGCTCGCCGGTTCCGGTGATGCTCAATATAGTGGTCGAGTTCCGGATCTACTCCCAGCGCACGGCCGAGGATTCGAAGCCCGCGCCCGAACAGACCTCCGAAGCGCCGTCGCTGCCCGGACCGTACAGCTTGCAGCATTGAAGCGCGGCTGCGAGCCGCGCTGGCTGTCTGCTGTCAGTTCTCAGATTTCAGCTCGTGGTTCGTGATTCGTGATTCGTGATTCGTGAATCGTGAATCGTGAATCGCCGCAAAACCCCTACCCGAAAAACCGATGCGCTTGCGCGGCACAGGAACACAGAAACGCAGAAACTGTGAGCCTGTGGGGTTTTGCGCTGTAAGTTATTGATTGCGAGTCGGTTCCGAGCTCCACAGTTTCACAACTCATCTTGCGCGGCGGGCCGGCGGGGTGCGGAAGAGCAGGGAGCGAGGGAACAAGGGAGCAAGGGAGCGAGGGAGCGAGCCACCCCGGCAGGGAGCGAGGGAGCAAGGGAGCAAGGGAGCAAGGGAGCGAGGGAGCAAGGGAGCGAGGGAGCAAGGGAGCGAGGGAGCAAGCCACCCCAGCGGGCAGAAATCGCCCGCCGGGGACCCCGGCAGGGAGCGAGAAAGCCAGCTTCCCGCTTCGCGGGTTCGCTTGAACCGGGGTGGGGGGGGTGGGGGCCTTTCTTGTTACTCCCTGGTTCCCTCGATCCCTGTCTTTCAAAAAAACGGGCGGCGCGGGAATCTCCAGGGTCATCTGGGACTCACCGCGCCGCCCAACCGCATGCTCACTTCTTCAGCCTGAAACCAGTGTAGCGATCCGCTGGAAATAATCTGCAAAGTTAGCAAATTAAATAAGTGATTTGGAATGAATTGGATGCGCATGGACGGCGGGACTCGGGGGGATTGACAGGTCCGCGGAGGGAGCGGGTCGGCACGGCGTGATTCAGGCGGGGCGAAGGCTTTCGCTGGCGGTTCGGGCGTTTGTGGGACCCATCCTGATAGATCGTGGTCCGGCGCTCTCCCGCTCATCGCGATAAGACTGCGATGAACGGGGCACAGCTTTTCACGGATCAGCGCGCTCCTAATGAGCGGGCCACCCGCCTGTTCGGAATGCTTTTCCCGCGATTTGACGCCGGCCGACGAAGCGCCGCTTAGCATGATCGGCGTATACTGGCGCGGAGTCGGGAAGGCAGAAGGTGAGTCCCGGCGCAAAGGAGCTCGCTCGTGAAAGTCAGCTTGAAATGTAGCTTGGTGTTGTGTCTTGCAGCCGCCTTCGTCACCCCGGCGTTTGCGCAAAGCAGCGGGGCAGATGTCTACAAGGCGAAGTGCCTCATGTGCCATGGACCAGATGGTATGGCGAACAATCCGGCGGGCAAGGCGCTGAAGGCCCCGTCGTTCAAAGATCCGGCAGTGATCAAGGCCTCGGACGCCGAGCTTTTTGCCGCTGTGAAGAATGGCAAGGGCAAAATGCCCGCAGAGAACGGCAAACTGACCGACGCGCAGATCAAAGCGGCGATCGAATACGTGCGCACGCTGGAGAAGTAAGAAGCGAGCGAAAACAAGCAAGCGACGACCCGGATAGCGAGCAGATTCTTTGGTTGCGGGTAGAATGCTCCGCAGCCCCGCTGCGCACGAAGAGTACCCCAGTTGTTTGATTGGCGGGCGCGACTTGCTTCGCGTCCGCGACGGCTACGTTTGTCCAGCTTGTTGCGCGTGACCCGGTACGGCCCTCCCTTCAAAAATCCCAATTCGCCTCAAGTGATTCATGGGTTTGTGGTCCTTATCACAAGACCAGGAGTCAGAGCGGCCTCTCCTGCGCTTCTAATTGTGATCTCTATCACAGACCGGCATCTCGAACGATCTCTATTGTTCTGGTGCGACTTGCAGACCGGGCTTTTCAGCAATGAATCGTTCTGGAGGCGTGCAGGCGAACTTCTCCTGGGAGGTTGCGGCTCTTGGTCTGTGGTTTAACAACGCAATCAGAGTTTCGGTGCCGGCCTGCGGCAGGGGGTGCGGTCCATGTGCGCTGACCCCATTCCTCAGACGCGGACCACGCGGCGCCACGCAATTGAGCTCTTCCTGGGCGGCGGCGTGCTTGCCTCTCTGGCCTCATTTCTCTATCCGGTGCTGCGCTTCCTTGTGCCGCCGCCGGTGGTGGATCTGGGCGGCGACGAGGTGGTGGCGGCCAAGGTGGGCGATCTGAAGCCGAATTCAGGAGAGATTTTCCGATTCGGCAGCCGGCCGGGCCTGCTGATTCTGGAAAGCGACGGCACTTATCGCGCACTCTCGGCCACATGTACCCACCTGGGTTGCACGGTTCAGTACCGCGCCGATCTGCGCCAGATCTGGTGTCCGTGTCACAACGGAATCTACGATCTCAGCGGCCGGAATGTTTCCGGTCCTCCGCCGAGGCCGCTGGATGCGTTCGACGTTCATTTGCGCGGCGAAGAGATTGTAGTCAGCCGGAAGCAGGAGGCGTAGCCATGTTCGCCGCGCTCTATCGCTGGCTTGACGATCGGTTGCACCTGGACGGACTGATTGAGCCGTTCCGCCACAAGACGGTTCCCACGCATCGACTGTCGTACTGGTATTTCTTCGGCGGCATCACTCTGTTTCTCTTCATGGTGCAGGTGTTCACCGGGATCCTGCTGCTGCTGTATTACCGCCCCAGCGCCAATGAAGCCTTCGAAAGCGTGCAGTACATCATGACGCGGGTGCAGTTTGGCTGGCTGATTCGTTCCATCCACTCATGGTCGGCCAACCTGATGATTTTCACTGCCTTCGTGCACATGTTCAGCGTGCTGTTTCTGAAGGCGTACCGCAAGCCCAGAGAGATGACATGGGTGAGCGGCATGTTGCTGCTTTTTCTGGTGATGGGATTCGGGTTCAGCGGCTACCTGCTGCCCTGGAACAAACTGGCCTTCTTTGCCACGACGGTCGGCACGCAGATGGCCGGACAGGTCCCGATCATCGGCCAGCCCCTGATGGTCTTTCTTCGCGGCGGCCCGCAGGTAACCGGAGCCACACTGACCCGATTCTATGGATTCCATGTTGCCGTACTGCCCATGTTGGTCACGGTGCTTATTGCGATCCATCTTTTTCTGGTGCAGCGCCAGGGCATGAGCGTACCACCCAAGGTTGAAGCCGCGTGGACCAAGAATCCCTCATTGCGCCGGGAGATGAAGTTCTTTCCCAATTTTCTGTTGCGCGAATTGATGGCCTGGTACGTGGCGATCGCCACGCTGGGCGCGCTGGCTGCGCTGTTCCCGTGGAACCTGGGCGTGAAAGCAGAGCCTTTTGCGTCGGCCCCGGCGGGAATCAAGCCTGAGTGGTACTTCTTGTTCATGTACCAGACACTCAAGCTCATTCCCTCGAAAGTGTGGATCGTCGATGGAGAGGTTCTGGGCATACTCGGTTGCAGCCTGGCCGGTCTGTTCTGGGTGCTGCTGCCTTTCTTTGAGAGCGATAAGCCCGCACGCACCCGCACCTGGATCACCGGCCTCGGAATCTTTGCTCTTGCTTTCATGATCGTGATGAGTGTCTATGGCTATGTTGCGCAATAAGGTCCGCGGGTTCGCCGCTCCCCGCTCCGCCGTTCTGGCAGGATTGGTCGCGCTTGCGGCATGTCTGGGATACGGGCAGGCTGTGAACTCCTGCGTGGATTGCCACTCTACGATGCCGGATCCTTTGGGAGTCAGCTCCGACAAATTCAGCCAGGACATTCACGCGCAGAAGGGGCTCACCTGTACGAGTTGCCATGGCGGCGACGCCTCCAGCTACGATCCCACCGTGGCCATGGGCAGCAAGGCGGGCTTCAAGGGCAAGATCGATCGCAAAAAGATACCGGACTTGTGCGGATCGTGCCATTCGAATCCCAACCTCATGCGCCAATACGACCCCAGCCTGCGCACAGACCAGTTGGCCGAATACCACACCAGTGTGCACGGCAAGCGCCTGGTCACCGGCGACACCAAAGTGGCCGTCTGCATCGACTGCCACAGCGTCCACGATATCCGTCCGCCGAGCGATCCCCGTTCCACGGTGAATCCCGTCAACGTGGCCACAACCTGCTCGCGCTGCCACGCCGACGCGAGTTACATGAAGCAGTACGGGATTCCCACCGACCAGTTCGCCAAGTACAACACCAGCGTCCACCACGACGCATTGGCGGTGCGCGGCGACTTGAGCGCGCCGACCTGCACTACCTGTCACGGAAACCACGGCGCGGTGCCGCCCGGCGTCGACAAGGTGCAAAACGTCTGCGCCAACTGCCACGTTTTCCAGGCGCAGATGTATGCGAAGAGCACGCACAGCAAGGTCTTTCAGGATAAAGGCCTTCCCGGCTGCGTGGTCTGTCACACCAATCACGGGATCCATATGCCTTCCGATGCCATGCTCTCGACCGGCCCCAGCGGCGTTTGCATGCGCTGCCACGCCCCCGGCGACCATTGCGACCGCGCGCGCGCCTCGATCCTTGCCAACCTCACGCAGTTGGATGGCACCATCAGGCAGGCCGACGACGCTCTGCGTGTCGCCGAGTCTTCCGGCATGGAAGTAAGCGAGGCTCGCCTCAGCCAGGATCAGGCGCGCGATGCTCTCACCAAGGCCCGCGTGACCATTCACAGCTTTCAGGCCGGCCTCGTCGATCAGGACATCCAGGTCGGCATGAAGATCGCTGCCGCCAACCTCAAGGCCGGCAAGGATGCGATGATCGAGCGCAACCATCGCCGCATCGGGCTCGGCCTCTGTCTCGTCGCCGTCGCCTTCATGCTGGTCGGGCTCTGGCTGTACATCAGGAAATTAGAGAAGCATTCAGGGGCCTGAAGACGCCTGTTCCCTCCGAAAACGCGCAACGGCCAGCATTGCGGGCATTCGAGGCCCTCCAAGGCCCCTGCTCCCCAATTCACAGGGCTTAGAACAGGCTGATTTAGCATGGAGTTCTGGAGCCACAGAAACGCCATGAAACCCATTACTGACTTCATCAAGCACCATTACCGCCATTTCAACGCCGCCGCCCTGGTGGATGCGGCCGAAGCCTACAACCAACTGCTGGCCGATGGCGGCAAGATGTTTGTGACCATCGCCGGCGCCATGAGCACGGCGGAGCTGGGGCTGTCGCTGGCCGAAATGATCCGCCAGGACAAGATCCACGGGATCTGCTGCACGGGAGCGAACCTGGAGGAAGACGTCTTCAACCTGGTGGCGCACAACTACTACGAACGCGTGCCGCACTACCGCGACCTGACGCCCAGCGACGAAGCGGCGTTGCTGGCGCGGCACATGAATCGCGTGACGGATACGTGCATCCCCGAGATGGAGGCGATGCGGCGCATTGAGAACGAGGTGCTGGCGGAGTGGGTGAAGGCCGACCAGGCGGGCGAGCGCTTTTTTCCGCACCAGTTCATGTACAAGATTCTGCTTTCGGGCGGGCTCGCGAAGAGCTACCAGATCGACTCGAAGAATAGCTGGCTGCTGGCCGCGGCCGAGAAGAATCTGCCCATGTTTGTGCCGGGATGGGAGGACGCGACGCTGGGCAACATGTACGCGGGGCACTGCATCACGGGCGACGTGAAGAAGGTGCACACGGTGCGCACCGGCATTGAGTACATGATGGAACTGGCGGAGTGGTACACCAACACGACCGCGAAAACGCCGCTGGGATTCTTCCAGATTGGCGGCGGGATTGCGGGCGATTTTCCGATTTGCGTGGTGCCGATGCTGCACCAGGATCTGCAGCGGGAGCATGTGCCGCTGTGGGCGTACTTCTGCCAGATTTCGGATTCGACGACGAGCTACGGGTCGTACTCGGGCGCGGTGCCGAACGAGAAGATTACGTGGGGCAAGCTGGGCGAGAAGACGCCGAAGTTCATTATCGAGAGCGACGCGAGCATTGTGGCGCCGCTGGTGTTTGCGTATGTGCTGGGGTGGTGAAAAGCAGCTTCTAGCTGCTAGCTGCTGGCTTGGTTCGTGGACTTAGCGAGCGAGTGAAGAGAGTGAAGGGAGTGAAGAGAGTGAAGGGAGTGAAGGGAGTGAAGAGAGTGAAGGGAGTGAAGGGAGTGAAGAGAGTGAAGGGAGTGAAGAGAGTGAAGGAAGTGAAAGAGTGACGAAGCGGGCGGCGATTTTCGCGGTGGGGTTGGTGCTGGCGGGGGTGGTGTGCCTGGCGGCGCGGGTGAGCGCGCAGGAAGACCGCGGCTTGTGGCATGCGGCGAGCACGAACGCGCTCGCGATCACCGGCGACATTACGATTGGCGAGGCGAAGGTGACGCTCAACTTTAATACGTTTCCGCTGGCGCTAATTCGCAGGCTGAAGCCGGTGGAGGTGAGCGCGGTGTTCGATGCGGACGTGAGCGCGGGGATCGAAGGCACGCTCTACCGGCTGCACGTGCCGCCCGCCAAGTACATCGTGAAGAGGAATACCCTGTGCGGCGGCGAAGAGACGCAGTGGATGGCGACCTACGTGACGGGACGCACGCTCAAGGTGGCGTTCTTCTCGGGCGATGACATGCCGGTGTTCACGTTTGACGCGATGCAGAATACGACGACGCTGTGCGGGACGTATGCGTACGGGAGATGAAGCAGCTATTAGCTTTTAGCTGTTAGCTCGTCGTGGTGAGCTGCGGTTCGTGCTTTCCCACATCTCAAAAGCGAGATGTGGGGCATCCGGCGATCGCGCAAATGCGAGAAGCCTGGGCACCCAGAATCCGGCATTTGCCCGACCTTCATCGCGTGGCGATAGAATGACTCATGTCTTCCCTTCGAGGTAGAAGTGCCTGCGGCTGCGCGGTGCTGTTTTTTGTTGGCGCAGCCCTTTGGCCTGCCCATGCCAATACACCTTCCCCGGCAAGCTTGTCTCTGGCGCAGATTCTGACGTCGATGGAGCATCACAATCAAGTGCAGCGTGCGGCATTGAAGCACTACCGGGCGGTGCGGCAATACCGTGTCGAGTACCGGGGAATTACAACCATCGCCGCAAGCATGTCGGTGGAGTTCAACTATGATGCCGCTTCAGGAAAAAGTTTTCGCATTGTGTCTCAGAGTGGTTCCAAGATTCTTAGCGACAAAATTCTGAAGAGGGCGATGGACAGCGAAATAGAGGCCTCAAAGGACAATGGGGCGAGCGCGTTGACGCCGGCAAATTACCGCTTCCAGTTCGAGGGCAGCGAGAGCCTGAATGGACGTCCGGCTTACATTCTGAGTGTTGAGCCGCTGACGGGAAGCAAGTTTCTGTATCGAGGCAAGGTCTGGGTGGATGCGACGGACTTTGCGGTGGCAAAGATCGAGGCGGCGCCGGCGAAGAATCCCTCGTTCCTGATTTCGCGGACGCTGGTTCAATGGACATACGCGAAGACGGGGAACTACTGGATGCCGCAACTGAGCCACAGCGAATCCAAGGTCCGGATCGGAGGCACTGCGGTGCTGACGATCGATTATGGGACCTACCAGATCAATGCGGATAAGCCGCATTCCGGCGGCGGAAACTGACCCGCGGGAGGGTTCAAGAGGCAGCGGGAAAAGGCGAACTCGCGGAGGAACCATCGCGCAGGGGCTAAAGCCCGCTCTTTATTGGGTCCTCTGCGGCACGACTAAAGTCGTGCCCTGACACTTCGTGCTTCGCATGAAGAGTATTTCAGCATCCTCTCACGCTTCTCAGCGCTTTGAGATCGTAATGAAGGGCCCGCTGCTGTCTGATCCGCCGGCGGCTTCAAACGCTGCCTGGCTCAGTCCGGGCATTCCCATCTCCCACTTCGGCCCTTCGAGGTCCGGCATGGGACGCGCCTGAAAGAGCTTCTTGCATTGCCGCGCCGTCCAACGGGCCCAGCGCTTGGACTTCTTGCGGCGCGCGCTGTCGGTGGAGATGCCGGTGCCGGCATACATCTGGCGGTAAAGCTTGGAGAGGAAGATGAATCCGAGCCGGGCGCGCAGATTCGGTGTGCAGGAAGAGCGCTCCCAAATGGCCGGCCAGGAATAGAACCGGTCCCACACTTTTTGCGTGCGCATGCGGATTTCGTCGGAGCTCATGGTGGGATGCGGCGTAAACATTTTGGGGCGCACTTCGGTGGGAATCAGCCAGTAGCGCGTAATGGGCAAGCCGGCCACCATCATGGGATCGACGGCCTGCTCTTTTTCCCAGCGCCCGAAATCGACGGTGCCGGGAAACGGAGTCATCATGACAAATTGCGCGAAGGTGACGCCGGCCTTGATGGCCATTTCGACCGTGGCGGTGAAGGTGGCGGGGCGATCGGTGGGCAGGCCGAAGATGAACGA
>Ga0181520_10011304_pt1 | contig 11751 bp, 7 predicted proteins | sample PEATcosm2014_Bin_29_FD_132451 | JGI IMG/M metagenome (GOLD analysis project Ga0181520, IMG submission 132451) | Peatland microbial communities from MTU Mesocosm Facility, Houghton, MI, USA - PEATcosm2014_Bin02_30_metaG | ecosystem: Environmental > Terrestrial > Soil > Wetlands > Peat | place...
AGGCGGCGGCGAGCCCGAGCAGCGCGAGCGAAAGAAGCCAGAGTTTCATGGGTTGCGACGATGAAGTTATAGACAACGGGGGCGGGAGAAAACCATTAAGTGCGTTGGCCGCCAACGGGGGGGGGGTGAGCCTGGATATTTCATAGCTGCTTTGACGGGCGCGGGAAACACCGCCGTAGCGCAGGTTTCCAAACCTGCTGTATCGCCGATTTCCAAATCGGCAGGGTGCCGCAATTGCGTGGCGTCTGCGGGTTTGGAAACCCGCGATACAGCAGACTTGGAAGTCTGCGCTACAGGTTTGACTATGAAATATCCGGGTAAGGGACAGTTGCGGGAGAAAAGCGTTGACACCAGAACTCGAAGATGTGAATGCATGGACAAATGAAACGTTTCGTGGAATCAAAGCGATTAAGGGGCCGCGGGTTTCTGCTGGCGTTGTCCGTCCTCTTAGGGTTGGCCCTTCGAGCTCCAGTCATCGCAGCTCCCGTTCCAAACTCTCCCTCCTTGCCGCCCCGGCTGGAAGTTCCTGACAGGTTCCCTCGCCTGGAAAGTATAATTGCGTCGAATTCCATCTATTGGGCCGCCGCCCAGCGGACGCACCATTTCATTGTGGGCAACTTGCTAACCCCCTACCACAGTTATGGTTTCACTCCGGGGACCAATACGGCTTACGAATGGTATTGCATCAGTCAGATCTATGGCGATGCGGCCATGATACTTGGCGGCGATTCCGGCTACGCGGCTTACATGAATGACTCCTATGTCTGGATGAGTCATCTTTGGGACAATGAAAACCCCGTCGGCGGTTACTTTGCAGCCGGGAACATCAACGGCACCGGCCAGGGGGGCGGAAAGTACGTTGACGACAATGCGCTGGCTGGCAATGTGTACTTGGATTGTTATGCCGTCAGCACCGGATTGACCAAGACCAATTACCTCAATTCCGCCATGGCAATCGCGAATTGGCTGATGTTCAGCGGCCAATGGGACAACACCTATGGAGGCGGCTTCTGGTGGAGCGACAGCAAGACCGTCAAACCCACGCAGTCCAACGGCCTGGCGGAGCAGCTTTTTCTGCGCCTGTATCAAATCACCAGAAAGCCTTATTATGCCAGTTGGGCGACCACCATTGACACCTGGCTGGACCGCCAAATGTTTAATCGTACAAATGGGTTATATGTTTGGGAAATTGCCACGAACGGGACCGGCCCGGGCGCGAAGAGTTATGTGGAGTTCACCTATGACAATGCCATTATGATCGAAGCTGACCTGCTTTATTGGCAAGCCATGGGTTCCAACTCTTACTTGGCCAAGGCCCAAACTCTGGCCGGGAATTTGAATGCCGGCCTGTGGGATGAGCGTCACCATGCCTATCATTTCAGCACTGCCGACGGACGAGTAAATCCCTGCTGGTGCGGCTGGGCGTCCCAATCCCTGGTCAAACTTTATCAAGCGGATGGCGACGCGACGTGGCTGAATTATGCGCAGCACAACGTGGATTATATGAACGCGCACCTGCGGAACAACGCCACCGGCGGCTATTATCAGTTTTGCGACATGGACGGGTCTAATCTGCAAACCCAGCAGGTTCAAGCAGTGGACCAAGCTTGGATGGAGCGCATCCAAGGCCTGCTGTCACGCTATCGCTAAAACCGCTTTTAGGAGCGGGGCTATTGGTGGTGCTGTTTGCGAAGGTGGCGGAGCCGGCGGAAGCTGACCAATTGTTTTTGGGGCTCGTTCCACAAGCGGAAGGTGAAGGATTTGAAACTGGAAAAGAGCGTGATGGGCTTCACCTGTTGAAACAGGGGATCGGCGCGGTGACATTTCTCCAGATTGTAATTGGGGATGCGCGGGCTTAAATAATTGTGAAAAATGATGAATATACGGACCAATTTGCGTATTTATTTATCGAAGGAAGGGAAGCAATTATCGGGAGATCACGTCGTAACCCAGGGCTTGCTGGGTTTGATTGAGGTGCTGGAGGTATTCGGGGACCCGGTCGGGGGCGACGGAATCGGCGAGGGCCTGATATTCGTATTCCATGACGAGTTTGTTGCCGGCACAGCGGGAGGCTTTTTGGAAGAGGAAGGCGGAGTCGGAAACGGTTTTCTTGTCCGCCTCGGCGGGCCAGACATCGGGGAGGGTGACTTCGGTGCGCACAATTTGGTGTTCCGGGAAGGACACGCCCAAGGGGAGCTGGCGGGTGGTATCCACGGGTTTCTTGAGCTCGGCGGCGATGGCCAAGGGGTAGAAATCGCAGCGGAATTTGTGTCCCTTGTCCGGCTTGGTCCAGGCGTCGTCAATGGCGTAGGACTCGACGATTTGGAAGCGGTTTTGCTGCTCGTCGTCCTGGACGACGATGGGGGTGGACAGGCGGATGCCGGGGTAGGAGTCGGCATAGAAATGGGTGTGATTCTTCTCGATGTCGCTGCGCTTGGTTTCGGCAAAGAGCTGGCGGAGATCCTCGGCGGCGCGGCCATCGGCAACGGTGACGACTTTGAGGTCGGAGGGCTGGGATTTGCCGCGGAGCTGGAAGTATTCGGTGGTGGTGGTGCGGGGCAGGCCGGTGGTTTGGGGGATGAGGGACAGACCGGTGGTGGCGGGGGTCACCATGAGGCCGCAGCCGTAGGCGGGGAGATAATGGGCGGCGAGGGGCCCGCGCTGATAATTCATGGTGGGGTCGAGAAAATAGGTCTGGCCGTTGCATTGGACGACGGCGATGCAGTGGTCGAAGATGCCGGCGGAAGGGTGCCAATCGGCGATGCCGCGTCCCCAGGCGGTGTTGACGAGGACGGGATAGGCGGGGATGCCGAGGGCGCGGAGGATGGTGACGAAGAGGAGGGACTTGTCCTTGCAGTCGCCGAAGCGGCGGGAGAGGACCGTGGAGGGGTCCGTGGGTTTTTCCGAACTGGAGCCGATTTCGATGCCGAAATAGCGGACGTCGTCCTGGACGAAGCGGAGGGCGGCGAGGACGCGCTGTTCGGAGTCGGAGATTTGGCGCCAGTCCGCGATTTTGGCGGCGAGAGCGGGGGAGACGGGGGTGGAGAGTTGGAACAGGGCGAGGGCCCATTGGTTGACTTCGGCCCAGGTTTTGAACTCGCTCAACTGGACCCACGGCTGGGGATCGTACCAGGCGGGGAGGAGATCCTCGACGGAGAGGCCGGGCACCTGCTGGAAGTCCCAGGTGTATTCGACGGCTTCCTTGCCGGCGACGGCGGTGGGTGAAACGGAGCAGCCGTGGGGTTTGGCAAAGAGATGGCGCTGGGTGGGCCAGAGAACGCGGGTGAACAGGCGGCCGGCGGGCTGCTCCATTTGGACGGGGATGGTGGAGGAGAAATGGCCGGCAAAGACGGGGTTGGTGCCCTTGAGGGAATAGGAATAGTCAATGATGTCGCCGACGGTGACATCGTCCAGCACGAGGATGGCGGTTTTTTTGCCGTCGAGGATGAATTGATCCGCATCGCGTTCGGCTTGGATGACCTTGACCTTGCTGGCATCGAGGCGGTCGAGGTGCTGGGCGCCGCGCCAGATGCGGGCCCAGTGGAGCGTGAGGGACTGGTAGGTGGGGTCGAAATCCAGGGAGAGGTTGGCTTCCTTTTGAACGCCGGCGAGGGTGAGAACCTGCCGGACGGTGTGGTGGAAGGTTTCGTTTTGCAGGGCGTTGACCTGGTGTTCCAAGAGGAGGAGGCGGTCGTCTTCGGTGGATTCGACCTGCGGAGCGGGGACTTGGCCGTAGAATTGGGGCTTCACCCAACTTCCCGGGGGAGCGACGGTGAAGCCGGGATCATCGGCGGCGGCGTGGATGGCGGCGGCGAGGACGGCCGCGCAACAGACTAGGCGCAACCGGAGCGCGATGGTGGTGGCGGAAAACCCGGGAGGAATTGGCCGCAGCATGCGATTGACGATAACAGAGCGCTGGCGGCGGGCAACCTACTTTTGCGCGGGCGGGGGCGCGGGCAATTCGACACTATTTTTGGCGGGAAAGCCGCGGAGGAGCTTGTTGGATTGGCGAGTCGCTCAGGGGGATGAAGGCGTGAAGCGGTTCGGGAAACGAAACCTGATTCAAGACGACTGTTTAATAAGCGCGCCTTGACACGGCGGGGGCAGTGATTTAAAACGGCTTCCATGTTCAGAAAGGCCCTTGAAGTTATTTCGTTGTTTTGTCTGGGAATGGTGCTGCAATTGACCGTCGGCAGAACGTTTGCCCAATCGAACATGGTGCTGCTGGTGAGCCAGCCAGGGGACCTCGTCGGCGGAGGGAGCACGTACATGACGGCGAACGCGAATGAGTTTACGGTGGCGGTGACGGACATGGGGTTGGAGGTTACGGTTCCGGACCTAGGGTTTTCCATTTGGGCCGACGGACCGAACGGCGCACCGCTGGCGGTGGGCAACTATCCGAACGCGGCGCGTGATCCGTTCAACGGTGACTCCCCCGGTCTGGACATTGATAGGAAGGGGTTCGGCTGTAACACGGTGTGCGGCAGTTTCCAAATCAGCGAGTGGGAAACCGACACGAACGGGAATTTGCTTCAGTTGGCGATGACGTTCACACAATACTGTGAATGCTTTCCGGCGCCCTTGACGGGGGAAATACGGTATCAGTCGCGACTGGCGCCAGCGGGGCCGCCACGGGTGCTGCGGGTCCCGGGGGATTATCCGACGATCCAAGGGGCAATTGAGGCGGCCAACTATGTGAGCGGGGACACAGTGCTGGTGAGCGATGGAACGTACTTTGAGAACTTGGATTTTCTCGGCAAGGGAGTGACGGTAACGAGCGTGAACGGCCCGCAGGTGACGGTGATTGACGGCGGTCAGAGCACGGTGGTGAATTTCAGCAGCGGGGAGAGCTCGAATTCGATCCTGAACGGTTTCACGCTGACGAACGCCATGGCGGGGGCGGGGGCGAACGTTTACAACTCGTCGCCGCTGATTTGTTCGAACACGATTGTCGATTGCGCGATGGCGGTGTATTCGGAACTGGGTTCGCCCTGGGTTTTGGGCAATTACATCAGCGGTAGCGCCGATCTGGCCGTTCAGTTTGGCGGGGGCGGTGGGCCCGTTTTGCAAGGGAACACACTGGTGACGAACGAAGAGGGGGGAGTGTACATCGGGGACGGCGTTTCGGCCATCATCGCGGATAATCTGATTCAAGGCAACGGAGGCGACGGGATCACGATAGCCAGGGGCGCGAGCCCGGCGATTGTGCAAAACATTATCCTGGAGAACTACGGCAACGGGATTTCGGCCGACGATTCATGGGTAAATCCGGGACTGTATGTCATTAACAACACAATTGCGGGCAATGGCGGGTCGGGGATCACAGTGGACACTCTCGAGTGCAACGGTTTGGTGGCGAATAACATCATCTCCGGAACGCCGGCGCTGGTGATTGGAAATTATTGCTGGTATTACGGGAGCCCGCCGCCGCCGATTGAGGCAAATGACATTTATTCGCCGGGCGGTGACGTGTTCGCGGGCGGAGCGATTACTAATCTCATCCAGATTCCGGGCAACATTTCGACCGATCCGTGGTTTGCTTGTGAACCGGAGGGCGATTTCCATTTGGCGGCCGGTTCGTCGTGCATTGACGCGGGCGCGAATAGTGCGGGGGATTTGCCGGCGACGGATTTCGACGGCAACCCGCGCATGCTTGCCGGCATTTCCAATGATGTGCCTACCGTGGACATGGGCGCCTATGAATTCAATCCCCTGAATCCGCCGATCCCGTGCATGTTCCTCGACTGTCTGACGGACATGGTGGTTTATGCGGCGCCGGGTCAGAACTCGTCGCTGGTGAGTTTCCCGACGCCCACTGCAACACCATCCGCCAAGGTGGTCTTCGTGCCGGCCTCGGGCTCGACGTTTTATGGCGGAACCAATGTCGTGACCTGCACGGCCACTTACGGCACCAACAGCGAAAGTTGTGTGTTCAATGTCATTGTTCTGGTGGCCCCGGTCATCACGCAGCAACCGCGAAGTCTCCAGATTTCAGCCGGGGAGAGTTTTACACTGTCGGTGGAAGTGGCGGTCACGTCGTTAATTGCGTACCAATGGAGCTTTGAAGGCAACCCGATTGCCGGGGCAACCGGCGCGAATTTGACGGTGAGCGATGCGCAGGCGGCGGCAGAAGGGGTGTATAGCGTGGCCATTGCAAACGGGGCAGGGTCCACAAACAGCAGCCTGGCGCGGGTGCGGGTGTTGCCGGCGCCCCCGGCGATTGCGCTGAACCCGGTGTCGGTGACGGTGCCGGCGGGCACGAACGTGACGTTCAGCGTGACGACGACCGGGTCGGAACCGCTCTCGTACCAGTGGTATTTCAACACGCGCGCCATGGCGCGGGCGACGACGGCGCAGTGTGATTTGGCCAACGTGCAACTCAACGATGCGGGCAGTTATTATGTGGTGGTGAAGAACCGCCTGGGCAAGGTTACCAGCAAAACGGGGCAACTGGCGGTGCGGGCGTCGCGCCCGATTTTTGTGGAGCAGCCGCTGGCGACGTGGGCGGCGGCGGGTTGGAGCGCGGTTTTTTCCGCAATGGCGGAGGGCTCAGCGCCGATCCATTATCAATGGTATTTCAACGGCCAGCCGATGCGGAACCAAACGAACGCCTCACTGATACTGCCAGTGGTGAAAGGGGACATGGCGGGGAACTATTATTTGGTGGCGGGGAACAGCTACGGGACGGCCAGGAGCACGATAGCGGAGTTGACGGTCGTGTCTTTGCCATGGGGAAGGTGAGTGAAAAGGACATTATCGTGCTGGCAACCGAGTGGAAGAGAATGGTGGCAGCGGGGATTTGCCGCCGGCATTGGTTGACCATTTGCCTTGCGGGCGAATCCGGCCTTCTGCTAAACCACACTCCATGAACCGGGATGCATCACTGGCCAGGAAATGGCGGAACCTTTCGCTGGTTTTCTTCCTGGCGTGCGGTTTGACGGGTTGTATTGCGCCGGTAGTGAAAGCGCCTTCCGGGGCACAGTTGGATATTTACCGGAAAGTTTACGTGGTGGAACCAAAAGAGGATCCGCGCGGAGTCGGGCCGCGGGTCAGCGCACGCCTCAAGCGAATCGGATTTCAAGTGGTGGAGCTCCAACAGGGTTCCACGCCGACGGAGATGCAGGGGACCGGATTTGTCATTACGCCGGCAGGCCATGTATTGACGTGTGCGCATTTGGTGGGCAGCCTGACGAACGCGACGACTTGGATCGGGGGACAACGATATCCCTGCACGGTTTTATCAGCGGATACGAATCTGGATCTGGCCGTGCTGCTGGTGACCGGAACCCACCCGCCGTTTGTTCCCCTGATGATTGATTCCACTAACCACTACAGCCTGGGACAGGATGCCTTCAGCATGGGCTTCCCCCTGGCCGAACTATTGGGCAAATCACCCCGGCTGAACAAAGGAATGATCAGCGCCACGGTGGGACTGGACGACGACCCCAAGTACGTCCAATTTTCGGCGCCCGTGCAGCCGGGCAACAGCGGTGGTCCGCTGCTGAATGAAAAGTGTGAAGTCATTGGGGTGATTGCTTCGACTTTGAATCCGATGCGGGTGCTGGCGCAATCCGGCGGCGCGCTGCCGCAGAACGTGAATTTTGCCATCAAAACGGATTCCATCCACGACTTTCTGGCGGCGGCAAACATCGCGTTGCCGGCCAACGGCGACGAAGCCACCGTCAAAAGTTTTGACGACGCGCAAAAGTCACTGGGCCTGGTACGCTCCGGCAATGTCACCGAGGAGGACCTCAAGCAGCGCGGCGTGGTATGCGCTTACACGTACATCAGCCTGCGGGGCCTGCGGTTTCGGTTCCGGGCTGTGGAAGTGAGGTTTTATGACCTGAAAAAGGGTCAATTAATTCTCAAAGTCGGGCAATACGAGGATGATCCATTTTCGACAGAAGACGGGGAACTTGACCGCATCTGTGGCGAAATCTCAGACAAGTTCTTTCCGCAAAACCCGAATCCGTTCAAGCATAACCAATAGGGGGTTCTCACTGCGGCCAACGCGGCAATGCAAAATTCCAACGCATAAAAGCGTGCTCGTATTGCGGACGCAAAAATGCGGATGAATCCGTGAATTGCCGGGAATGCGGCACGGAATTTCCGGCTGCGCCTGCGAGCGAGCCGCGGGACACTGAAATCACGGCCAAGAGAGAACCCGCTGGCGTTGCCGAACCGCTTACCAGCCTAACCGGGCTGGATATGGGGTTTGAATTGAGCGAGGGCTTTTCCCGGCCGAACTGGAGGGCGATTTGGGATTTTGTCAAAGCTCATGTTCCCGCCGATGATCAGTCGGCTGCCGTCGACTACATCACGGCCCGATGGTTGCAGGAGTTAGCCCAGAACCTCGGCGGCGGCGCGCAGGTCCATCGTTCGGGCAATTTTTATTGCCTCTCCGACTTGGAAGCGAAGACGACGGACTCGCTGCTCAAGTACGCTGAATCTGCCCTGGATACGGTCCGTGGCTACTTGGGCAAGGCGGCCTGGAGTGGATATCGGGGCAGGCATGTCCTGCTGTTTTTTTCCGACCCGGACGATTATTACGCCTACGTTTCATATTATTACCGCGACGGGACGCACATTTTGAGCGGTGGCATTTTTCTCCGGGGCGGATATGCCCACATCGCCTTGCCATATCACAACACGCTTACAGCCCAACATACCCTGCCACATGAGCTGACTCACAATCTGCTTTGTCATTTGCCGATCCCCCTGTGGCTGAACGAAGGATTGGCGGTGGTGCTTGAAGGAATGGTGACCCGGCGCGCCTTCTTGATGGACCGGGAACTGGCCGATCGCCATCGGAACCATTGGAATGAGACGAATATTCAGGCGTTTTGGGCCGGGAAGACCTTCGATAATCCCGGGGATGACAGCCAACTGAGCTACAACCTCGGCTCCATTTTGGTGGGCTTGCTATCGGAGCAAGGCGCGGATTTTGCGGAATTCATCCGGGCCGCCGACTGGCGGGACGCGGGGCAGGATGCTGCCGTCAATTTTTTGGGCCACGGGTTGGAGGAGACCGTGGCCGGATTTTTGGGGCCCGGGAATTGGCGCCCGCAACGACGCGCCATCAAGGAAATCTTGAACGTTGGGCAAACACGCTGACCGATTTTTCTTAGTCCTTCAGGACGTAATGCCTAATAGGGCAGGCGGGCAGTAATCCGATATTTACGGGGAGCTTAACCGGTAGAACCGCCCGGCTGCATTCGTCCATTGAGGATCGCTGAAATACGCAGTCTTGTTGGCCAGCGTCAGGGTCTGGAGCGGCTGCCAATTGGGATGGGACAGGTCGGCGCATCCTTGCACCACCACCGTAAGGTTGGTGGACGCCGTGATCGTGAATCCAAACTGATTTGTCCGCACGCCGAAGGTGGCGCTCTGGGTTTGCATTTTTGGATCCCAGACGTGCGCGAAAGGCAAAGACGTCCAGCCGGTCGTTCCTGGCAGGTAATAACAAGGGGCGTTACACCCCAACAGATATCCCTCCCAGGAGCTCAAAAAAGGGACCGACGGGGCATTGCCCTTGAAATAAATGTCCCCCAAGCCCCAACAGTCACCAAAGTCACTTGATCCGATGCTGACGAGATTGGCGGGCAGCGTAATGTTCGTCAGGGCGCATTCGCTAAACACGTAGTCTCCGATATTGGTGATGCCGTTGCCGAGCGTGATATGAGATAATTGACCGCAACCTTGGAAGGCGTTATCGCCGATGTTGTTGACGGAATCTGGTACGACGATGTCTGTTAAATTCCCACAGTCGGAAAAGGCATTTGCCCCGATTCGGGAGAGGCTGGCGCCCAATTCGCAATTGGTCAGCCCCCAACACTCGCCGAAGACAAATCCACCCAGATTCGTCACCGCATCCGGAATGACGATGCTGGTGAGGACTGCACAATCAACGAAGGCAAAATTTCCAATGTTCAGCAGGTTAGAATCCATGATGATGTTCGTCAGGCCTTGGCAATCGCCGAAGGCATAGTCGCCGATACTCGTGACGCCGTCCGGCACGGCGTAGCCTCCAGAGATGCCGCCCGGGAACTCCATGAGCAGGTTTTGATTGCGGTTAAATAAAACCCCGCCAAGGGCCGTGTAGGCCGGATTGGCAGGGTCCACCATTATGGCTGTCAGATTTTCGCAACCATCAAATGGGGCGAAGCCTATATTAGTAACACTCGCAGGAATCGTGGCGTTGGCCAAAGGGGACCATTGAAAAGCCAGGTCTCCGATGCTTGTAACATTTTTGCCATACACCACATTGGTCAGCAGACAGCAATTATAGAAAGCCAGATCTCCGACTGCGATAACACGGTCCGGAATAGTGTAACTCCCGGACTCTCCCTCCGGGCAGAGCAATAGCACGGTTCCGTCTTGATTGAACAAAATGCCGGCATCACTCGAATAAACCGGATTGTTGGCAAGGACCGTTATCGCCGTCAAATTTTCGCAAAGGTTGAAGGCACTTCGGTCCAGATTGGTAAGGCTTGCCGGAATGGTGATATTAGTCATGGCGCAACCCATCATCGCGTTGGACGCAATGTTGACCACGCCGTCCGCGATCGAAACATCCGTCAGGTTTGTACAGAAATTGAACGCCCCGCTTCCCACGCTTACGACGCTGCCCGGGATTGTGACGTTGGCCAGATTTTGACAGAAAGCAAAAGCAGCGATTCCAATTGTGGTGACGCTGCTGGGAATGCTGATGTTGGTCAGGCAGCATTTTTCAAACGCGTAGTTGTCAATGCTGATCGGGCCATTTGAAATGGTGACGCTCGTCACATTGGTTAGACCAGCAAATGCCGCAAAACCGATGTCCATGACCGGCGAACCGTTAATCGTGCTCGGAATATTGACGGCACCTCCTGAACCGGTGTAGCGGGTAATAGTGACGCCGTTGATGCCGTTAGTAGTGATGGTGAACTGCGCCTCTGCTGCCGTGGTCAGCAGCAGCAAAAGCAGCAAGATTGGGATTTTGATGGTTTTCATTTCCAGGCTGGTTTTAGGGGTCTGATTTTCTGAATTGATGTGAGCATAAACGGGAATCAGGGCGTCAGCAATCTTTAAGAATTTCGCGTTGGTGAATGGTTCTTTCGCGAAGACGCCAAACGGCAAAGAACCGGAAGCGAACGAAGACAGGATTTCCAGGATAAAAAGGAGAGCGCCCGCCTGCTTATTGGTGATTGGCAGATGGAGGGAATCGGGGACAAAGTTTGTGGTGAGCTTGCCTGCTAAGGCGCAAAATCAATTTGATTGGTGCCGGGCGTCAGTGGGTGATCCTGGCCGGCCCAGACAAAAACGCCGGTGATGCCGGCGGGCAATTCAACCTGGCCGCGGCAGTGCTGATCGGCAAACGTGAGATCCAACGTGATGAATCCGTCCGGATGCGGAACGCGGCTGGCAATCTTCGGCAGCTTGCCGGGTTCGGGGGCGATGCGGACGGTGCGGAATCCCGGCGATGCCGGCCGCACGCCGGCGATGCTGGCCTGCAAGTGAAACAGCGGGTGGCTGCCCCAGGCGTGACAATCGGAGCGGGTGTTGCCGGGCTGTTCCACGGGGGTCTTCAGCCCTTGCTTGACCAGGTCCTTCCAGAAGTTCATGCGCTCCACGATCAGGTCGCCGCGACCGAATTTCTGCCACGTTTCCATGAGGTAAAAGCTGAAGTAGATGGTCGTCCGTTTAAGATCCGGCGCGGAGAGCAAGCCGTCGAAGCAGCGTTTCGCCTGGTCGCCGGTGAGCGTATCGGTG
>Ga0181520_10011306_pt1 | contig 11749 bp, 7 predicted proteins | sample PEATcosm2014_Bin_29_FD_132451 | JGI IMG/M metagenome (GOLD analysis project Ga0181520, IMG submission 132451) | Peatland microbial communities from MTU Mesocosm Facility, Houghton, MI, USA - PEATcosm2014_Bin02_30_metaG | ecosystem: Environmental > Terrestrial > Soil > Wetlands > Peat | place...
CGGTGTGCGAGGCGTGGCCCTTGGTCCACACCCAGGTGGTCTTGTGGCGCGATACTTGTTCGTCCAGGTCTTTCCATAGGTCCTGATTGACCACCGGTTTCTTGGCCGAGGTCATCCAGCCCTTGCGCTTCCAGCCGTGAATCCAGGTGGTGATGCCGTTCTTGACGTATTCGGAATCGGTCGTCACTTCCACCGCGCAGGCCTCTTTGAGCGCGCGCAAGCCCTCGATGGCCGCGCGCAGTTCCATGCGGTTGTTGGTGGTGTGCGGCTCCGATCCCCACATTTCCTTGGTGTGGCGATTGTGGCGCAGAATGCACGCCCAGCCGCCGGGGCCGGGATTGCCCAGGCAGGAGCCATCGGTGATGATCTGAACTTCTTTCACGGGGTCAGGCTTCACCGGCTCAGGAAACCGCCGCCGGCTCGGCCTGGAAGAAGTCGTCGACCAAACCGAGAATCGCTTGCGGTTCCTGCGCCTGGTAGATGGACACGCGAAGCTGCGCGCCGTGGCGTACGCCGTGGGTGAAGTAAGTGGCGAACTGCTTCATCTTGCCGACCATATCCTTTTCGCCGCGCTCCACCAGCATCGCATAATAGCGCCGCATGATCTGGTAGCGGTCATGCTCGCTCGGCTGGTCGTAAGCGCCGGTGGCCACGTATTGCTCGATCTGGCGGAAGATCCAAGGATTGGAACTGGCCGCGCGGCCGATCATCACCGCGTCGCAGCCGGTTTCGTCCACCATGCGGATGGCGTCCTCCGGCGTGACGATGTCGCCATTGCCGATCACCGGAATTTTGACCGCGGCCTTCACCTCCGCGATGCGGCTCCAATCGGCCTTGCCGGCATAGCCCTGCTCGCGCGTGCGCGGGTGCAGCGCGATGGCGTTCAGGCCGCAATCCTCCGCCAACCGCGCCAGTTCCACCGTCACCAATTCGCGATCGTTCCAGCCGGCGCGATATTTCAGCGTGAACGGAATCGTCACCGCGCGCCGGACTTCGCGCAGCAGGCGCTCCACCAGCGGCAGGTCGCGCAGCAGGCCGGAGCCGCCATTGCAACGCACCACCTTATTTACGGGGCAGCCAAGATTGAGGTCGACGATGTCGAAGCCCAGTTGCTGGCAGACGCGCGCGGCATCCGCGCACACCGCCGGATCGGCGCCGAACAACTGTGCCGAAATCGGCCGCTCTTCCGCTTCGAATGCCAGGTACTTCAGCGTGCGCGTAAGCTTGTGCGCGCCTTCGGCGGCCTTCACGCCGTGGGAACTGGTGAATTCCGTCATCATCAGTCCGCACCCGCCCAGGTTGCGGATGAACCGGCGGAACACGGTATCGGTAACGCCCGCCATCGGCGCCAGCACCGTGGCCGGAGCGATCCGCACCGTGCCAATCGAAAACTCGCTGGGAAATGCGCGCATGGACCTGGGCCTGTTTCAATCTTAACGGTTGCCGGACGAAAACGGCAGTGTGGCCCCCGGCGCTCGGTGCGCGACGTGAGAATGGTGGCGTCTTGTATTCCGGGGAAAATCGGTTGGTATCCGAACGTATAGGTACGCAAGCCGGCGGCCAGCCCGAAGGGCGAAAGAGAATAAAGAGAATAGCCCACGGCGCAAGCCGTGGGGAATCTGGTTGTTTCCTGCCAGCCCCGGAACGGGGCGGAAGACCATTGGCGAAGGCTTCTTCCGCCCCGTTCCGGGGCTTGTCCTCCCTGCCGACTTATCCCGACGGCTCACGCCGTGGGCTATTTTCTTTATTTTCTTTCGCTCCTACGGAGCTTAATTAAAGGCACGACTGACGTTGGAAAGAGAGCCGCTTTTATGTCGTGCACCCACCCGGTGTTGGGTTGGCTCGGAACTATCGCCGTTGGCGCATGCAAGCGCCCGCCCACCGCCGTCAGTGCCGCGTCAGCAGAAACACGACAAGTCCGCCAACCAGAAACATCAGCAGCCCCAGAATTCCAAGCAATAGCTTGTTCGAAAGCGCGCTGGCCGGTGGCGGCTGCGGGGCGGCAAACTGCGGCGCCGGGGGCCGTGGAATGGCGGGCTGCGCCATGCCGGGCATTTGCGGCACATGCGCCTGCGGCACGGCGGGCATGTTGGCCTGCGGGATTTGCGGCATGTGCGGAAAGCCGGGCGACGCCGGCGCTGCGGGACCGCCGGTGCCTGGGATGGAAGCGGCCGCCATCATCCTGGTGTACTCGCTTGGCCCCTGCGGTGGGCCGGGCATTTGCCCCTGCTGCGGCACCGGCGGAATCGCGAAAGCCTGGGTCGCGCCAGCCGGGGCGGCATACCGTGGCGGAGGAGGCGGAGCCGCCGGCGATCCCGGCGCGGGAGGGAAGCCGGACGCGGCCGGCAAGGGAGGGCCCCCGGTTCCCGGCGGTGGGGCCTGGAAGAACCGTGTGAATTCGCCCCCTTCCGGATGGCTCTTCGGTGCGGGCGGCGCGGGCGGCGGCGACTGAAACATGCGGGTAAACTCGCCGCCCTGTGCCGGAGGTGGCGCTGGAGTCGGCCAATCTCCCGGCGCCGGCGCGGACGGCATGGAAGATTGGTTAAACATCCGCGTGAAATCTCCAGGCGAACCGGAAGCTGCGGCCGGCGGCGGGGGCTGCACTGGCTCGCCCGTCGGCGCGGGCGCCTGGAACAGCCGCGTGAACTCGCCAGGCGCAGACCCGGCTGTCGGGGGCGCCGGTGGTGGACTCGCGGGCGGTGCGGCTGGCTTCGGCAGCGGAGCCTGCGCTCCCGGCACCTCGAACAGCCGCGTGAACTCTCCCGGCTGTGATTCGACTGGTGGCGGAGCAGGAGGAGCGGCAACCGGTGGCGGCGCGGGCCGCGCTGGGGTCGATGCGGCGGGCGGCTGTGGTCTTGGCTCCAGTGGCGCGACGAGTGGCTGCGGGATGTCGGCAATCTCTGGAGTCGCCGGCGCTGCCGGGGCAGTTATAGGAACCGTCGGAGCCTGAAACAGCCGCGTGAACTCTCCCGGCTGCGATTCGACTGGTGGCGGAGCGGGAGTTGCGGCAACCGGCGGCTGCCCTTGCGGCGCTGGGGGAGCGGCAACCGGCGACTGTGGTTTCGCCTCCAGTGGTGCGGCGGGTGGCTGTGGGATGTCAGCAATCGACGGAGCCGCTGGCGCTGCCGGGGCAGCCGCAGGAACCACCGGAGCTTGAAACAGCCGCGTGAATTCTCCCGGCTGCGATTCGACTGGTGGCGGAGCGGGAGTTGCGGCAACCGGCGGCTGCGCCCGCGGCGCTGGAGGCGCGGCAACCGACGACTGTGGTTTCGCCTCCAGCGATGCGGCGGGTGGCTGTGGGATGTCAGCAATCGACGGAGCCGCTGGCGCTGCCGGGGCAGCCGCAGGAACCGTCGGAGCTTGAAACAGCCGCGTGAATTCTCCCGGCTGCGATTCGACTGGTGGCGGAGCGGGAGTTGCGGCAACCGGAGGCTGCGCTTGGGGCGCTGGAGGCGCGGCAACCGGCGACTGCGGTTTCGCTTCCAGTGGTGCGGCGGGCCGCTGCGGAATATCGGCAATCGATGTAGGCGCTGGCGCTGCCGGTGCGGTTATAGGAACCGCAGGTGCCTGAAACAGACGCGTGAATTCACCCGGCTCCGGTTCAACTGGAGATGGCGTGGGTGCCGCGGCAACCGGCGGCGGAGCGGGCGGCGGAGGGGTCGATGAGGTCAGCGGCTGCGGTCTTGGCTCCGCGGGCGCGAGGGGCGGCTGCGGGATATCGGCAATCGATGTGGACGGTTGCACTGCCGGTGCAGTTGGGGGAACTGCCGGAGTCTGGAACAGCCGCGTAAATTCACCTGGCTCGGAAGCAACCGGCAGCGGAGCAACGGGCGATTCGACCGGCGCAGGAGCCAGTGGTGGAGCGGGCGGCGTAGCTTGCACCAGCGGTCCTGGTTCTGGTGGCGCGAGCGGGATGCCGGCAATCGCCGGTGGCGCCGACGATGCCGGTGCAGCCGTAGGAACCACCGGAGTGTGAAACAGCCGCGTGAATTCTCCCTGCTCGGAGGCAACGGGCGCCGTCGCAGGTGCCGCGGCAACCGTCGGCGGAATGGGCGGAGCAGCGGGAACTGCAGCCGGGGGCTGCGGTTTTGCCTCCACTGGTGCGAGCGATGCCTGCGGAAGATGGGCAATCGCCGGAGGCGCTGCCCTTGCCGGGGCAGCCGCGGGAACCGGCGAAGTCTGAAACAGCCGCGTGAACTCTCCCGGCTCCGAAGCCACCGGCGACGGCGTGGGCAACGCAGCAACAGCCGGTGCAGGCTGCGGTTGCGCGCCCAGCGGTGCCATCATCTGGCCCGTGGGGGTTGGCTCTGGCGTCCGGAACATGTCTTCGAACGTACCGGGCTGCACTGGCTCAACCGGCGGCGCAGGAGCCGGAATGGGCGCGGGTGAGCTCATCGAGGGAACTTTCCACGCCCCCACGCGACTGAACTTTGCCGTATTGACCGCGGCGGATTCCTGATCCTTGAGCCACTCCAGCAGGTGCTGGAAGGGCGGCGCGAACGTCACGACGAACTGGGTGCCGTCGGCGCTGTTGCCGACTTCGATCAGCCGGGCCATCGCATTCGGCGGCAGCGCGCGCAGCCGGGCCAGCAGCGCCTGGTTTTCGGGTGTCTGTCCGCCCACCAGGAAATGCACGGTCACATCGCGCCCAAACCCGCTCTGCCGGGCCCGGAAGCTCTTGGGACCTTCGCCGGGCAGCGGTTCAATCAGCTCGTACTTCTGATGGACGTCCATGGGCGCTCGGTTCCCTCTGACATCGTACCGCGCCTGGGGCAAATATGACGCGCAAATTTGGAATCCACGCCCGGCCGCTTATGGTACTCTAATCCGCAACGGCTTATGAATTTGCTATCGAGGGTGGTGTGGTCGGAAGGCATGTACCTGGGGCCGCACCATTTCCAGGTGCAGAGCCGCTACTTCGAAGACTCCATCCAGTTCGCCACCTCGTCCCTCTGGTTCGCTTCGTACGGCCTGGCAGGAGTGGAACTGGATGCCGAGGCGCTGCATAACGGCACCGTCGCGCTTCTCCACGCGCGCGGGATTTTCCGCGACGGCCTGCCCTTCCACATGCCGGAAAGCGATCCGCTGCCGGAGCCTAGGGCGATCGCCGATCTGTTTCCGCCCACCCGCGACGGCATCGTCGCGATGCTCGCGATTCCCCGGCGCAAGCCCAACGGCTTCAACTGCTCGCTGCCGGAAGGCGAGACCGCCGACGCCCGCTATACCGCCGAACCGCGCGTCCTGCACGATGAAAATACCGGCGCCGACGAGCGCACCGTGCATCTTGGCCGCAAGAACCTGCGCCTACTGCTCGATACCGAACCGGCCGGCGACCTGATCGCGATGCCGATCGCGCGCGTGGTGCGCGATGGCGCCGGCCACTTCGCCTACGACGCCAGTTTCGTTCCGCCGGTGCTGCGCATCTCCGCCTCCACCCGGCTCATGCTGCTGATGCAGCGGCTGATCGAGATCCTTGACGAAAAAAGCACCACCATCAACCGCGGCGCGCGCAACACGTCCGGCGGGCGAGCGGAATTCTCCACCCGCCAGATCGCCAGCTTCTGGCTGATGCACGCCGTGAACTCCGCGCTGGCGCCGCTGCGTCACCAGTTCATCGCTAAGCGCGGCCATCCCGAGGAATTGTTCGTCGAGATGTCGCGGCTGGCTGGCGCGCTGTGCACCTTCGCTCTCGATTCGCACCCGCGCGACCTGCCACTGTACGATCACGACAACCTGAGCGATTGCTTCGAAAAACTCGACCGCCACATCCGCGCGCACCTGGAAATCATCGTCCCCACTAACTGCATTTCGATTCCGCTGAAGCGCACCGAGAATTATTACTACGAAGGCGAGGTCGCCGACCAGCGCTCGCTCGGCCGCTCGCGCTGGCTGCTGGCCATTCGCGCCCGCATGGGCGACGCCGAACTGATGGCCAAAGCGCCGCCGCTGATCAAGGTATGCAGCCCGGCCTTCGTGCGGGAACTGGTCAAACGCGCTCTGCCCGGCCTGACTCTGACGCATCTGCCGGTGCCGCCGCCGGCGGTTTCCGCCCGCCTCGAAACGCAGTACTTCGGGCTGAGCAAGGGTGGCCCCTGTTGGGACCACATCAACCTGACGCGCAAAGTGGGCGCGTACGTACCAGCCGAGTTTCCCGATCCTGAAATCGAAATTCTAGTCGTGCTGGAAAACTAATATGAGCCCTTCCGCCAGTACCCGCAGGCCGGAAAACCTGCCGCTGATTTTCCAGGAAGTCTTCACCGCCATCGAACGGCTGCGCTCGAATCGTCAGGGCGTCACCGATTCGCAGTCCTTCCGGCATCACACTCGCGAAGCGCTCCGCACTGCCGCCAGCCAGGCGCTGGCCTCGGGTTACCCGTCCGAAGACGTCAAGGTCGCCACCTTCGCCACGGTCGCGTTCCTGGACGAATCCGTCCTCAATCTGCAGAACCCGGTTTTCTCGGGCTGGCTCAGCAAGCCGTTGCAGGAGGAGTTATTCGGTACACACATCGCGGGCGAGGTCTTCTTTCAACATCTGCAGCAGCTTCTCGGCCGTAACGATTCCCAGGACCTGGCCGATGTGCTCGAGATCCACTATCTCTGCCTGCTGCTCGGTTTTGGCGGGCGCTACAGCGTCGGCAATCGCGGAGAACTGGCGCAGGTCATGAGCCTTATCGCGGAGAAGATTCGCCGCATCCGCGGCCCGCTCGGGCCGCTTTCGCCGGGGTGGATGCTGCCAGAGGAGACCGTGCGCAGCCGCCCGGATCCGCTGGTGCGAAAGTTGGGATGGCTGGCGGTGGGCTGTGCGATATTGATGCTGCTGCTTTTCGGCGCTTACAAGCTCACCTTGGGTTCGGGAGTGTCGGACGTTCAGGCGATTGCCGCGCCGGCGCGATAGTCGAGGAGATCCAGTGACCATTCTCTACGTTTTGCTGGCGGTTGCGCTGGTAGCCCTGATCGTCCTGGTGATTCTCTTTTTCGTTAGAAGGAAAAAAGCCAAGGCCGCCGCCGCGCAGGCGGGCGAACCAATGGCGCCGGGCGGAGACGAGATTTCGCTACTGGTGCATGCAGCCGAGGCCAGGCTCTCCGCCGCCAAGCTGGAACAGGGCGCCAAGATCGCGAACCTTCCGGTTTATCTCCTGATGGGCCAGTCCGGCGGCACCAAGACCAGCGTCATGATCCATTCCGGTCTCGATCCGGAACTGCTGGCCGGCCAGGTTTACCAGAATGCCGATGTGGTGCCCACGCGAGCCGCCAACCTCTGGTTCTCGCGCCGCAGCATCTTCGCCGAGGCGGGTGGCAATTTGCTGGCGGACTCGGGCCAGTGGAATCGCTTGGTTCGCAGATTGCAGCCGCGCTCCTCGGTGGTTAGTAAAGGCGGCCAGGCGCCGCGCGCGGCGTTGGTCTGCTTTGACAGCGAAACCTTCACCCGCGCCGGCTCGCAGGAAGCCGTGGTGAACGCGGCTCGCACCTTGCGCGCCCGCCTGGGCGAGATTTCCCAGGCATTCGGCATCAATCTCCCGGTCTATGTGCTGTTCACCAAGATGGACCGGCTGCCGTTCTTCACCGAATACGTGCGGAACTTTAGCAACGACGAAGCCGGGCAGGTGGTCGGTGCGACCCTCCCGATGCTCACCGGCCGCAGCGAAGGCGTATACGCGGAAGAAGAAACCGCGCGCCTGACCGGAACCTTCGAGCGGCTGTTCCGATCGTTAGCCGACGCGCGCCCCGAGTTTCTGGCGCGCGAGACCGACTCGACGAAGCTCGCCGCCACCTACGAGTTTCCCCGCGAGTTCCGCAAGATTCGTCCCGCCGTGGTGCAGTTTCTGGTGGATCTATGCCGACCCAGCCAGTTGAGCGTGGGGCCGGTTTTGCGCGGATTCTACTTCACCGGCGTGCGGCCGATTATCATCAACGAAGCCGCCCCGGTGGCCGCCGCGGCGCCGCAATCTCAGGCGGGTTACGGAACGGCTGCCGGCGCCACCGGCATTTTCAAGGCGGGCCCCCAGGCGCCAGCCGCGCAAGCTCCGCCGCCGCAAGTGGGCGGCACGCGCAAAGTGCCGCAGTGGCTTTTCCTCGGCCACCTGTTCACGGATGTTCTGCTCGCCGACCGCTCCGCCATGGCCGCCAGCGGCGCCAGCACCAAGACGAGTTTTGCCCGCCGCTTGCTGTTCCTCTCGGCTGCCGTGCTGTCGCTGACGCTCGCCATCTTGTTTACGCTTTCGTTCTTCAAGAACCGCGGCTTGGAAACGCGCCTGCGCACCGCCGCGCAGGGCAGCGCGGCCAGCGGCGTGACCGGCGCCAATCTCGCGCCAGTGGATAGCCTGCGCAAACTGGAGGCGCTCCGCCAGTCGCTCGAGACCTTGCGACAGTACCGATTGGAAGGCGCGCCGTTGTTTTACCGCATGGGTCTGTATGTCGGGAACGATCTCTATCCCGAAGCGCGGCGCATTTATTTCGAGCGCTTCCGCCAATTGCTGTTCGCGCAAACGCAAAACAACATTCTGCAAGGGCTGAGCGGATTGCCTGCAACTTCGGGACCGGATTATAGTCCCACTTACGATGCGCTGAAGGCCTATCTGATCACGACATCGCACCACGAGCACAGTACCAGCCAGTTTCTTTCCCCGGTTCTGATCAAGTGGTGGGCCGCCGACCGGACCATCGATGCGGATCGCCAGGATCTCGTGCAGAGGCAGTTCGATTTTTACTCCGACGTGCTGAAGGATGAGAATCCGTACACGGAGGCCAATGACGCTTACACGATCGACAAAGCGCGCCGGTATCTGAGCCAGTTCGAGGGTGCCAAGCGCGTCTATGCGTTCATGCTCTCGGAAGCCGGCAAGCACAATCCGCCCATCAACTTCAATCGCCAATTCGCTGGATCGGCCCAAACGGTCTTGGAGACATACGAGGTGCCAGGCGCGTTTTCCAAGGGCGGCTGGGCTTTCATGAAAGACGCCATCCAGCACGCCGATCGGTATTTCAGCGGCGAACAGTGGGTTCTCGGCGACCAGGCTCCCGCCAACGTCGATCGCGCCAAGCTGGCGCAGGATGTGCGGGCCCTATATAACGCAGAGTTCATCCAGCAATGGCGGACCTATATTAAGTCAGCCTCGGTGGTCCGTTACGCCAGCCTCGCCGACGCGTCGCAGAAGCTGACCCAGCTTTCCGGCAACCAGTCGCCGCTGCTGGAGCTGTTCGCGCTGGCATCGCAGAACACGGACGTTGACGACCCGGATGTGAAGGCGGCGTTTCAGCCGGTCGAGACGGTGGTCCCGCCGGGGAGCACGGACCGGTACATCCTGCCACCTAATCAGAACTATGCCGCTGCGCTCGGGGCGTTGCAGATCTCGTTGGACGCAATTGCCAGCCAGCCTGGAACTCCTAGCGACGCGGCGGCAGCTCCGACTCTTGTGAAGGCCGGAGAGGCCAAGGGTACCGCGCGCCAGATGGCACAGGCCTTCCGCGTCGATTCCGAGGGTCATCTCGATACCCTGTCGCAAAAGTTGCTGGAGGACCCCATAGTCTACGTGGAAGGCATGCTGCGCCAGCTTGGGCCACAGGAGTTGAATGGCAAAGGCAAGTCGCTGTGCGGGCAGTTCCGCGCCGTGTTGTCCAAATATCCGTTCAATCCCAACGCTACCGTGGAAGCCACGCTGGTCGATGTCAACGGCCTGCTGCGCAAGCCCGATGGCGCCCTCTGGAGTTTCTACGATCAGAATCTGCAAAAGTTGCTGGTCAAACAGGGATCGCAGTTTGCCATCGGTCCTTCGGGTGGGGTGAACCCGGCGTTCCTCAACTTCTTCAACGCAGCCACGGCGTTTTCCGACGCGATCTACGCTGGCGGTGCGCAGGATCCGCATTTCACCTACACGCTCAAGCCGGAACCTTCGGAAGATATCCAGACGGTGAACCTGTTGATCGACGGGCAGAGCCTCAGTTACTCCGGCGGCGCGGCCACACCCTAGCAGTTCACCTGGCAAGGAGGCGGTACGCACGGTGTGAAAGCTTCGGTCAAGCTAGGCGGTCCGGACCTCTCGTTCTCGGAACACGAAGGCACCTGGGCCGTATTCCGCTTCTTCAACCGGGCCGACCGGTGGACTCCCGCCGGCGGAGGTTATTCTCTCGAATGGATCATTCGCGCGGGTAAGGACCCGATGAAGGTCAACGGCAAGCCACTCATCGTTCACTTTGAGCTCGATATGGCCGGCGCGCCGGCAGTCTTCCAAGCCGGCTATTTCTCGCGCCTCGCCTGTGTCTCAGATGTCGCGCGGTAACGGGTAGCGACCGCGCAACGGAGCCGCGACCGTAGGGAGCGGTCGGTTGTTATAACTAACGAGGCCGATATGTCAGAACGAATCTCGAAAGTATCCGTCGGTATCGAAGTCGGCGAGAGCACGCAGCCGATCCTCAGCACGCCCGACGCCGACACTCCATTTCGCATCCTGATCCTCGGGGATTTCAGCGGCCGCGGGTTTCGCGGCGAGCGGGCGCCCATCGCCGGACGCCGTCCCATCGCGGTGGATAGCGACAATCTCGACCAGGTGCTCGCGTCGATCGCGCCATCGGTTCAGCTTTCGCAGGGCACCTTGCGATTCCGCGCGCTCGACGACTTTCATCCGGATCACATTTATCTGCGCACCGATGCCTTCCGAAAGCTGGCGGAACTGCGCAACCAGCCCGCGCCCGTTCCAGCGGGGACGCGGGAAACGGTGCAGCCCGCCGCGCCTTTGGCATCGGGCCGCAGTCTCCTCGAAAGCATAATGGAGCAGGCCGACGAAGAGCCGGCTTCTCGCGTGGTGGAGGCGCCCGACGCGCTGGCGGACTTCATCAAGAAAGCCGTCGAGCCTCATCTTGCCGATCGCCGGAATCCCCGGCAGGAGGAATGGACCGCGAGAGTGGATGCCGCGGCCGGTACCCAAATGCGCGCCATCCTCCACCATCCGCATTTCCAGTCACTCGAAGCCGCGTGGCGCGCGGTCGCCATGCTGGTGGACCGGCTCCAGCCGGATACTGACCTCAAGATCTGCGTGTTCGACGCGACGCTCGAAGAGCTGATGTCCGATGCCGCCGCGTTCGAACGCTGCCTCGGCGGTTCAACTTCAGCGCCCTGGTCGCTAATCGTAGGCAACTTCGTCTTCTCCCGCGCTGCCGGAGATGCCGCCAAGCTGCGATGGCTCGGTTGCCTCGCCGCGTCTTTGGGTGCGCCATTCCTGGGCGAGGCGGCGCCTCCGTCCGATGCGCCCTGTCTCGAGTGGCAGGAACTGGTCCACTCTCCCGAAGCGCACTGGATCGGCCTCGCCCTGCCGCGGTACCTCCTCCGGCTGCCCTACGGGAAAGACACTTCGCCCGCCGAACAGTTGGACTTTGACGAGATGCCGGAAAGCGTGCACGCGGATTATCTTTGGGGCAATCCGGCCTTCCTCTGCGCCTGCGTGCTCGGCCTGGCCTTTCGCGGCGATGGCTGGCAAATGCGCCCCGCGCGCCATCGGGAGATCGGCGGACTGCCGCAGCATATCTACCGCGCGGACGGCGAATCCGTCGCCAAGCCCTGCGCCGAAGTGCTGCTCACCGACACCGCTGCCGAGTTCATTCTGGGCAACGGCTTCATGCCGTTCGCTTCCATGAAAGACCAGGATTCCGTCCTGCTGGTCCGCTTGCAATCGATCGCCGATCCGCCGGCGCCGTTATCAGGCCGGTGGGCCAGTCACAGCTAAACGCTCCCCGTGGCGCAGCTTGCCCGTGCACC
>Ga0181520_10011307_pt1 | contig 11749 bp, 8 predicted proteins | sample PEATcosm2014_Bin_29_FD_132451 | JGI IMG/M metagenome (GOLD analysis project Ga0181520, IMG submission 132451) | Peatland microbial communities from MTU Mesocosm Facility, Houghton, MI, USA - PEATcosm2014_Bin02_30_metaG | ecosystem: Environmental > Terrestrial > Soil > Wetlands > Peat | place...
GGTGGGCACGACCACGATGGATGAATTCGACGGCCCCAAGACGAAGTTGCCGCGGGTGCGGCAACCGATCGCGCGCCGGGACCACATCGTGAACCCGAAGGCGCGGCGGCTGGCGATTGGCGCCGATGCCAAGGGGGTGCTGCGCTTCCAACAGAATGAAGTGGGCGGCGACCACGTGGTGCTGCTGGTGACACAGCGGGTGAGCGACGAGTACCTGGCGCATTTGCAAGCGGCCGGAGTCTCTTATTTGTTTTGCGGGAAAAAGGAAATCGACTTGAAGGTGGCGCTGGAGAAGCTCGGCACGATCTTCAAGCTGCGCAAGCTGACGCTGCAAGGGGGCGGCAAATTCAATGGCGCCATGCTGAAGGCGGGGCTGGTGGATGAGATCAGCCACCTGACGGTGCCGGTGGCTGACGGCGGGGTGGGCGTCTCGAGCATCTTCGACATCCCGGGCCCGGCGCCCGCGAAGGCGGCGGCGACGCTGCGGCTGATTTCGCTCCGGCAACTGCCGGGCGGGGTGATTTGGGCGAGGTACCGGGTTTTTGCGAGACACCTGAAGTGAGCGAGGCGGGCTGAGGATGTGACCGGCGAGGGCGGAAGGACCGAAGAGACCGAAGGGTTGCAATATTCCCAGCGGGCGCTTCCGGCACCGCTCATTTTGCTCGCGTGACGAATACGCTGCCGTCCCCAGCCAGCACAATGTCTCTCCCGCCAGGAAGTCGAACACGCACCAAAGCTTCAGTGACTTTATTCTCCTCGGGAGTAACAGTCGTTAACGAAATGATGACTTCCAGCCCATTAAACTCGCGCGCATCCTCACTTCGGAGATAACCGCTGGACACGAGGTTGCCCAGCGGAACGGCGGATGGAAGTGGACTCGAGTTGGTCTTCCAGTCGCGTGAAAACGCCTGCGCCGCGTCCACGAACTTTTCGTAATGAGTTTGGCGAGCGGCTGCAATCCTGTGGTCGCGCGCCTTCTCGCGTGCGGCAGCGAAGGCACTGGGCAAGCTGATCAAAAGGAATATCGTGCCAACAGCGCATCTCAGCAAATCGGTCGCCTTTGGCGACGGGAGGTTTCGGTGAGATAGACGCTTCAAGGGATGATTTGCGGCGGCTTGGCGCGGGTCGGTTGGCAGATAGGGTTGAACATTCCGGCAGGCGGTTCCAGCGCCCCTGCCGGGGCGCACGAAAACTGGGGGGCGTTTCCCTGGGGTATCGCTCCCTGGTCGCTCAACCCCCGGCTAATTTCCATAACGCCTCCGGCGTTCAGCCGAACCATCCAGCGAAAATGGGAAGACGAATTCGACTGGAAACAGCGGACCGAAGATTGTTGCAAAATAAATGAACTTTTTGGCGGGGTCCGTTATTAACAGGCGAATACAACCTCGGGAACCACTATGAAGACCATAAAATACGCGGGCATTGTCCTGCTGCTTTTGACCCTGGTGAACGCGCGCGGCGAGCCGGGGCGCACGAATATCAATCCGGCGCTGATCTATTATCAGGCGTTTCTGCTGGATACCAAGCCGCTGGCGGACGCCGATAAGGATTATATCGAGTCGAAAGCGGGGCGCGAAGTGAAGCTGCCGGATCGGTTCGGCCCGCTGCTGGCCGGGTACGATAACGAATTCAAATTGGTGCGCGCGGCGGCCCGACAGGCGGTGCCGTGCGATTGGGGCATTGATATGAGCCCGGGGCCCGGCACGTTTCTGCCGCAGCTCCGTTTCATCAAGGCGGTGGCGGTGGCGTCGAAGCCGCGCGCCATGTGGGATTTGCAACACGGCGACCAGGCCGCCGCGCGGGATGACTTGCTCGCGGCATTCGTGCTGGGCAGAAATGCCTCCCGGGACGGCACCATGATCGGCGCCCTGGTGCAATATGCCAGCGAAGCCATCGTCTATGGCACGGTGGCGGGAAACTTCGGCCAGTTTTCACCGGAGACTTTGCAGCAACTGGTGGCCGGATTCGATGCCGCGCCGGTCCGCGGCACGATCGCCACGACCATCCTGAGCGAAAAAACGAACCACATTGACTGGCTGGCGAACAAAATCAGCCGGCTGCAGCCCGAGCGCCCGGAAAACCAGGCAAATTTGCTGGCGGCCATCCTCAAAGACCCAGAGTTGGAGGAGTTACAAAATATCGGCGACGTCCCGACGACCAATTTCTGGTCGAGGGCGGTGACTGCGGCAGGCGGAACGCGGGACGGACTCTTGAGATTCATCAGCGGATCGGAACCGCTATATGAGCGCCTGGCCAAAATCATGACCCTGCCGCTCGCGGAGTACGACAAACAGATTCAAGAATTCGCCCCCGAAATTCGGAACTCGCAAAATCCGTTCGTCCAATTGCTGTTCGTTGATCCGGACAAGCCCCGGGTTAAGGAATTCAGAATTCAAGCCTGGCAAGCCATGGTGCGCGCGGCCGTGGAATACAAATTGCACGGCGAGGCCGGATTGAACAGCGTGAAGGATCCCCTGGGCAGCGGCCCATTCACCTTCCAACGTTTTGTATTCGAGGGCGTGGATCGGGGCTTTGAACTGAAATCAGCCTATGCCGGACTCCAATATCCGTGCGCGCTCATCTTTGTGGAGAAAGAGGGAACGCCATTTCGCACGGACGGACCGCATATCGGCGAGGCGGTGCAGCCATGAAGCACCGGCCGGCAAATTGATTCGGCGGACGGTTCCGGGGTGGAACCGTCCGCGTTTTAAGCTATCTTCAAAATGTGTCCTGCCTGAACCCAACTTTCGTGGAAACTGAAGCCCCAGACACGCGGAGTCTGCTCGACCAGGCGCGGGCGGGTGATGCGGAGGCGTTCGGCGGAATTTGCCGGCTGCACGGCAGCCGGCTGTTGCGGCAGGCTTGCGCGCTGTGCGGCGACCTGACACTGGCGGAAGATCTGGCGCAGGACACGCTGGTGGAAGCGTGGCGATGTTTGCAGCGCTACGACGGACGCTGCCAGTTTTTCACCTGGCTGTGCGCCATTCTGCTGAATCGTTACCGCAATGTGCGCCGGAAAAACCGGCCCTGGCCGGGGGCGGCATTCGGCGGAGGCGAACAAGATGGATTGGGGCAGCCCACCGTCGTTGATCACGCCGCCCAACCGGATGATGCCGTCGAATCGAGTGAGCAGGCCGCGCTGGTGCGGCAATGCATCAAGACCCTCCCGGCCAAGCATCAGCAGGTGATCTATCTGCGCTTTTATGTGGACGATTCATTGGAGGGGATCGCGGCGGCGCTCGGCTGCTCGGTGGGCACGGTCAAATCGCGTTTGTTTCACGCCCTGGAAAAGCTGCGAAAGATGAATGCGCTCAACGCGCAGTTGGGCGACTCCACAAAGAAAGAGGTGGGATTATGAAACCTTGTGCCGCAAACCGGAAACTCATGGTCGGGCAGATTTTGAATACGCTGGACGCGCAGGAGGCACGGCAACTGCGGGCGCATCTGGAGACCTGCGAAGGCTGCCGCCGTTATCTGGCGGAAATGTCCCACGTGACCGAACGCCTGGCGGCGGTGAAAATCAATCCGGATATTCAAGCGTCCGAGAGCTTTCACCGCAACGTGGCCCAAAAACTGCGGGCCGCAAAACGGGATTCGTTGGGAGGGATTTTGCGCGCGTATATTCAAGGCAGGGCACCGCACTGGCGCGTGGCGGTGCCGGTCGTCGCCGCCTTGGCATTGATCGGCGTGATTCTCGTCGCTTGGCCGCAGCCACCCAAGAATGCGGCCGGGCGGTCCGCGGCCCCAGCAGTTACCTTGGTCTCGCGGCCGGACAATGACCTGGCGCCGACCATTGCCAATTATCAGCGAACAGCCAATCAGTCTTTGGAGAAACTGGATGCGCTGCTGACTTGCCAAAACAAACAAGCGTCGCCAGCCCTGCCAAGCTACACCGCCGCGACGCCCCGTCTGGCGAACGAGCCATTTTAAAATCATGAGGGCAGTGTATTATTGTCTTACGCAGCAGACGTTCTGTAATTGAACGTCTGCCATATCAGTCCTCATTTATTTGGTTCAAACTTGGCGTCCGACCGGGCAGAAACGAGGGTTCAGAATTCGGAGTTGACGCACTGGGGTCGCAGTGGGTTCGCCAGAAAATACGATTGCTTCGGCCAACGACCTGGAGGCGCAAGATGAGCGCGGCGGGTTGGACTTTCGCCGGGCCAGTCAAAGGCGTTAAATTACTGCGTGCCGGCATTCCAGACATTGCCATTTCGTGACCCGCGCCCCTTGGTCGAGCGGTCGGGGCCGGATTTCTTCCGGCAACAACTGAATTCCTTCGTGCCGCCGGCGGGCGATCTTTGGAACCACGCATGAGCGTCCCCGCATCAATACCCGTGCATACGATTTCCGTGCGCGACCTGGTGGAGTTTGTGCTGCGGCAGGGGGATCTGGCCGGCCCGGGCGAATTTGTGGGGTCCGACCGGGCACTCGCGGGCATTCGCGGGCACCAAAGCATCCAGCGGTCGCGGCCGACGGGCTATCTCACCGAGCTGCCCGTGGAACATACGGTGGAGACGGATGAATTCACGCTGCGAGTCCGGGGACGGATTGACGGCTTGCTGATTACGTCGGCGGGCGTTTTGCTGGAGGAAATCAAAACGGTGTGGGGCGCTTGGGACCACCAGCCCGATCCGCTGCACTGGGCGCAGGCCAAATGCTACGGATTCATTCATGCGCGGGAAAACGCGTTGGCGGGGCTGGACATTCAACTGGTGTATTTGGAATTGCAAACGGGCAAGGTGACGGAATTCCGCCAGACGTTTGCGTTCAGCGAACTGGCCGAGTTTTTCGCGGCGACCACCGGCAGTTACGTGGGCTGGCTCCGCGAATGCCACGAGTGGCGCCGGGCGCGGGATGCCTCCATCCAGTCGTTGCAGTTCCCCTTCCCCACCTATCGTCCCGGGCAGCGCGAGCTGGCGGTGGCCGCGTATCGCGTGCTGGCCAATGGGGGCCGACTATTTCTCGCCGCTCCGACGGGCATTGGCAAAACGATCTCGGTGCTGTTCCCGGCGATCAAGGCACTGGGGGAGGGAAAACTGGAGCGGCTCTTCTACCTGACGGCCCGCACGGTGGGGCGGACCATCGCCGAGAAGGCGCTGGCTGACCTGCGGCGTAGTGGGTTAAAGCTGCGCGCCGTGACGCTCACCGCCAAGGAAAAAGTCTGCGTCCGCGAAGGGCATCCCTGCGATCCGCTGACGTGTCCCCTGGCGCTGGGCTATTACGACCGCATCAAACCGGCGATCCGCGAAGCCTTGGCGCGGGAAGAAATCACGCGGCCGGTCCTCGAAGCCGTGGGGCAAACGCATCAAGTCTGTCCGTTCGAGCTTTCATTGGACGTTTCGATGTGGGCCGACGCGGCGATCTGCGATTACAACTACGTGTTTGATCCGCAGGTTTATTTGCGCCGGCATTTCACCGAGGAAGGCGGCGACTATGGTTTTCTGGTGGATGAAGCGCACAACCTGGTGGACCGGGCGCGCGACATGTTCTCGGCCGAGCTGGACGGTCAGGAGATTCTGGAAGTAAAACGGGCGGCCAAGCAGGCAGCCCCGCGCTGCACCAAGGCGCTGGGCAAGCTGCACGCGGCGATGCGGGCACTCGGGGCGGCCCCGGGCGCTCGGGACGAAGCGCCGGAACCGTCCGATCCGGCCGTGGAACTCAATTTGTTTCCGGCCAAAACAGTGGCCAGCCGGGAGGACAGGGAGGGGGTCACAATCTGCCACGAATTTCCGGATGCATTGATCGAGCCGCTCGAAACCGCGCTGGCCGAGACGGAAGGCTGGCTGGCGCGGAACCAGCCGGCGGACTTTCGAGTGGCTCTGCTGGAGCTTTTTTTCCGAATGCATGCCTTCCGCCGCACGGCCGAGACTTACGATGAGCGCTTTGTGACGCTGATCGAAAATGAGCCAGGAATGAAGGTGCGGCTCTTTTGCCTGGATCCTTCGGTGTTGCTCCGGCAGGCATTGGCCCGCGGCAAGGCGGCCATCTTCTTCTCCGCCACGCTCGCGCCATTGGATTATTATCGCACGCTCTTGGGAGGCACGGCCGAGGACCCGGTATTGCAACTGTCGTCGCCCTTCCCTCCGGATAACCTGGCGGTTCTGGTCCAGGATCGGATTCAAACCCATTTCAAAGGCCGCGCCGAATCCCTTGGCGACGTGGTGGCGGCGATTGGAGCCCTGGTGGCGGGCCGCCGCGGCAACTACCTTGTCTATTTCCCCTCATATCAATACCTCAATGACGCCCTCCATGGCTTTCAGGCCGGCCATCCGTCAGTCCGGGTGCTCGTCCAACGCCCCGGGATGACCGAACCGGAACGCGATGAATTTCTCGCGGCCTTCCGGGCCGAACATGGCCAGACCCTGGTCGGCTTCGCGGTGCTGGGAGGGATTTTTGGCGAAGGGATTGACTTGGTGGGCGAATGCCTGATTGGCGCGGTCATCGTGGGCGTGGGGCTGCCGCAGCTTTGCGTGGAACGGGATCTGATTCGCGATTATTTCCAGCAACAAAATGCCGCCGGATTTGAGTATGCCTACACTTTTCCCGGAATGAACCGCGTGCTGCAGGCCGTTGGCCGGGTCATCCGGTCAGACACTGACCGCGGCGTGGTGCTGCTGATTGACGCGCGTTTCAACGAGGCGCGTTATCGTCGTCTGTTTCCGGCCTGGTGGAAATTCCTTCGGGTTCGCCAGGCCGGGACCCTGAGCGACGCGGTGGGCAGCTTCTGGAAACAAGGTTCCTGAACTGGCGGCGGAGGGCCAGTTCACCGCGCCAAACGTTTGTCACACCGTCACAATTTGAAGCCGGACGATTAATGTGCTTTGGTGAAAAAGTCGTCCACGCTTTTGTTGAAATCGTCTTGATGCTCAATTAATGTCGCATGCCCCGAGCAGGGCACCACCCAGAGCGCGGCCTGCGGGATGTTCTGGAAAATCTGGACCGTGTGTTCGAGGGAGATTAAATCGTGATCGCCGCAGATTATCAGCGCTGGACAGTGAATGGAATGAAGGGCCGACAGGGAGATGTGGGGCTGGTTCCAATCCAGCAGGAACAACTTCCAGTCGTTCTTTTCCTTCCCGGTGTGCCAGGCTTGCTGGTGGTGAGCATCGTAATATTTTTTGTCCCGCTCCCAAACGCCGGGTGCGAAAGCCGAGGCGTCCGGCCAAAGGTTGGCGCCGGTGGCCGCCAACTGGATGACCTTCTCGGGATGGCGCATCGCCAAAAGCAGGGCCGTTATTCCGCCATCGCTCCACCCAATGACATAGGCCCGCTCAATGTTCAGCGCCTCCAGCAAGGCCGCCTCGTCGTCAGCCATCATTTCAAAAGTGAGCGATTCGCCGTCATCCTTCGATTTCCCCTGGGCCCGGCTGTCCACCGCAATCACTTTATATTTCGCGGCGAAATACGGGAGGTTATGGGCAAAGCTTTTGATGCTGCCATGGTTGCCGTGAATCAGCAGCAGTGGCCTGCCCTCGCCATAAACCTCGCAATACAGCTTGATGCCGCGAATGTCGTAATATTTCCCGACCGCCGGGTTGTCTCCGTAAGGAATACTCGCATCCTGGGCCATCAAGCCGGCCGCAAACAGGGGCAAAGCGAAAAGGGAGATTAAAATGGATTTCATGCGCGCATAAACATGGCTCCGGCCAACCCAAGCTGCAAGACCGCGAATGCGACCGGTGCCCCGCTCATTTGCCGCATTTCAATCCGAAACCAAACGGCAGATTCAACGCAAGTTCATTGGCTCAGCCACAACGCAACGGTCACGGCGACTTCAAAGACACAAAGCGGGGCCAATAAAGTCGCGCATCGTTCACGACCTGCGCGACGTCAAATGAATTGGCGGCGTAGGTCAGGATCAATTCGTTGGTGGCCGCCGACAGCATGGGATGCGCCTTGGCGGCATAGCAAAAAACCTGTCGGTTCCACTTGGCTTCCGGACAGTGATAAACGGTGGTGGCCGGACTCCACGGGCCCCACGGTTCCAGGGCTGTGCGCGCAATGATGTTTTCCGACAAACCATTTTCACTGCAAATCAAGACGTAGCGCCGCGCCGACCGCAGCCACGATACTGAAAACTCGGTTGCCATGCCGTCACAAAGGTCCAGCGCCGCCTCGACATTCGTGCTCCAGCCGTCGCGGACGCGAAATTGCCACGCCGCAAAATTCCCCAAAGCCGCATCCGGCGCGCGCGCCAGAATCATCAGCTTGCCCGCGGGCTTTCGCTCACGCGTGCCGAAAACATAGATGAAACCGTTTGTCTCCAGCAACGCAGAGCCGAAGGAGCGGGTTTCACCGGCTTCGAATTTGGCAAACGGAACTTTTATTTGCCTGACTTGCCATTGTGGAGGGGGCGCGAGTGGATTGGAAACCTCGCCCAACCAGGTGCCGATTTGGCGAAACCCAAAAACCGATTTGTCGTCCGTGGGCTCGATTTGAGCAAGGAACAAAAACAATTTCCCGCGGGCCATCACACCGTCGAATAACCAAAACCAACCTTTGCCGTCGGCAGGGGCGAGGAGCGCCGCCGGCCGGCCGGCGGGAGCCTGGCCGTAGAAAAACCCGACGCCGGCGCTGGTTGGGTTGATGCCCCGCTGCAACGCGGCGGAGTTGTGGATCATCGTGGAATGAACGCGGTGTCCGTCGCGCACTTGGCCGACGAATGTGTCGCTGAAGAGCCAGAGGGTGAGACCGTTGGTCAGGGCCACGGTAAAATCACCATCCGCTCCGATCCAGCCATTGGTTTGGTCGAAAAGCCGGTTGTACTGCTGCACATTGGTGGCGCGCCAATCCGCGCCTGGGACCTGCGCCGCAAACAGCATCACTCCCAAAAGAACTCCGAAACAACCTCGAACCGAAGCGATCATAATGATATTCAACCAGGTTTTGAATGGTGGCGTTCAGGCCGGACCAGGCAGCCCATCACCGTCTGCCCCGGCGGGGACCGCGCGCGCCCGGCCGGCCCGCGGAGGCCGGATACGGATTTTGGCGCGGGCGCGGGGAGGTTTTGAGGGGCGCTTTGAGGGCGGCCCCGGCTTTCACGGCCAGGCGGAAATCCACCTGTTTTTTGGCCGTGTCCACCCTGGCGACCTGCACTTCCAGTGGATCACCCAGCCGGATCACCCGGCGCGTGCGGCGGCCCACGAGCTGGTTGCGCTGCTCATCGTAGATATAAAAATCATCCGCCAGGGTGGACAACGGCACGAGGCCGCTCATGGCCAGGCCCGGAACGTCCACGAAGAAACCGAAGTTCCGCAAATCCGTCACCAGGGCCGGATAACGCTGCGGCCGGCCGGACGCCAGTTGCGCCTTGAGAAAGGCGAACAGTTTCACGTCTCTGCTGTCGCGTTCGGCATCGGCGGAATTGCGTTCGGTGTCCGAAATGTGCTCCGCGGTTTCCTTGAGGGATTTTCCCGGACCGTGGTCTTTCTGAAACAGCGCGCGATGCACCACCAGGTCGGCGTAGCGGCGGATGGGCGAGGTGAAGTGGGTGTATTTTTTCTTGGCCAGGCCGTAGTGGCCGAGCGGCTGGATGTCGTAACGCGCCCGCATGAGCGATTTCAAAAAGCCGATCTTGAGGGCAGGGCCGATGGGCAGGGTGCCGAGCTGCTGGAGCAGTTTTTGCACCTCGCTCGGCCGGTTCAGATTGCCGCAGGGAACATGATGGCTCAAAACGTTCTCGCGATATTCGAGCAGCCGCCGCTCTTCCGGCGCCTCGTGCACGCGGTAAATCGCGCTCCGGTTCAAGTTCATCAGTTGCGAGGCCACGGCTTCGTTGGCGAGCAGCATGAATTCCTCAACCAACTGGTGCGAAATGTCGTTCTCGACTTTCTCGACGCCCGTGATGCGGCCATGTTCATCCAGGCGGATTTTGCTTTCGGGAAAATCGAGGTCCAGCGAACCGGCCTTGAACCGCAGCCGCCGGATGCGCTGGGCGAGTTCGTTGGCCGCCTGCAACATCCGCTCGATATCCCCGGCCGGTGCGCGCTGCAACACGGCCAGCACTTCACGGTACGTAAAGCGGCGGCAGGAGTTGATCACCGCCGGATAAAAGCGGCTCGTCAGGACGCGGCCATCCCGCGACACCAGGAATTCCACGCACTTCGTCAGCCGGTCCACGTCGGGTTTGAGCGAGCACAGTTCATTGCTCAGCGCTTCGGGCAGCATGGGAATGACGCGGTCCACGAGGTAGGTGGAATTGCCGCGTTTGGCGGCCTCGGCGTCCAGCGCAGTGCCGGGCTTGACGTAATGGGACACGTCGGCGATGTGCACCCACAGCTTCCATTGCCCGGCGGGGGCCGGCTGCAAACAAAACGCATCGTCAAAATCCTTCGCGTCATCGGGGTCAATCGTTACGACCGGGTGGCTCCGGCAGTCCTCGCGTCCGGCCAGCTCTTGCGGCCGCACCTGGGTGCCGATCGCCCGCGCCTCGGCCAGGACATTTTGGGGGAAGTGCAGCGGCAAATTATATTGGCGGAGCACGGACAGCATGTCCACGCCTTCGGCATCCGGCGCGCCGAGGACTTCGATGATATCGCCTTCGGGATTGGCATTGCGCGATTCCCATTCGTGCAGATTCACGACCACCTTGTCACCGATTTGGGCGGGGCGGCCGACATCGCGCGGCTCGGGAACATAAACGTCATGCGGCATGCGCGGGTCATCGGGCACCACGTAAAGAAAGCGGCTGCTCTTCTGCAGGGTGCCGACAATTTTTGTCCGGTGCCGTTTCAGGACACGGATGACGGTGCCGGTATTTTTGCTTTCGGGCCGGTCGCGCCGCACGAGGACACGATCTTCGTGCAAGGCCGTGAGGGTGGCGTTTTCGGGGATGGCGATTTCCTTGATGGCCGGGTCGTCCGGCTGCAAGAAGCCTTTCCCGGCGCGATTCATGCGAATGCGCCCGGGAATGAGGTCCGCCTCCTGCGGGAGAATGAAGCGGTTGCCCTTGATGCGGGCGACGCACCCCGCCGATTCGAGGCGGCGCAATTCACGCTGCAATTCCTGCTGCCGGTGGGCGGGCCAGCCAAGCTGGTGCAACAATTCGGGAACGTTCGCCGGCGCGTAATCATCGCGCCCGAGCAATTTTAAGATTGGATTATCCATACGGTTGGCACGTGGCCGGCCCAAGCATAACAGATCGGGCCGTCATTTGCGGTGTTTTCAGTTCGTTTATTCCGGTCAAGGTCGCCAATGAGAACGGCGCACGGGAGGTGGATTGTACGAGGTTTTCACCACGGATGGCCAGCAGCAACACGGGTGAAGGAAAAAGTGGAAACAAATACTGTAAATTGGAGCGGGGTGAAGGGACTCGAACCCACCACTCTTTTTCGACTGCTTGCGTAACTCCGCAACCATGTGCCACTTACGCAAGTCGGAGTCAGAAGCGATTTGCGTGAGATCGCACCAAATTGCAATTTTTCTGGCAGTCAGCGACCTCCGGCAAAGCCGGAGGCTTGGCAGAGGTTGAGCGGCTCAAAGCCGCTGAGCCCTTCGGGCGGCCCTTCCACCGCCTGATTCCAAAACAACTCCCCGCATTTGCCGACCTTGTCCCTCGACCATTTCGATTTTCATTCTATTTGCTTGCCAAAATCGGTTCTTCGACGTTCATAGTGGGTGGTTCGATTTCCAATCGAACGTTTCAAGGGTCGACAGCAAGCCCGGATAGTCTCTTGAGCAGCCATGCGCCGTTCCCCCTCCCCAGCCCTCTCCCTCGGGGGGAGGGAGGCACGCTCCCCGCTTGGCA
>Ga0181520_10011308_pt1 | contig 11748 bp, 7 predicted proteins | sample PEATcosm2014_Bin_29_FD_132451 | JGI IMG/M metagenome (GOLD analysis project Ga0181520, IMG submission 132451) | Peatland microbial communities from MTU Mesocosm Facility, Houghton, MI, USA - PEATcosm2014_Bin02_30_metaG | ecosystem: Environmental > Terrestrial > Soil > Wetlands > Peat | place...
GCGCTGTCCTCGCAGAATGCTGAAAGTCCTCGGGTTGTTGGCAAGGTTATCGATTCCCTGAATGTCCGGTTCCAGGATTTTGTCGATCGCTGCTACTGGCAGATGTTCTCGCTAAGTGGTACCCGAAGGCCCTTGGTAGTAACCCGTGTTCTTGAGTACATGCGAGCCCAGCCCGAACGCAGAAAAGCCCTCATCGTCATCGATGGGATGAACACCTGGCAATGGCATCAAATCGGAAAGGCGCTCGAGGCAGAAGGTCTCCTCGCAAAGACCGGAGCCGTCTTCTCTTTCCTCCCATCCATTACGGCCTGGTCGAGGCAAGCTGTTTTCAAAGGGGCTAAGCCCGACCTTGCTGTCGGGACTGAGGTCGAAAAGAAGGTCTTCTTCGAATATTGGAGCAGTCGCGGCTACACTGAAAGTGAGATCACTTATACCCGTTTCAGTACTTCGACTCAGCTGGATATTTCCGCTTTCCCGAACGCAGAAGTGATCGGTGCTGTCTGTACTGACCTTGATGACCTCATGCACGGAGCCCTCATGGGAAACGCTCAGCTTTTCCAGGATACCGATACATGGATTAGAGAGTCCGGGGTCATCAGGATGATTCGTGAGCTTCAATCGAAGGGGTTCCGGTGCTATATCACCTCTGACCATGGGAATATCGAGGCACATGGCATCGGCGCTGTTTCAATGAGTTCCAGGTGCCTTTCCAATTCACGAAGCAAACGCCATATCGAGTTCACTTCTGATGATATGGTCAAGGCCTATCTTGGCTCCCATCCGGAACTCAGGGCAGGACAACGCGATACTACAGTCTTCTTGAAAGATACCTCCGCATTTTGCAGCGATTCGCTCGTAGTGACCCATGGTGGAAGCCATGTGCTTGAGATGTTGGTGCCCTTCGGCATTGTGGAGTGATGATGGGCGAGAAGACGCGATTTGTTGGCATAAACCAGAGAGTGCCGATCGAACTCATCGATAGGCATATCGCAAGCTATATCCAGACCGGAAGTATCGACAGGGACGCGCTCAAAACAGAGATGGCCTTGGTTTACGAAGGGAAGAACCGGGCGGAAAAGGGTTCATTGTTTGCCTGGAGGATTCTTACTCACGACGAGGCCTCCCTTTCCTTCGTACGGAAATCCATTGGGAGCGCGCGGTACAACAAGCTCAAGAAAGCCGATAGGGCGGCGCTTATCCTTGCGATAGTGGCTGTAGCCTACCCCATCTTTGCCGATATCCTTGGCATTCTAGCGAAGGTGTATCGCGTCCAGGAGCTCGTAAGCCGCAGGTATGTTACGCAAAAAGTCGCGGACCTCTATGGCAGCAATAGAACACTGGCCGTGGCACTGGACGCTGTTTTCCCAATGCTCGTCGATCTCGGCGTCATCACCAGGGAGAAGGTCGGCGTCTATCGTGCTGTCTCGGGTATTGAGATCGCTGATGAGAAGGTGGCTGAGCTATTCGTGGCGAGCGGCATCCGGCTATCGGGCGGGAAGCATATATCTCTGGACGACTTTGAATACAGGGACTGGCATTTCTTCTTTAAGCCGAAGATGCCGCCGTATAAAGGGCAGAGCATTCTTACTGTAACGGCGGCGGGGTCGAGGCAGGGGTATGTGGAGTATCGGAATATGCGGATAAGGGAATAATTGTATTGCCTAACAAATGTTCCTAAGGCTCCGTTTTGTTGAAAATCTCCGTCTCGCTGGGCTCAAACCAGCCTTGCTTAATTGTGGCATCGCGCGCGAATGCGGGATCGGATGCGTAGTAGACAACCGCGAGGCTCTCTTCCGCGCGACTGCAGGTCACATAAAAAAGCCGACGCGTCCGGTCTATTGTAGTCTCATTTCCACCTTCTTCATTTTGGAGATCCGTCTTGCTTTTTTCCTGTACTCCAAAGAGCTTATCGTAGGCGAACATGAACCCGCGCGCTTCCTCATCACTCACGATGACCATCACTCGTGGAAACTCAAGCCCTTTAACACCTTGGTGTGTATCGAATTGTGATTTGCCTCGGGCATAGCGGTCATATTTCTCTATCTGATGGAACGGCGCTTCCAGCGCTTGGCGCCAGCCTCCAAGTTCACTTTTTAGGTCGATCTCTTCTCCCTCTCCTGCCTCATCGATATTACCACTAGCGGGATCGCTTTCACGCACAACTTCATCGGCAATAGCGAATGGCGCCAGTACATCGGGGATTGTGAAAAGACGAGTTTCGGCGACATAGCGCAACACCGCTCTCGCCGGGAGTTTCCCATCGGGCGACACCAGAGCCAGCAGACCGTTGCAGGCCGCTTTTGCTCTGGTAAGAAGGTCAATCTGCTTTTCACCGGCCTCTTCAAGGGTCTTGCGCTCGAGAAGCGGAGAAGTTCGTCGAATGATTGCAGCAGCAGTAAAGTGATCTGACACACGCAATGCGGCCACCAGCGGTAGGATCTCGTGCGTGAATAGCCCAATTCCGGCACCGGTACCCTGGAGGAGGCTCGTGCGGATGTGCTCGACCTTATAGAGTGGCTCAAAGAATGCTTCGAATCCAAAGCGCCTAGCAGACATAAGATGTTCCAAAGCAAGCGTCTTGATCGCCTCGGATCCCGCGGACCAGTTCTGATCGCCTGTGAGTTCGGCCATTCTCGCGGCAATCGCAGCCTCAACCGCAGACTTGTCAGCGGTCATCTGCGACACAACGAACAAACGAACGACGCCGGTATCAGCATCGCTGCGTGGGACTTGTTCTTCGCAATCCACGTCATGACGGATTTTATTTATTAGTTTGATGACTCTTGTAGGGCAGCGATGGTTCATTCTCTTGCGTGGCCGCGCCCAATTCTGTGGAATCGCCTCGGCTAGTCGATCCTTCCCGTCGGCGTAAATGCGCTGCATCATGTCGCCGAAGAGACCAAGGGTGAATGTGTCATGGTATGCCGCCTCGACGTCGAGAAGTACCTCTATGAGTCTACGGTTAGTGTCTTGGCTTTCATCGATTAGAAGGATTGGAAAGTGGGTGACCAGCAGTCGCCGTAATCCAGGTTTAGCTTCCAGGAAATCGGCCGTCATCGCAATAACCTCGGCATGGTTAAGTGAGTCGCGGGTCCGGTTGTCGCCATTCGGGCTATAGACAAAGCGGGAAATTGCATTAAGCCCAGCACGGCGCCGTAGCTTGCTCTCGATCGATCGGGCGCGATCTACTGCGGCCTTGCTGCCAGATCGTCCCTTAGCCTGAGCTTCCTTAAGCTCGTCGATGTCCCGAAGCAGCCTTGCTGCTAGCCACTGTCGGATGTCAGTGTCATAGCCAGAGATTAGTGACCAAGAAAATGAATGGATCGTCGACACCTCCACGCGAGGGTCGAACTCAAGCCGCTGTTTTATTTCGTCGCAGGCCGCATTGGTGTAGGTAATAACGCCGATCTGCTGCCCGTTCAGTGTTAGGCGCCGACCTTGCTCTCTGCAAACAGTACGAATTGCCTCGACGAGCGAACGTGTCTTGCCAGAACCGGCACCTGCATAGAGGAAGAAGCTTCTCGGCTTCTCTAAGTTCAAGCAGCTAAGGATCGTCTCATCTGCCTCGGCATCGAACTGGTCGTCGGCAGCGCTCACGCTCCTGCCTCCTTAACTTGTTCTGCCCTTTCGGCCCGATTCTCCTGGGGCAAAATCTCAGCTTGCTTCTTCTTCAACTGCGACAGAAGCCACTTCAGCCCCTCCGCGATATAACCGGGTATGACGATCCTGTCGAACTGCTCCACCTCCAGAACATCGAGTGCAAACTCGGCTTTCTTGCCCTTCTTGAGCGCATCATACATGCGTTTGCCGATCGCGGTCACGCCACCGCCAGCTTTAATCGCATCGCAGAATTTGCCTGCAAGACCAGCCCCGCCTAAAGTCGAGAACAATGTGAGGTTCTCGAACGCGAGAGCGTCCTCGAACGTATAAGGATAGGCGATTTCCGACTTGTCGGCCCCAGGTACTTTCACGGCCAGCGGAGTTTGATAAGCGACACGCACCTTAAATAAAGGATCTCCGTCTACGAGCAGCGTCTTGGCCGTGGTATCGGCATCCATAAGAGCATCGACGTCTATAATCCTAGGTACCCAGGTCTTCAATGTCGTGTTGTTGGTTTTTTGATTACTACCCTTCGCTGGCTGTACCGATGCACCGCTAGTACTGTCGAGAGTATCTAGGTCGGTGATGATAAGCGTCAGCAGTCCGAGGTGCTCGATCAGTGGCTTAAGACGGTGTGCATGGCTACCGCCGATCTCGAGTAGTGTGATGTAGCACTGGTTGAGATCACCAAAGTGCTCACGTATAAAATTGGGGATGAGAATTCGCTCAGCAGGCCCTTCCACCAGGATCGCGGCATCGGCAAAGAACAGATCAACATGCTGCGTGCGCAGATAACGTGTTACGAACCGCTCAGTTTCCCTTTCAGGACCGAATACTTCGGACAGATTGACGACTGTCGAGACTGGCACGTTGGCCACCATCCCAGCTGGAAGCCGACGGAAGTAGCGCAGGCAGGAGAAGTCAATCTCATGTGCTACATGGCTTGAGTGAGTACTAACCACGAGTTGGGTACTTAGTTTTATATTATTCCCTAAATCTCCATGCTCACGCAACACGGCATAGGCCTTGTTAATGAACACCTGTTGAACTTGCGCATGTAAATGGGCTTCGGGTTCCTCAACTAGCACCAGGTGGAGAGGCTCGATACTGGTAACTATCGCACCCTTCGAAGCCTTGCCGACACGCATCCATGCGTCGCGGAAGCTTAAGAGCTGGAAAATCATCGAAATTAGGTTCTGATAGCCGAGTCCGTTATTGGCCTCAGGCAATCGCAGGAGAGGCATGGTTGCGCCATCTTCAGCGACCATATCAACCTCAAAGCTAATCGCCGCACTATGATTGAGGCCGTCAATCGCCTTCAATCGTGTTGACACCCGCGGACGTGGATCGGTCACACCGGGATAGCCCATACCCTCTACCTCAGCAAAGGCATCCTTGAAACTCTCGGTTAGCCGCATGTCGAATGCATCTTGGGCTGCTTCAATCGCCTGGAGCGCCCCAAGATCCTTCGGATCGGGCCCTTTGGTCGGATCGAGGTGTTTGGCATAATAATTTCTCAGCTGGGCTGACAGACGGCTGCCTACAACGCCGGCTTGGGCATCTTCATCATCCGTGTCGAACCTCTCCTCGCCTAGCCCACGTTGTGCGGGGATGTCATCTACGCGTATCAGGCTATGCAAGGAGTTCCCTTCGAGAGGCAGCGATGTGGCTGGCAGTGCCTGCGGTCGCGCTTTGGATTTGTCGGGTGCTGCGAGCTTTACAGGATCAAGCGAATAGACCCGGATTGTAAAGTGAGTGGAGAGCCTCTTGTCAAGAAAATCAACAAGGTTCTCAGGCCAAAGCGTTAGCTTAGTGGTATGCGCAAGTGCTGGATCTTCACCCTTATGTTCCGCCGCGGACTTTGCAGCAGCTTTCATGACTTCGCTGCCGCTCACAGCGCTCATAAAATCCTTGTATAGAAGGTTGAGATCCTTCGGCTCAAAGCGCAATCGGACGCCCAGTAAGCCACCTTCCCAATCAAGCGTCGGTATCAGATCGCGGACATGATGCATTTCGCCTGTTTCGACATGCAGCCAAAGGTCAAGAGTCGGTAACACGCTGACCCATGGGACGATGTCCAAATCGACGACGCTCCCTGTGTTGCGCGATGAGATCCAGCTTTCCCCGAGCGCAATTATCGCAGGCCAATGGCACAAAGTAAAATCGTTCATTTCAAAGGGACAGCGGTGCGATGACAGAAAGCGCCGTATGGCTAGCATTGCCGACGTTTTACCGCTATTGTTCGCCCCGACAAAGAGTGTCGTGGTGGTTGATAGATCAATACGGGTCGATAGCAGCTTCCTGAAATTTGCAATTTCGATGAACTTAATGTGCATTAAGCATCTCCTGCTCAATTATTCACTTTCTCGATCAACTGATGATGGCTATTCAGCGCGCGAGATAGTCATACCTGAACTATGCGAGCAAGGCACCTAGATTGGAGGCAACGCAGCTTCTGATCTTCTCCGGTGTTTCATTGCGTATCCGAGCGATTGATTTAACAGCAAGCTGGACATCAGCTGGTGTTGTGGGTTTGTCTTTCGTCATTGTGAATGGGCCATCGGTCTCTGTGAGCAACGACGTCGATGGCAGATCTGAGATAAGTGATTGGCCGCGCTGATTACCTGCCATTTGCTCATTGATTGAGAAGTAGCAGCCTAGCGAGACAGCCCTCCGTGCCTCTGTTCGGGTTCCGGTGAACCAATGAAGAACCACTTTCCCGCGACCAGCAGGAAGGAAAGACTCAATCATATCAAGGACATTCGTCACGGAACGGATACTATGAACACTCAATATCTTATCACCAGCAACGGAACAACATTCAAGCACCCTTCGGAAGACATGCTTTTGAAGATCCAACGACTTGTAGAAACGTGGTCCGGAGTCGAGGCCTACTTCGCCAACAAATCTTGCCTCAGGCAAGAAGTGTTCCCATTCGGAGAGTTCTTGAGAGCGCTCGCTCACGAGTTGTGGGTGAAGTCCCAAAGCAGCATGAACATAGCGCCTCCCCTGCGTTAGCTCCTTGTTGCGAGGCCAGGCCTTTGGCGTGGTTGTCACGGATAGTGTATAGACTTTAGCGTCCTCTGCCGCGGTGATGGCAGCATGGTAGTTTGGATAGAGGTCGAGATGACAATGGAAGTCAACTAGCCCAAGAGCTGGCATGTCAGTCATCAAGGGCTCGCGCTTACTTCAGATAGAAGGGATCCTACCTCTTCGAGCCCACGCCTGTAGACCTAAGCAAATGCTGATTGTCTTGCTGGCGATTCATCAACGAGGGGCCCCGGCTTGTGAATCAAGATAGATGCAAGTTCAGGTCGCAATCGAAGCCGTTCGATAGCGAGCTGGAATGAGCGCACTTGTTGACCTTCTGATTGCTGAGTGCTTAGCGGCCTTGCCCTCAGATCTGAGATCGTGTATTTTGTTATGTCTGCGCCTTGGCCAAGTCCGGCTTGTAGTGCCGCTCTTCGGATCAAGCAGGGAAGGCAGTATCCACAATGCTGTTGTTCCAACCCTAGCCAGCGTCCCTTTGTCGGTGACGAACAGGACATTGACGACGGGACTAGACGACGGAGGAGTTCGGGATTGGTGCAAGCTGATACCATCTCTCCTTTGGTCTGGTACCAGTATGGATTATCAATCTTTCCTGGCACGGCGAGCTTCTCTAGTAGCTCATTCCATCGAGCAATGTAGTAGGGGTGTGTGGTGCGTGTACTGAGTGCTCCAAGTCGAAGAAGGTCGAGCGGAACATTTAATGCGATCAATCCATTCTCGGGTGCATGCAAAGTGAAGGGCATGTCCAAGCCAGAACCCGCGAAAATACCAAGCGCGAAGAACAAGAAAGACCGCGCTCGTGTTGAGTTCTCGTTTCCCGATCCTGATACCAAGTCTTTCGGAAACGACATCCATAGTCGCAGTCGATTGAAGGACCTCTTTGGGAATGCTTCCTTTAAACCATCGAACAACTCGTTCTGCGCGTCGCTTGTTGCCCCATCTCCCGCATGACTTACAAACAAAGGCGTGCATCCTTCCTGGAGACGGTCGATAGCGTTTATCAGGCTATCAAGGCCGCCAGAGAGAAGCGATAGATTATCAAATGGTGGTCCGATCAATCTTGCAGCTTGTCGTGGAACGAGTGTCGCTGCGCGAGATGGACGTGTGCGGAAGCTAATCACCCACCGATCGCCTGTAAGGAAGTTCAACATGCGGACAAGGACAGAAGCTGCCGGTTCCCACCGATCTTTGTCGCTTACAGGTACGACTAGTCGCATCTCTCGTGTCCAGCTATCTTGAGACTCACTGCTGCGAGAAACTCGGGTATCTGCAGCGTAGACATGAGCTGCCAGAACCATAAGATCGAGGCCAACCTCTGTAGGATAGATTCCAAGTTGAACGAGATCGCGGATAGCTTTCCCTAAGCCATAGTTCAGACTCCGCCCTACGGTATAGAGCTCTAGGCGAGTGGCTACTTCATTGTCACCAAGAGGAATCTTGGTGCTATCTCTAGGCCAAAATCCGCCGATGATTACATGTCGTTTCATTTCGTTTCTGCCTCAGTTTCACCCATTATCCGCAAGATTTCAAAAGCATGCTCATAAATATTACCGACGAATGCAAAAACACTGTCAGGAGTGAGGGCCGATGGGGCAGCTGGTGATTTGGACAGCGCATCAGCAACGCTACGGCGAATGAAGTCGTGGAGTTGCTCTTGCACTCGGCTGGCTTTATCTGCATCGCTAGGCATGATAACGATCTTTGCGCCGATATCATTGCAGAGTCGACCTTCGATCGCGTTGGTTGCATAGAGCTCAAACACAATCTGCATTTGGTCTGTCGTTAGTCCATCAAGGTTGGCCACCCCTGAAGCAGCTAATTCTGTAATTGTTTCTATGAACGCAGCTCGCGCAATCCCCTCATCTATCGAGCCCCCTTGGGGGCATAAGAAATCCGAAAGCCCAACAAACACTTGTTCGATTGGCCGACCAGCAAGTTCCTCCAAATTAAGGGACCTGAGTGCCTCATGAGAGCCTTTGCTAACAGCATCGGATAGGAAGCTAAAAAGTCGGCCGCCTACTATGCGAGAAGCACCCATATGAGCAGAGGCCATTCGGGATCCGCCCATCGACGTATTTACATAGGTCGAAACCGCCCGACCTAGGCTTGCTCTGTCTTGACCGCCTGAGCTTGCGAAGTGCGTGAGATTCGTTCGAGCAATAGTGAATCGACCCGGGTCGGCAGAAGGTGGAAGTGGCGGGAGTGGTTGCGGCACAGGCCCTGGAGGTATAGGGCCATCTGGTGCAGCAGTTCCATTCAGCCCCGAGGCAGTGCTTATATTCCCCTCAGGTTCAAGCCAACTTGGCACAAGTGGCGTGTTTCCAGCTGGTCCCCCAAAGGCACTTGAAGTCCCCATCAGGCGCCTCCTTTTCGAGTACGAAGCACTCCGGAGGCTGCTGTTCTCAACACTGCGTTATCTGATTTGCCCCATGCTTGTAGCAGATTATCAAGGCGTGAGCTGCTTTCGGTACCCTTCAAGACACTATCCCAGCCGCTACAAACCCAAGGCCCTAATCGATTAGTCGGCAGCATTTCGAGAAGATCTATCAGACTAGATTGTAAAGTCGGTTGCGCCTTGGCAAGGATCATCAGGCCAGGAATCCCTGATGGTTCAACATCAAATTTGTCACTAGCAACGATCCGACCCCTAACTGCTTCAAACACTTGAGCTGCTTCAGGTTGTGCTAGAAGTTTTAGGTCGGCCTCAAGAGCTTGAACGGAAAATTTCGAACCAAATAGCTGTTCAACGACAACGGCAAGATGACCGAGCACAGAAGATGCCCCAAAGTAGTCCTTCCGGTCCTTGCTTACAAACAGATAAGGGCGCAAATCTTCATTTCCAATGGCTGGCTGGACGGCGGCCCATGCATTTACCATTGGCGACGACTTCCATTCACTAAGCATGATGCTATCAGCTATTTTCGCCATCTCTTGTTTGGGTAGAGCCTTGGTATTAGAATCGCTTTTCTCTCCCGCAACAGGTTTCGCAGCTTTAGGTTCTATTTTTCTACTACTGTGAATCGAAGCTTCAAGAGCATTCAGATCTTTACACTTCCCATCCGAGGCGGTAGCTGCTTCAGCGGCGATCTGATCATAAAATCTTGGCAGAAATCGCTCGGCCAACATCAGCTTCGCGAGAACTTGAAGCTTAACATCGTCCCCAAACCCTCGGGCTTCAGCAATGCGTTGACGCAGCACAAGCATGTTCAGGAAGCGCTTGATTTGACGAGGGTTGCCCTTAGTGCCGCTTGCCAATATCGGACCAATCTGATCACTTAATGTGAGGGCATTCTGAGCAACTGTCGCTTTTTCGCCAAGTGCTTGCCTCGCTGTTGCCAAATCAAGCACCCCAGATGCCCATGGCCGCCGCAGCCGGTCGCGGGCGACGGCAATTAGCTTTGTGAAGTTAGGATCGCCTTCTCCTAGTTCGGCTCCAACCAAGAGAAGCGTTACATAGATGCGTGTTTCCGTCTCGCCCAATGAAGGTATTCTGAACGGAACTTGGATCAGTTTCTCAAGGTAGCTCCGAGCATAGGCTTGCGATCCAGTACTTTCCGGAAGGTCAGGGAAGTGCTTGCGAACTGCATATTCAATCATTCCTTCGTCCGCGGCTACAACGAACGCAGTGCGGGAGGTGAAGACAAACAATCTAATCGCTTCCAAAGTTTCTATTGCCGTATCCGGTAGGCAACGGTCTAGATCGTCAATCAGAACGACTAGCTGTTCGACACCTGCTTTTGCCAGCAGATCGTCGAATGCCTTGCGAAAGGCATCGATTTCCTCCGGAACATTCGTCGTACTTTCCTTCGGCTTTAGTAGGTCTTTCACTTGGGTGGAGACTGCATCCAGAGAATCCTTGGTCGCTAGCTTCGCAGGATTCGCGAAGATGCTTTCGATCGTTCCAATGATCCCCTGGATTTGATCTGGTGTTGGAATCCCCGTGAATGCTGTTATCGCGAGTCCTCCAGCTTTCTTCGCAACCTTAAGCCAGTCAATCCGACGAAAGATGTCCTTCACAGCCTCGCCGGCCTTCGTCAGCATTGACCGCTTCTCCACTAATCCGTTTACGATTCCTTCGATCAGAGCAATCTTTGCATCTTCAAAGCCTTGGAATCGCCAGCCATTGAACTTCAAGCAGAGAACATTCATATCTTTTTCAAAACCGGCTTCAATCATCTCCAATACACTTGACTTACCCGCGCCCCAATCCCCATGGACTCCAACGGTAACCGGGCGCTCAGGGTGCGCTCTTAGGAGCTTGATTATCGTAGTAGCGATTGCTTCGTTGTTCAGCAAATCGATCTTTGTTTCGTTATCTGCCAGGATCATTTTGTGATTGCCTCCCAAAGACCAGCAATTCATTCTCAGATGATGATTTATCTTTCATCTTGAGATGTCAAGTGCTCTTTTGGCATATCGTGCTTTTTCATTCTGCATTAGTGGCCTCGTAGATACTACTGATATTGGAGATCCCAACTCATAGGAGGTCTCCATGACCAACGTATCTCCCTTCCCGGCCGCGATCCGGGAGCCCCCGCCTATCATGCCTGCTATCCCCGACATTCCGAAACAGACAATCCTCGACTTCCTTAAGGCCTTCGGCCTCGCTTCGCAGCTCACAGAGACCGAAAAACTCCAGTTCATCGAGGTCGCTCAAGCGTTTCGCCTCAACCCCTTTCGACGGGAGGTTCACTGCGTCGTATATGGCGAAGGCGAGTACCGCCGCATGTCCATCGTCGTCGGCTACGAGGTCTATCTTAAAAGGGCCGAGCGCACAGGCAAACTTGATGGTTGGTCTACGCGGATCGAAGGCGAGGGCGAGAACATGAAGGCCATCGTGGAGATCCACAGGAAAGACTGGTCGGAACCCTTCGTCCATGAAGCCTACTGGCGGGAGGCTGTCCAAAAGAAGAAGGACGGTACCCCGACCGCATTCTGGACCAAACAGCCTCGCTTCCAGCTCAAGAAGGTCGCGATATCGCAAGGTTTTAGGTTATGTTTTCCGGATGAGCTAGGCGGCCTCCCGTATGATCCTTCAGAGCTCCCCGATGTCGAGTCCCTCGCCCCGGCCGCGCCAGTACCGCCCACAGAGGGCGA
>Ga0181520_10011309_pt1 | contig 11748 bp, 9 predicted proteins | sample PEATcosm2014_Bin_29_FD_132451 | JGI IMG/M metagenome (GOLD analysis project Ga0181520, IMG submission 132451) | Peatland microbial communities from MTU Mesocosm Facility, Houghton, MI, USA - PEATcosm2014_Bin02_30_metaG | ecosystem: Environmental > Terrestrial > Soil > Wetlands > Peat | place...
CTTTCTCCGGCATTTGCGGCACGACTCAAGCCACCCCAGCGACGAAGACCTGTCGCCGGGGACCCCGGGAAGTCGTGCCCTGTTACAAAGCTCCTGTCATCCGCTAATTCAAGAGAGTAGCCGGTGATTGTGTCCAGCTCGTCGATCGCGGTGCCTTCGAGCTCAATCGCTGCTTGCGCTTCATAGTCTACTTCGCGTCGATTGAGTACTACGGCTGCAACCGCATCGAAGAGCCTTCCGCAGCTCGATGTAAGCGGCGCATTCACATTGCGCTCAATCATGCGCTCGATCACACGCGATTCTTGCGCAGTCGCGCCCGTCAGGCTTTCGATTTGCTCAAGCCTGACACCCGCTGCGCGGAGATGCCCGAATGCCATACGCCATGGCTCACGAACGGCGGCTTCACCACCAGGCATGGGAACGTATTCGAGATGAGCGAATCGCTCGAATCTGTCGAGCCGGGCGATTAGTACTTCCCCGCCCCAGATCTTGCCGTCGGTTCCATAGCCGGTGCCATCCAGGCTTAAGCCGATGACGGGGCCTTCGAGCGCGTGTTCGGCCATGCAGGCGGCGATATGCGCGTGATGGTGTTGGACAGCGATGACCGGGAGCCCTCGCGCGGCAGCCCAGTCATTCGCCCACGAGGAGGAGAGATAGCCGGGATGCAGATCGCGCACGACCACTTCGGGCTCGATTTCAAAGGTGCGCATAAGGTGGGCGAGGGACTCCTGAAAGAAGTCGAGACCGGCCGGATTCTCCAAGTCGCCGAGGTGCTGGCTTTGATAGGCGAAGCGGCCACGAGCGAGAGTGAAGACGCTCTTCAAATGGCCGCCGACCGCAAGCAAGGGCGGTGTTTCGAATGGAAGCTCGATACCGAGGGGCACGAATCCTCGGGCGCGGCGCATGAGCTGCGGGGCACCATCGACCACGGCGACGACGGAATCGTCGCAGCGTTGCAGGATTTCGCGGTCGTGCATCAGAAATGCGTCGGCGATGTTGCCCAGGCGCGTGCGTGCTTCGTCATTGTCGATGGCGATGGGTTCCTCGCTGAGGTTGGCGGAGGTCATGACCATTGCTTTGACTCGGGCGTCGGCAAAGAGGAGATGCTGTAGCGGAGCATACGGCAAGAAGATGCCGAGCCATGGAATGCCGGGAGCCACCTCCGGGGCGATTCCGTTGTTTGCGCGTGCGCGGGCCAGGACAATGGGACGCGCTGGAGTTTGGAGCAATGCTTCTTCTTCCGGCGTCAGTGCGCAAAGTGCGCGGGCCGCAGCGATATCCCGGAACATCACGGCGAGGGGCTTGCCGTATCGGTGTTTGCGGTGGCGCAGACGCGCGATGGCGGCGGAGTTGGTTGCATCGACGCTGAGGTGGAAGCCGCCGATGCCTTTGATGGCTACGATTTCTCCGGCGAGGAGGCGTTTGATGACGGCTTCGACGGGGTCGGCTGTTGGAATCGGCATTCCGTCAGCGGATTCGAGCGCCAGCTGCGGGCCGCAATCCCAACAGGCATTCGGCTGGGCGTGAAAACGGCGGTTGAGAGGATCGTCGTATTCGGACTGACAGGCGGTGCACATGGGAAACTTCGCCATGGAAGTCTGCGGGCGGTCATAGGGAATGCGGCGCGTGATGGTGAAACGCGGGCCGCAGTCGGTGCAGTTGAGAAAGGGATACCGGTAGCGGCGGTCATTCGGGTCGAGAAGCTCGCGGAGGCAGTCGGCACAGGTGGCGGCGTCGGCTGGAATACCGGTGCGTACCTGACCGGTTATGTGGCTCGACAAAATGCGGAAGCCCGCTTCATTTTTTGGACCAAGCTCTCGAGCAACAATGGAGTCGACGCGAGCCAGAGGCGGCATTTCAGAGCGGAGGCGTGAAAGAAAAGCTTCGATTTTCTGTCGTGGGCCTTCGACTTCGATGGAGACACCGTCGGTATTGTTGCCGATCGATCCGGCGAGTCCTTCCTCGGTGGCGAGGCGGTAGACGAAGGGGCGGAAACCGACGCCTTGGACAATGCCGCGCACCAGGACACCGCGCCGCAGCACGTCGCGCTCTTCTCGCTTTGAATGGTTTGCTTCGATCAATTCGGTGTCGCCGTGGTCAACAATAGAGTATGCGGTCTAGCCAGGGAGCATCCAAGGATTGACGGTGTTCCGCGCAGATATTCGTCGAGGCTCTGGTGCATCCAGCTTTCCCAGGTCTCAAAAGCGAGACCTGGGGCACCCACTGTCTTGGTGATTAAAGCCTTCTTAACCGCGCGTCCAAAAGGGAAGATTGGAGACACGCTATTAGAGTGAGCCGTGTGAGTTCATTGATTGCGGTTGGAGGATTTCTAGCGGTTTTGTTCGTCGCGGAGCTTGGGATTGCACCTTTGGCTTCCGCTCAGCAGTTCGATCAGGCGGCGGTGATTCGCGGGGTGGATGCGGCGGTGATGGCGCGGGTGAATCGCATTGCCGGGTATACCGTGACGGAACACTATGCCGTGTACAAAGGGCAGGACGAAACACATTCTGTTGCAGAGATGACGGTGAAGACGACCTATCGCAAGGGGACGGGAAAGAGCTATGCGGTGCTTTCTTCGAGCGGCTCGGCGTTGGTGCGGCGGCTTGGTCTCGACTCGATTTTGGAGAACGAAAGAACCATCAACCTGCCGGCCAATGTGGCGCAATCGTGGATTACTTCGACGAACTACGAGATGACGCTGAAGCCGGGGACGCAGACGATTGATGGGCGCCAGTGCCTCGTGCTTGCGATCAATCCGAAGAGAAAGGCACCGAACCTGATTGTCGGCACTCTCTGGGTAGATGCCAAGGATTTCACGATTGTGCGGCTGGAGGGAGTGGCCTCGAAGGCGCCTTCGGTGTTTGCAGGCGTTACGCACATGATGCGCCAATACGCCATGGTGGACGGCTTTGCCATGGCAACGCACGCCCACGCCGAGTCGAGCACATTTCTCTATGGGAAGACCGTTGTGGTCATCGATTACAGCGGATATGAAATTGAAGTTCGGCCGGGTTCGTGACCGGGAGGGTGGTGGATTGGATTGCACTCAACGGCGGCGGGAACGAAATCCCGCTATCGAATTGGAGTGATGGATGACCCTCCAACCGGGTCTCACCTGCTCTATACTGGGCAGCGTGACGCCAATTTTTGGGGATTGGAAACTCGACGCCGCGCTCGGGTCCTGCCTGCTGCTGGGGCTGCGGCATGGGTTCGACTACGATCACCTGGCCGCAATTTCCGATATCACGGCTGTACAGAAGAATTGGTGGAGCGGTCTGCGGCTTGGCATGACCTACGCGCTTGGACATGCGTTCACGGTGGCCGCGCTGGGCGTTGCCGTGCTTGAGTTGCACTTGGGTCTGCCTGAGGGGCTGGATCACTGGACCGAGCGGCTGATTGGCCTGACCCTGATTGTGCTGGGAATCGGCGTGGTGGCGGGGATTCTCCGCAGGGATGCGCATGGGCATCGGCACAGCCGGATCGAGAGCCGGCTTGCGATCGCGATCAACGGATTGCTCTGGCTAGCGTGGCGGGTGCGGCGGACGTGGAATCCGTCGGCGGCGCGGCCGGAGCGCTTCCAGTGGATGTACAACGGAAAGTCGGTCTTCTTGATTGGCGTGCTGCACGGAGTGGGTGCGGAGACGCCGAGTCAGCTGGCGCTTTTCTTCCTGACGGCGAATCTGGGCGGGACGTCGCGCGGCATGTTGGGTCTGGTTGCTTTTTCGATCGGATTGATCACGATGAATGCCCTGATGACGGCTTCGATGGGCGGGGCGTTCCGGGTCAGCGGACAGCATCCCGGCATTTACCATGCGATTGCCTGGACCGGGGCGATTTACAGCTGCGTGATTGGGCTGATCTTCCTTCTGGGCATTTCGGACAAGCTGCCTGCGCTGGGTTAGGGGTTAACTGCAGGTGGTGAAAGTCGCAACGACTGAGAATCACCCCTCAGGGGCTAAAGCCCATAGTTTCTTGTCCATCATTTATGGCACGGCTGAACAGGCAGAGGAAAAAGGCATGGATTCTGACGAGCTCCCCCAGGAACATCCCTCAGCGGCTAAAGCCGATATTGACTCGATGCCACTTACGGCACGACTAAAGTCGTGCCCTTTCAAAGCTTCGAGTTTCTCCGCGGCCTGTGAAGCCGTGCCCTTTCAAAACCTGACTTTCACCCCAGTCTGTTAGTCTGCTGCTAACTCAGGCGTTTTCTCGGCGTGATCGACTCGACTTCGTTCCGCATCTATCGCTTTGAATATTGCCTTTTCCTCAATGAAATGAAATGAATTAGGGGATGCAACAGGCCCCCCGCGCTCTTCGGCGCGCGCCAGTAATGCCAGGTCCTGCTTATCCACAATGCGCAGGCCTTTGGCGGTGAGGCGGGCGCGGATTTCGGTTTCGGCCAATGTGCTTGGGTCGGGAGCGTCTTTCAGAAATTCGATCGCCTTATTTGCTCCCAATTCGCCGTCATGGCGCGCCAGGCCTGCGAGCCCGGTACTGGCTTTGCGTGCCCATCCGACGACAAACTGGCCGGGACGAACATCGCCACCGGCTGGATCCCACACTTCAAAAGAAGGAGCGATGGGGCTGGTTGAAGCTACGTCGGTCTGGTTGGCATCGGGCCGCGTTGCGTAGCCATCGGGTCCCATGGGCAGGCCGATCTGCGGGTCGTGCGTGTCGCCGATGGCGAAGAGGACGGTGTCGACGTCGATGGCCGAAGTCGCGTCGGTAGTACGGGCCGAGGTGGTGCCGTCGCTTTTCAGAATCAGATCGTTTTCCGCCACGATCATCTGCGTCACGCGTCCTTCGGCATTCGACACGAAGGCTTTTGGCGAAGAGAGAAAACGGAACGAGAGGCGCGGGGGAATAGTCGCGAAAGCCGGGTCGTTCATGTGGGGAAAATGTGTGGCGATGACCTTGTCGGGCGAGACGTCCTGATTGGCTTTGGCGCAGCGGTCTTTCACGCGGTCTAGTTCGGCGGCCAGTTCGTCGCGTGAGATGTGCGGCTCGACGTGCTCGATTTCCTTCTTGTCGAATTTGACTTCGAGAGGGCCGCGGCGGGCGACGATGACCACGCTCTCGGTGTATCTTGCGGGCTTGTCGAGGAGGAGCCAGCGAGCTACGTCGATGGCTACGTTGCCGACGCCGATGACAGCGATGCGTTTGTGCGCAGAAAAGTCAAGTGGAACATGAGATTCAAGCTGGTTGTAATTGTAAACAAAATCCTTGGAGGCATAGACTCCCTTCGCATCCTCACCTGGGAGGCCGAGACTCTTGGCACCTTGCGCGCCAGAGGCGAAGACGATTGCGGCGGGACGAAAGGCTTCGAGATCGAGGAGGGACAGGTCATAGGCTCCGCCAATCTGGACGTGGCCGAAGTAGTGGACATTGGGAAGAGCCAGGGTTTGATCGAATTGCTTGCGGAGTCCCGACTTCATTTTGGTTTTGAGGGGGTAGATGCCGTATTGAGCCAGACCGCCGGGCCGAATATCCCGATTGAAGATGTAAGTTTCATAACCTGCGAGAGCGATCTGGCGAGCGGCAAACATGCCGGCCGGTCCTGCGCCCACGACGAAAACTCCCTTCATTCCCTGCCCCCTGCGACTTTGCCTATAGTTTGGTGGCTTTGAGGTCCGAACTTTCACAGCGTGCACAACGTTCGCGGCGCAAATTCACCTGACGCAATTATCGCAGCCGGAGAATCAAGACGGTGTGAGCTGCGACACTAAAGTCCGCAATGCGAGAAGGATGTGCGCGGCGTCGGACGACGGGGCTCAGCAAGACCGGCAATGGTCTGACTTCGCAATTGGGATGGGGCAGTGCCACAGCGTGGGATGCAGTTTCGTGGCAAGTGATGAATGTCACCAAGGCTTTGCGGGTCCGCCTTTTAGAACTAGACTTGACGCACCGCGAAAGCGCAGACAGTCTTGCTCCCAGTGGTTGTCTGCCATGGAGGAACCGTGCAAGCCTTTGCCCCTCCGCCGCTTCCCAGCGACGACAAACGATGGAAGATCGTCAACGGCACCATGCGCAAAAATGGATTTGCCCGCCACGCGCTGATTGAAACGCTGCACACGGTGCAGTCTTCGTTTGGATATCTGGACGATGACTCGATACGTTTTGTAGCCAAGTCTCTGCGGGTGCCGCTCAGCCAGGCTTATGGAGTGGTGACTTTCTACCACCATTTCAGCCTCAAACCGCCGGGCAAGCACACCATGACCATCTGCACTGGTACGGCCTGCTATATCAAGGGCACGGACAAGCTGGTGGCGGCGGCTGAAAAACGGCTTGGCGTTCCCCAGGGGCAAACCACGAAGGACGGAAACATTAGCCTGATGACGGCTCGCTGCGTGGGTGCCTGTGGCCGTGCGCCGGTGGTGCTCACCGATGGTGAATTGCAGGGACAGATGACCGGCGACGCGATGCTGGCGCAACTGGAAAGGTGGGCGGTTGAATGACCATCGAAGAGCTTGAACAAATCGCCGCTTCGGTGCGGGCGGAAAATGCGAAGTTCGACCACGAGATCAATGTCTGTATGGGCACCGGGTGCCTGAGCCAGCACTCGGACAAGCTGAAGGACGAGTTGGTGAAGACGGTCGAGGCGTCGGGAAAGAAAGCTTTCGTGCGGCGCACCGGCTGCATGGGGCTGTGCGCTGCTGGGCCATTGGTGCTGGTGGATCCCGAAGAGATTCTGTATCAGCACGTAAAAGCGAGCGACGCAGAAGCGGTTGCAGCCAGCCTGGGAGGCGAGCCAGTGGCGGCGCTGCAGTGCGACCTGCGCGAGCATTTTGATCAGCAGGTGCATGTGGTGCTGGAAAACTCCGGCAAAATTGATCCGGAGAAGATCGACGACTACATTGCCCGCGACGGCTACCAGGCCCTGCTGACGGCCTTGACTGACATGACTCCCGCCGGGGTGATTCATCAGATCACTGCGAGCGGGCTGCGCGGGCGCGGCGGGGGCGGGTATCCGACCGGTTTGAAATGGGGGACAGTCGCAAAGGCTACAGGCGACATAAAGTACGTGGTCTGCAACGGCGATGAGGGCGACCCCGGCGCCTTTATGGACCGCAGCGTACTGGAGAGCGACCCGCAGCGGGTGCTCGAGGGTATGGCTATCGCGGCATACGCAGTGGGCGCGAGCAAAGGCTACGTCTACGTACGCGCCGAGTATCCATTGGCGGTGGCGCGCCTGACAAACTGCCTGCGTGAAGCGCGGCGGCGCGGCCTGCTGGGCAACGATATCTGCGGCACGCCTTTCAGTTTCGATGTGGAAGTTCGGCTGGGCGCAGGAGCATTCGTCTGCGGCGAGGAAACAGCGCTCATTGCTTCAATTGAAGGCAAGCGCGGCACACCGAAACCTCGGCCGCCTTATCCGGCCGTGAGCGGCCTTTGGGGCAAGCCGACCCTGATCAACAACGTCGAGACGTTCGCAAACATCGCGCCCATTATTAGGAAGGGCGGCAAGTGGTTCGCCAGCATCGGTTCAGAACGAAGCAAGGGAACCAAGGTCTTCGCACTGACCGGCAAGATCACCAATACGGGCCTCGTCGAAGTGCCGATGGGAATTTCGCTGCGCAAGATCATAGAGGGCATTGGCGGCGGCGTACCGGACGGACACACATTTAAAGCTGTGCAAACCGGCGGTCCCTCCGGCGGTTGCCTTCCCGCTGAGATGCTGGACATTGGGGTCAGCTACGATGCCCTGCTGAAGGTGGGCGCCATGATGGGCTCGGGCGGCATGATCGTCATGGACGACACCTCCTGCATGGTCAACGTCGCGCGCTTCTTCATCGAGTTCTGCATGACTGAGTCCTGCGGCAAGTGCATCCCGTGCCGCGCCGGAACCGCGCAGATGCACACGCTCCTTACTCGCATTTGCGAGGGCCACGGAACCATGGACGATCTCGATCTGCTTGTGGAACTGTGCGCCACCGTGAAAGAAACCAGCTTATGCGGCCTGGGGCAGACGGCACCCAACCCGGTCCTGAGCACGCTGAAGTATTTCAAGCACGAGTACATCGATCACATCGTGCATAAGCGCTGTCCGGCAGGCGTATGCAACATGGAAACACCGGTGGCTGCCGAATTCCCCGGGGAGGTGTTGGCATGAGCACCAGTGTGGACGTAAAAACGCTGCTCATCGACGGCCAGGAAGTCAGCGCGCGCTCCGGCCAGACGATCTTGGAAGTGGCGAAGGAAAACGACATTTACATTCCCACCCTCTGTCATCTCGATGGGCTCAGCGATGTAGGCGCATGCCGTCTGTGCGTGGTCGAGATCAAGGGCAACAACAAGCTCTTCCCTGCCTGCGTGACCAGCGTCTTTGAAGGAATGGAAGTCACAACCGTGACCGAGCGGCTCCAGAAACACCGTCGCACGATCCTCGAAATGCTGTTCGCAGAACGCAATCACATCTGCTCAGTCTGCGTGGCCAACGGCCATTGCGAGTTGCAGACCCTGGGCCAGGAGCAGGGTGTGACGCATGTTCGGCTTCCCTACCGCAACCCCGAGTTGCCCGTCGATGCATCGCACGAGCGGTTTACTCTCGACCACAATCGCTGCATCTTATGCACACGCTGCGTGCGGGTGTGCGCGGAGATTGAGGGCGCCCATGTGTGGGATGTGATGGGCCGCGGCATTGACTCGATGATCATCTCCGATCTTCACGAGGAGTGGGGAAAATCCAGTTGCACACGCTGCGGCAAGTGCGTCCAGGTTTGCCCGACTGGCGCTCTGTTCGACAAGAGCAAGGTCGGCTCCGATCATCCGAAGTACCCCGATTTTCTGCCTTACCTGAACCTGATGAGGGAAGCGCAATGAGCAAACTGAAATTGGCAACGGTCTGGCTTGACGGATGCTCCGGCTGCCACATGTCTTTCCTCGATATGGATGAGCGGCTGATCGCGCTGGCAGAGTTCGTTGACGTGGTTTACAGCCCTATCGTGGACACGAAGGTGTTTCCGGACGAGGTGGACATCGCTCTCGTGGAGGGCGCAGTGGCGTCTGTCGATGACGAGAAGAAGATCAAGAAGATTCGCGCGCATTCGAAGCTTCTGGTTGCGATGGGTGACTGCGCAGTCGCGGGCAACGTGCCGTCGATGCGCAATCCCATTGGGCCTGAAGCGATTCTTGATCGCGCGTATATAGAGAATGCCGATGTGCAGCAGCAGATTCCGTGCGTGGTCGTGCCCAAGCTGTTACGCGTGGTGCGTCCGATCCACGAGTTTGTGAAAGTGGATGTGTTCCTTCCTGGATGCCCACCCTCGGCCGATACCTTTCATGCAGCGTTGACTGCGCTGGTCACCGGTGAGCCGCTGGATGTGCCGGCGCTCACGCGTTTTGGAGCTTAGAAAGCGGAGCCTGAGCAATGAGCCAGACCATCACCATCGATCCAGTTACGCGCCTGGAAGGGCACGGAAAAATCACCATTCACCTGAACGATCAGGGTGAGGTAGAAAACGCGAATTTTCACGTGACGCAAGTGCGCGGCTTCGAGAGGTTTTCTGAAGGCCGACCGTTTTATGAGATGCCGAGCCTGATGGCACGCATTTGCGGCATCTGCCCTGTCTCGCATTTGATCGCGTCGGCCAAGGCCTGCGAAGCCATTATGTCTGTCCGCATTCCGCATACCGCGGCGCAATTGCGGCGGATGTTGAACCTGGCACAGATGGTGCAGTCGCATGCTCTCAGCTTCTTCTATCTGTCATCTCCAGATCTGCTTCTCGGCATGGAGTCCGATCCGCAGACACGCCACATTTTTGGCGTGGTGGGCGCGAAACCGGAATTAGGGCGCGCGGGGATCGCGTTGCGGCGCTTCGGTCAACATATCATCGAGCTGCTCGGCAACAAACGGATTCATCCTGGCTGGGTCGTGCCTGGTGGCGTGACGGAACCGCTGGCTTCGGCGAAGCGGGATGAGATTCTCGGAATGATTCCCGAGGCTTATGCCAACATCGAACTCGCGCTGAGATGGTATAAGCAGATTGCCGAAACCTTCGCACCGGAGATCGAGGTCTTCGCCAACTTTGCCTCGCTCTATATGGGTCTTATCAACGAGGACGAGTCGATCGAGTTCACCGATGGTGCTCTTCGGCTGATCGATGCGCGCGGCGAGATTGTTGCGGATGGAATCACGGCAGCTCAATTCCCGGAAGTGATCGGGGAGGCAGTGGAACCTTACAGCTACACGAAATTTGCGTACTACAAGCCACTCGGCTATCCCGAAGGCAGCTATCGGGTAGGGCCACTGGCGCGCTTGAACATCGCGAAGAGCATGGGCACGCCGATGGCCGACGGCGAACTCAGCTTATTCAAGCAGCTCTCGGATGACGGACCGGTGCAGAGTTCCTTCCACTATCATTACGCGCGGCTGATCGACATTCTGTATGGGATCGAGAAGATCGAGATGATCTTGTCGGACCCGCTGATTCTCGATAAGCACGTGCGGGCGACTGCGGGTGTGAACCGGTTGGAAGGTGCTGGCCACGCCGAAGCGCCGCGCGGGACGCTGCATCACCACTACAAGGTCGATGAGAACGGGCTGATTACGTGGGCAAATCTTGTGATTGCGACCGGCCAAAACAACAACGCGATGAACAAAGGCGTGCTGCAGGCAGCGAAGCATTACGTGAAGAACGGGAAGTTCACCGAGGGTATTCTGAATCGTGTTGAGGCGGTGGTTCGAACGTTCGATCCGTGCCTTAGCTGCTCTACCCATGCGTTTGGGCAGATGCCGCTTGCGATTTCGCTGGTGTCGGCTGAGGGTGAGATTGTCGATCAGGTGATTCGTTAGCATAACTTTGAATTTATGAATTTCGGCCCGGCCCGATGTCTCATTCTTGCTTGCGGGAACACGCTGCGCGAGGACGACGGCGCCGGGCCTTGGCTTGCTCAGTGGGCGGAAGAACGCTTCCGGGGTGAGACGGGTGCGCGCGTGATATCGACGCAACAGTGGACTCCGGAGTGGGCTGAGGACATTTCAAAGGCAGAATCGGTGATTTTTGTTGATTGCGCGATGAATGCGTTGCCGGGCTCTGTGCGTCTGACTGCCGTCGAACCGGGGACGAAAGCTCTGGGACTCGCAACACATCATCTGAATGCGTCCCAGCTTCTGTCGCTCACCAAGGAACTCTATGGTGCCGTCCCTCGCAGTTCCCTGCTGCTGACGATCGGGGCTGGATCGCTGGAGTTGCGCGAGGGATTCAGCCAGGCGGTGCAGGCTGCGCTGCCGGAGGCTTGCGCGCAGTTGGAAACGACTGTGCTCAAGATGCTCGCGGATTCCGGTGGTCAGCGAGCATAGCCTGACAGCTTGATGCAATATGCATAGTCTCCAACGAGATGTTCTGGCAGCTTTATGCTCAGGCTTCTGCCTATTTGCGTATATTGGAGCGGTTTCCAATCGCCGAGAAGCGTGATAGAGGTGAACGATCTGTTACCAATCTCAAGACTGAGGGAGTCCGCCTTTGGCTTGCCAAGGATTGTCACGTATACGTCGTCGCCCTTGCGGGTGAAGCGGAGATCATCCCCTTGAGCACTCTTTCCAGTAGCGTCCGTCCACGGTGTGGTGTCGTAGATGGCTTCGCCGTTCTGCTCGAGCCATGCACCGAGGGCTTTCAGGCGCTCCATCTGCACAGGCGGGATGGTGCCGTTGGCTTCGGGGCCTACATCAAGCAGCAGGTTTCCGTTTTTGCTGACGATGTCGACGAGCAGAGCGATCAATTCGGCTGGGGCGATGGTCTCTGCTTCGCC
>Ga0181520_10011310_pt1 | contig 11747 bp, 4 predicted proteins | sample PEATcosm2014_Bin_29_FD_132451 | JGI IMG/M metagenome (GOLD analysis project Ga0181520, IMG submission 132451) | Peatland microbial communities from MTU Mesocosm Facility, Houghton, MI, USA - PEATcosm2014_Bin02_30_metaG | ecosystem: Environmental > Terrestrial > Soil > Wetlands > Peat | place...
CTGCAAGCCGAGGGGTATCCCCACCCTTGCAACGAGAGCGCAGCGGAAGTGGAAAGGGCGTAGCGCAGCGGAGGTCTGCACAAGCGCAGCGCGGAAGATTGGGGAGTGGCTTGCGGGCGCGAGTGGGCAGAGCCCCTTAGGAAGGGTTTTTGCTGTTTCTGTTCGTCAAGGGCAGGCGTTGCGGACAGGAGACAGGTCCGCTAGAGGGGTAGCGCAAGACGCGCCGTTTCTTATTGCGGCGCGCCTGGAGCGGAGGGCAGGAGCCCTCACCAAAGCGGCAGAAGGTCATGACTTTACATTTGCGAGAAAAAGCAAAGGCGCCTTCAACTTCCAGTGTTCTTCATCATGATGCGATGATTGGTAGGCCCGCCGTGACGCCTTCCATCATTGCCTTTACATAGCTATCTTTATCTTCATCTTGGAAGAGGATGTGACAGCCCTCCATCTGCGGTTTGTCCATACCCCACCGCATCCTCATCATGTACGACGATGTGTTTGAGATGATGAATGATTCTAACTTGACGGTCGGGTCGCCAAGGCGCAACTCAATTTCCTTAATCGTCTTGTGAAATTGAATCTTGGGATCGGTACTGCCAATGTTCAGAATCCCTTTCGGGTCCACGAAGGTAATATATTGTCGATTGCCAACAAGCAGCCAAACAATGAAGTCAGGATGGAAATTTCCAGCCTCGAAAAATCCGACACCCTTTCCCTTGCTGAGGTTGCGAAGAAGGTAGAGTTCCTTGTCGTCGAAGAATCCTGCTGAGTTGTCGTGATACGCTTTGAGATCTTCAACAAAGAGCCGCTCGCCCTTGTTGAGGGGTACCGGACTGATCTCAACAATGTTGTTATCCATGTACAGCAGCGGCTGGTAAAGATGCCGTCCAAACCAAAGTGCCTTCAGGCCTTGAAATTCCCACGGCCTGAGTGTGCCGTCGATTATTGAAGCCTTGAGTTCTTCGAGTCTGGCGACAATCTCTTCCTGCGATCTCTCGATCAGGATGCGGTACTGCCCGTCTCCTGGATCGTCCTTTGTTCCAAGGAAGTTCGGATCGTCAGCCGACAATTCCTGAAACTCCAGATGCGGCAATTCCCATTCCCGCTTGCGAAAAATGTAGTAGTGCTCCGTATACTTCTTCAGGAGCGACAGGGCAATCTCCTGCCACATCCGCACCTTCTCAAACGAATCGAAGGCTAGCTCCTCAGCGGGAATCAGCAATTGATACCAGCTCTGATCGACCAGTAGCGGCTGAAGCGCCGACCTTGTGAGGTTGATGTTGTACCAGCCGCGTTCAGCCTTGAATCGTTCTAACTCAAAGTACAGACGGTCGATTTCGAGGAAAGCAACGTGCTTGGTTGTAAGGTGGGTTTGATTAGGCGCTGCCTCCATGTCCCCGCCAACAACTCCGCGCGACTTCATCGCCTGGATTTTCGGATACCAGTTAAGCACCACCTGATTCTTCTGAAGGTACTCGGTCGGTTTGTCTTTGGCCGGGTCTGGCTTCGCCAGAGTCGGTATCGGCCCAAGCTTTCGGAAGGCGTCGCCGAACTCTGTGCTGACTCCGTTGATCGTCTTCTTGAGTCGGATGATTTTCAGTTTCAACGTGCCCAGGTTCTTGATCACAGGGAGCAGGAACTCAAGTCGGTCGTCGTTGGTTGGAAGCCCTTCCTCTTCAAGGAAGTCTCGGAACTGCGCCATGTAGTTGGCGCGGATGCCGAAGATGGAAAGTGTCTCCAGAATACCAATGAACTTGGGACGTTTCACATCTTCCGGAAGTTGGGTCTTAGCGCTGCGCTTGAGGCTCATGTCGAACCCTTTGAGGCGCACGCCACGACCAAAGAGCTGAATGATTTGTGAACCCTCTGTCTGGCCGACATTCATAAGGCCCATCGTGCTAACGCGCCAACTATTCCAGCCTTCCGTGAACTTCTTCGATCCGATGAGTAGGTTGACAGTTGAATTGGGCTTGTTGATTTCAAGGAACAGGGAGCCGGAGAACTCGCGCTCTACGCTTTGTAGACCGTTCTCCTCGCACAGTTTTACCAGCTTTGAGTCGTCGCCAACGTTGATTACGCCGAACGGTTCATTGTCTCCGACGTGGAGTGCGATTTCGCCAGTGGCGCCTTTTAGATTCTCGACGTGCACCGACCCGCCGCCCTTAGCATTGAACAGCGTTGCGAGGGTATCCTCAAAGACTTGCGAAGCCGTAAGTCCTAAGGTGTTGATGTAGGTGAAGCGACCGGCAAAGAGATTCCTTCCGACTGCGGTCACGATGCCCTGATCGAGAACGCGCTGAATCCGCTGGATGCTGCCCGCTCGGTCCGCCAGGTATCGCTTTAGGAAGAGAAGGATCTCGATAATGTCTGTGGCGTCCCTGGTCGCCAGCGTCTTGGTGACACTGCCACCAACAAAAATCCATAGCGGCTTCTCAAGATTGAATGGCCGGTATGCCGACTCCTGCTCCTTGTACAGGCGCTGCTGTTGATAGAAGGCCAATAGGCACGCCACCAAGTAAAGTTCGAGGTTGTTTTCCTGCGTCCCCTCGTCGAGATTCAGAATCTGGTAATCCTTACCGAACCCATCGTTGTAGAAGTAGCGGTATGAGTAGTCAAACAGGATGCTCTTGGCATAAAGATTGGTTAGCCCCTGACTGCCTTTGACGGCCTGGCCAAAGGTTGCCGAGTACTCGAACGAGAAGCCCTTTTCGCAAAGTGCATTGCGGAAGCGCATCCAAGCGCCCTCTTCGCCGCCTGAGGCTCCCCGGTGGCCTTCGTCTACGAGGACAAGATTGTTACCTTCAAACGCATCGATGGCGATTGTCTTGTCGCCCATCTCATCCTTCAGCTTGTGGATGTCGAGGATCTCAACCGCGTGCCCTGCAAAAAGATTGCGCCCATCTTTGTTGAAGAGTTCTGCTTGGATTCCTGCCGTCTCAAACTCGCGCAAGTGCTGTTGGCTCAATCCTTCGTTGGGGGTGAGAAGGATGATGCGATTCAGCTCACGACGACGGCCATGCTTCTCCAAGTAATACTGATACTGAAGAATATTTGTGTGCATCAAAAGCGTCTTGCCGCTTCCGGTCGCACTCCAGTAGGCGACCTTATTTAGTTGGGACCAAGCATCTGCCTGCTCGTCAAGGGCTGCAATGAGATCTGCCTCTGGCTTGTCGGCGTTGTAGTTGGCAATTTGAGTGTTTAGCGCCTTCAGCAAGCCCAGAGGGTCGGTAAAGTACCGGTCGAGATAGATCTCCGTAAACAACAATGTGAGGTATTGGAAGTATTTCCAGGTAATCGGTTCTTCCCCTCGCGTGATGCGTCTGTCGTTGAGGCGGAGCGTGTGCTTTACGATGTTTTGGTCGTATTCGAGAAGCAAGTCCGTGGGCAGTTGTGTGAGATTGAAGAGCTGCGCTGTGAGCGCATGATGAAAGTGATGGACGTTGTTCTCATCAAGGCCCTCCAGCTTTTCGTTGCGGAGGTACTCCGCCAACTGCTCAAATCGCTCGACATTGAAAAGCGAAAGCAGCCATTGGTTCAAGACGAGCTTGTAGGCAAACCGCACTTGTGGCCGGTTGTTGGCGCGGCGTCCAATCGGAAACAATTCCGCGGTTCTTGTGCTTGCTCGGCGTCCTCGTGGCGGCATCAGACACCCTCCGTATCGAACATGAGGCGGTGGAAGTCTTCCTCAATCAACCGCACCTTCCAGGTGTCGTCTGGGGTCTTGAGATTCTCAAGGTTGCTGTCGCCGTTGACGTAGATGAGTTGAAACTCATAGTCCCTCGTCGAGTAGCCCTGCTTTGTGAACCACTCATCGAGCACCAGGTTGTCCTGTTCGGGGTCGCCGGTCAGCTTACGCCAGATGATGAGGGTGCGGCGCCCGTCCGGATTAGTACCCATGACCGTCCGGAACCACCAGGGTCCAGCAACCTCCTGCTTGATGCGCCCCTTGACCCGCAGCCGCTTCTCGGTATCGCGCTCAAACTCCGCGCTAAACTCTTGAGGCGCGGCAATGTGCTTCACGGTTAGGCCGATGAGCCAGTTGAAAGTTTCCAACAGATCGACGGTGACTTCGCTACTCTCATCTGAGCCCGGTCGCTTGACCCTGAGCCTGTAGCTTGTTGGGTCTTGAAATGCCTGCACATTGAGCAGCGAATGGCTGCCACGACTTTCGACATCGAGCATGTATCGGAGAAGAAACTGCTCCCTAAACCCACCTGCACCCTGTGCATCGGGCGCATCGAGAAGACTCTGCTGACTGGGAGTGCGGCGCGTCTCCAGGTTGTTAAGCGCATCTTCGTAAGACTCTAGGCGGATGACTTTCACCACCCTCGGACTGCGATCAAGATCTTCTTTGGTCGCAATTCCGGCCGGCTTACCGTCTTTCCATGATGGGCTGTAGATAATTTTCTTGACCCGTGGCACGATTACGTCATTGAAGTGGTCGCCAGTCTCGATGAGAATAAATCGTCGAGCTGATCCTTCTTCGCGATTCAGATTAACTACTGCGTGCGCGGTCGTGCCTGAGCCTCCAAAGTAGTCGAGTACCCATGCGCTTTCTTCGAGGCTCGCAGAGAATATGGCGTCTTGTACTGTATAAATTGATTTCGGATAGGCAAAAGCGTTCTTCGTTCCGAGAATATCGCGCAGTAAGTTAGCTCCGTGAGTCCCAGCATTGAACCTTGAGTCTGTCCAATTGCTGAAGAGTGCAGATGTTCGCTCATGGCCCTCAATCAGTTGGTAAATTGCCATATTCTCTGAGCATTTAAGTTTTGCGGCTGCAACAAGAACTTTGCAGGACTCAAACGACTTCCTCCAGACACGCTCTTCGCCATTCGCGCCTATCGGGTACACTCTCTTCTGCCCTGATTCAGTAGGGCCAAGTGGGTAGTCCGAGCCAATCGGAGGAGCCTCTAATCCCACTACTCGATTATTGGCTGGATCCACCAGTAGGGCATAAAAGCTATTCTGTCTCCACCTGCGATAGTTGCTTTGGGCTGTCCCGCTACGACGAAATGGGCGTTCTTCAACACCATCATCTGTGGCCCTGCCAACGAGTTCCTTCTCCGAATCTTTCTTGACACAGGCGAGCATGTACTCGTGAGTTTGAGCGAGCACCTTTGCTTGTCCGCCCTGTGGATGATGGTTCACAACGATCATGCTTCGCTGAAATGCAGACAACTGCGTATCCACGAGTTTCGAGAGATCCACCATCTCGAAGTCATCGATGGCGATGAAGTATATCGGATCAATCGAGAGTAAGGGATAGGACGCTTCAAGGCGATTCTCAATTAGAGCGAGCCAAGACGAGCGCAAATACTCATTCTTGTACAGAATCTCCGAATCTCCGGTGTTGTAGGGCGGATCGATATAAATGCATTCAACTTGATTCGCAAGGCGACGCTGCAACAGCTTAAGACCCTGAAAGTTTTCGCTATGAATAAGGATTCCATCAACGTGGCTTTCGAAGTCTTCGACAGACTCAAGAAGTTGAGCAGTAAAGTCTGATGTGAAATGTCTGGTGTCAACCACCATCGTAGGATGTTCGTTCAAAAAGTCGATGCTAAGGGGGGTGGTGTAGCCGATAGTCGTGAGGTTTGCAGCGATTTCATTTATTGAATAAAGATCTATCCATTCCTCCCGCTGGCAATCGTTGGCTATAATCTCGGGGTAAAACTCAACTGGAATTCGGCCAAGGGTGATGCAGTACCTTGTCTCTACAACGAATTTCTTCTTCAGCCAGAGTTTCCTCTGAAAATTCTCTAGTTGGGCGAGGAAATCGATGACCTTCCCTGCAATGATGCGTATGATCCTGATCTTGGAAAGATACTGCTCCACACGAGGAGCGGTCTCGCTCTCCACGTCATCAAGATGCATAATCTCATTCTTGATGAAGAAGTCCAGCTCCCGGCGCAAAAATCCCGATAAATCCTTGTGAATGAAATAGTCAAAGGTGTTGCGAGCGACATAGCGGCGTAAGTGCGCCTCCAACCGTGTATAGTCGGCCTGCTCCCCTGACGAAGTGAGATGCGGCCTGCCTAGCTCCGCAAGCCAAACAGCAAGTGCACCGTCACGAATGCCAAGCACCTGCTTGGCCGTCACCATGATTAGTTCCTTCTGTGACGGAGGCTTCGTCTTCCCGGTCCGCAATTCGTCCGGCCAGTCTGTGAGTGTTGACGGCCGATACTCAAACCCAATGCTAAGTTCCTTTCCCTGCTCGGACTCAACCTCAGAGATGAAATCATGGCCCGTTCCTCCGGAAGCCGAGAGAATAAATACACGCTCTTTCTCCGCAACGGTCTTGACAACACCGTGCTCACCTTCGACGGCATCTACAAGGCGGAAATGCACACGCATCGGATTCTCAATGTCGTCTGGACGAAGACGGAAGGCGTAATCGCGCAGGTACTCGCTGGTCTTGATGTAATACTGGTCGCGGTTTGCCCAGTACAGCGTAACCTCCTCTCCTTCATACGGAATAGAATAGACACCAGGCTTATAGACACGCTTGGCTAGAAAATCTCCCTCTGAATAGTAGCGCCGAAAGAAGCTGTACAGGTGGTCGAAGACTTCGCTTTCCAGCGCACTCACGTCCACTGCTTTGTTGGCAAGTCTGAAGCGCAGTTCCTGGACCTTGGGCAACGTCTCGGGGTCTGCACCCAAATTCGTCGCCTGCTCGATGGCCTGCGCCAGTTCCTTCTCCAGTTCGCCCTTGTCAGCGGCCTTATACAAGCTAAATGCTTGGTTGACCTGTGGTAGCAAGTCCTTGTCAAGGAATTGGGTGACCTCGGCGCTCTTGGCGTGCATAATGCGGTAGAGGCCAAAGTCTAGGTCGGGTTGGTCGAGTTGAAACAGTTCCTTCAACAGCCCAACCAAGCGGTTAAATCTCTTTGAATCGTGCGCCATCATTCCCTTCGATCTCGGTTAATTGTTCATCGCGTAAAACCTACGCCAGTTTCGTGGTTAGCGCAGTCGCTCCAAGAATCGTCTGCAACAGCGGCAATCGTTGATCATGGGCTGCCCCAATGTAGTATCGGCGGACGGCGTGATCCGGCTGCTGTCCGCTGTCCCTGAGCAGTCGGTTGACGGCGCTAAACTCCGGCGAATTTTGTGGGACGACCACTACAGCAAATTGCCGACGTTTGAGTCGTAAAAAGATGGCTGCCAACGGACGGGCTTTACCGGCGATTTGGGGCATCTCTATTCTCCGCATATTTCGCCGAGTCCCACCGGATTTTACGACCTTCCGCTCAATTGGCTGCGTAAGGTGACCAGCGCGAATTTGGCTGAGCGAAATATCACCCTCTTCGTCTCTTCTCAAGCCGAAGAACCCCTCTACAACGGCCAATGGAATTTGCATTTGGGTTTCCCTAGTCTCTGTCAGTATGTCGATTACCAGGAAGGCTCCAATCTGTTTTTGTGGCACGCGAATGCGATTCTGAACAGGCGCATTACTTCGCGGCATCTGGATTTTGGAGATAGGTTTCCAGAGATCCTTGACGCCATTTGGGGATTCAGGTTTTTCCATCCGTGAAGACTTTGGCAGCTTGAGCATAAGTTCGTTCGCATAGGCAGCTGTCAGTTGCCGAAGAAATTCCCCTCGCAATGGCGGTTGTGGATTTGCAAATGTGCTCCACGTGTTTAACATGTGTTTCGCTTCAATCGATTGGCGGTTGACCTCTCGATAAAGAAATATGCTCTCGAAATTGTTCCCGAGCCCACCAAGTGTCAGATTCGCCGAACCAATCATTGCCGAGACCGTTTTTGGCGTGTGAAGCAGATAAAGTTTGGGATGGAAGATGGCGATCCTACTTGGCGCATTGAATATGCTGCATGTGATTCGCTTTGTGTAGGCATGCTGAAGTTCATATAACTGCCTAATTGCATCCCGAGTAGTACCATTCCGGTCGATTCCGACGATAATCTCGATCTTGTTACCATCGGAGAGAAATACGTCAAAAAAAGGCTCCAGGGCCTCAACTGCGGGTCCCGACGCAAAGGCGGACATGATCTGAAGAGTACGGTTTCTTTTCCCAGCGCCATCACGGCACCACCGTTGCAACTCCAGAAAGAGAGACTCTTTAGTGACTGCCTGACGAATTTGCTGCACGTTCACTCCCCCCATTGCAAAGGATCAACTGCACTGATGACTTGTTAGGACACTGCCCAGCGAATGGTGAAGAGCGTCTCTGTTTGGGTACGTTGCGTCAACCGCTTCTCCAAGGAATCGATCAGGGCGTCGCGCTTGGCCATGATCTCGTCCTCGACGCTGAAGATTTCCTGGCGCTGACGGCGCTGCTGGCGCTCCAGCTTTTGGATACTCTCTTGAATTTGATGCTGCTCTTCAAGAGTAACGGCCTGGCGGGCTTGGCGGCGTAGCGCCTTGATCTGCTCCTTTGTGTCGAGCAGGGCCTTTTCGGCAGAGAGGACCATATCGTCGGCCCACTTCTCCAGTTTTTCACGGGCCTGGTTGAAGTGGACGCTGTTCTGCTCCAGTGAGCGACTGATTGTGGCTCTGGCATGTCGTTCAGCTTCCGCTGTCAGACGTTCCTGGGCCGGGGTCGGGAGCGTGCCGCTACCCACCGAGCCGTCGCAGCCGAATAGTTTCTCCATTGTCTCGTTGTCCAGCGAGACGCCGTTATCGTCAAAGCCTGAAAACAGCAGGTACTCCTCGCGCTCGTAGGAGTCTATTTGGAGACGGCCAAGGGTCAGGAAACCGCTCTTGCCGCGCAGTGCCTCAATCACATGCAGGCGCGTAGGATGGTTTGTCACATCAAAAACAACTTGGGCTGGAGGTGTCTCCTGTCCTTTTCCGTCATGCACGACATGCTCACCGAGGGGATGGGAGAGTCGGTAGAGAAAGCGGCTGGTTTCGTCACCGCCGTTGTCGGAGGCCTGTGGGTGCGTCTTCGAAATAAGGTGATAACGCCCAGCTCCGATGCCATCATGTGGCGGGCGATCCAAGTCGAAGGCGAGCGCGGAATCGTCGAAGCGAGCGCGATCTGCCAGAACGAATCGAGTCAAAGCCCAGAAACGCTGGCCGACTCGGTCAAGCTGAGCCTTGGCATCCGCGAGTTGGAGTCGTAGGCGCTGGTGCACGTCTTCATCGAATGACTCAAAGAGCTTCCGGCGCGTGTCGTCCATCCGCGTACGGATTTGTTCGTCCATCTCCTCTTGCAGCTTGCGGAATGCCGCCTCAATCTGCTCAGAAGTGCGGCACTCCTGGTAGATGGCGAGAATCCGCTTCTCAAAATCGACGCCGGACTCGATCGTTCCAAGGACATCGTCCGAGGCCCCAAAGACTCCGCTGAACAGGTTGAATTTCTCGCTGAGGAGTTCGAGAACACGACGATCAACTTCATTGCGCTCGTTGAGAAAGTTTATAACCACGACATCGAACTTCTGACCATAGCGGTGGCAGCGGCCAATCCGCTGTTCGATGCGCTGAGGATTCCAGGGCAGGTCGTAATTGATAACGAGCGAGCAGAATTGCAGGTTGATACCTTCCGCTGCGGCCTCTGTAGCGAGGAGTATCGTCGCATCGTCACGGAAATGTTCGATCAGTGCGGTCCGAACGTCCACACTCCTAGAACCGGAGGTGCGGCCTGTGTCCTTGTTTTTCTCCAACCAGTTTTCGTAGATCGCGGTTGCCTCTGGACCGCCATTCGTACCGTTAAAGACCACGATCTGTCCCTTGTATCCGTGGCCTTCCAAAAATGACTTCAGATATTCCTGGGTCCGACGCGATTCGGTAAAGATGAGCGCCTTGCGTGCGGCGCCCGTCTTCGCCATTTGCTCAAACCCCGTCTTTAATGCCTCCAGCAATGTGTTTGTCTTGGAGTCAACTCCGATTCTGCGTGCCCATGTTGCAAGCTGCTGCAGGATCTCGATTTCCTCGTGGACCTTTTTGCGGTCAATGCTGGCCGGCGCTGGCTCGGGAATTTGATCATCCTCATCACCCGCAAGAATTTCATCGAGCAGGTCGTCTTCCATCTCCTCAGTCTCAATGAGCTGTTCGGCAAGCTCTGAATCGCGCTGAGCCTGCCCATCACGTAGGGCTTCGAGGCGCAGTCGAAGCGTATCGAGAGTCGCGGCTATAGCAAGGGATGACGATGCTAAGAGTTTGCGAAGGATGAGGGCCGTGAGGTGTCTTTGGCGTTGCGGGAGAGCGTAGCTGTCAGGCCGTTGAAGAAACGCAGACACCGCCTCGTAAAGTGCATGTTCATCATCACTAGGCTTGAACGGGCGCGTTATCGTTCGGCGCTCAGTGTAGCGGATGAATTCCGTGACTTGGTTGCGGAGCGTGCGCTTGCAGAACTCCGAGAGGCGCTGCCGCAAGTCTGTGATACTGCTGCCGGCGCTGGCGTACTGGGCACGGAAAGCATTGAGATCGCCGAACAGGTGTTCATCGATCAGGGTTGAAAGTCCGAACAGTTCCAGGAGTGAATTCTGGAGTGGCGTGGCTGTTAGCAAGAGTTTCCGGCAATCCTCAATGGCCCAGCGGATGCCTTGACCAACTTTGTTGCTTGGGCGGTAAGCGTTGCGGAGCTTGTGGGCCTCATCTACGACGACCAGATCCCACGGAATCGCCTTCAGTTCGTCGCGCAAGGCATTCGCATAGTTGAAGGACATGATGAGGACGGACTTTTCGGCTAATGGAGCCCGTCCCTGCCGCTGCTCATCACGGAGGGCCTTGGAATCGAGAACGCGGGTCGGCAGGTTAAACTTCTCGCCAAGCTCCAGAGCCCATTGTTTACGGAGCGATGCTGGACAGATCACAAGCAGCCGACGTTTCCGTTCGGCCCAAAGCTGGCATAGGACGATACCAGCTTCAATTGTCTTTCCAAGGCCAACTTCATCTGCCAAGATGACACCCTTGGAAAGTGGGGATTGCAGGGCGAACAACGCCGCCTCGATTTGGTGCGGATTGAGGTCCACAGCGGCATCAAAAAGGGACATCGAAAGACGGTCAATGCCGTTCGTGGCCCTGCGGGTCAGATCATGAGCGAAATATTTCGCATGGTACGCTGTCAGGTTCATTTTCCCTGCAAATCATTGCAAAATAAAGCTTTCTTGGCATCGGAGCCCCTTTACTTCGAGGGCGAGGCCGACTGCGTAATGTCTTCAAAGTCAGTGAATTGACGTCGCATTCCATGATAAAGGCTCTGATGCCAAACTCGGCAGAATTGCCAGAACGCCGACAAGCGGACCGTTTTGAAGCCTTTGCCTGGATCGGCTTATGGATAGGCTTCGGATCTTTGTTTTCAACAGAATAGACTGGGTTGCTCAATTGAATCTTCAGGGGACTCACTCGCAAAAAGCGGCTCCGAAGAGCCGCCTCCAGGTTGCGCTGATGCTACTTGCCCTTCTTGGCGGGCTTGGCCGCCTTAGCGGCAGTGGCCTCGTTCGGTGTCGAGTAGTCGATCTTGCGGATGTAGTCAGCCTTGATCGAGAACGTCTTGTGTTCGACGCCGTCTGCCGTGTACGTCTCTGGCTTGATCTTGCCTTCAACGATCACTGGCGTCCCGGCCTTGAGCGTGGCGGCGAACTTCGCCAACGGCCCCCAAACCTGAATCTGGAACCAATCGGTGTTCTTGTGCTCGGTGCCGTCCTTGTCTTCCCACTGCTCGTTGACGGCAATGCTGAAGTTGACTACATCGCCGTTTGGGGTGGACTTCTTTTCGGCGTCTTTGCCGAGGTTGCCTTCGAGGTGGACGTTGTTTTTGTAGCTGGACATGATGTTCTCCTTTTGA
>Ga0181520_10011311_pt1 | contig 11746 bp, 8 predicted proteins | sample PEATcosm2014_Bin_29_FD_132451 | JGI IMG/M metagenome (GOLD analysis project Ga0181520, IMG submission 132451) | Peatland microbial communities from MTU Mesocosm Facility, Houghton, MI, USA - PEATcosm2014_Bin02_30_metaG | ecosystem: Environmental > Terrestrial > Soil > Wetlands > Peat | place...
CAGCCTGGAACAGCTCGACCGGCTCTCGCATGATCCTGACACTGACGTGGCGGCGACGGCGCTACGCGCCAAACGCGCCATTCGCGCCCGGGCGGACGCGGCGCCCGCGGCGAAGTCGTAAGAGAAACCTCGTCGGGGCAGGCCTCGTGCCTGCCCACCCGGGGGCCGAACCGGCCCATGTTTGGGCGCCCACGCGGGCGCGCCAACGACCGCCGTTTATTCATGCCGCAGCGCGACGATGGGATCGAGGCGGGAAGCCTTCATGGCGGGCCACATGCCGAAGAACAGCCCGATGCTGACCGCCACAACGAAGCCCGCAACCACCGACCAAAGCGGAACGCTGGAGGGAAGGCTGGGAAGGAAAGTTCGAATAAGGAAGCTCAGGAATAACCCGGCGAGAATGCCCAGAACGCCACCGGCGCCGGTCAAGGTCATGGCTTCGAGGAGGAATTGCCAGGAGATGTCACTTCGCCGCGCACCGATGGCCTTGCGCACGCCGATCTCGCGGGTCCGCTCGGTGACCGACACTAGCATGATATTCATAACCCCGATGCCGCCCACCATTAGACCGATGGAGGAAACCACCACGGTCACCAGCACCACCATGCTCATAATGCCGCGGAATTGTTCGATGAGCTGTTCAGTGGTCGAGAGGCCGAAGTTATCGGGGTCCGACGGCTTGACCCGCCGGCGGTGACGCAGGACGGCGCGCACTTCGTCCTTGGCCGGCTCAACTCTTCCCTCGTAAGCCATGGCCAGGAGGAAGTTTTCCTTTTCGTTGGGATAGAGCTTGCGGAAAGTAAGGTAGGGGATCTTCACCACGCGGTCCGCGCCACTGTCACCTGGGAATGCCTTGCGGGGAGCGATGGTTCCGACGACCTCAAAATTGCTTCCCCCCAGATTCACGCTTCTGCCGATCGGGTCTTCATTGGCGAAGAACCGCTTGACGATATCAGCGCCGATCACCATAACGTTCCGGCGGTGCAGGTTGTCGGTCTCGGTGAAAAACCGTCCATCCGCAAGGTTGTCGTTCACGACCGCGAAGTCGTCGGGGGTGGCGCCGGTGAAGTTGTAGTTCCGAATGTCCATGCCCTTGTATTTCAAGGTGGGAGGAGCGTCAGACCAAAGGAATTGCTCCACGGCGACCTTCTCGATGGACGGGCATTCGTCGCGGATGGTCATGGCATCGTCGAGCGTCAGGGGCTTGCGCAAGCGCTCCTCGCGGGAGATATTGCCAAAGTGAATGCCGGGTTCCCACTTGAAGATAAAAATGGTGCGAGTGCCGAAATCCCTGGCGGCGTCGGCGACCTGCTGGTCCAGCCCGGCGAAAATGGACGCCACGGCAATGACCGTTGTGGTGCCGATCAAGACTCCCAGCAGCGTGAGGAAGGAGCGAAACTTGTGGACCCGCAGCGTGTCCATTGCCAGCATGAGATTTTCACGAAAGTTTTGCCGCGGTTTCGCCACCTGATTACGTCTCCATTCGCAGAGCTTCAATGGGATCCAGGCGAGCCGCACGGCTGGCGGGATAGATGCCCAAGAACAGCCCCACCGTGGTTGAGAGCGACAGGCCTACCAGGACGGCGTTAAGGGGCACGCTGGATGTGAAAAAGGCGTCCACGATCTTGCTGATGAGCAAAGAGAGGACGATCCCGATCACGCCTCCCACCGCCGCCATAACGCCGGATTCAATGATGAATTGCAGCAGAATATCCCGCCGTTTGGCTCCCAGCGATTTGCGGTTGCCGATCTCGTGAGTGCGCTCCGTGACGCTGGCCAGCATGATGTTCATGATCACGATGCCTCCGACGACCATGAAAACGGCCACAATGCCGATGGTGACGGCAAAAATGCTTCCGGTTAGTTGCTGCCACATGCCCATGAGGGTGGCTGAGGCGTTGATGCCGAAGTCGTCGTCCTCTTTGTAAGGCACGTGATGGCGGGAGCGCATTAAGGACCGAACCTCATCCTCGAGCGCCATCATATGCAGGTCGTTAAACGCCTGGACAGAGATGTCCACGTGGGGTCGCTGGGAAAAGTATTTACCGAGCGTGGTGAGTGGGATGATGGCAAAGTTATCCTGACTTTGGCCGAAGGTCGCGCCGATGCGCCGCGCCGTACCCACCACGTGGAAAGGCAGGCCATTGATGGACACAACTTTCCCGAGGGGGTCCACGGAAGGGAAGAACTCATTCACCAGGTCCTGCCCAATAAAGCAGACCATCGCGCTATGGCCGTATTCGGAGTCCCCAAAGAAGCGGCCCGATTGGACTTGCTCCTGCCCGATGTCAATCATGCTGGGCGTCACGCCCCGCACGGAGACTTCATACAGGGTGTGAGTTTCGTAGCGGATCGTCGGGCGGGGACTGACCCCTGCGTCGGCTCCGATGTTCTTATACCCTCCCAGATTCTCCTTCAAGAATTCGTAGTCTTCCATGTGGATGGGCTTGTTTCGGCGCTGCATCTTCAGCCACTCTTCATCGCTGGTGGTCCATTTGTACTGGTCCAGGATGAAGACGTTGGCTCCCAGGTTGGCAATGCGGTCGGCGATATAGAGATTCATCCCATTAATGATCGACATCACGACGATCAAGGTGGTGGTCGCTATCACCACGCCCAGGAGAGTGAGAAAGGAACGCAGCTTGTGCGCGCGCAAGGCTTCCAGGGCGATCCAAAAAGCTTCGCGCGCCGTCCCCCAAACGCCTGAGCGGGCCTTGGGCCGGGCCGTAAGCTCGTGGCGAACCGAATCGGTTTGGCCAATGGACGTCAAGGATTCTCCTGCTTTCTGTTTTGGTTTTCCGATTGGCGGCGGGGAAGAAGGCGGTTGCGCACCGTTCTTAACCGGATTCCCCATCATCCGTTTTCCGTCCACCCACAAAGTACTCCTCACCGGTGCTTAATGCAACTGCGCCCGGGCAGGGCGGATTCGGCGCTATTCATGCCGCAGCGCGACGATGGGATCGAGGCGGGAAGCCTTCATGGCGGGCCACATGCCAAAGAACAAGCCAATGCTGACGGATGCGGCAAAACCCATGACCACCGCCCAGAGGGGGACGCTTGAGGGCAGAGCAGGCAAGAGGGTCCGGATCATATAGCTGAGCAGGATGGCCAGAAGGATGCCCAGCAACCCTCCGGTGCCGGTCAGGGTCATCGCTTCGAGCAGGAACTGCCAGGTAATGTCGCTGCGGCGGGCGCCGATGGCCTTGCGCACACCGATCTCGCGAGTGCGCTCGGTGACCGACACCAACATGATGTTCATGACGCCGATCCCGCCCACCAGCAGGCCGATGGAGGAGACCACCACGGTCACCAGAACCACCATGCTCATGATTTGACGAAATTGATTGATGATGGATTCGGCGGTGGCAATGCCAAAGCTGTTTGGTGCGAAAGGTTTGTCGCCCCGCAGCCGCCGGAGCACGGCGGTGATTTCATCCTTGGACTCTTCCACCTTTCCAGGAAATGCCACGGCGGTGATGAGGTTCTCTTTGGCATTGGGATAGAACTTGCGAAAAGTGAAGTAGGGCACGTAAATGACGCCGTCATTGCTGCCATTGCCGGGAAAGGCCTTGCGCTTGTTGAGAGCTCCAATCACCTCAAAGGAGTGGTGGTCAACCTCAATGACTTTGCCGATGGGGTCCTCGCCGGCAAAGAAGCGGTTCACCACGTCGAAGCCAACCACCGCGACGTCCCGGCGATGAAGGTCGTCGAAGTCGGTATAGAGCCGCCCGTCGCTGAGTTCCACGTTGACGTTGCGCATATGCTCGGGCGTCGCGCCGCGGAAGATGGTGTCAACCATTTCCAGTCCCTTGTACTTGGCGACGGCCGGGGGCCCATTGACGATCGATTCCACCCCGACCGCTTCCACCGCGGGGCACTGGTCCTTGATCGCCATGGCTTGCTCGTAGGTCAGGGGTTTGCGAAGGCGCTCCTCGCGCGTCAGGTTAAAGGTGATGCCCGGTTCGAACTTAAAGATGAAAAGCGAGCGTGTTCCAAAACCCTCGGCGGCATCCACCACTTGCTGGTCGAGGCCTTTGAAAATGGCGGCAACGCTGATGACGGTCATGGTGCCAATCAGCACTCCCAAGATCGTCAGGAAAGAGCGAAATTTGTGCGTGCGCAGCGTATTCAGCGCGAGCAGCAGGTTCTCCCGAATGCTGTGGAGGCGCTCATTCGCCATGCTCAGTTCTCCGTCCGCAGAGCTTCGATGGGGTCGAGTTTGGCAGCCTGGCTGGCCGGATAAATGCCAAAGAAAAGTCCAACGCCCGTGGAAAGGAACAATCCCACCAGTACCGCGGTCAGCGGGACCGAGGCATTAAAGAATCCAGGTCCCACAATAAGATTCACGAGTGCGCTGACCAAAAGGGCGAACAGAATTCCCAACCCTCCGCCGAGGCCGGCCATCACACTCGATTCGATGAGGAACTGCATCAGGATGTCGCGGCGGCGTGCGCCCAACGATTTGCGGATGCCAATCTCGTGCGTGCGCTCTGTGACGCTGGCCAGCATGATGTTCATGATCACGATGCCTCCCACCACCATGAATACCGCTACGATGGCGATCGTCACTCCAAACACCGCGGCGGTGATTTGGTGCCAGAGTTCCATGATGGTGTCCGAAGCGTCGACGCCAAAGGTGTCGTCCTCACGATAGGGCACGTGGCGGCGAGCGCGAAGCAACGAGCGCGTCTGATCCTTCAGCAGCATCATTTGTTCCGCGTCCCAGGCCTGAACGTTGACCAGCAAGGACGGGCGCGGCGAAAAGAGCTTGCGGTAGGTGGTGAGGGGGATTTGCACGAAATTATCTTGGCTTTGGCCGAAAGTGCTGCCGATTTTCTCCGCTATCCCGACGACCCGGAAGGGAATGCCGTTGACCAGGATTTCCTTTTCCAGGGGATCAATGCTGGGGAAGAAGGCATCCACCAGATCTTGCCCGATAAAGCAAACCAGAGACTCGTGCTGGTAGTCGGATTGGGTGATGTACCGGCCGCTCTCCACCTTTTGGGCCCCAATGTCGATCATATTGGGAGTCACGCCAGCGATATCCACAAAGTAAACCGAGTGGTTTTGATAGCGAGCGGAGGTGTTGATGGTCTGCAAATCCGCTTCGGCGCCGATGTTCCTATAATCTTTCAAGTTGTCCCGCAGATATTCGAATTCCTCGATCAGGATGGGCTTGTTCCGCCGCCGGGCCTTCAGCCAAGCCTCGTAGTTCTGAGTCCAGGGGTATTTGTGAACGACAAAGACATTCGCCCCCAAATTCGCGATATGATCGGCGATATAAAGGTTCATGCCATTGATCAGTGACATTACAACGATGAGCGTAACAGTGGCGATCACTACCCCCAGAAGGGTGAGAAACGAGCGAAGCTTGTGCGCCCGCAAGGCTTCGATGGCGATCCAAAAGGCTTCGCGCACCGTCACCCAGACGCCGGAGCGCACTCTGGAGCGAGCGGCAAGCGCGCGGGGCAGGGAAGCGGTTTGGCCAAACGACGCCAGAATTACTCCTGTTTTCGATTTTGGAATTCCGATCTGTGGTGGAAGCGAAGGTGGCCGCGGAAGGGTTCCACCTTCCGCGTTCCACCCACCTGAAAGATACTCCCGTCAGCCGCCCAATGCAACTGCGGGTCGAAATTGCTGTGGAGGTCGTAAGCGCGGCAAAGGCGCAGCTCATGGGATGCCGTGGGCTAAGTTTCGTACGGACAATCAGATAGCTTAATTTAAGGGGTTACGATTTAATTTGATTATAATGCTCTCCGTGTCGTGTGTCTCCTTGGCACCTGTGATAGAATACCGCTTTCACGGCAACCGAAAATTTGGCCCTGAGATCACGTATGTCATCCTTCACAACCCGTCAGGCCGACGAACCTCAGCCGCGCGTCATGGAATTGAAGCTGGCGCACAGCCCGGATTCCGACGATGCCTTCATGTTCTACGCCTTGGCGACCAAGAAGCTTCCCGCCTCGAACTTGGTTTTCAAGCACGTTCTCGAAGACATCGAGTCGTTGAATCAGAAGGCAATGCAGGGTGTTTATGACATCACCGCTGCTTCCTTTCATGCTTATTCCTATCTGGCGGATCGCTACGTTCTTTTGCCCTCGGGAGCGAGTTTCGGCGAGCGATATGGCCCCATCGTGGTGGCGCGGTCCAAGCCTGGACCTGACGGCCTGCGGGGCAAGCGCATCGCCGTGCCGGGGAAGTTGACCACCGCTCACTTGGTTCTGCGACTTTACGAGAACGATTTCGAGCCCGTTTTCACTCCCTTTGACCGGATCCTCGATACGGTAACCGCGGGCAAGGCCGACGCGGGGGTGGTGATCCACGAAGGCCAATTGACCTACGCTGAGGTGGGTTTAAAGAAGATTGTGGACTTAGGGGAGTGGTGGCACAAGGAAACCGCTCTGCCGCTGCCGCTCGGCGCGAACCTCATCCTGCGTTCCCTCGACCGCCGCACGGTGCGGGCCGTGGCAAAGGTGCTGAAGCAAAGCATTCAATACGCTCTCGACCATCGCGAGGAGGCCCTGAATTACGCCCTGCAATTCGGGCGCGGCCTGGACAGTTCCACCGCGGACCGCTTCGTCGCCATGTACGTGAACGAATGGACGCTCGATTACGGCGAGCGCGGCCGCAAGGCGGTGCAGACGCTCCTCGACCGCGGCTTCGAAAAGGGCATCCTGCCCAAGCGCGTGCAAGCGGAATTTGTGGAGCTGTAAGAAAGTGTGAAGTTTGAAGTGTAAAGGGTAGCGGCGCGACCTTGCGTTTACCCGTTAGCGTATGACCTTCACCCTTCACTCTTTACCCTTTGCCCTTTTCCTTACGAATGCCAAAGACCACTCTTCGCCAACGCATCTCCTACACCTCAACGCAAAAGAAAATGCTTTTCGCGCTCGCCAGCATGGTGGGAATGCGCATGTTGGGGTTGTTCCTGGTTCTGCCTGTCTTCACTCTTTATGGACTCCAGTTCACCCCCTCGAAATTTCTGGTGGGCTTCGCTTTCGGCGCGTACGCGCTGGTCATGGCCATCCTGCAAATTCCCATGGGGAGATTGTCGGATCGCATCGGCCGCCGCAAGGTGCTGGTGATGGGCATGACGCTATTCAGCGTAGGATCGTTCCTCTGTGCCTTGCCGCCTCTGTTTCCCCATTCCTGGCAGATTTGGGAGCTGATTTTCGGGCGGCTAGTCCAGGGCGGAGGGGCGATCATCTCGGTAGCCTTCGCCACCGTGGCCGATCATATCGAGCCCGAGCGGCGCTCTACCGCCATGGCGATGCTGGGCATCCCCATCGGCGTCTCGTTTGCGGTGGGAATCATCGTCGGCCCCATTCTGGCGGGCTGGTTTGGTACGGCTTTCCTTTTCTGGATGACCGGAGCCCTCGGCCTGGGGTCGGATTTCCTTCTGGTGCGCTACCTGAAAGATGAGGTGCCTCCGCAAAAGGCTCCCGCGCCCTTGGCCGAAATCTTTTCCCATCCCTCACTCGTCGCCTACGCCGGCGGCGGGTTCCTGATCAACTTTTTCATGACCACGTTTTTCTTCCATTTTCCTCTGATCGCCACCGGGCAGCATCATCTGAAAATGACCCAATATTACCTGCTGTTGCTGCCGATGATGTTGATCAGCGCCGTCACCATGTTCGGATTTTCGCAAGGCGCGGACAAGGGTTGGGCACGCCCGCTGGCTGCTTTGGCCTATTTGCTGTTCATTCCCAGTTTCCTTCTGCTTTTCGAGCCGGCCTGGCTGGGCCAGAATCCCGAGCGCCTGACTCCAGTGTTTCTCGCCGGGGCACTCTTCTATATCGGCTTTACCGGACTTGAGCCGATTCTTCCCAGCCAGGTCAGTAAGGCCGCCCCGGGCACGGCTTATGGGACAGCGCTGGGCTTTTACAACACGGCACAATTTGTGGGTAGTGCAGTGGGAGGACCGCTGGCCGGTTACCTGGCCAATTACCCGCCCGACCGCACCATGTTCACGATGATGATCGCCGCCGCCGTCGGGTTCCTCGTGATGCTGGTGACCAAGCCCCCCGTTCCCACCGAAACCGCACAGCCGTAACCCAAGAACAACTCCACAAATTTCGCTTGCGAGGATTTCTTACGCGGTGGTGGACGGACGGGACCCCTCGAATGCAGAATAGAAGAACCCCGGGAAAACCAGCGGCCAGTCGTCAAAGTCGGCCAAGAACAATTGAGGAGACACGCCCATGCCCCTGCACCGGAAAAGCGAAATCAAACCTGGAATGGTGGACGAGATTTACGCCTCGCACGATCTTTCCGTCTGCGTGCCCAAATACAAATTCCCCAAGGGATCGCAGGACCCCCGGCACGCCTACGCCATCGTTCACGATGAGCTGATGCTCGACGGCAACTCCCGCCAGAACCTGGCCACCTTTTGCCAGACGTGGTCGGAGCCGCAAGTTGCCCAGTTGATGGCGGAGTGCATCGACAAAAACATGATCGACAAGGATGAATACCCGCAGTCGGCGGAAATCGAGGCGCGCTGCGTCCACATGCTTGCCGACCTCTGGCATTGCCCCGAATCCGCCCGCACCATCGGCACTTCCACCACGGGTTCGAGCGAGGCCGCAATGTTGGGCGCGATGGCTCTGAAGTGGAAATGGCGGGAGAAAAGGCGCGCCCAACACTGGTCCACGGAACATCCCAACCTGGTGACGGGACCCGTGCAAGTTTGTTGGCACAAGTTCTGCCGCTATTGGGATGTTGAGCTTCGCGAGATCCCGCTCGAGGGCGATCGTCTGCTGCTGACGCCTCAGCAGGTCGTCGAGCATTGCGACGAGAACACCATCGGAGTCGTGCCCACGCTGGGCGTGACCTTCACCTGCCAGTACGAGCCCGTCAAGGAAGTAAGCGATGCGCTCGACGAGCTTCAAGAAACGAAGGGGCTCGACATCCCCATCCACGTCGATGCGGCCAGCGGCGGCTTCCTGGCGCCTTTCATCCAGCCCGACCTGGTCTGGGATTTTCGACTGCCGCGGGTGAAGTCTATCAACACTTCGGGACACAAGTACGGGCTCGCGCCGCTAGGAGTGGGCTGGGTGATCTGGCGCGAGCATTCTGACTTGCCGGGCGACCTGGTGTTTGAGGTGAATTACCTCGGCGGCAGCATGTCGACGTTCGCGCTGAATTTCTCGCGGCCTGGCGGTGAAGTGATCTGCCAGTACTACAACTTCCTGCGCCTGGGCCGCGAGGGATACCGCGAGGTTCACCAGGCCTGCCACTCGACCGCTGTGTACCTGGCTCGCGAGATTGCCAAGCTCGGCCCGTTCAAGATCATTTACGGTGGTACGGGCGGCTTGCCCGCGGTCTGCTGGACTCTTCAGGACGGTGAGAATCCTGGCTTCACGCTCTATGATTTCGCCGACCGCCTGCGTAGCCGCGGCTGGCAAGTGCCGGCGTATTCCATGCCCCCCAACCGCAGCGACCTTGTGGTGCAGCGCATCCTGGTTCGCCACGGCTTCAGTCGCGATCTCGCGGGGCTGCTGCTCGAGGACTTCCGGCGCACACTCGACTACTTTTCGCAACACCCTGTGGCGACACCTCTGGCGAAACACGAAGCAGGCGGACACGACCACAGTGGCCGGTAGCAAACGGCTGTAGCGGCGGACTTAACCCGCCATCTTGACCTGCCAGGGTGAGAACTTCGGTACGAGCGACGTGGATCAGGCCCTGACCAGCTGGTCCTCTTCGGGAGATTGCGCCACCGGGCGCGGGGGAGGGGTGTAGCCTTCTGGCAAGTCTCCGTTGTCGGGGCGTAGGAATTGCAGATACCGCGGCTTGAGGGATGCGATCAGCTCGCGACGCGTTTTGGTTTTGAGCGGCCGACCCGGATAGATCTTCCCCATTCGCGCGAGGATCTTTTCCGAGAAGAGTCCGGAGAACATAACGAGCGGCCATTTGAAGTTCGGGCCATTCGTGCGACGCAGCTTGAGCAGCCACACAATGAGCGAGCCAAACTTCCAAATCAGCGGCGCCCACCAAGTGTTGGAGGTTGGACCCAAATCCATCTTCCAACACTTCATGATGATCTGCCACTGCAACGGCGTAAGCTGCCGCGTCTCGGAAACGCCGTGCTGCTTTTCCATGCGGGTGTCGTGCAGGGGAGTGAAGATGGACGGGACCAGAATGGCGAAAAGGCCGCGGCGTTCGATTTCATAAAGCAGATCGAGCGTGGCCCGCGAATCGTCATCGGTTTCGCCGGGATTGCCCACCATGAGCGTCATCACCGGGAACCAGTTATTTTCGTTCGCCACGCGCAGGCCTTCCAGAATCACGCTGGGCCAGTCTTCGATGGAGAACGGTACGCCCTTGCTGGGCATGATTTGCTTGGCCATGCGCACCGATCCAGTTTCAAATCCGATCAGCGGGGAGAGAGCGCGTCGCTCCGGGTGCGTGCTCAGGCGAATGCGCACGGGGCTCTTGTCGAGGATCTTCGCGGAGAGTTGTTTGATCAGCAGCGGGTCAACTACAAAGGGCGCCATGGTGCTGTGGCTCAGCAGGTGGCTCTTCACGCCGGGCGTATCGACAATGTCGGTGTAGAGAGAGACCAGCGCCTCACGATTGGGAAAGAAGAAGGGCGTTCCGGTCCGCACCTGGCCCCAGATGAACATGTCCTCGGTGGCCAGGGAAATCTGATTGTTGCCCTCGCGGATATTGGCGCGCACAGCGGCCATGATCTTGTCTTTGGGTACGTCGATTTGCGGGTTCAAGTCGGGTACGCAGAACTGGCATCGCCGCCCGCAGCCCGTGGTCATTTCGATGACGCCAAAGGTGGTGCGCTTTTCCGGCACCAGGATGCCCTCGCGATCCATGGGATGCGCTACGTTGACCTCGCGGGGCAGGGTTTCCCCCCGGATGGCTTTGTGAAACAGACTGACGGCATCCACTGATTCGCTGCGCCCTTCCACCACGCAATCCACGCTTAAGTTTTCGAAGCTGTCGGTTTGGGTAATCTGCCAGCCGCCTGATCCGCCCACGATGACTTTGAAATTCTGGCGGAAGGGGTTGGCCTTGATTTTCGCGAACATCAGCTTGGCATAGTGGGAATTAATGGGTTCTTTCGAAGATCCAAACATGGACGTGTAGACCCCCGCGGCAAACGTGACTCCTAGCGGGTTGTGAGTTGAGACGCCAACCGCGCGGGTTTGTGGACCGAGAAACTTGTCGAGATCGTCGGGATAGCAGACCACGATGTCTTCGGGGCGAAATTCCCGGAGTAGTGATTTCTCCACCAGGCGCACGCCCGCGGGCATGTAGCGCGCCGTTCCATCGGGATTGTGTTCCACTTTGCGCCAGACGGGATACTTGTTGTTAATGACAAATTCCATCCAGACTGGCAAAGAAGCCAGCGCCATCTGAATAAAATAGCCGGCGTGATCGATGGTCTCCGTCAGTGGAGCCGTCAGGACGATAAGCTTGCCGCCGTCCGCAGGCGGTGCGTAGGCTGGAGCGATGGTTTCACCACGATGCGTACCATTGCCATTCGAATGGCTGTTCCTATGGAACAGACCTTTGAGCATGCCATGCCTCGAGCGAAGATTCGCTGAATGTTAGCTTTGCTTGTCCAGGCGCCCTGAACTCAGATCTAACGCGCTTACAAATACTACCCGAAATGAATTGCCGAATCCATAACTATTGAGGGACGGGTCAGGACTTCGTCAATGTCGCGGGGAAATTCCCCGTGGGAGTCATGGCGAAAGCTCTGCTGCGAGTCCGATGTGAGCGGGCGGGCGCG
>Ga0181520_10011313_pt1 | contig 11746 bp, 4 predicted proteins | sample PEATcosm2014_Bin_29_FD_132451 | JGI IMG/M metagenome (GOLD analysis project Ga0181520, IMG submission 132451) | Peatland microbial communities from MTU Mesocosm Facility, Houghton, MI, USA - PEATcosm2014_Bin02_30_metaG | ecosystem: Environmental > Terrestrial > Soil > Wetlands > Peat | place...
ATCCCAGCATCCAGAACGCAGGCCACAAGCCGGTCCCGACCGGCAGCTTCATGCGTGCTTCAATGCGCCCATACTGAAATTCCTTGAGTCCGCGGGTTGTGATGCGGGCCGAAGTCCACGTACCATCGGGTTTGCGCTCGGCGCGCAATACTAAATGACCGTTCCCGTCGAGAAATGCATTGGGATGGTGCGGATCGCAGCCCGACGGATTGGCGCCGCGCGGTGAGCAATAGGTTTCCGTCTCGCCATTGCCCCAACCCTGATTTCCAAGCTCATCATGGCTGCCTGTGTCGTAGGTCCACTTTGCCGGATCGGGAAGCTGTTGCGCAGCGCCATTGAATTCATCGCTCCAGACCGGTTCACCCCATTGGAAGGCTTGCGTCGCCGGCTGCTCGGGGCGCGTGGTGCGCGTGCCCCAGAAATAGCCGGCGATAAAGACCCCGGCCGCTGCGGCAAGACCGAGTGCAAGCTTCAAGATGGTGCTGCGCCTGACGCCCAGAATCCCTCGGTGCGCGGCGTTTGACTCCATCGCCGGGTCTGCGGAGCTTTGCGCCACACCCAGTGAGTTCTCGTTCTCCGCTACGTCAAGCGATGCATCTTCCGCCATCTGCGCAGCGATATCGCGTTGCAGGAACTGCGGAACGTAGTGTCCCAACGGGAGCACGATCTGAAGCGGATGGTCTTTCCAGTCGGTTTTGTAAAGTTCTCTCAGCTTCTTGCGCAGAGAACGGGCGGTGACGCGGACGATAGGATCGATGTGAGAATCGAAATTGGATTCCCTGCGGCCGAGAGCTTCGACAGCGATCGAGTACTCGCGAATTTCGTCGGTCTGGCCGTCGAAGTACTTGTTGCAGATGTAGGAAAGAAATCGAACCAGGTTGGCAGAACGGCTGAACTCAGGATGACTCAGGACACGCTTGAGTTCCTCGCGTTCCTCATGGAAGTTTTCTGGAGCGGGTGGGGTCGAATCCGGCTCAAGAGACGCAGATACCTCAGGGCTCTCAAGTCCTTCCCACGATGCGCCAGATTGCATTCTCACCTACCGCGCCATCCCTGCAACACGCAACGATCGGCAGGCCGGCCTCGTCAGCAACAATGCCTGTCGGTGCAGTGGATGCCGGCGTTCCGCCTGGGTTTTTTCAAGCAGGAATCATAGCATTTTGAGAGGCGCGAAGCGAGGGCGTGCCGGCGGGCGGCAGAGGAGCGCCAGCTGGCACGCGACAATGGTATTAGAGTCAGCTATTTGCAGCAAACCACGGGATCAGGGTTTGGCGTTGCCGGCGCGCTCATCGCCGAGCCGGTAGACCCGCACGTAATCCACCAGCATGCTTTCAGGAAACTTCGTTGTGGCATCGGGATTGCCGGGCCAGTATCCACCGACAGCCACGTTCAGAACCAGGTAGAAGGGGTGGTCGAAGACCCAGCGTTGGCCGGCAGGGACATTGTCCGGGGTTTGCGTCTCATACAGAACGCCGTCAACGTAGAAGCGGATGTCGCGCGGTTCCCACTCGATGGCGAAGACGTGGTAGTCGTCGCCGAAGCGGGCCTGGTTGGGTAATGTGAACACGCCGCTCAGCGGGTGGCCGCCGGAGTAGCCAGGCCCGTGCAGGCTGCCGTGGACCTTCGAGGGCTCGGAGCCGATGTTCTCCATGATGTCGATTTCGCCGCAGGCCGGCCAGCCCAAATGGCCGAAGTCGCTGCCGAGCATCCAGAACGCGGGCCAGAGTCCCTGCCCTTTGGGCAGCTTGATGCGGGCCTCGATGCGCCCATACTTCAGCGCAAAGCGGCCGCGCGACTCGATACGCCCTGAAGTGTAGTCCCGCGTCTGCCCATCCTTTCCCACGTAAGATTCGCGCCGGGCGGTAATCACCAGTGAGCCATCTTGCTCGCGAATATTGGAGGTACGATCGGTATAGTACTCGAGTTCGTTATTGTCGTACCCCGAGTCGTTGATCACGACTGCCCATTTTGCGGGGTCGGGACGGCTCCCATCCGGACCGTTGAACTCATCGCTCCAGATGAGCGTGCGGCCGTTGGCGGACGTATCGCTGTTCGACGGCTGTTTGGCAGCTGCGCTTTGCCCAGCCGCAGCCGCAACCAGATTCAGTAGGCCAATTGCGCATACAAGGCAGCGCATCAATCGCGACATCGTTCCCATTCCTTCTGTTCCGTACCGGCAAACGGCAAAACCAATGTTCCCGGAACGGTTCACTCAAAAACTCTGCATTGCATGGACCCATGCTCATAAAGCGGGAGCCCGATGAAGGCGAAAAACTCAGTTGGTATAAATCCGTACGTAGTCCATCAGCATCTCTGCTGGAAACGGGGTGCCGTTGTTGGGTGACCCCGGCCAGGAACCACCCACGGCCAGGTTGAGAATGATGAAGTTGGCCTGGCCGGAATCGAACGGCCACATCGCGCCGTTCAATCCGCTCACGCTCGAAGGTGTGTAGGTGACATAGGGTGTAGCGGGATTGTCGACGTAATACGACACACTGCCCTTGCTCCAGATCATGCCGTAGGTATGCCATCCGGTTGCGGTCTGCCCGGAGGGAAAGTCGAATACCGTGCCGAGATTGCCGCCGGTAAAACCGGCGCCGTGAATCGAGCCTTCATTCCAGTCGGGCGTTTCGGCTGCGTTCACGCGTTCCAGTACGTCCATCTCGCCGCATGCCGGCCAATCGGCGGTGGCGATGTTGTTGCCCAGCAGCCATGCCGCCGGCCAGAAGCCCTGCGCCTCCGGCACTTCAGCTCGGAATTCGATGCGGCCGTACTGAAAGCTGAAGAGGCCCTCGGTTTTGATCCGCGCCGAGGTGTAGACGCCGGCCGACGGCTGCTCGGCCACGATGTGCAGATAGCCGTCGGTGCCCACATAGACGTTGGGAGCCGAAGTCGTGCACGGCGAAACCGATGAATTCCATCCGCAGTAGTCTTCCAGCTCATCGTTGCCCCAACCGCCCGCGCCGGTGTCGTAGGTCCACACCGCGGAATTGGGCTGGACGTTGGCGCCCGTCGCGTTCGAGAACTCATCGCTCCACACCAGCGTGCCCGAAGGGATGTTGGGGGAAAACGCCTGGCTTGTGACGGAACTGTTCGAGTCGCCGGGAGCCGCGGCCATCGCATTGACCGTCAGGTTCGAAGCCACCAGAAACGGCGCCTCGTAGATTTGTGAGGACGTGGTCGGCGTGGAGCCGTCCACGGTGTAATAAATGGTGGCTCCCGACGTTGTGGTTGCGAGCGTGACGACGACCGCGCCGTTCTGCGCCGCGGCGGTGGCAAGGGTGGGTGCGGCTACGGCCTGCGAACCGGATCCGGAAATCGGGGTCGACCCTCCACCGCTGCCGCAACCGGCCACGAGTAGAATGCCTGCGGCCAGCGCACACTGGAGCTGAAACCTCAAGACATTCGGCATGGCATCGATCTCCTGGTACCTTGTGTTGATTTCCATGGGGCAAAAGTGAGCCGCCGCAAAGTGCGGCTCCGGGCAGAAGCAGTGCTTCTGCCCGGAGCCGGGTCTTCTCGTCAGAAGGTGAACCGTGCGCCGAACTGGCCCACGCGCCCACCGATTCCGCCGTAATTGATGATTTGCCCAAAGGTGCCGTCGGCCATGTTGGTGTCAGGCCCGCCCAGCGCATCGCGGTTGAATACGTTGAAGAATTCGAGCCGCAGCGTCAGGTTGTACCGCGCTTCCGGACCAATAGCCACGCTTTTGTGCAGGCCCAGATCTTCCGTAGCGAGGCCCGGATTCCGCACTTGCGACTGGAAATTTCCGCCGTTGCCGAGTTGCGGCGCTGGTCCTCCGTATGCGCCAGGATTGGGATTTTGGAAGCAGCTGGTGTTCAGGAACGGCTGGAAGAGTTTGCGTGTGCCGGTGGTTAGCTTGCAGCCGGAAACCAGGTTGGCGTAGACCGAGTTGAAGCCCTGGTAGTAGTTGGTCGAATGCACGGAGATCGGCGTGCCGGTGTTGTAGTGGAAGTCGCCGTCCAGGCTCCAGCCGCCCACGAAGGCATCGGCCAGTGCGCTGTCATTGCTCATCAGCCACTTGCCCCGCCCGATGGGAAGGTTGTACATGATGTAGCCCTTCACGATGTGGGTCTCGTCGAAGTCGGAGATATCTTTGGCTTCGTCCTTCAGGTCGTAGATATTCTGCAGCGACCCGGTTCCCCACAGCTCCTGGAAGTCGCTGTCGATGTCGCCATGTGTGCGCGACCAGTTGTAGCTGCCCATCAGCGAGAGCCCATGCGCCGCACGCCGCGTCACGCTGAGTTGCAGGCTCTTGTAGTCGGAATTACCCAGCGGCACGCCCACCGAAAGCATGGGACCGTAACCGGCTTCGGCCTGCGGATACGGAGTGAGGCCCTCCCAGCCCGGACCTGTGCCGCCCCAGTAGCCGTTGTACGACGAGGGAAAATTCCCAGTCATCACGTAGTTTTGGTAGTTGGCAAAAGTCGGCTGATTGGTCTGGAAGATGCCGCTTTGCAAGTGATAGCTGTGGCTCTGGATCCAGTTCACATCCAGCTTGTTCAGCTGGCCGAGTTCGCGCTGCACGCCGACGCTGTATTGCTGCACGTTGCCCGGCGTGAGCGAGCGCGGATCGACGCTGACCACGTCGGATTGCGTGTATTGCGGAGTCTTCACCTGGGTTAAGGTCGGGGCATATCCGTTATCCCACTCGAAGCCGCCTTCCTGCGTAGTCGGATGGAAGCCGACGTCGCCGGCCTGCTGATAGGGAACGCCGCCCCAAGTATTCATGTTGAGCGGAGTGAAGAACACCCCAAAGTTGGCGCGCGCCACGGTCTTGCTGGTGATCTGGTAGGCAACGCCAATGTGCGGTGAGTAGTTGAAGTAGTCCTGGCGGGTTTCAAACGACTGGCTGCCGCTGGTCAGGTATTGGTATTCGCCATATTCGCCCGTGACCGGATTGAGCGCGTTGAGCACGAAATTCGACCAGTGACCGTACTTCTCCTTGTAGGGATTGTTGAAGTCCCAGCGCAGGCTCAGGTTGAGCGTGAGCTTCGAATTCACGCGCAAGGTGTCGCTCGCGTACCAGGAGAAGGCCTTGCGCCGGCCATATTCGTTGTCGGGATTATTGGTTTCGGCGTTGTACACATCGCCTAGCAGGAAGCTGCCGAAGGCGTTGCCGATCTGGTCATAGGCGTTGATGTCGTACCACGCCGGCGCGGTGTTCGTGGGATCGAAGATGATGGGATAGCCGCCCGTGAACGTGCCATCGTCTGTGGTGTAGTTGAACTGCATGGCGCGGAATTCGACGCCTGCCTTCACATTGTGGCGGCCGTGGTTCCACACCACCTCGTCGTTATAGATGTAGGTGTTGCCGGCGTAATAGTCGTTGAACTGGCTGCCAATGGGCGAGAAACTCCAGCCGTTCTGATAATTCGCGCCGCCGAAGTACATGCCCGAATCAAAGTACATGAGCGGGAAGTTTCCGGCGCCGTTGTAGCCCAGCAGCTTGCTGTCCCATTTGCCGGTCTGCGAAACCGCGATGCTGGGATTGCGGAAGCGGTTGAAGGTGGCGTAGACGGTGTCGAGCAGATTCGGCGAGATGGTGATGGCATCGCTCAGGCGCACGCCGGGAGCCGTGGTGTTGTGCCAGTAGGAGTTGGCCATGGGCCCGCCGTACGGCGCGGTTGCCGACCACACGCCACCCTGATCGGCGTTGATGCGTGGATAATCGTCCCAGTAGAACGATCCAGCGAGATGCTGCCGTGCGCTCAGGTTGTAGTCCATCTTGAAGCTGGTCTGGGTATTGTGGAACCACGGATCGGGCTGATAGGCAGGACCGGCGTCGTTGGCCGTCAAGGCCGACTCGGGCTGGTAGTACTGATGATACAACTGCAGGATTTGCGAAGTGACCTTGCTGATGCGGCCAGTGGGAATGTGGTTGCTGACGAAGACGCAGCCGAACCCGGCCGGCGTGTTCGATGTGCCCACGGGGGTGACGCCCGTAGTCGCGGGATCGATGATCGCGCCCTTGTAAACGGGGTTGCCGCAGTTGTCGATAGCCGGAGAGCCGCCGTACGTGTCCACGGCCACGCCGGGCGAGAGCATGGGGCTCAAGTCGGCGTACGACGCCACGGTGCCATTCGAATTCAAGCCCATCATCGCGTCCGTGGGAACGGTGCGGCTGTTGGGGCCGGTGCTCCACATCGACTGCATGTAGCGTTCGAAGGCGACAAAGTAAAACAGCTTGTTCTTCTTGATCGCTCCGCCTTCGCTGCCGCCCCAGTCGGAGAGCGAGTCGCTGATCTTCAGATATGCCTTGGCGTTCGCGGGGTCAGTGAGGGCCGCGAGCTTGTTGCTGGCGCTCAGCGCGTCCAGGTCGGTGGAGTGCACGAACCCGAAAAGGGAGCCGTGCATCTGGTTGGCTCCCGACTTCATCTCGTAGCGGAAGACGCCGCCGCCGCTGCGGCCTGCGTCGGAGCTGATGCCGGCGGTGTCGGCTTCAAACTCCTGCACCGCTTCCATGGGAGGCTGCGACTCGCTGATGTAACCGCCCAGTTGCGAAACCGCCGAGGTGCCGTCGATCAGTACCTCCTTGGTCATGGCCATGCCGCCGTCAATATGGGAGCTGTAGTCGGACCCCTCCGCGCCGGGCACATAGGCGAAGATGAAGTTGGAAAGATTGCGGCTGCCCTGCGCATTCAGGGGCAGCTCGCTCACCGCCTCGCTGTTCAGATTGTTCGAGACGACGGTGTCCTCGGTTTGCAGGATGGGTGGAGCGCTCGACACCTCGACGGTTTCTGCTGTCGAGCCAACGGCGAGCGTAACATCGATTTCCGCCACCTGGCTGATCAGCAATGTAATGCCTTTGCGATCCAGCGCCTTGAATCCGGCCCTGGAAAAGCTGATGGTATAGGCGCCCACGGGTAGGTTCTCGACACGGTAAAAGCCCTGCGTGTCGGTCGTCGTGGTTTCCATCGCGTCGGTGCCTGTGTTGGTTACCTGCACGCGCACTCCGGGCAGCACGGCCGACGTTGGATCCTTGACCGTGCCCGTGATCGTTGCCCGATCCGACTGGGCAAACAGGGGCAGGGTGAGACCGCATGCCACGATTGCCACAAAAGCCAGGATCTTTTTCATTGCCATGGTAGTTCCTCCATAAACTGGCACATTCAAAGTGCGCCGGTGCGTTATCTTTCCGCTGTTCATCTTGATCGTTCGTGCTTGCCGGTCAGTGAGAGAGTTCCGCACAGGCTCTCAACAAAACAAACCTATTCAACCCGAAAGTCACGGGAATTGAATAGGTAAGCCATCGTTACATTTACGGGTGCGTCTCATTGCGCCACAGTAAAGCGCCGGCGTCAACTAAAGATCAGAATTCCTTTGCGGCGGATGAGCGGCGTGGGCCATCAAGGCAGTACAAGCACAATTGGTTCGCGCATGGCCGGTTCATCTAACTTCAAATGGATATGGGGCAAAGACTCTCCATAATTTACGGGTAAATGGGAGAGATTCTGGCCGTGTTTACCGTAAATCGGCCCACGAGAAGGCGCGAATAGGGGATCACGGGACTCTGGAGCAGAGAAACTCTCGGCTTTCTCGCTGGCGTTACATGCGCGAGAATGCTCTTCAGGCCCCTCTTCCGAGCAACAACGTGTGGATTTGAACGGAGTAATACGAAAACTTGGGATCTGCCATCTGGAGTATTGAATGTAGGGACCCTAAGCTTTGACGTAGCCGCTGAATCATCTTGCGAGTTATCTCCGGATTGTCGCCCCCCGTCAGTTGAGGCAACATATACCGTGACCGGGATCGGAATAGACCCGCATGGCCACAGTTGGCCTGCCCGGCAAATTCTGTACCAGCGGGACTGAGACAAACTGGTATGGAAGAAGGATGGGCAGCCCTATCGATCGCACGCGACAAGTACATTTTGAGATAAAATCTATTAATCTATTGATAATAAACAACTTATATGGTGCCGAGAGGGGGGGTCGAACCCCCATGGCCGCAAGGGCCGGCGGATTTTGAGTCCGCTGCGTCTGCCAGTTCCGCCATCCCGGCCTGGGAGGGGTTCTGCTTCCCAAGTATCGCATAGGCTTTGCCCTATCTGCCACAGACTGGCTCGCCCATGGGGTCCGAGGAGAGCGCCGGTGGGTCCGATTCAGGGCGGGGCGCAATCCGCAAATGCCCACGCTGCGCTTCTTTTGCGGGCGCGACCGCAGGCGGCTGCCAGACCGCAGGCAACTGCCCCACTGCGGATGGGCTTTCCACATCCGCATTCCGGTTCGCACCCTCGACTCCCATGCGACAATGGAGGCATCAACGATGACCAGCACCTCCTCTGCCGTCGTTCCCGAGCCAACCATCGTAACCCCGCAGTTGCTGGCCCAGCACGGCATCACTGCGGAGGAGTACGACCGCATTCTCGCGGCCATCGGCCGCACACCTGCACTCACCGAACTGGGCATTTACAGCGTGATGTGGAGCGAGCACTGCTCGTATAAGTCGAGCCGCTTGCACCTCAAGCGCTTGCCCACGAAGAGCGAACGCGTGGTGCAGGGCCCGGGCGAAAATGCCGGCATTATCGATGTGGGCGACGGATGGGCCTGCGCCTTCAAGATCGAAAGCCACAACCACCCGAGCTACATTGAGCCCTACCAGGGCGCGGCCACCGGAGTGGGCGGCATTCTGCGTGACATCTTCACCATGGGCGCGCGGCCGCTGGCCATAATGGACTCGTTGCGCTTCGGGCCGATCTCCAACGAGGGCTGCCCCATCCTCGGCGCGGATTCCGCGCCCAGGGTGGGAAACAACGAGCATGCGCAACTGATTCACAGGAACCATGCAATCGTCGAAGGCGTGGTGAGCGGCATTGCCGGCTACGGCAATTGCTTTGGCGTGCCCAACCTCGGTGGCGAAACCAAATTCGAGTCGTGTTACAGCGGCAACCCGCTGGTCAACGCCTTTGCGCTCGGCCTGGTGCGCAAGGACGAGATCTTCTACGCCAAGGCCAGTGGCACGGGCAATCCCGTGATCTATGTCGGAGCCAAGACCGGCCGCGACGGCATTCACGGCGCCACCATGGCCAGCGAGGAATTCAAGGAAGGCTCAGAGCAGAAGCGCCCCAACGTGCAGGTCGGCGACCCGTTCATGGAGAAGCTGCTGCTCGAAGCGTGTCTTGAAGCTATGCAGACCGGCGCCATCGTGGGCATTCAGGATATGGGCGCGGCCGGCCTCACCTGTTCTACCTGCGAGATGGGCGCGCGCGGCGGAGTGGGCCTCGATGTCGAGCTCGATCTGGTTCCGCAGCGCGAAACCGGCATGAGCGCTTACGAGATCATGCTCTCGGAAAGCCAGGAGCGCATGCTGCTGGTGGCGGAAAAAGGCCGCGAAGACGAAGTGCTGCGCGTCTTTGCGAAGTGGGGTCTCGATGCCGTGATTGTCGGCACCGTGCAGCCCGAGCCGCGCTTGCGCATTCGCCATCATGGCGAGCTAGTCGCCGACATTCCCAATCAATCGCTTACCGACGATGCGCCGCTGTATCACCGGCCCGTCGGCACATGGAAGGCGCCGGTTCCGCTCGACCCTCCGGCTGAGGCGCTCGCCGGGCTGGACAAAGACCGCGACTACCTGGCGGATCTCAAAAAACTTCTCGCCTCCTCGAACATCTGTTCCAAGCGCTGGGTTCACGAGCAGTACGATTCGATGGTGCAGACCAACACCGTGCAGGGACCCGGTGGCGAAGCCGGTGTGATGAGAATCAAGGGAACAGGGAACAGGGATCAGGGATCAGAAAAGCCCGAGCGCGGCCTCGCCATGGCGCTCGATGGCAACGGCCGCTGGTGTTATCTCGATCCCAAGCTAGGCGCCATGCATGCGGTGGCCGAGTGTGCGCGTAAGGTCGCGTGCACCGGCGCAACGCCCGTCGCTGCTACCAACTGCCTCAACTTCGGCAATCCGGAAAAGCCCGAGATTATGGCGCAGCTTTCCGCCGCCATCGATGGCATTGCCGAAGCCTGCACTGCGCTGGGTACGCCGATTACCGGCGGCAACGTGTCTCTGTATAACGAGACACGCGGCGAAGGCATTTATCCCACGCCGGTGCTCGGCATCGTCGGCATTCTGGAAGATGCGACGAAGGCCGTGCCCGCGAGCTTCCAGCGCGAGAAAGACGCCATCGTACTGCTCTGGCCGATTCCGCGCGGCCAGGAGCCTAATCCGAATCTCAAGGTTCCTCTCAATCCTCCGCCTATCAGCCAATACCCGCTTCCTGCGCTGGAGCGCGAACCCAGAGCGCGTGAAGAGGCGGATGCGAGCGACGCCGAAGCCGCTGCCAATCTCACCGCGTTCGGCTCCTCCGAGTTTGCCAAGGTGGTTCTGGGCGCTACCTGGGGCAAGCCGCCCGCACTCGATCTCGATGCCGAGGCCGACCTGCACAATATGCTGGCCGTACTCGCGTGGCGCAAGCTCATTCGCTCGGCGCGCGACGTCTCCGACGGAGGCATTGCAGTTGCGCTGGCGCAAGCGGCATTCACGAAAGGCATCGGCGTCACCGTCGAGCAGGATCCGTCGCTTCTGGCTCACCCGCTCTTCGGCCTCTTTGCAGAGCCCGCTTCCACCGTCCTTGTCACCTCCGGTCCCGGCGATCTCGCCGAAATCGACGCCATGGCCAACCAGTACAATTTCCTCTCCGCACGCATTGGAACCACGGGTGGCAATCGGCTCGAAATCCTGGTGGACGGTGAGACCTTCATCTCAGCGCCACTCGCCGAGCTACGCACACTCTGGGCCTCTGCGCTTGAAGCCAATCTCCATGATGAGGTCCCCGCATGAGCCGGTTGCTGTTTCAGGGGGTCCCCGGCGTCGCCGACGAGTCTGAGGTGATGAAAACTTCTGCGGGCAGTCGGCATGGCCGCGAAGCGGCGATTCGCCGTGCGCGCAGCACCGACAAGCTCCACGAAGAATGCGGCGTCGTCGCCGTCTACGGCCATCCTCACGCCGCGCGCGAAACCTACCTCGGCCTCTATGCGCTGCAACATCGCGGACAGGAGTCAGCCGGTATTGCCTCCGCCGACGGCCATCGCCTTGCCAACATCAAGGGCATGGGCCTGGTTTCGGAGATCTTCACGGACGACGTGCTCGCCAAGCTCCCCGGCCACATGGCTATCGGTCACACGCGCTACTCCACCACCGGCGATTCGGCGCTGCTCAACGCGCAGCCCATTCGCGTCGACTCCACCAAGGGCCTCATCGCCATTGCGCACAACGGTAACCTGGTGAATCTGGGCAACGCACGCTCCCGCCTCGAGCGCGACGGTGCGTATTTTCAAACAACCTCGGACTCCGAGATCATCGTGCAGCTCATCGCGCACTCCAGCGCCGGCTCGCTGGTCGACGCCATCGCCGATTCGCTCTCGCAGGTCGAAGGCGCGTTTTCGATTGTCATGATGACGCGCGACCGCATCTTTGCCGCGCGCGATCCGCGCGGCTTCCGGCCGCTCTCCATGGGCCGCATGAAAAATCCCGGCGGCCCCGACACCGTCGTCTTCGCGTCGGAATCCTGCGCCTTCGATCTGCTCCGTGCCGAGTTCGTCCGCGACATTCTGCCCGGCGAGCTGGTCATGGTCTCTGAAGACGGCGTCACCAGCCGCCAATATGCAAGCGGCATTCCGCAATCCAGCTGCATCTTCGAGCATGTTTACTTCGCGCGCCCCGACTCGCGCATCTTCGGCCGTTGGGTGCAGGAGTCGCGCGACCAGATGGGCCGCCAACTCGCGCGCGA
>Ga0181520_10011314_pt1 | contig 11745 bp, 9 predicted proteins | sample PEATcosm2014_Bin_29_FD_132451 | JGI IMG/M metagenome (GOLD analysis project Ga0181520, IMG submission 132451) | Peatland microbial communities from MTU Mesocosm Facility, Houghton, MI, USA - PEATcosm2014_Bin02_30_metaG | ecosystem: Environmental > Terrestrial > Soil > Wetlands > Peat | place...
CGACACGAGTGTGGTGACACTGCACGAGTCAGTCGGCGTGCCCAGGAACCGCGAGCACCCCGATCAAAATGTCGATCAGGCTCCGTTGCTCGGCGCGGCCGTGGGCTCGATCGATGACGGCGCGCACACCCGGCTGTTTGTAGGTCCCAAACTGCTGGGACTGCTGGACTCGGTCCACACTACGAACGGCGGGTCCCTCGAGCACGTGGTCAGCTTCGGGTGGTGGGGCTGGATCGCCAAACCCATGCTCCTGGTGCTGCGCTTCTTTGTTAGCCACGGCATTCCCAACTGGGGCTGGGCTATTCTGCTGCTCACGCTGATTCTGAATCTCGCGATGCTGCCGACGCGCGTCATGATGATGAAGTCGTCCCTCAAGATGCAGCGCATCCAGCCGCAGATTGAGGCGATCAAGGCCAAATACGCGAAGTACAAGACCACCGACCCGCGCCGCCAGGACATGAACAAGGAGATGTTCGACCTGCAGCGCCAGGAAGGCGTCAACATGTTTGGCGGATGCCTGCCTATGTTGCTCCAGTATCCGCTGCTGTTCGGCTTCTACCGCATGCTGATGTACGCGATCGAGCTCCGGCAGTCGCACTGGCTGTGGCTGCCCGATCTCTCGGCGCCCGACACGCTGCACATTTTGCCCATTTTTGTGATCGTATCGATGTTTCTTTCGCAGTTCTTTACGCCTTCTCCCGGTATGGACCAGAGCCAGCAGCGCATGATGGCCTTTATGATGCCCGTCATCTTCGGATACATGATGTGGAACATCGGCTCCGGCGTCGCGTTGTACTGGGCCGGCAGCAACCTTCTTGGCGTGGCTACGCAATTGGTGATGAACCGCACCAGCATGGGGCTGGAGATGCGCGCAATCGCGGCCAAACGTGCCGCCAGGCGCTCGCCAAAGCGATGATCTCGCCGCGCCGATTTTTTTGCCAGGTGACGAATTAGTGGTTCAGAGCTTCACCTGCATGATCTAATAACTCCGGAGCTGACGACTAAGTAGATTCAATGCCGATTGACGATTACTCCGCCGCCGCGCAAAAGATCGCGGATTTCCTGAAGATGCTCATCCACCTCGGGGGATTGCGGCTGAAATTCCGCATCACTGCCGGCCCCGGAGCCGCCGATCCCGCGGGCCTCGAAGCAAGAGAGATCTACGTGGAGTTAGCCGGGCCCGACGCGGGGCTGCTCACTCAGCGCGGCGGCGAACTCCTCCGGGCCCTCGAGCACGTCGCCGCCAAAGTGCTGCGGCTCGAAAACGAAGAACACGACAGAATTTCCTTCGACGCGGAGAACTTCAAAGCCCTGCGCGCGCGCGAACTCAAGCTGACGGCCGAAACGGCCGCGGAGCGCGTGCGCCGCACCGGCCAGCCGTACAGCTTTGCTCCGATGAGCTCCCGCGAGCGAAGAATGCTCCACCTGGCGTTTCGCGCCTATGCGGACCTTGAAACGGCATCTTCGGGCGAAGGCATGCGGCGCTTCGTCGTGGCCTATCCGAAGGGATATGAGCATCGGGACGAAGCACCGAGGCAGGACCGCTTCTCCGGACGCCGCCGTTAAGCCCCTCACAGCGCGCGCCGAAGGAGCACTCTGCGTGCAGCCTCATCCACAAACAAAGGAACGGGAAGCGATCGCGCAGGAGACGATCGTCGCCATCTCCACCCCACCCGGACGCGGCGGGATCGGAATCGTGCGCCTTTCCGGATCGCATGCGCTGGAAATCGCCACTTGCCTGATCCGCATCGCCGGCACGCTCGAACCCGCGCGCTCACGACGGGCCGACGTCGTCGATCCGGACTCCGGACAAAAAATTGACGAGGCGATGGTTACATATTTCGCGAAGCCCCATTCCTACACGGGCGAGGATCTCGTGGAAATCGCGGCGCACGGCTCCCCCGTGGTTCTGGAGCTGCTCGTGCGGCTCGCGCTGCGCAGCGGAGCTCGGCTCGCGCGCCCGGGTGAGTTCACCGAGCGGGCATTCCTCTCGGGGCGGCTCGATCTGACCCAGGCCGAGGCCGTGCGCGATCTCATCGAGGCGCAAACGCTGTATCAGGCGCGCATCGCCGCCGAGCAGATGGGGGGCGCTCTCTCACGCCGCGTGCAGCCGGCGAAACAGAACCTGGTTGAATTGATTGCGCTGCTCGAAGCCGGTATCGATTTCGCCGAGGACGATGTAGAGGTGACGCCGGACGAAGAAATTGTCACACGCATCGATACAATTGCGGACGAGCTTGCGGTGCTCGCGCGGTCCTTCGAGCACGGACGCATGGTGCATGCGGGCCTGCGGCTGGCAATTGTCGGGCGGCCGAACGTCGGCAAGTCGTCACTCTTCAATCGCCTGCTGGAGCGCGACCGCGCCATTGTGACCGCGAGCCCCGGAACCACACGCGATCTGGTCACCGACCGGCTGTCCGTCGGCGGGATCCCGGTGGAGCTGGTCGATACCGCCGGTTTGCGCGAGGCGAAGAACGAGGCCGAGGCGATCGGCATTCGCAAATCGCGCGAGGCTCTGGCCGAAGCGGATGTGGTGATGGTGGTGCTCGATGCCTCGGTCCCGCTGCGCGAAGACGAACGCGACCTCATCGCATCCCTCGAAGCAAGGCGGGCACTCGTTGTCCGCAACAAAGCGGACCTTGACCCCGGCGCCGATCCTGCCCCCGAACTGCCGTTGCCGTTCGTGATGACCTCCGCGCTGACCGGCGACGGCCTGCACGCGTTACGCGATGCGATGGCGCAGTTAGTGCGCAATCCAGCGGGAGAAAGCGAGTCCGGCGTCCTGACGAGCCTGCGTCACTTTGAAGCGGTCAGCGGAGCGCTCCAGGCGCTGGACACCGCGAAGCAGGCTCTCCCGCAAAAGATTCCCCATGAGATGCTGCTGCTGGATCTGTATGCCGCCCTCCGCCAACTCGACAGCCTGACCGGCGAAACCACCGCAGAGGATATTCTGAACCGGATCTTCTCGACCTTCTGCATCGGAAAATAAATGGATGGCCAACGCCAGGGCGGCGGTAAGGGTCCCCTACCGCGCCCATCCGGAATACATACTTTGCAAGCTCAACGAGTAGTGCCCTGCGATTACGGCTCGACCGGCGGCCTGGGCAGCAGAGGAGACTTAACCCCGCTCTGCTCCGGCAGCTGATCGAGCAGAACCACGTTCAGCAGCGATTTGTGAACATGGATGCCGCCGTTGTACTGGATAAAACCCAGTTTGCGAAAGCGGTTCATGAAGAAGCTCACTCGCGATCGCGTCGTGCCGATCATCTCCGCCAGCGTCTCCTGCGAAATCTTCGGGATCATCGTTTCCGCGTGATCCGGTTTGCCGAATTCCGCCATCAACAGCAGAATGCGCGCCAGCCGCTTCTCGCTGGAATTAAAAAGTTGGTCCACCAGATCCGCCTGAATCCGCATGCTCCGTGCCAGCAGGAACGCTAAAAACAGATCGGAGAACGTGTGTTCCTCGTGCATCACGCGGATCATCTCTTCTCGCTCGATCCTCAGCGCGGTGCACTCGGTGATCGCAGTCGCCGTTGCCATCCGCAGTCCGCCCACCGCCGCCAGCGACTCCTCGCCAACAAAATCCCCCGCACCCAGCAGCGTGATCGTCGCTTCTTTGCCGTTCGTTGAAACAACCGTGAGTTTTGCGCGGCCGTGCCGCAGGTAGAAGATCGAGTCGGCAGCATTCCCCTGCGCAAAGAAAAATTGTTCCGGCTTCAGCTGAACAATTCTCCGTCCCAGCCCCGCGCCTGCCAGAAAAGCCCCGGCGTCAAAATTCGCTTTCTCAAGCTCAACCATTGCGATAGTCCTTTCCGCTTCCACGTTGCAAATCAACGCCGCGGCGACGCATCCACTCTTGAGGTGAACAAGGAGAGAGCTTCACATCATTATAGATTTGTCGTCGGAGCTCAGGCCTCGCCTGAGGTTTTACTTTTGTAGCTAAATGTTCCCGCCTCAATTCAGCCGCCGCCCAGCGGTGATTTCCGTCACCCCTCGCGGAACAGTGCCTGAAGGCCTGCGGCGGCCGGCCCGATCGACCGGCGAAACCGCCTCTCGCGGCATTGTCTGCTGCAACCCCTGAGCAAAAGCTTCCAGCGCAAAGCGGTTCCTGATCATCAACTCCGTGCCTTGCAGGTCGATCAGCTGCCGCTGTCGAAGATCGGCCATCGCGCGACTCACAGTCTCCCGCGTCACCCCGATGCACTCCCCCATCTCTTCCTGCGTCAGAGGGACCGTCACGCTGGTCCCACGCCCCACCGTGCGCATTCCCGCCGACCACTCCAGCAGCAGCCACGCCAGTTTTATCGATGCCGAGGATGACAGCCCCATGATCCTCATTTGTTCGCACGCTCGACTCATCTCTACACTCAGCTCGCGTGCCAACCCCTGGTAAACAGCGGGATACCGCATCAGAAAATCCAGAAACACCTGGCGGCGAATCGATGCGATCCTGCACGGCTGCACAGTCTCCGCCGTCGCTTCATGGCGGCTCCCGCGCAGCACACTCGTGAGCCCCAGCAACTCCATCGGCCTTGCGATCCATAGGATCAGCCGCTTCCCATCGCTGGAACTCATCGAAATCTTTGCGCAGCCTTCCACCAAAATCAGGATGCTGTTGGCTTCTCCCTCTTCCTCGAACAGCACCGCGTGGGCCGGATAACAAACCAGCGACACGTATGCCTGAAATTCCCGCAGGGCGTCGGTGGCCAAACAACCAAAGAACTCACCCACTCTGTGCGGTCGTCTCTCGCTCCGCTCTGTCCTGTCCGTCGACCCCATGTCGGCTCATCTCTCCAGTCCACAACCGGTTCCAAATGAACCTTCCGAATCGCCGGCAAAGGCCACACAGTTCCCCCCCTGACAGCAACGAGAAAAAAGCCTGATTTCCAGGTCGCTCATCGTCCCTGGGCATGTAAAGGGAAAAGGGCGGGCGCATGCAAAGTATCCCACCCCTTCAATCGCATGACTGTGCAATTTTGCTCACATTATTGTCAGATTCGCCGCTCACAGCGCGTGAACGCGACAACCTGAACTGAAGCCCTGCGCGAGAGAAACCGATCCTTGCGCTCAATCCACGGTCTGCTCGCGAGACCAAATACCACGTATGTGTCGTATTGATCAGCGCCAGAACCAGCGTGATGGGACACTGAAGCTCCGGGCTTTTGATGCCCGTGTCGAGGTGAGCGATGTCCAATCCAAAGGTCAGACTTCTCGTTGTCGACGATGAACCGCTGGTTTGCAAAAACCTGTCGATCATCTTTACCGCTTTGGGTTATGCCACCCGAACCGCTTCCAATGGTTTTTCCGCCCTCGCTGCTCTCAGGGATGAAATTCCCGACATCCTTCTATCCGACCTGTTTATGCCTGGCATGTCGGGATTTGAACTGCTCTCCGTGGTCCGCCGCAGATTTCCATCCATTCGCGTAATCGCCATGAGCGGCTCTTTCGAAGGCGCCTCCGTACCTTCCGGCGTTGCAGCCGATGCCTTTTACGAAAAGGGGTGCCACCGTCCCCACTTGTTGCTGGGCGCGGTAGAAGCCATGACCCACCCACACAAATCACAAGCTGCTGATCTTTCCCTGCGTTCCGATGTGCCCATCTGGATTCCCACAAACGGCCACGATCCCGCGGGAGAACCGTACGTCATGATTTCCTGTCCGGAGTGCCTCAGAACCTTCCCCCAGGTCCTCGGCAGGAAAGCAGCCTCCACTCTCCTGACAGAATGCGCCCACTGCTCGAGCCCGATTCGATACGCGATTGTCCACTCCGTTGACCCTTTGCCGCCCGCCGCGCGGATGTCAGGCGAAGTATCGCCCTCCGAACAAGCGTGAGCGGTATTGAACAGACACGCATTGTGGTTGTCCCTGGACTCGTTCCCGGTACTACCTCATTTGGCCCGCCCCCCATGACTGTGAGACGGGCCGTCTTTTTGCCGGTTAGTTCCGCGCCGCATGGCTGACCTTCCACTCAGTAGCTCAATCGCTCAGAACCACGCGACGCGAGCCGTTCCGCCCGGGGGCGGTCTAACCACTCAGTTACTATCTTCCTATCCCGCTTATGACCCGTTTGTGGGACTCGCCCTGGTCAATACTGCTCAGTGCGGATATGACCGCAGTGTCACACTTTGGGTCCTGGCGAAGTTATATCGCCTCCCCGAGGTGCAACGTGCTTTACCTCACACCGAGTCTTCTCGTAGTAGACGATGAAGTGCTGGTTCGTACGTGTTTGTCGGAAATGCTCATCGAATCCGGCTATACCGTGCGCAATGCCTCCGACGGCTTCTCCGCCCTGGCCGCAATCCGGGATGAGATTCCCGACCTCATCCTCTCCGACCTCAACATGCCCGGCATGTCCGGCTTTGAATTCCTCTCCGTCGTACGCCGCCGCTTTCCCTACATTCGCGTCGTCGCCATGAGCAGCGGATTTTCAGGTACGGATCTCCCCAGCGGGGTTGCCGCCGACGCCTTCTATCAAAAAGGCGCCCAACCCGCGCTCCTGCTCCGTATCGTGGAAGATATAACCCGCCTGGGCCAATCCCTGGTCAGCCGCCGCCCCCGTCTCCTGGCCCCTATCTGGATTCCAGCCAACGGCCACAATGCTTCCGGAGAGATGTTCGTCACCATCACCTGTCCGGAATGCCTCAGAGCCTTCCCCCAGACTCTCGACCGAACCGGCGCTGCCAACGTCGAAACCAGGTGTGCCTGGTGCCGCATCCCTATTCACTGCGCCATCGTCCACTCCGCGACAGCGGCCTGAGATTCCGTACTCGCACTCTCCGCGAGGTCCGTCTCCCGGTGGCCCACCTGGACCGCCGCCCGATCCGATACGGCAGTATGCCTCCGGCAAACAGTGGTTCTCCATGGGCCGCCGAGCTTACGATCATAATCTGGAAGAGGAAATCCTCCGAGCCTCCAGCCCGTCTCCACCGGCCTGCGATCCAATCAGGAACCGCAACAACACCAGGGGTCTGGATGCTTTCTCAACGCTCTGCATCGGAAAACGGGGAAGCAAAATGAACAGGAAGCTGACAGCAAGAAGGATAGTTGTCTTGTCTCTGGCGCTGGTATGCAGCGTGGGTTGCTGGCGCGGCTCCCCGGCGCAGGGCCAAACACCGGTGGCGGAGAAGCAGAAGGTCATCCTCGACACCGATATCGGCGACGACATCGACGACGCGTTCGCGCTGGCTCTCGCGGTTGCCAGCCCAAACCTCGACGTGATCGGCGTGACCACCGCATGGGGCGATACGGATTTGCGCGCCCGCCTCGCTGAACGGTTTCTCAAAGCCGCGGGCCACAGCAATATTCCTGTCGCGGCGGGTCCCAAAACGAATGCATCCTCGACGTTTTCGCAGGCGCGCTGGGCACAATCCGAGCCAGCGAGAACCTGGCCGGACGCGACCGCCTTCACACTCGATGCCATTCGTCGCAATCCGGGCCAGATCACACTCATCGCGATTGCGCCGTTCAGCAATGTTGGCGCCCTCATCGACCGCGATGCCGCCACCTTTCGCAAGTTGAAACGCGTTGTGCTGATGGGTGGCTCAATCCACCGGCGCTATGGCGACCTCGGCTATTTTCCCGATCGCGGACCGGAGCCAGAGTACAACGTCGTCATGGACGTAACGTCGTCGCGCAAGCTCTTCGCCTCCGGCGTGCCCATCGATATGATGCCCCTCGATTCGACGCAGCTGAAGTTCGACGAGGTCATGCGGAATACGGTTTTCAGCCAAAGCACGCCAACGACCGATGCCCTGCTGTCTCTCTACGAGGAGTGGCGCGCTTCGACGGGCAATCCGACGCCAACGCTGTTCGATGCGATGGCTGTCGCGGCGGCCATCGATCCAGGTCTCTGCCCCACCACGCCGATGCATATCGAGATCGACGACAAAGGTTTCACGCGGCCAGCATCGGGCGAGCCGAACGCGAATGTCTGTCTCGCATCGGACTCGGACCGATTCTTCCACTTCTACATTCCCGCGATCCTGAACGGTGCGTCGCAATGACCGGGATCGTCGATCGATTCGATCTGAAGGGGCGCGTGGCGCTGGTGATCGGTGGAACCTCCGGCATTGGGCACGCCATCGCGATCGGCCTGGCCGATGCCGGCGCCGACGTCGTGGCGAGCTCCCGCAGAATCCGCGAGGTGGCCGCGGTGGCGAAGCAGATTCGCGACAAAGGAAGGCGTTCGCTCGAAATCGCCTCGGATGTTCTGGAGCGCGGCACGCTCGAGTACCTGTACGCGCAGACCATCGCCGCGTTCGGCAAAGTCGACATCCTGGTGAACGCTGCGGGCACAACCAAGCGCCTTCCTACCCTCGAGATGCCCGAAACCACCTGGCGCGCGATCATCCAGACCAATCTGACAGGGATGTTGCGCACCTGCCAGATCGTCGCGCCGGGCATGGTGCGGCAGGGCTGGGGGCGCATCATTAATGTTGCGTCCCTGGCGACCTTCGTTGCCTTTCTTGAAGTCGCGGCCTACGGCGTCAGCAAGGCCGGCGTCGGCGCTCTCACCAGGTCACTGGCTCTGGAACTCGCGCAGCACAGTGTCTGCGTCAATGCCATTGCGCCGGGTTTCTTCCCGACCGAGCTGAATCAGGCGTTGCTCGAAAACACCCCGCGCGGCCGCGAGGTTCTGATGCGAACCCCGATGCAGCGCTACGGACGCCCCGAGGAGCTGGCTGGCGCGGCGGTCTTTCTGGCGTCGGAGAGCGCATCCTTTATGACCGGCCAGATTCTCGCCGTCGACGGCGGCTACCTCGCGAGCGGCGTGAATCAGTAGGCGATAACCACGACCACTACGCGGATTCAGACTGCCTGATCCGGCAGCCCACCCGGATCCCAGGCCCCTCCTTTGGCGCCCGCTCTGCGAGAATGGCTGATCGGCGCTCCACCCTCATGGCTCATCGAATTTTCCGATTTAGCAATTCTCTTCTTTGCCTCCTTTCCCTTGCCGTGCTTTGCGGCCCGCCTTCTCTCAACGCTGAGGACGGCGCGCAGGGTTGGCTACGCTACGCGCCGGTCTCTCCTGTCCCCCACAGCTACGAGAAGATGCCGGCCGCCCTCGTCAACCTCGACCCTTCGCCCGTGACCGCGAGTGCCGAAAACGAAATGCTGCGCGGTGTCCAGTCCATGCTCGGACCCGTGCTGCGCGTCGAGCATAGGATCCCGAACCAGGATGCCTGGGTCCTCGGAATCACCGGCGAACTGCACGCGCAGTTTCCTCACTACCGCCCGCCGGCTCTGGGTCCGGAGGCGTTCGCCGTCTCCGAACTCACGGCGCATGGCCATCGCTACTGGTTGATCGCCGGAGGGGATCCGCGGGGCGTCCTCTACGGCGCGTTTCATGTGCTCTCCGGCATCGCACGCGGCGAAAACTTTCCCGCCATCGAGGGCAGCGAGTCGCCCGCCGCGCCCGTCCGCTGGGTGAATCAGTGGGACAACCTGAACGGCGTCATCGAGCGCGGCTACGCGGGGCCGTCGATTTTCTTCGCCAACGGTTCGGTGCGCAGCGATCTCACCCGCGCCGGCGGCTACGCGCGCCTCCTCGCATCGGTCGGCATCAACGGCTGCACCATCAACAATGTCAACGCCGATCCGCAAATGCTGACTCCAGAGATGATCCACAGCGTGGCGCGCATCGCCGGCGCGTTTCGTCCCTGGGGCGTCAGCCTCTCCATCTCGGTGGCCATCGACAGCCCCCAGGCGGTAGGCGGCCTCGACACCTTCGACCCCCGCAATCCGAAGGTCGCGGCCTGGTGGCGCGGCAAAGTGCGGGAGATCTACGATGCGATCCCCGATTTCGCCGGCTTCGTCGTAAAGGCCGATTCCGAAGGCCAGCCCGGTCCTTCTCAGTACGGACGCACGCCCGTCGACGCTGCCAACATGCTCGCCGACGCCCTCCAGCCGCGCGGCGGCCTCGTGCTGTATCGTGCGTTTGTCTATAACCATCATCTGGACTGGAACGACCTCAAAGCAGATCGCGCGCGCGCGGCTTACGACATCTTTCATCCGCTGGATGGCAAATTCGCCGCCAACGTCATTGTCCTGATTAAGAACGGCCCCATTGATTTTCAGGTTCGTGAACCGGTGTCGCCGCTGTTTGCGGCTCTGCAAAAAACCAATTCAGCCGTCGAGCTGCAGGTCACACAGGAGTACATGGGCCAGGGCCGGCATCTCGTTTTCCTGCCGCCGCAATGGAAGACCTACCTCGACTTCGATCTGCGCGCGAACCATCGCTCCACGCCCTTGAAGGACATCGTCGACGCCCGCACCTTCCATCGTCCCCTCGGCGGATACGTCGGCGTAGCCAATGTCGGCCTCGATGCAAACTGGATGGCCCATCCCCTCGCGATGGCGAACCTCTACGGATTTGCCCGCCTCGCCTGGAATCCCAACACCACTCCCGAGACGATTGCCAATGACTGGACGCGGCTCACCTTCGGCAACGACGAAAAAGTCGTCAGCACCATCGCCCACATGCTGCTGTCCTCCTGGCCCATCTACGAGCACTACACCGGGCCGCTGGGACTTGAGACCCTGACCAACATCACCGGTCCGCATTTCGGCCCAGCGCCGCAGTCGCAGGAAAACAACGGCTGGGGTCAGTGGATCCGAGCCGACCGTAACGGCGTCGGTATGGATCGCACCGTCGCCACCGGCACCGGCTTCATCGGCCAATACCCGCCTGAGGTCGCCGCGATGTACACGTCGCTCGCGACCTGCCCCGACAATCTGCTGCTCTTCATGCATCACGAGCCCTACACCTTCCGGCTGCACACCGGCAAGACAGTCATTCAGACCATCTACGATTTGCACTATCAGGGAGCCGAGCAGGCGGCCGGCCTCGTCCGGCAATGGCAAACCGTGCATGGCCTGATCGATGACGAGCGCTACCAGAAGACCCTGGCCCTGCTCCAGTATCAGGCTGGCCATGCCATCGTCTGGCGCGATGCCGTCGATCGCTGGTTCGAAAACATCTCCGGCATCCCCGACGACAAAGGCCGCATCGACCACGATCCCAACCGCATCACCGCTGCCCGGATGCAGCTCGACGGCTACACGCCGGTCGATGTGACCCCCTGGGAGACAGCCACCGATGGCAAGGCGTATGTGTGCAGAGATCGCCCCGCCTGCACGGCCTCCGCGCATCTGGATCGTCCGGCAGGACCATATGACATTGCCGCCGAGTATTTCGATTACCGGCAAGGCGCATCGACATTTCGACTCCTGCTCAACCACAGGCAGATCGCCACGTGGACAGCCGATAACACGCTGCCCGGGCAGCAGCCCAACGGGGACACGTCGACACGCTACACTTTGCATGACGTGAAACTGCAACCGGGAGATGTGCTCACCCTCGAGGGCCACCCAGATGACGGCGAGCCGGCCCCCATCGACTACCTCGAGATCGTGCCCCTGGCGCGCTCTGTCCCAGAGAATCCGCATCCATGAAAATCAGGCACGCAGCGGTCAACATCTGTTCCCCGGGGCGCAACTTCGTCACGCTCAGGATTCAAACCGACGACGGAATCTACGGCCTCGGCGATGCCACACTGAACGGCCGCGAGCTCGCCGTCGCCAGCTATCTCACCGAGCACGTCATCCCCTGCATCCTGAACCGCGATCCATTTCAGACCGAGGACATCTGGCAGTATCTCTATCGCGGAGCGTACTGGCGGCGCGGACCGGTCACCATGTCGGCCATTGCCGCCGTCGACATGGCGCTGTGGGACATCAAGGGCAA
>Ga0181520_10011315_pt1 | contig 11745 bp, 8 predicted proteins | sample PEATcosm2014_Bin_29_FD_132451 | JGI IMG/M metagenome (GOLD analysis project Ga0181520, IMG submission 132451) | Peatland microbial communities from MTU Mesocosm Facility, Houghton, MI, USA - PEATcosm2014_Bin02_30_metaG | ecosystem: Environmental > Terrestrial > Soil > Wetlands > Peat | place...
CAGCGAGTTCTTCGCCAGCTGCTCCTGCACGCTCAGGAAGTAGCTCTCCACGTAGCTGTCCGGCGTGTTCTTCGGCACCCACGTAATGTTGTCGGTTGCCGGGTTGAACGTCGTCACCAGTCCCGAAGGGAATCCCTGGCTCGCCGTAGCGAAGCAACTCGGCGTCGTTGTGTTCGTCGCGATAATCTGGGCCGGCAACGGCGTCGTGCACTGGTTCGTTGGTGTCGGTTTGATCTGTGTCACCACCGCAAACTGCGCCTGCGGTGCGTTGATCGCCAGAATATCTCCCGATCCGGCGCGCGTGTAATGCACGTACCCTGTCCCGAATCCTCCGCGGATCGCCGTCTTCGCGAACGGCGCATAGGCGAACCCGATGCGCGGCATGAAATCCGTCAGATCGGGGTTCACCAGCGTCTTCCCGTACTCCCCTCCCGGGCTCACCGGCGTGATGCCGTTCCCCGCCACCGCTCCCGGCGTAATTGTTTCCACCGTCTGGGACGTCGGATCCCAGTTCGAAATGTAGTTTTTCCACTCAGAATACGGCGATCCGTACTCCCACCGCACACCCAGATTTAGCGTCAGCTTCGGATTCACTTTCCAGTCATCCTGGGCATACGCGCTGTCCAGCGATTGCCGCAGGTGAACCACAAAATAGTTCGCCAGCTGATAGCTGCTCGTCGCTCCAAACAGAAAGTCCGCCCAGTAGTCATCGGAAACCGTCGTGATGTTCGTGCAGTTCGGCAGCGTTGGCGTCAGCACCCCGCCCACCGTGGCGCTGGGGCAGGTGCTGTAGCCGCCACCGTAGGTCCAGGAGCCGTACAGCGGGTTGTTGTCGTTCACCGCCATCCAGATGTGCTCGTACTCGTAGCCGAACTTGAGCGAGTGGTTCCCCTTCACCCACGAGAAGTTCACCTTCGGATCCAGCAGCGCCGGATCCTGCCACTGCGGATTCGTGCTCTGCCGCCCGAATCCCGTGAAGCCCGTAATTGCCTCCGAAGGCAATCCTCCCGCTACGATCGGATTCGACGGCAGCCCCGGAATAGAGAACGCGTTGTCTCCGATTGACAGGTTGAACTTGCCCGCCTTCGTCCGTGACAGCCCCAGCCGCGCGTCCACAATCTTGTTGGCGCCGAACAGGTGGTTGTATCCCAGCGCCACCTGCTGATCCAGAATCCGGATTGTACCGTTGGTCTGCCCATCCAGGGGCAGCGGAATCGTCACGTGGTTCACGCCCGTCTCCTTCCGGTCGCTGATGCGCAGGAACCACGAGCTGTTCGCGTTCTGCTGATAATCGAGCCGCAGATCGCCCTTATCTGAGTAATCCGTGAACGGCGGTTCCACCGAGTAGTCGTTCGAGTTCAGCCCCGTCGTCGCCAGCCCCGACTGCGGCAGCGGAATCTTCTTGAAGTAATTCACCACCTGAGCATTCAGCGGATCGAACGCGGTCGACGGAATCGCCGTTCCCGCCGGGTACACCGTCCCCGTCACCGGATTCCGCACCGCAACCACCAGATTGCCGTTCAGCTCATTCTGCGTCGGCAGCGTCAGCACGTTCAGCGGCGTCAGCGTCTGCCGGAAACCCTCATAGTCCAGGAAGAAGAACATCTTGTCCTTCATAATCGGACCGCCGAAATTCATCCCGAACTGATTCCGATTGAAAGCCGGCTCCCTGAAGGGCGTCACCTTGCCGGTGTTGCTCACGATATTCGGCTTGAAGAATCCAGCCGCGTTCAGATCCGTGTTGCGCAGGAACTCATACAGCGTCGCGTGATATCTGTTGCCCCCCGAAGCCGACGCCACGTTGACCGTCGCACCCGACCCGCGCCCATACTCTGCGCTCTCGTTGTTCGTCACCACCGCGAACTGCGCCACCGAGTCCGGCGGAACCGCAATAATCTGGTTGTCGAATCCCTGGTTGCTCTCGCCGTACGCGTTGTTGTCCATACCATCCAGCAGGAAATTGTTGAACATGCTCCGCTGGCCGTTCACGTTGTACGCGCCCGCCCGCACCAGGCTGCTGATCGAGCTCGTCGTCGCCGCCGTCGGCGCCTGCCGCGCTCCTGTCACCAGCCCCAGCAGGTCGGAGTAGTTCCGGCTCACCAGCGGCAGCGCCTCGCTCTGGTAGTGCGTGATGGTCTGCTCGCGCTGGCTCGAATCCGTTTCCAGCTGCAGCGCCACGTCGCTCACTTCCACCGTGGTTTCCGTCTGGCCGGGCACCAGCCTCAGATCGATGCGCTGCCGACTGCCCACCGAAATCGTGACGTTTTCCGCCACCGCCCGGGCGAACCCCTTCGCGGTCGCCGCGATGGTGTAGACCCCGGTGCGCAGGGAAGGGAACTCATAGTCGCCATCGCCCGTCGTCGTTGTTTTCTCCGTGATCCCCGTGGCCGTGTTGGTCACGCTCACCGCTGCACCGGAAACGACCGCTCCGCTGGAGTCGTGGATCGTTCCCACCAGGCTGCCGTTCTCATATTGAGCGTGTGCCTTGCTGGAGCAGATCAGGAACAGGCCTGCCAGAAAAAGTCCGACGAAGACTCTATTTCTTGTCATCATGCCCAGGAGGCTAAGGCAATTGCGGACAATACTCCGTTAACACAGCGCAAATGGACCGTGAATCCGTCACAATCAGTGTGTAAAATCGTCCCCACATGCATTCCGGACGCTCCCCCACCCCCCGACGCGTCCTCGCTGTCGATGACGACCCCGTCAGCCTCGCGGTCACCGCTGTCCTTCTCGAGGCCGAAGGTTGCGTCGTCCAGCAGGCCCAAAGCGGCGACCAAGCCCTCGACCTCGTTCGCTCCAATCCCCCCGACTGCATCCTTGCCGACCTGCGCATGCCCGGCCTCAGCAGCACCCAACTCGCGCTCTCTCTCCGCAAAGCTGCTCCCCGCGCGTTGCTGCTGGCCATGAGCGCCACCCCCCCGCCGCACATCGACGGTTACGACGGCGTCCTGAAGAAGCCGCTCTCGCCCGAAGGCCTGCGCGCCGCCTTCGCCAACCAGGCTCTCAGTGACCAAAACCCCGAGCCGCCCGCGCCTCACGGCCCTAAAGACGACCTCGTCATCGACCCTGACATCTTCGAGCGTCTCCGCCGTGCCATCGACCCCGATGGCCTCGAAGAGGTCTTTTCCGTCTTTCTCCGCGATACCAGCGAGCGCATTGCTGTGATGCGCACCGCCGATCCTGCTACCATCCGCAAAGAGGCCCACACCGTCAAAGGCGGAGCCTCCATGGTGGGCGCTCTCCAGATCTCCCGGACCGCCGCATCCCTCGAATCGGGTATTGACGATCCTGATGATCGCCGTCGCAAACTCGATGAGTTAGAAGCCCATTGCCGTTTCGCCACGATTATCCTCAAACAGAGGCTCAAAGTATGAACTCCCCTACCAGGTCAGCTCGTCCCGCACCGCCCACGCGTCCGGCGAAGACCGCCTCACCGGCTATCCGCATCCTCCTTGCCGACGACCATCCGGTCATCCGGATAGGCGTCCGTAACATGCTCCAGAACGAGCAGGGCCTTGAAGTGGTCGGCGAATGCTCCGATGGCGATGAGGCCATCACCCAAACCCTTGAGCTGCTCCCCGACATCCTCCTGCTCGACGTCTACATGCCGCGCCTGCCCGGTATTGAGGCCATGCGCGCCATCATGAATGGTTCGCCCTCCGTCAAAATCATCCTGCTCACCAGCACCATCAGCACCCAGCAGGTCATCGAGGCCCTCCAGATCGGCGCCCGCGGCATCGTCATCAAAGACGCCGTCGCCGAGCACATCACCGCCGCCATTCGCGCTGTCTCCGGCGGCGATTACTGGATCGGTGGACGCCGCGTCGTCAACCTCGTCGGCGCGCTCCATGAGCTCATGCAGCAGGCCGCCGTCCCCGACCGCAAAACCTTCGGCCTCACCCCGCGCGAAATGGAAGTCGTCGGCTGCATCGTCGAAGGCTGTTCCAACCGCGACATCGCGAAACAATTCGGCCTCAGCGAAGAGACGGTCAAGCGCCACCTGTCGAACATCTTCGACAAAACCGGCGTCTCTACCCGCCTCGAGCTGGCCATGTTCGCCATCGCCCACCACCTCGTCAACACCGAAAGGTAGCCACCTCGTGTACATATCGGCCGCAGATCACGTGGCCGAGCATCCAGCGCCCGAGGAAAAAACTCCGCTCCGCGCAAGACCGTGACTTCACACCACGGCGACGGCGACGCGTCAGGATAAGATCCCGCTGGCCCCTATGTCGGCCCCCCTCAGTTAGAAAAACCTAATCTCCCCACCTGGGCCCATGGTCTGTCGAGTGCAATAAGTCGGGCGGGAGAGATGGTATGGCCCTGTTTACATGGAACGAATCCTACAGCGTGAAGGTCGCGATTTGCGATCGGCAGCACAAGAAGCTATTCGAGATCATCAACGAGCTGGCTGACGCAATGCGTATAGGCCAGGGGCAGGAAGTCGTCAGCAAGATCGTGGCCGATCTGCTCACCTACACGCAGACCCACTTCCAGGAGGAAGAAGCGCTGATGAAAAAGGCGAACTATCCGCAACTGGCGCCGCATCAGGAGCTGCACAAGAAATTTGTCTCTGACATTGTGGCGCTTCAAAACCAGGCGCAGCAGGGCAAGGCCGCGAACTCAATCCAGGTGCTGAACATGCTTCGCGACTGGCTGCTCAACCACATTCTGAAGACCGACAAACAGTACTCGGAGCCCCTCAACGCTGCCGGGATCAGCTGACGCCGGGCGCTGAGCACTCCGCGTTCCGGCAGCTAGCAAACCAGATGGCCGCGTGTCAGGTGGAGGCCGTCCAGCCGCCCGAGCAAAGTGAGCGCGACGCGATCGGGATGGAACAGACTCGCTGCCATCGCCATCACCTCTTCTTCGGTGACCGCCTCGACCCGTTCGATGATCTCGTCCAGGTCGAAGAAGCGCTCGAAGTACATCTGCTGGCGCGCCAGGTTCGACATCCGCGACATCGAGCTCTCCAGCGAAAGCAGCAGATTGCCCTTCAGCTGATCCTGCGCCCGCCGAAGCTCGCCGGGCTGCAGCGGCTCAGTCTTCAGGCGCCGAAATTCCTCCATGATCAGGTCGATGACCTGGAGGGCCCGGTCCGACGACGTTCCCGCGTAGACGCACAGTGAGCCCGTATCGCGGTACGGCGCAAGGTCCGAGTAGATCGCGTAGACAAGGCCCCGTTCTTCCCGGACAGTCTGGAACAGCCGCGAGCTCATGCCCCCGCCGAGAATGGTGTTCAGCAGTAACGTTGTGTAACGCGACTCGTCCCCGATCGGCGGAGCGGGAACGCCGAGACAAAGCTGAACCTGCTCGAGGGATTTCTTGTTACGCAGATGAATGCGCGGCGTCACAGTCGGCGCCGAGTCGGCGCTGAGAACGTTGCCCGGCGCGAGCGAGCTGAAGTGGCGCGCGACCATCTCGACAAAGCCGTCGTGCTCCAGGTTGCCGGCGGCTGAAAACACCATGTTGCCGGACTGGAACCGCTGTTCAAAGAATCGCACCAGCGTATTCTGCTCGAAACTACGCACCGTCTCCCGCGTGCCTAAAATCGGCTTGCCCAGCGGGTGCCCTTTCCAGAAATTCTGCATGAAAATTTCATGGACGAGCGTGTCCGGATTGTCTTCGTCCATCTTGATCTCTTCGAGGATAACGCCGCGCTCTCGCGCGATCTCTTCGCTGGCGAAGACCGGATTGAGCACCAGGTCCGAAAGTACATCGAGCGCCGTCGCAACGTGCTCGTCGAGCACCTTAATGTTGAAGCAGACTGTCTCCTTGCCCGTGAAGGCGTCCAGATTGCCGCCGATCGCGTCCACCTCGCGCGCAATGCGCTGCGCCGATCGCGATTTGGTTCCCTTGAACACCATGTGCTCGACGAAGTGGGAGATGCCATTCAGCTCCGGCACTTCGTGACGCGAGCCGGCGCGCATCCACACACCCATGGCGACGGAGCGCACGTGCTCCATGCGCTCGGTAAGCACGATGAGACCGCTGGGAAGGACAGTACGGCGGATGTTGCGTTCGCTGGTCATTGCAGTTTTCAGACGGGGTCCTGCCGGGCCGGCAATCTACGACCGATTTTAGATGCGCTATTCTCGGATGAATAGATGACTACTGGCGGGCAACGGCTTACCCCCATTTTAGACGCTCGAAAGGCGCCTCTGGATCGAGGCCTTTTTGGTCTTTGGAATGAGGAACTTAGCTGTGCTTTGCGGGAATTTGGGTTACTGCCGTACCGCGTCCACCAGCTCGAAACCGCCCTCTACCGGCAGAAAGTCGCAGACCTCGACGAGGTCACGACCTGGCCCAAAGACCTCCGCGAAAAGGTCGCAGCAGCGGGATTCCCTATCGGTTTGCCCGCGATCGTGGAAACCTTCCGCTCCGAAGACGGCACGGAGCGCTATCTGATCGCCGGCAACGACGGCCAAACCGTCGAGACGGTGTGGATGCCCGAAGGCGACGGCGGCGAAGAAGGCGACACCGTGGGCAGGGAAGACCACGAAGGAGCCCCAGCGTCCGCGGCCCTTTCAGCCCCGAAAAAACCCTGGTCCAGAGCGACCATCTGCGTCTCCAGTCAGATCGGCTGCGCGGTCAACTGCCAGTTCTGCCTCACCGCCAAGCTCGGCATCATCCGCAACCTCACCGCTGGCGAGATTGCCGGCCAGGTAGCCGCGGTCCTCAAGCGTCACGACGCCGAGCCCGGCCGCGACCGCATTAACCTCGTCTTCATGGGGATGGGGGAGCCCTTTCTCAACTACGACGCCTTCATGGCCGCGGTGCGCCTGCTCGCGGGGCCCATGGAAATCCCCGAGTCGCGCATGACCGTCTCGACCTCGGGCATCGTACCCGGCATCCTCCGGTTCGCGAACGAAAAAATCCGCCCGAAGCTGGCCATCTCGTTGAACGCCCCCAACGACCAGGTCCGCGAAGGCATCATGCCCGTCACCCGCAAGTGGAGCATCGCCGAAGTCATCCAAGCCGTGCGGCAGGTGCCGCTCCGCCAGCGCGAGCGCGTCACCTTCGAGTATGTGCTGCTCGCCGGAGTGAACGACCAGCCCGAACATGCCGATGAAGTTGTGAAGCTGGTTCGCCGCGCGCAGTTTCCGGCCAAAATAAATCTGATTGCGTGGAACCCGGGGCCCGGGGTACCGTTCAAAATGCCGGGTGAGGACGACGTTGCGCGGTTCCGGGCGCGCCTCCGTGAGCAGGGCGTGCCGGCCTTCGTGCGAAAGCCCCGCGGGCGCGATATCTATGCGGCATGCGGGCAGCTAAAAAAAACAACGGCAACGAGCTCAACAGGGTGAAGGTGGACAGCAACCAGAGTACGACGACCGAAAACGGCATCGCAGTGGAAACCGCAGCCATCATCGACCCCGGAGCCACTGCGGAAGCAGCAGCCAGGGCAGAAGCAGCAGCCACGGCGGAAGCGGACCGCATCGTCGCCCGGATGATCGGCCTTGTGTTGGACCTCGCCGTTGGTTTCGGCACCCTGGTCGTCGCAGGAATTCTCGCTGTCCTCTGCCTCGTACTCAAGCTGCACATCATCCCGCCTCTGGTGGCCGGCCTCTTCTTCGTGGCCGCGCTGGTTCGCTCCATCGGGTCGAGAACCAATCCCTGGACGGAAGGCTTTGCGATCGCCATGGGCGCAGTTTTTCCCTCGATGCTGATCGCTGTCGTCGCGGCCCGTAGCGGCAGCCTCAGCCTCTGGGGCGCCGCGCTTGCGCTCCCCCTGGTCTGCGGCGCAGGCGCGCAAACCCAGCGCTTCTGGAAACGCCGTCTTCCCCTTGCCAGCGTTGCCACGGTCGTCGTGCTCGTTTCGATTCTGTTCCTCGCCGGAAAGTATGTCGCCCCGCGCCTCGCTTTGCCACTGGGAACCCGCACCATGAATCGGCCCGCGCCGGAGTTCACACTCACCCGTCTGGACGGCACACGCGTCACCCCCGACTCGCTCCAGGGCCATGTCGTGCTGCTGGATTTCTGGGGAACCTGGTGCGCACCCTGCCTCGCCGAGATGCCGAAGATGGTCAATCTCCACCGCCAGTTCGCGTCGAACCAGGACGTCATCTTCCTCGCGGTGAACTCGGGCTGGCAGGGAGATACGCCCGACGTGGTCCGCACCTTCGTCCAGCGGAAGCATCTCGACATCCCCGTTGCACTCGATCCGGAAAACGCAACCGGCAAACTCAAGATCGACGGCCTCCCCACCCTGATCCTCATCGACCGCCAGGGCCACATTCGCCTGGAACAGACCGGCTACAACGATGGCGAGCCCCTCGAAACCGAACTAACCACCCAAATCGAAGCACTCCTCAAGCCAGCAAACTAGCCGAGCCAAGCCTGATCCCGAGCAGGCCCGTTCGTCACTTTTCTGAGCAAAATCCCGCCCACTGTCCACCTCCTCGCCGCAGCGTAAACAAAAAACCGTGCTAATCTAGCTCATCGACTTTCAGGAAAGGAAGGCATCCATGATGGTGAATCACGCGGTCAGCGACCCCAAAGCGCAGCGGCCCGGTGACTCGCTCGTCAGCTCGGCGCTTGTCGGTGCCCCTCTTGTCAGTCCCTTTCTCGTCCGATCGCGTCATTAGTTCCGACCGGACTCCGAACCTGACAACCGGACACCAGATAGACCGCCTCCGCAAGGCCACCTCCGCAGAGGACCCGTCTCTCAAGCGCCCGTCGTAGCCGTTCCCGACGAACCGACTCCCAACTTCAGCCAGGACGCCCCGCGCTGTCTGCGGCGCCTCCGTTGAGGATCCTATGAGCCGTTCCATCGAACGCAACTCCACGAACGTAGTCCGCGATGTCCTCGCATTCCTCAGGCGCCACTGGCGCCGCGAGGCGTGGTGTGTCACCGGCATCGCGCTCGGCATGGCCATAGCAACAGGTGCCGACCTCCTCCTGCCGGTCTACTCCGGCCACCTCGTCGACGCGGTCGCCAAAGGCGGCCCTCGCCTCATCGCTCTGCGCGCGGCCGGCTACGCCATCCTCGCCATGGCCTCGCTGGGCGCGGTCCTCGCGGCCGCGCGCTATCTCGCCTTCCTCGGCATCGTGCGCCTCACTGTGCGTCTGATGACGCGCATGGCCGGCGATGCCTTCTGGCGCGTGCAGCGCTTCTCTACCGACTGGCACGCCAACAACTTCGCCGGCTCCATCGTCCGCCGCATCACGCGCGGCATCTGGGCCGTCGACATGATGAACGACACGCTGCTCCTCGCCCTGCTGCCCTCGCTGCTCGTGCTCATCGGTTGCCCGTTGCTGTTGGGCTTCCGCTGGCCCACCATGGGTCTGTTCGTCGGTGCCGGCGCGCTCGCCTACGTGGCCATCTCCGTCGCGCTATCGCTGGGTCTGATCGCCCCCGCGGCCCGCCTCTCCAATGCCCAGGACACGCGCATGGGCGGCGCGCTCGCCGACGCCATCACCTGCAACACCGCGGTCAAATCCTTCGGCGCAGAAGGCCGTGAGGACGCGCGCCTCGGCAAAGTCCTCGCCAAGTGGGGCCAGCGCACCCGCCGCACCTGGCTCTTCGCCTCCCACAGCGGCCTGGCGCAGATGATTGCGCTTCTTGCTCTGCGCACCCTCGTCGTCGGCTCCGCCATCTGGCTCTGGTGGCGCGGCCGCGCCTCGGCCGGCGACGTCACCTTTGTGCTCACCAGCTACTTCATCGTCCACGGCTATCTCCGCGACACAGGCCAGCACATCGCCAACCTGCAGCGCGCCGTCAACGAGATGGAGGACATGGTCGGTTTCGAGTCCCAGCCCCTCGGCGTGGCCGATCTCCCCGACGCGCGCCCCATTCGCGTCCCTGCGGGCGAGATCTTCTACGACCGCGTCACCTTCCGCTACTCCATGCAGACCGTCCCGCTCTTCCGCGATTTCTCCATCCGCATCGAGCCCGGCGAGCGCGTCGGTCTCGTCGGCCATTCGGGCTCCGGCAAAACCACGTTCGTCAAGCTGCTGCATCGTCTCTACGACGTCACCGGAGGCCGCATCGTCGTCGACGGGCAGGACATCGCGCACGTCACGCAGGATTCGCTGCGCGCGCAACTCGCCCTCGTCCCGCAGGAGCCGATCCTCTTCCATCGCTCGCTCGCCGAGAACATTGCCTACGGCCGCCCCGGCGCGAAGCCCTGGGAGATCGAAGAGGCCGCGCGCCTCGCCAACGCGCACGAGTTCATCGAGCGCCAGGCGAAGGGCTATGCCACGCTGGTCGGTGAGCGCGGCGTCAAGCTCTCCGGCGGCGAGCGTCAGCGTGTTGCTTTGGCCCGCGCGTTTCTCGCCAACGCTCCGGTGCTCGTCCTCGACGAGGCCACCTCGAGTCTCGATTCCGAGTCCGAGGCCCTCATCCAGGAGGCGATGCAGCGGCTCATCGCCGGCCGCACGGCCATTGTCATCGCGCACCGGCTGGCGACGGTTCGCATGCTCGACCGGATCCTCGTCTTCGATCGCGGCGAAGTGGTCGAAGAAGGCCGCCACGACGACCTGGTCCGCAAATCCGAAGGCATCTACCGCCGCCTTTTCGAACGCCAGGCGCTCGGCCTGCTGTCGCCTGAAGAAGACCTCGAACCCGTGTTAGACGAAATGGACGACTTCTCCGAAGAGGCGGTCGGCTGAGCGCCAACTGCTTCTTCGAATGCGGTCGAGGGCTGAGTCCAGGACGCACGGCGAATGGGTTCTCGCGGAGACGTCTGCCGACCTTTTGCCTCAATAAAGGTGCAAATCGCCGGGTGAGGCGAAAAGAGTGCGAGATCCGTGAGGACCGATCCGCCCTTGACATTTTTCACTTCACCCCGCCATCATGACTCACCCAGCTTCGAGCTGTCCTTTGAAGCTGTCCTTCCGAGGGGCATCCCGTTACTTTGCGCATCGGCGCCGGCCGATTCCGCGCAACTACCGGCAAGGGACCGTGTTCTTGCCGTGAACCTGACCCACCCAGGAGGCCTTTTCATGAAGGGCAAAGCTGTATCTCTGCTCACGCTTCTGCTCGCCGCGCCGCTTTCGAGCTACGCCGCCGAACAGTTGATCCCAGCCGGTTCTCTCATTTCGTGCACCCTGTCAGAACCCAGGCTCAACTCCAAAAACACCGCTATCGGCGACCCCGTCCTCTGCCAGGTCGGCCACTCCGAACGCTATGGCCGTTCGGTGCTGCCCTTTGACAGTTACCTCGTCGGCCGCTTCGAAGACTACAAAGACCCAGGCCACTTCGTCGGCAAGGGCTGGATGGAACTCCGCTTCGACCGCATGGTGATTGAGCCGGATACCGTCATCCCCATCGACGCCAAAGTCGTCGACGTTCCCGGCTATAACGTCGACCGCTACGGCCGCATCCTCGGCAAAGGCCACGCGACCCGCGACACGGTTACATGGCTGATCCCGATTCTCTGGCCCATCGACCTCATCAACCTTCCCCGCCGCGGTCCGCGGCCCACGCTGAAAGAAGAAACGCGCCTGACCCTGAAGGTCATGGACGACCTTGGCGTGCCCTCCGGCAACCCCCAGCCCTATCAGCAGGATCCCTCCGGCCTCTACCGCCGGCCAAGCGCGTACGAGCAGCCGGCGCCCGCCCCGCCACCCCCACCCCAGCAGATCACTTATGTGGAACCGCCGCCTCCACCCCGTGTGGTGTACGTGGCTCCGCCGCCGCCGGTCATCGCGATGCTTCCAAGGACGGTCATCGTCTACCGGAATGGATACGCGTATCGCGTTGCCGTTCCTTACTAGCCTGACTTGCCGGACCGGTGCTCC
>Ga0181520_10011316_pt1 | contig 11744 bp, 9 predicted proteins | sample PEATcosm2014_Bin_29_FD_132451 | JGI IMG/M metagenome (GOLD analysis project Ga0181520, IMG submission 132451) | Peatland microbial communities from MTU Mesocosm Facility, Houghton, MI, USA - PEATcosm2014_Bin02_30_metaG | ecosystem: Environmental > Terrestrial > Soil > Wetlands > Peat | place...
ATTCATGCTGATATCGACAGCATGCCCGCTGGGCCGATTGCCCTGCTTGACCCAAATCCGCTAGAGAGCAGCGCAAGTGCCGCAGCGCTTCTTCCCACTCTCGCCGGACGCAAGTGGTTCGCCGCCGCTTCCATGAAATCGGCCGCCAACCGCTCCTGGGTCAAGGCCGCTCGCGCCAGCGGCTGCCGGGGCCTGATGATTGGCTTCGAGTCGCTGGACGCAAACGTTCTTGCCGCCGCCGGAAAGGCCTTCAATGATGTGCGCGCCTACGAGGAGACCTGCAAGATGCTGCGCGGCGAGGGCATCGCCATTCTCGGCAGCTTTGTCTTCGGATTCGACGGCGAAGAGCGCAGCGTCTTTGAGCGCACAGCGGAATTTGTTTTCCGGAACCGGCTGAATCTGGTTCTTTATTCTGTCTACACGCCGTTTCCGGGCACAAACGCCTGGACGCGGCTCAACGCACATGGGCGAATCCTGACCAGGGACTGGAGCCTGTACGACGGACGCCACGCCGTCTTCGCGCCGACAAAGATGACCGTGGACAATCTCGAACAGGGACTCTATGATGCCTGGAACGAGACCTATAGTCTTCGCTCGATCTTCACGCGGGTTGCCGGTTCCAGGACAATGCCGCTGGTGAGTCTTGCCGCCAACCTCGGCTTTCGCTATTATCGGCGCACCTTCATGCCGGCCGAAGAGACCGGAACTTTACGAGGCGAACCATGCGAATTCTCCTGATAATGCCGGACGCGCATATGCACAAATTGCGTCTCGGACTGTTCTTGCGCTCTATGCGCGAAGCGCCGTTGACTTTGACCACGCTGGCGGCGCTGGCGCCCGACGATCCAGAGATCGAGTTGAAGATCGTCGATGGCAGCGTGGACCGGATTCCGCTCGACGATCCGGCCGATCTGGTGGGCATCAGCGTCATCACGGGCTGCGCGCCTTCGGCTTATGATATTGCACGGCATTACCGGCAGCGCGGAACCCCCGTGGTGCTGGGCGGCGTGCATGTTACGGTTCTGCCGGGCGAGGCCATCCAACATGCGGATGCAATTGTGATCGGTCGTGGGGAATCCGCGTGGCCGCAACTCATTCGAGATTTTCGCGGCGGCCGGATGAAGCGTGTTTACCGCGAATACGATCTTTCGGACGATATGCTGGTCGGTGTGCCTGCTCCCCGGCGCGACCTGCAACGCAACTCCGGATACATGATGCCCAACACCATACAGGCAACCAGAGGCTGCCGGCGTAGGTGCGATTTCTGCTCGGTAACTGCGGTTTGGCCGCGCTATCTCAAGCGGCCTGTCGCTGACGTGGTGCGCGACCTCCGGGCAATTCCGGGAAGGATTGTGGCCTTCAACGACGTCAGCCTGGTGGACGATGAAGAGTATGCGCGCGAGCTGTTCACCGCCATGATCCCGCTCAAGAAGAAGTGGGGCGGACTGGTTACTGCCGACAGCCTGAAGAACTCGCGACTGCTCGACCTGATGGTGGAAAGTGGCTGCGTCTATCTTCTGATCGGCTTCGAATCCGGCGACCAGGACACACTGCGAGGCATTCGCAAGGGCTTTAACCAGACCGCCGAGTACAAGGACTTCGTAAACCTGCTGCATCGGCGCGGCATCACCATTCAAGGCTGCTTTGTCTTTGGTTTCGATCACGACGACAAATACTCCTTCGACGCGACCATCGATCTGGTTCAGGATCTGGGCATCGACATTCCGCGCTACTCGCTCTACACGCCTTATCCCGGAACGCCGCTCTTTGAGCGCCTGATGAAGGAGAAGCGGATTCTCAGCTTCAATTGGAACGACTACGACACGATGCATGTGGTGATTCAGCCAGCACAAATGAGTCCAGAGGAGCTTTACGCCGGCTTCAAGCGCGCCTATCGCGAGACCTTCAAGATGCGCCGCATTGTAGGGCGCGTGGCGCGCATGGATCTTCGTTGCCCAATCAACTTCGTCGGAAATCTCTGCTATCGGATCTTTGTGCGCCGCCTTTACAACGAGCCACGCTTTGCCTTGCCGTACTCGATAGCCAATCCTGGTGTCCCGCCGCCGCCGGAGAACTGGCTGGCGCCCGCGGAGTTGGAGGAGGCGCTGTGCGTGTAACGCTTATCCATCCCTGCATCGGCAAACGCGTGGGCGAGCGCCACGGGCTGCGCACCTGGCAGATGCAGCCGCTCTGGGCTGCCGCAGTGGCCGCGCAAACGCCGCCTGGGGCCGAGATTCGCTTCTATGACGACCGCCTCGAAAATGTCCCTTTTGACGAGCCGACAGACCTGGTTGGTATCAGCCTGGAAACCTACACCGCGCGCCGCGCATACCAGATTGCCAGCGAATACCGGCAGCGCGGCGTTCCCGTAGTGATGGGCGGAATCCATGCAACTCTCTGCCCCGACGAGGTCGCGCTCTACGCTGAAAGCGTGGTCACCGGCTGCGCAGAAGGCGCGTGGCAGGAGTTGATCGGCGACCTCGAACGCGGGACTCTCAAAAAGTTCTATCACGGCGCTCATGCTCCCAGCGATGATTCCTGGCGCTATGACAGGAGCATCTTCGACGCCAAGCACTACCTGCCCGTGCAGCTGATCGAATTCGGGCGCGGTTGCCGGTTGAGTTGCGAGTTCTGCGCCGTCCAGACCGCATTTCATCGCACCTATAGCGGCCGGCCGGCGGAGCAGGTGCTCGCGGAGGTCGCGGCCGCCTCCTCGGGCGCAACGCGCAACCAACTTATATTTTTTGTTGACGACAACCTGGCCTGCGAGCCGGATCGGCTCAAGCAATTTCTGCGCAATCTGATCCCGATGCGCGTGCGATGGGTGGGTCAGGCCGGCATCAACGTGGCGCACGATTCAGAGATGCTCGATCTGATTGTGCGCAGCGGCTGCCGTTGCCTGCTCATCGGCTTTGAAAGCCTGAAGCCGACCAATCTGAAAGAGATGAGCAAGCCGATCAACGAGGTGCGTGGCGGCATTGAACAGGCTGTCCGCGATCTGCGCCGAGCAAGTGTGCCCGTCTATGGAACCTTCGTCTTTGGCTTTGACGACGATCTGCCGGACGATTTCGAGCGCACCGTCGCTTTCAGTGTCGAACACGGCTTTCTGTTGGCCGCATTCGCGCATCTAATGCCCTTTCCGGGGACTGCTCTCTTCCGTCGGCTGGCCGCAGAGAAACGGCTATTGAACGAAAGTTGGTGGCTCGATCCAAGCTACTCTTACAACAGTGTTGCCTTCCAGCCCCTCCATCTGGGTCCCGACGAACTGCGCCGCCACTGCCTTGCCTCGCGACGCCAGTTTTTCTCACTGTCGAGCATGATGCGGCGCAGCATGGCCGCGGGGTTCCACCAGCGCGAATACTGGGTAGTGAACCTGTTGCATCGCGTCGAGCTGAGCTTGCGAAACGGCCATCCGCTGGGCGATCAATCCTGGAACAAGCCGCTGTTGCACGCTGGATGAATGTGTAGCGGAGCCGCAATCCCGGGCGCCGAAAACGGAGAAATGCATACGAAGCAAGAACGTGGAGAATCTTCAATCTTCCCGGTTCCGATAGGATTTCGTAGTATCGCAAGTGAATGCACAGAGAAGTCAAGTATCGGTTACGCCGCTGTGTAACCGATGCCCAGCTAAACGAGTAAAAATTAACGTGGTCTAAATGTCCATCAAGGTATCGGCCCCCCTGACCGACCTGTGCTGAGGTCGATGGTTTGGGCCACGACGAAGGCTATCGCCCCGGCCTATATCTTGCGGACGGTTTTCTCCGCCGCTGTGCGACGGTAGCCTTTTGCAACATCGTGCGAGAGGTCCGCACGAGCATCAAGAACTCCTGCGTCGCGGATTGACCGGGCAAGAGTGCAACTTTGCCGCCATAGCTGACGCCAAGAAACCTGTTCATTCCTCGCCTGCAAAATCACCTGTTAAATTTCCGCCTTCGGCGTATTTCTGCGTTGTTTGGCAGTCCACAGCGGCCTGTAAGTTGTTGAAAAGCACATATTATTTGGGCCTTTACACGGAAATAGCCGACGCCAGCGGACCCCGATAGACAAATCCGGACGCAACCTACAGAAAGGGGGTAGATATGGGGGTATATACAAGGCAATAAATTCTACCGCCATGAATATTAACTAGATACGAGTCGATACGAATCCCTCCGCCATGCGTTTTGAGCGAGTTCTAAAATCCTTTGCATTTTGAGCAGCCGCTCGGCGCTTTTGTCTTCTTCCAGCCCCGAAATTAGCGATTTGATGCGCAGTTCTTCGCGCTGCCAGTCGGCTTGCTTGCGCTGCCAGAATTCCTCTGCGATCTTGCCGTCGAGCTTGTCTGAGTAGGCTCCGTCCATGCGGCTGTAGATGGCTGCCAACTCTCGCTCCAGCCGCGCACGTTCCTGCGCTGCTTGCGTGTGCATCTGCACGTGTGCCCGCTGCAACGATGCGCCGATGCGCTGCGCAACCTCTGCCGAAATTTGCACGTCCTCTAGAAAACCTCTGATTAAGTCATCCGCACGCACTGCATCTGCATCGAATTGCATGTCGATGGAGAATGCGATGTGCCAAATAAGATTTGCGGCCAGCCGAGCTTTGAGTAATACGCGCGGCCCATCTGCCGGGAGCAGTTATTGCAGACCATGGAGTCAGTCGTTCCATGGTCCGAGTTAGTTGTTCTGATCGAGCCTTATTACCCCAATGCGGGCAACGGCCGCCAGCCGGTCTCGCCATCTTTCTGCGCATCTGCTTTTTGCAGCACTGGTTCTAGCTCTCCGATCCCGGTGCCGAAGATGCGCTCTACGATTCGCCCGCGCTGCGCGGTTTTGCTGGCGTTGACCTTGGCCGAGCCGCCGTTCCCGATGAGACGACGATTCTCAACTTCCGCCACATACTTGAACAGCATGACTTATGCGGCAAGATACTTGATGTAGTGAACCTTTATCTGGACCGCAAGGGCATTCGCATCGCTACCGGCGCAATTGTCGATGCCACGATCATCGCCGCTGCGCCGTCATCGACCAAGAACAGCAAGAAGGAGCGCGATCCAGAGATGCATCAGACGCGCAAGGGAAATCAGTGGCACTTCGGAGCCAATGCGCACATCGGCGTCGATAATAAGTCGGGAGCTATTCATTCCGTTTGCACTTCGGCGGCCTCGGTTTCGGACGTGCATATGCTGCCTCACTTACTGCATGGCGAGGAGAAGAAGGTCTGGGGCGAGGCGGGTTATCAAGGGCAAACCGAGGCCATTTACGAGGCCGCTCCTCAGGCGCGGGACATGACCTCGCGGCGCGTGAAGACCAAGCAGGGCGCGGAAGAAAACGAGAAGCGCAAGAACAGAGCCAAGGCTCGCGCACGGGCCAAGGCGGAATGTCCTTTCCGCATCTTGAAGCGTGTGCTCGGATTTACCAAAGTGCGCCATCGCGGCATCAAGAAAAATCATGAGTGGTTGTTGACGGCCTTCGCGATGGTCAATCTCTGCCAACATCGAAGACGGTTGATTTCACAGTTTTCCCCGCTCGGGACGTAGTGTGTGCAGAGGCCGAAAAGCGGCCTCCAGAGACGCAAAACGCGAACGCGCAAACCGCATTTCCCCCTGAAGTTGCCGCCGGAATACGGAATCGCGCCTGGAAAACGAAATCCGATCTTCAATACGGAAAATATCGGGGCCTGATCAGAGGTTCCCTAGCAAGCGAAATACATCGAAGAAAGACTATAAAGCACGAGTCAAACCCGGCAGCTTCGATCCCGGCGGCAAAGGAAGATCCCAGCCGCTCTCAAGCAGCTGCGCCCGCCGCTAGCCGGCGCACAGTCATAACGGTAATGTCGTCCTCTTGCCCGAAGTCCTTGGCTGCGTCGGCAATATAGAAGGCGGTCTGACTGCTCAGGTTATGCACGCGATCGAAGCCGAAGAGCTCGCCCGAGGGCAGGCGCGCCTCCACAACGCCATCCGACATCAGCAGCAGCCTGTCGCCGGGATGCAGGTAAAGCCTGACCTCTTCGTATTCGATCTCCGGCAGCACGCCCAGCGGCAGGCCGCCCGGCAGCAGAATCTCCTGGCTGTTCAGGTACGGCGGCAGATGCCCGGCGTTGGCCAGCACCAGCTCACCGCTGGCGTGAAACCATGCGGCCTGGCAGGTGGTAAAGCTCTCGCTGCCTGCCATCACGCGATTCAGCGCTTCCAGAATTCGCGCCGGGCTGCGTTCGGCCGAACTGCGCAGCGCGCCCATCAGCATAGAGACGTTCATCGCCGCCTTCAGCCCCTTGCCGGCCACGTCGCCAATGATCACCAGCAGGCCACCGTCGCCGGTCTCATGCACATAGAAGAAGTCGCCGCCCACTTCATTGGCAGGATCATAAACCGAGTCCACCTCGAAGCCCGGAGTCTGCACCTTCTGCTGGGGAATCATCAGCTCCTGCACGCTGCGCGCCGCTTCCAACTCGCTGGAAGCCCGCTCCTGATCCCGCTGCACACGCAGAAACCGCACAAAGATGATGAGCACAATCACAAATATTCCGGCGAATCCCGCGATGGTCTCAAAGCGAATCGGAATCGGCCCCGCCTGCAAGGTCAGTGGCGAGTGGTAGCCGTGGCCCGCAAAGTCGCTCATGCTGCCGGTGAGCAAGGCCTCGATCCAGGCCACAAAGCCCAGCAGAAGAGAAAGCAGCAGCAATCCCGCCTCAAAATTGCGCCTAACCGCAGCCCGAATCAGCGTGGCAAAGATAAAGATCAGCCAGCCGATGATCCACACCACGGTGCATAGCATGATTGCCAAAAAGGTTAGATCCAGCACTTTGCTCTGGCCGATAAAAAGCATCCCAGGGCCGATTCCGCACATGATGGGCGCGGAAAAACGCAGCAGACGGATATACCAGCGCCGGCGCACAGACAAAAACGCAATCAGAAACTCGAAGTAAAGATAAGCTGAAACCACCAGCAGTTGCAAAACGATGGCTTGAAACCAGAGATGATCCAGCCGAGCCGTGCTTTCGGTCAGATCTAAGAATGCGAACGGCGCTTGCACCAGTTCATAAAGCGCCAGCCACAGATACTCCGGATGGCCTCTTTGCGTGAAATAGAGCGCAAGCAGAAACAGCGCCAGCACAATGACCAGAATGGCGCTCACCAGCCTCGGCACACGGTCAAAAAGATTATGTGCCGCCCATAGTTCCAATGTGCGGTCCATCTCTTCCTGATTGCCGAGGCGGAATTTGCGATTGGCAAAAAAGCCCGTGTAGGCCCCGTATCCAAAGGGAAAGTAGGCCGTGCGCACCACCAAGGTCAGCGATGTCTCTGAAGGGTCAAGTTTCAGGTCGTAAATGCGCGAGATCTGCTGATAGCGCTCCGGCGCGTCGGCGTTCGGGCCCTCGGGCCTGATTCGCCGCCCATTGGCAAAGACCTCCGCGCTCAGCATTTCCGGGCCGGTGGACGCATTCTCCGAAGGCGGAAGCTCTACCAGCAGAACAACCGGGCCATGATTGGCAGACAGCTTCAGATGCAGCCGGAACCAGACAAAAGGTCTCTGATGGCCTTTGGGATGGCTCGCATCGTTCTCCCAATCGGGAGTGCCAGCGGGACGATCCTCGTCTGGAACCTCGGCGAATGAAGCGCTTGCATCACGGACGGCCCAGCCGGAATCGTCGAATTCGGGCGTTGCCGCGGCTGGATTCGCGGTGATGCCAACCCGCCATCCTTTGTCGAGTAGAAGCGGGGAACCGAGCGCGGCGGCGTCAAAATCCACCTCGGGAGTCGATTGCCGGCCTGCCGCGACGGGGCTGGCGTGGGCATGAGACCTCAATAGCTGATTCAGGGGGGGGGGCGCATGAGGCTCGGCCGACTGCGCAACGGCGCCCATCGCTCCGCAAACAAAAATCGCTGCTATCGCTGAATAGACCCGCCGCAAGACCTCTCCCTTCAAGCTCGTTGCTCTTCACTCTATCGCAGACGGATGCTGCTTCCAAGCAAAACAGGCGAGACGCTGGATTTGCTCATATTCGCCCTTTGATCCCAAAATCCTTCCCCTCGACAAAAAATACAATTGTTGTGTTGCCAAAAGGCAGCCCATTGGCGTCTAACCATTCGAGCGTAGCGGCCCCGCGCAACGCTCCAACCTGCGAGAATAGTCTTGTTCTGGAGGTGAGTCCATGAGAAGAATTCAAAGAGCATCAAGAGCAACGGTGCTGACGGCGATTGTGCTGGCCTTGGCCGCCGTCTCATGGTCGCAATCCACTCCATCGGCCACTCCCTCATCCACCACGCCCGCACCTGCCGCATCCACATCCGCTTCGCCCGCTGGCCAAACTCAAGCTGGCCCAGCGCCAACTGGCAGCGACACTCCGGCAACCGAGCCATCCAAGAAGCCCGCCCCCGGCACCACTCCCGTCGGTGGCGATGTCGCCGCTCCCAAAGTCGATCCCGACAAAGTCATCGAGCCCGGCAGCCAGAAGGTCAACGTAAAGTCCGGCTCGGTGGATGACGTCAATGCGGTTGGCAATCGCGATATAGGCGGCCGCGGCGTGGGCAACTGGTACTCCACCGACGGCGAAATCAGGATGGGCCGCGAGTACGCACAGGAGATTGAGAAGAGCACCAAGTTCATCACCGATCCGGTGGTCACCGAGTACGTGAACCGTGTCGGCCAGAATATCGTCAAGAACTCCGATTGCAAAGTTCCTTTCACCATCAAGGTCATCGATTCGGATGAGATCAATGCCTTCGCACTTCCCGGCGGCTTCTTTTACGTAAACTCCGGCCTCATTCTCAACGCCGATGAAGAGGCGGAACTGGCTGGCGTGATGGCTCATGAAACCGCCCACGTCTGCGCCCATCACGCCGCGCGCGAGATGACCCGCCTCAACTATGCGCAGATCGGCATGGTGCCTGTGATGATCTTTGTCGGGGGTTGGACCGGCTACGGCATCTACGAAGGCGCATCCGTCGCGATTCCCATAACATTTATGAAGTTCTCGCGCGAGTTCGAGGCCCAGGCCGACTATCTGGGTGTGCAATACATGTACCGCGCGGGCTATGATCCGCAGGCCTTCATTACTTTTTTTGAAAAGGTGCAGGCTCTGGAGAAGCGCAAGCCCGGCGCTGTCGCCAAGGTCTTTGCCGACCACCCTCAGACCCCCGACCGCATCCTCCACTCCCAGGAGGAAATTGCCCGCATCCTTCCGGCGCGCGACCAATACACGGTGACTACCTCTGAGTTTGACGACGTAAAAGCTCGCTTGGCACGCATTGAGAACAAACGCCGCCTTACTGACACCAAGGATGGCAAGCCCTCGCTGCGCCGCGCAAGCACCGGCGGCGGATCAGGCGGCTCAGGAGGGGCAGGAGGCAGTTCAACTGGCGACACCTCCGATGATGGCCCACCCACCCTCCACCGCCGCGACGACCAGAATTTGCGGTCTGCCTCTCTCCGATGATCGCTTATCCGCAATGAAGGATACGGGCTTCACATGCTGCGGGAAAAGGGAGAATAGGGATCAAATATCCCGAAAAGCATCCCGCAGGGGCTAAAGCTCTATACTTTTTGCTGAACTATCGGCACGACTGAAGTCGTGCCCTGACGCTTATTCGCTTTCTTTATGGAATTTTGCAAATAGCTCCCCTGAGAGAATAATTGTTTGTTTCCATCAACAAGCTGGTTGGACGTCCCAATCCTTTCCGCGGCATTTTTGCGGAAAGGCCTTTAATTCTCCAGCAATTACAGCAGGACAAGAACAATAGCTTGAAAAGGCTTTTTGTACCGTTCCCGATACGCTTCCGATTTCTGACTTGGTAAACTTGAATGGAGCTGGAAAATCTATCCGACCGGCCGCTGTTGTTTGACTTGACATCGATTTCAGCCGTTTTTAGAAGGGCTCACTCGTGGAAGAGCTGCGTGTACTGATTGCCGGCGGCGGCACTGGAGGGCACATCATTCCGGCGCTGGCCGTGGCCCACGAAATGGTAGAGCGCTACGGAGCCGAGGTGCTCTTTGTAGGCACGGCGCGCGGCATGGAAATTCGCCTGGTTCCCGAGGCAGGCTTCCTTCTGCGGCTGATCGATGTGGGCCCGCTGAAGAATGTATCGCTTCTCACTAAATTGCGCACTTTAATGGATCTGCCGCGCAGCATTTATGCTTGCCGGCGGCTGATTCGCGAGTACCGGCCGAGCGTGGTCTTTGGCGTGGGCGGTTATGCCTCCGGTCCGGCGATGGCCGCGGCTTTGCAGCTTGGAATTCCAGCGATGGCTTTTGAGCCGAATGCGATGCCGGGACTGGCCAACCGGCTGGTGGGCAAGCGGGTACAGGCCGCCGCCGTGAATTTTCCCTCGGCCGCGGCCTGGTTTCGCAACTGCGAAGTGACGGGGATTCCGGTGCGCCCGGAGTTCTTTACACTGAAGCCGCCTGCGTCGCCCGACCCGCACCTGCTGATCTTTGGCGGTTCTCAGGGCGCGCGGCTCTTCAACCTGCAACTGCCTGGAATCCTTGTCGGGCTTTTGGCTGCCGTACCCGGCCTTACGGTTCTGCATCAGAGCGGGCTGCGCCACTTTGAAGCGACGCATGCGGCCTATGTGGCCAGCGGAGCGGACCCCAGTCGTTGGCAGGTTCTGCCCTTTATCGACGATATGCCCCGGCGCTTTGCAAAGGCCAACCTGGTGATGGCCCGCAGCGGCGCTTCAACGGTCGCTGAGTTGGCCGCCGCGGGCAAGCCTGCCTTGCTGGTTCCCTTTGCCGGCGCGGCCGACAACCACCAGCATCGAAACGCCCAGGAGATGGTGAAGGCTGGAGCCGCCGTGTTGATGGATGAGCGGGATATGGAGCTACACGGCAAATTGCTGGAGACTTTGACATGCTTGCTGAAAGATCCGGAGCGACTGGCCTTGATGGGCGCGGCAGCGCGCAGCCAAGCGCATCCCGACGCCGTTGAGCACATCAGTAACCGGTTGGCCGCGCTAGCCAGGTTGCAGACTAAAAGTTAGCTACCGCCGCGCGGTGAGGGCGAGTTAGCAAGTTGGCGGCAAGTTCATTGCATGCGTAACTTGCAACGGCAAGCCGGGCTGCGCCTCATGAACAACATTGATGGGGATGAGTTGGAATCCGAGTTCTCTGGCTTGTGCGTGAAGTCTGGCAGATTTTTGGCATTGTCTGCGCTCTTCCTGCTTTTGAAAGATGGTGGCGTCGTATTCTTGCTGCGTCGCGACCATATGGCACACACTTCGCTGGAAGATCGAGGTCTTTCACAAGATCCTCAAATCAGGCTGCCGGGCCGAAGATGTCCGACTCAGAACCGCTTCGCGGCTGACCAATCTGCTGGCCGTTTTCTGCATTTTGAGCTGGCGCGCCTTCTGGCTCACCATGACCAACCGCATCGATCCGAAGGCTGATCCAGAACGGGTCTTCACGGATCAGGAACTGCGCGTCCTGGATCGATTGGTCAAGGACAAGCCCACTGCCCAGGCGCAGAAAACCCTGCTCTCGCATTCTCTGATCAAGCTGGCACGGCTGGGCGTCTGCCTGGCGCGCAACTCGGACCCGCCACTGGGAAACGAAACCATCTGGAGAGCCAGAACAATTGCATTTGAAGTTTGGGCGAAAGCTGAAAGACGGTTGTTTTGGAGGTTCTGGAATGAGGGCTGAGTTTGAAATAGACCGGCGGAAAACAGTGGCGGAAATCGGCGAAAAAGGGGCGTTTTTGGCAAAAAGAGGGTCATATTTTGCCAAGAACGGCCAAAAAAGGCAATAAAATGTTACTGTTTGGTAACTAGTTTG
>Ga0181520_10011318_pt1 | contig 11742 bp, 8 predicted proteins | sample PEATcosm2014_Bin_29_FD_132451 | JGI IMG/M metagenome (GOLD analysis project Ga0181520, IMG submission 132451) | Peatland microbial communities from MTU Mesocosm Facility, Houghton, MI, USA - PEATcosm2014_Bin02_30_metaG | ecosystem: Environmental > Terrestrial > Soil > Wetlands > Peat | place...
ACGGATCAGTTCGGCGACGATGAAGCGCTCGGGCTGGTCGGTGATCTGGTCCTCGGGAAAATACTTGGGACCTTCCGGCAGCGCATTGACTACGGAGGTGAGCAGTTCCTCTTTGCCGAGTTCTTTTTCGGCGGAGATCGGAACAATCTGCGCGAAGTCGAAGCGCTGGGTCCAGGTCTCGATTGTGGGCAGCAGCTTGGTCTTTTCAAAGAGGTCGATCTTATTCAGCAGCAGAAAGGTTTTGACCTTGGCGCGCTTGACAATATCGAGGACAAACTCGTCGCCGGTGCCGAACTTCTGGGTAACGTCGACGATGAGCAGGATGAGGTCGCAACCTTCCAGCGAGTCATAGACCTCCTGCATCATGCGCTTGTTGAGCTGGTCCTCAGGCTTGTGTACGCCGGGCGTGTCAACGAAGACGACTTGTCCGGCGGGACGCTTGGCCTTGCGCTTGACGTTGACAATGCCGGTGATACGGCTGCGAGTGGTTTGCGCTTTGTGGGTGACGATGGCGAGCTTTTCGCCAACCAGCGAGTTGAGCAACGTGGATTTACCCGCGTTGGGACGGCCGATGATGGTTACGAATCCTGAATGCACAAGCTCGATGCTATTCTACTGAGCCGTTCTTGGGAATGGGGTAAGACTGTTTGGTAAGCACGCGGATTTTTTCCACGCGCCGCGAGGTGGATTCCAGCACTTCAAAGCGCAGGTCGCCTTCCTGCACGACTTCACCGGGAAGGGGGATGTGTCCGGCGATCTCCGTGACGAGGCCGCCGACGGTGGTGGCGTGCCAATCCTCTGATAGGCGCAGGCCAAACAACTCTTCGAGGCGATCCGCCTCCAGGCTTCCGAGGACGATGTAGCTGTGATCGTTCTCGCGGATGGCCTCGTTGCGCAGCTCACCTTCATTGCTGAGTTCGCCGACAATTTCCTCCACCAGATCCTCGACCGTGACCAATCCGGCAACGCCGCCGTATTCGTCAATGACGATGGCCATGCGGCGGTTGGCGCGCTGCATCTCGTTGAGCAGTTCGCTGGCGCGCTTGGTCTCCGGCACAAAATAAACGTCCGTCCTCATCAGGCTGCTGGCGACGCGGCGGGCGGCTTCGGTATCGGCAACCTGCAGCAGGTCGCGAGCCGAGACAATGCCGACGATGTGATCGAGATCTTCACGATAGACGGGCACGCGAGAAAACGGATGCTGCGAGAGCAGGTGGGTGAGCTGCTCAACCGTCGTATCGGCCGCGACCGCGACGATGGCCGGACGTGGGGTCATGACATCGCGCACGGTCTTATCGCCGAACTCGACGACCGAGTGGATGAGTTCGCGATCACTCTCCTCAAGGATGCCTTCGTCCTGACCGGCTTCGATGAGCGCGTCAACCGCCTCAGAAGGATGCTCAGGCTCTTCATCGGCGTTCTCCGGGCGGGTGAGCGAGATGATGGACTGGAGAAAGCCGAGGCTGAGGGTGAGCGGAAAGACGGCGCAGATGAGGAGCCGAAGCAGCAGCGTGAAGCGGATGAACCAGCCTCCGCGGGTACGGGAGAAGAGCAAGTAGGGCACAAAGCGGTCGAAGATAAGGACCACGATGATGGCGAAAAATACGGCTTGCGCCGCCTCTTCGGCTGTCCAGCCGGGATGGGTAAAGACGGAGTAAGCAAGCAGAAAGCAGATCGCGGCGGTGAGTAGCTGTTCGAGCAAGGCGAAGGAGAGCGCGGCGCGTTGGTGATTGAAGCCAAGGCGGGGCTCGATCTGGTGTTCGAAGAGTTCGATGTTCTCCTGAAACTCGCGGGAGAGGAATTTGCCACTCTCGGTGTAAAGACGCGAGGCATAGGCACTGACGACGAGCAGCGCGAGCAGCAGCAGAAAGGCGAGGGTGAGGAACATTACGGCCTCCTTCGTCTGCTGGCGCGGGCGCTTTTGCCGGGCGCGGGTCCGGTCCGCTCGATGAGTCCGGCGGGAAGCTTGAGCTCGGTGCGGAGCTTTTGCTCGAGTTTGCGCATCTGGCCGCGATCGCTCTCGTGGTCGTGACCGGCGAGGTGCAGCATGCCGTGGAGGATCAGAACCTTCACCTCGGTAAACAGGTCGTGTCCGATGGCGCTGGCCTGGGCACGAGCCGTACGCAGAGAGATGGCTATGTCTCCGGCTTCGAGCGGCTGGACGCTGGGAAAGGAGAGCACGTCGGTGGGCTTATCCTGGCGGCGGAACTGCTGGTTGAGGCGCTGTATCTCAGCGTTGCCGGTAAGCAGGATGTTGACCTGGCCGGAGAGTCCCGCCGCGCGCTGGGCCTTGTTCGCAAATCGCGCGAGCGCCAACCGGCTGAGGTCTTTCGTTTTTCTGCGTTCTAGAATCACTGGTCTCAATTCCGGGCAAACCCGGGATACTACTGGAAAAGGAAAAGAGGGAGAGCACAAGGCTCTCCCTCCATTGTACCGAAACCGCTACTGCTGGACGGCGGCGCTCGGCTTGGTTTTCTCAGCAATGGTCTGCAGATCGGCGGCGGTGCGGGCGGCATCGCCCTCCAATTGCAGGCTAAGCTGGCGTTCATCACGGGCGCGGAAATCCTCGTAGGCGCGGATAATACGCTGTACAAGGTGATGCCGGACCACGTCGGTCTCGTTAAACATCTGGAAGCGGATGCCCTCAACTCCCTGCAGCACGTTCATGGCTTCGATAAGGCCACTGCGGCTGGCATTGGGAAGATCAATCTGGGTGATGTCACCGGTAATGACGGCCTTGGAGTTGAAGCCGAGGCGGGTGACAAACATTTTCATCTGCTCACTGGTGGTGTTCTGCGCTTCGTCGAGAATCACGAAGGAATCGTTGAGCGTGCGCCCGCGCATAAAGGCGATGGGAGCGATTTCTATGACGTTCTTCTCCAGGAAGCGGTCCACCTTCTCCGGTTCGAGAAGGTCGTAGAGTGCGTCATAAAGCGGACGCAGATAAGGATCAACTTTTTCCTGAAGGGTGCCGGGCAAAAAGCCGAGGCGCTCGCCGGCTTCGACCGCGGGACGGGCAAGAATGATGCGCGCCACCTTCTTGGACACCAGGGCAGAGATAGCCATGGCTACGGCAAGGTACGTTTTTCCGGTCCCGGCCGGACCGATGCCGAAAACCATGTCGCTCTGCTCAATGGCCTCAAGGTACTGGCGCTGATTGACGCTCTTGGGCTGCACCTGGCGCTTATTGCCCACCGAGCGCTGCTTGCCAGCGTCGGCAAGCTGCCGCAGGGTGACGGCCGGGTCGGTGACTAGAACGCGCAACATGCTGGTCAGCTCCCCGTTGAAGACCTGCTGGCCGTGAGCCCGAAGATAGTCAAAGTCGTTGAAAACCTGCTCGACACGGCAAACATCCTCGGGCGAGCCATCGATCTGGATGGAGTTAGGCTTGAGCTCGACTGTGACATTGAGTCCGTCCTCAAGCAGATGCAGATTTTCGTCGCGGGTACCGAATAGGGTTTCGACATTAGGACGAAGTTCGATGTTTTTCTTCATCGAGAGTTTAGATTCACCTCGGGCGCGGCTTGCGCCGATGAACACCGCTGAAACGATGGAAATATTTTAGCCTGGCGGGCGGAGGCACGGGCGTGCGCGGACGGCTGCAAAGGATGCTTCTGGATGGAAGCAAATACCATTGGGCAGGAGCGTATCGCGTCCGCCGCCGCGAGTCAACAAAAGAAGCGCGGGCGGAAACATAAGACGAAGTGTGATACTTCCCGGGCAAAGCCATGCTCAGTAGGTTAGATGTGCGCTGCGGCAATCCGTCGCCTATGGACCGGTAAAAGGCAGCGCCAGGGCCAAGGGAACCGGTCCAGCTCAGCCTTCGTCGAGGAAATCGACAAAACTGTCGGTAATCTCAGCTCCGTGGTTGTTGGCGATGCGAGCGGCGGCTGCTTCCACCTGCTTCATCAGCCCACTCAGGTAGTCGCGCGAGGAAGAGATGGCGACCACTCCCAGAGTTGCCGCCTGCCACAGGTCGGTGGGATCAACTTCCGCCACGGAGACATTGAAGCCCGAGCGCAAGCGGTCCTTGAGGCTGCGCAAGACCTGGCGACGGTCTTTGAGCGATTGCGCCGCTTCGATACGGAGTTCGAGGGTGAGATGCGCGATCGGCATCGGGTGTTGAGCGCTGGAACAGCTCCTGAAAGGATAAACCAAAGGCCCTGACGGAGGACGGCAAGGCCCTGGGTTTGACTCAAGCGGAGTTGCTGAATTACCTGGACACGTTCCTGCCGAAATTGAAGGTAGGGCCAACCGAGAGACGCACGCTGTTTCGCGAATCCTTGAGCAGGTTGCTGAAAAGGAAGACATGCACAAACTCGACATCGGCACGAATATGGAAGTGCCGGGTGAGATTGTAGTCCACACCGCCGCCGAGACCGTAGAAGTAGGTTGTGTCGTTCGGCTTCAGGGTCTTCAGTATCCCTGTCTCAAGCAGACCAGGCAAAAGGACCGCCGATGTAAATGTATCTGGGCCATGGGATTTCACCGTGATGTACTCGTGGATGGCGCCAATCGAGGGATGCGCGAACAAGGTGATCTTCTTGAGGTGACGGTACGCGAGTTGTGGCCCAGCGGTAAACGTCTGGGTCGTCGCGTTGAAAGGCGCCCAGATCACATATCCCGGAGGTGGCTGAACCTGGGGAGGCAGTGATGCGATGAGTGCCCCAAGTTCCGACTGAATGGCCGGCTTGAGGTCGGGGACGACCAGCGCGGCGTGGCCGTTCTGAATGCTATAGTCAACGCCGAAGGCCAGCCAGCGTCTGAGGTTGACGCCTATCTGGACATTGATTCCCCGCTGCTGCAAGTCCAGTTTCGGGGAGTCCAGAAAGCTGAATCCAGTAAACACGTCGTAACGGCCTACGTAGTCCTGCTGCCCGAAGGCGCAAACAGAGAGGGAAAGCAGCATCCCTGCCAAAAAGAGTTTTTTCATTCTTCCTCCAAGTTGCAATGACGCTGACTGCAGTACTCGTCCAGATCAGGAACTCTGCACATCCCGCCATTAGAGCATTGTAGACAGCAAAAGAGATGCCTGTAGAAACAGAGAGATGGGGAACATTTCCGCCTTCCAGCCGGATATTCCTCCCGTGATCTAGCACCTCCGTGTTACGCGGCGCAGGAGAATGATGCCGTGCTACTGGAGGAGTGCCCATAGAAAAAGGCTTTGCCCGAGAGGCAAAGCCTGGTACCGAGAGCGTCCGCTGCTACTTTACGTTCTTGCCAAAACTGAAGGCGGGACCGATCCCGAAGCGAAAGGAATTACGACTGTCGGCCAGCAGGTTGCTGAACAGGTGAAGATGAACATAGTCGGCCGTAAAGCGCAGTCCAAAGTGCTTGCTGAGGGAATACTGGAGTCCGCCACCAACCCCATAGAAGTACGTCGTGTCAGACCTGGAACCGCCGGGAACGAGCGCCCCGACCAGCATCTGATCGAGCTGCGTCTTGGCATCGGCGGTCACCTTCTCATGAATTGCGCCAACATCGGGATGGAGGAAGATGGTGGTCTTCTTGAACTTGCGGATATTGATCTGCGGTCCGGCCGTGTACGTGTAGGTGGTGGAGTTGTAGGGAACGGCATAGGCATCGGTCACGCCATCGGGGCCAAAGTAGGTTAAGGCCGCGTTGCGATCGGCAGAGACAAGTTCGCCGATCTTCAGGCCGCTATGTCCAGTCATGACGCTGAAATCAGCGCCGAAGGCCAGCCAGCGCGTGATGTTGATGCCTTCCTGGGTAATGAAGCCACGCTCCATCAGGTTCATCTTGGGAGTGTCCAGGTAGGTATAGCCGACGAAGGAATCATAACGGCCTACATAGCTCTGTTGCGCGAAGGCGCATCCAGAGAAGGCGAGCAATAGCGTCGCCAGGACAAATCTCTTCATTGTCTAGCTCTCCAACGTTACCGGCGAGAAGCTGCGGGACTAATCTCAGCAGAGACTTTGCCGGTAATCGGGTTTGAGACATAGGCCGACACGGCTGGCCAACGTCAGGGGAAACGGAGTAGCCGCACGGATGTTCCCGTCTCGACCGAAAGCTCGTTCAGGAGCCATTACTGCTCAACTGCTTCTCCGCGAATGAGAACGTCCGCCTTGCGTACAGCGGAATTCGTCTGCATCGCGGGCCAAAAGAAATCCCGAATCACTTGGCATTCGGGATTCCTGCATCTGGTTGACGGAAGTGGAAGTACCGGCGAGCACGCTGGCCCACCAGTACTCCGGATCGCTATACCAGTTGGGTGGCGACCTTTTCAGTAAGGAAGGCCTCGATGACGTCACCCTTCTTCACGTCGTTGTAATTGTGAATTACGATACCACACTCCATGCCGTTGCGGACTTCGCTGGCATCATCCTTGAAGCGCTTGAGCGACGAGATCTTGCCGGTGAAGACTACTGCGTTGTCACGCAGCAGGCGGACATCGGAGTCGCGCTTGATCAGACCGTCGAGCACCTGGCAACCGGCAATGGTTCCGACCTTGGGGATGCGGAAGGTATCCTTCACCTCGGCGCGTCCCAGGTAGGTCTCCTTGATGGTCGGATCGAGCAGTCCGGTCATCGCCTTCTTCATCTCGTCCTGCAGCTCGTAGATGATGGAGTGGAGCCGGATGTCGACCTTTTCCTGCTCGGCCATCTCCTGCGCTTTGCGCTCGGGGCGGACGTTGAAACCGATGATGATGGCGTTGGAGGCGGCGGCCAGCAGCACGTCGCTTTCGGTAATGGCGCCGACCGAGTAGCGCAGCACCTTGATGCGCACCTGGTCACCAGAAAGCTTCATCAGCAGGTCATTGATCACTTCCACCGAGCCTTGAACGTCACCCTTGAGGATGATGTCGAGTTGCTTGGTGCCTTCATTCTTGATCTGCTGGGCAAGACCTTCCAGCGAGACCCGCGCAGTCTTGGCAAGAATCGCTTCGCGAGCCTTGGCTTCGCGGTAATCGGCGATTTCGCGAGCCTTTTCACGTTCGGCAACCACGACAAACTGATCACCGGCCTGGGGCAGACCTTCCAGTCCAAGAATCTCCACCGGAGTGGACGGACCGGCTTCTTCCAGCGTTCGGCCACGATCATCAAACATGGCGCGAACCTTGCCGAAGATGTTGCCGACTACAAAGTTCTCGCCGGCGTGCAGCGTGCCATTGTCAATCAGAACGGTAGCCACGGGGCCGCGTCCGCGATCGAGCTTGGCTTCCAGTACGGTACCGGAAGCTAGGCGCTCCGGCGTCGCCTTGAGCTCCTTCATGTCCGCAACCAGGCAGATCATCTCCATGACCTGGTTGAGATTGGTGTGCTTCTTGGCGGAAACGTCGACGAAGATGGTGTCGCCGCCCCAGTCTTCGGGGAGCAAGCCACGGTCGGCAAGCTGCTTCTTGACGCGGTCGGGCTGCGCCTCCGGTTTGTCGATTTTGTTAACGGCAACAATCAGCGGAACCTTGGCAGCTTTGGCGTGGTCAATGGCTTCCAACGTCTGCGGCATAACGCCGTCATCGGCGGCCACCACGAGGACAACGATGTCCGTAACCTTGGCGCCGCGAGCACGCATGCGGGTGAAGGCTTCGTGACCTGGAGTATCCAGGAAGACGATCTCACGGCCAAAGGCGGGTGAGTTGGTATCCGTGATCTTCACTTTGTATGCGCCAATGTGCTGGGTGATGCCGCCAGCTTCGCCTTCGGCCACGTTGGTGGAACGAATCGCATCGAGCAGGCTGGTTTTACCGTGATCGACGTGGCCCATGATGGTGACCACCGGAGGACGGGTGACGGTATTGAAGACCGCTTCGTTCTCCTGCTCAATGGCCTGCGCATCGTAGTCCTGTTGAATCTGATCCTCGAAGCTGATGACCGAGCTCTCGGCTCCGAAGTGGCGGGCCATGTCACGAGCGAGGTCTTCGCTGAGCGTCTGGTTAATGGTGGCAAAGACGCCGCGAGCCAGCAGACGCGCAATGAGATCCTTGGCGCGGATGCCGAGCTTTTCAGCGAGATCCTTTACGCTGACGCCTTCCGAGATGGTAATCGCACGCGTAATCGGCATTGGCTCATTGCTGAGCGAAAGCCGGGGCGGCGGCGTGAAACCCTTCATCGGTCCTTCCTGCTTGCCGCGCGGACCGGTGTAACGCTGGCCAGGACGGCGGGAAGGTGCACCGATGCGTGCGCCCGGACGAGGCGCTGCGCCCGGAGGCGGAGCACCGGGAGCGGCACCAAGCAGACCACCCGGACGGGGCGGACCACCGGGACGCGTTCCCATACCGGGGCGTCCACCCATCGGGGGACGTCCGCCCGGAGTAGGAGCGGTGCGGGTGGGATGCATGGGGCGGCGCTCACCCGGACGGAAAGGCGGACGCGAGCCTGGAGCTCCAGAAAAACCCGCAGCGCCGTTGGCTCCGGCAGGACCGGCAGGCCCAGACGATTGCCCAGGGCGCGGGCGCTGGAAGATGGGTTGTCCGCGCACCGGCAGACCGCTGCGGTTGCCCATCATGGAAGGCGGCTGCGGCGGACGAGGTGGTGGTGGTGGCGGCGCGGTGTAAACCGGACGCGGACCAGTCTGCGGCACAATCATACGGCGAGCCGGCGGCGCGGCCGGTTGAACCGGCGGACGCGCGGAGCCAGTCTGCGACGATTTATGGCCGGCGGGCTTCGGTGTCGCAGCCACAGGCGGCGCAGTCGTCACGGGTGTCGCAGCCACAGAAGTCACGTTCACAGGAGGCGGTGCGGCGGCTTCGGCCTCGGCAGCCGGGGCCGACGGGGTTGCGGAGGCAGATGGAACTTCAGCAGCCGGAGCGGCGCTGACGGGAGTTTCGGCGACAGGCTTGGCAGCCGCAACTTCGGCAGCAGGCTCGGGCTCGCGAACAACGGGCGCGATCGGTACCGGCGGAACCGCAGCCACCGGAGATGGAGGCGGCGCAGCAACCTCGACAGCCGGAGTAACTGGCGGCACGGCGGCGGCAGGCGGCTTGGGCAGCTCAACGCGTGAGACCTGGGAACGCATGGCAACAGACTCCGGGGTGACAAAGCGCGGTGCGCGCTCGGGCGCTGCCGGGGCCGGAGGCCGGAGCGCTGGCGGCTTGTTCACAATTGCCCTGGGCGGAGCGGGCGGTGGTGGCGGCAAAGGCGGACGAGGCGTGGGAGCCACCGTCTCGACCGGCTGCTCCTTACGCGCCAAAATGGCCTTGAGGGCGTCGCCGGGCTTGGAGATCTTGGAGAGATCAATCTTAGGACGGAACTCTTCTCCGCCGGTGCGATGGCTCTTGTGCGAGCCGCTGGTCTCGTGAAAATACTTACGCACCTTCTCGGCTTCGTCCTCTTCGACAGAGCTGGAGTGGGTCTTCTTCTCCGTGACGCCAACTTTAATGAGCACGTCGAAGATCTGTTTGCTTTTTACTTCCAGCTCGCGAGCCAGATCGTTAATTCGAATCTTCATCCGCCGTTCATTTCCTTATGCCTTCGCCGTTCCACCTGTCTGGACCGGTGCGGGCTGCGCCTCAGCGCGGTACTGCTCTACTGGAGAGGTCTTCGACTGCAAGACATCCATGCTGCGTTTGCCTGGGTGTTCGCCACCCAGAAACTAGCCTCCGTAATGGAAGCTGGTGCGGGCATGGCCAGAGGGCCACACCACGCGCGTTACTTGTTCGCCGGGTTTGCGTCCTGCTCGCCCGGATGCTCTCCGTGAGCAGGGACTTCGTCCTCACCCGCGGGCAGTTCATGTTCGAGTTCGCTACTGGCAACAACGGCAGCGGCATCCCCTGTGGCTTCCGCCGGTGCGCCCTGGTTCTCGTCCGCCGGTGCTTCCGGTGAGGCGGCTCCCAAATCCAGCTCGGCTTCAGCGGCCAGCATCGGGTCCGAGGGAAACTCGACATCGACCGGATCGGCAGAGACCGGACCGGAAACGGCAATCTGCTCGGCCGACTCCAGCGTGGAGAAGTAATTATTCACGGCGACCGAGATCTTTTCGACCGTCTCCGGACCGATGCCGGGGATGGCTTCCAGCTCTTCGGGCGTCATGTCAGCCAGCGATTCCACGCTGGTAATACCGGCTTCGGTGAGCTTTTCCAGAACCGGGTCACCTAGCTCAGCGGCAATGTTCTCCAGCGAGGTGGCGGAGTTGCCGACCAGCGAATTCATCTGCTGCTCGACCTCCTGGCGCTTCTCTTCCTCGCTCTTAATGTCGATCTTCCATCCCAACAGCTTGGCGGCCAACCGGACGTTCTGCCCCTTCTTGCCGATGGCCAGCGAGAGCTGGGTATCATCCACGATCACTTCCAGGTGTTTGTCGTGACTATCCACGACGGAGACGCGCGAGACCTTGGCAGGCTGCAGCGCTTTCTCGGCGAAGGTCACGGCGTCCTCGTGGTACTCGATGATGTCGATCTTCTCGCCACGCAGCTCGCGGATGATCGACTGCACGCGCATGCCCTTCATTCCGACGCAGGCGCCGACGGCATCCACATCCTTGTCGCGCGACATCACCGCGATCTTGGTACGCTCGCCCGCTTCACGGGCAATGGCGCGGATCACCACCGTGTTGTCATAAATCTCGGGAACCTCGGTCTGGAAGAGGTTGGAAACCAGTTCCGGCGCCGAGCGCGAGACGATCACCCCGGGTCCCTTGGTGGCTTTTTCGACCCGGGTGATGACCACCCGAACCCGCTCACCAACGGCGAAGGACTCCAGCTTGGACTGCTCCTTGCGCGGCATGCGCGCTTCGGCCTTGCCTAGATCGAAGATATAATCCGGCCCTTCGATGCGCTTCACGGTGGCATTGACAACTTCGTTGACGCGCCCGTGATACTCATTGAAGACCGTATCGCGTTCGGCCTCGCGCACCTTCTGGAAGATGACCTGCTTGGCCAGCTGGGCGGCGATGCGGCCCAGTCCTTCAATGGATTTTTCCTGCAGTAGTTCGCCGCCGACGACGGCGTCTTCGCTGATCTTGAGCGCCTCTTCCAACGAGATCTGAATCTGCGGATCCTCGATGTCATCTTCGCTGGGAAGAATCTCCTTCACGGAGTAAGCGCGGATTGCGCCAGTCTCCCGGTCGAGGACGGCGCGCAGACTCTCCTGGGTCTTGTAGAACTTGCGCGTGGCGACGACGATGGCGTCTTCGACGGCCGAAACGACGATGTCGGGATTGATTCCCTTCTCGCGGCTCAGCGCATCGATCACGTTATAAAGTTCACTTGCCATATTCCCTGCCACCTTAAACATCTACGGGGACTAGCCCCGATTGAATTCTGCCCTGCTCCGGACTCGCGCCGGAACCACTCGGTTGAATGTTGCACGCGGTGCCAGGCCGCGCTGCACTGATTGCTAAAATTCAGGTACCAGGCTAGCCTTCTCGACATTGGAGAAGGGCACAACAATCACGCCCGCGCCCTGCGCCTTGGCCTTCTTACGGCTGCCTACCTGGTCAAGATCGACCGTCAGTTTGCCCTCCGCAAAACTGACCAGGCGGCCCTCAAAGTGACGGTTGCCGTTCACCAGCTCGCGCGTGCTGAACTTGACCAGGCTGCCGGTGAATTGTGCGAAGTGCTCCGGCTTAAAAAGTTTGCGGTCAAGTCCGGGAGAGGAAATCTCCAGCACATAGGCGGTGCCGGGAACCGCGTCCTCAACGTCAAAAATAGTCGCAACTTCACGGCTGTACGCCGCGCAATCTTCGTGGGTCACACTCTCGGGTTTATCGATATAGATGCGCAGAGTGCGGCCCGCACCGCTCCCCTTGAGTTCGATGTCCCAGAGGATCAGGCCACTGGACTGG
>Ga0181520_10011320_pt1 | contig 11739 bp, 12 predicted proteins | sample PEATcosm2014_Bin_29_FD_132451 | JGI IMG/M metagenome (GOLD analysis project Ga0181520, IMG submission 132451) | Peatland microbial communities from MTU Mesocosm Facility, Houghton, MI, USA - PEATcosm2014_Bin02_30_metaG | ecosystem: Environmental > Terrestrial > Soil > Wetlands > Peat | place...
GAGACGCCTGACATGAGCGACCGTCCCCTGCGCATCGTGCTTCCCGGCGGCAGCGGCCAGGTGGGCCGCATGCTGGCGCGGTTCTTTCAGGAGCGCGGCCATCACGTCACCGTGCTTACGCGCGGCCCCTACACCGCTCCCTGGCAAACCGTGCACTGGGACGGCCAGACGCTCGGCCCGTGGGTTGAAACGCTGGAGGGCGCCGACGTCTGCATCCATCTCTCCGGCCGCAACATCAATTGCCGCTACACGGCGCGCAACCGCCGCGAGCTTTACGATTCGCGCATCGGCCCCACGCGGTTGCTCCATCAGGCCTTCGCCTGTCTCGCGAATCCGCCGCGCCTGTGGATGAACGCGTCGACCGCGACCATCTATCGGCACTCGCTCTCGAAGGCGATGGACGAGGCAAGCGGCGAAATCGGTGGCAACGAGTTCATCAGCCCGCACCGCCGCGCGCCGGAGAAATGGAATTGGACCGTCCAACTGGCCAAGGATTGGGAGGCTGCGTTTTTCAGCACGCCAACGCCGCGCACGCGCAAGGTTGCCCTGCGCACCTCGCTTGTCTTCAGCCCCGCGCCCGGCAGCGTCTTCGCGACCCTCTCCCATCTCGTCCGCGCCGGCCTCGGCGGCAAGCAAGGCAACGGCCGCCAGCTTGTGTCGTGGATGCACGAGTCCGACTACGCGCGCGCCCTCGAATTTTTGATTGATCACGAAGACATCGACGGCCCCGTGAATCTCTGCGCGCCCCACCCGCTGACCAATCGCGAGTTCATGGCCGCGCTGCGCGAGGCGTGGGAGATGCCGAACGGCTTGCCTGCGCCTGCCGCGCTTTTAGCAATTGGAATGTTCTTTCTGCGCACGGAACCGGAACTGGTCCTCAAGAGCCGCTATGTCGTTCCGGGCCGTCTCCTCGACGCCGGCTTCCAGTTTGAATTCCCCACCTGGCCCGAAGCCGCAGCGGATCTGGTGCGGCAGTGGCGCCAGCGCGCTGATCTCTGATCTCTGTTACAGCGCCGTTATCTCTGTCACCGGCAGATCCCAATGCCCCAGGAGAATCTCAAACCGCCGCTGTTCTTCTTTCTTGTATGTTTCCTTGTCAGGCCAGAGCTGATCGATAAACGCGGCCTCGTCCGGGTTGATGCTCGTGGCTACGGTCGAGTTCTTATAGACGATGGTGACGCGATAGTCCCAGCGGCCGTCTTCGGTGGTGTGATAGGCCGGCGACTCGATTTTGAGCGAAAGGATGCGCCCCGTCGCCTGGATCTTTTTGAGCAGCGGCCAGTGGTTCTTCAAAAACAGGTCGAGAAACTCCTGCTGATGGCCCCACTGGCACTTGTAGTAGTACTCGATGATGTACGGCTGGCCGGCGGCGGTTTGGGTGGGCGCGCCCTGCGCCAACAGGGGACGCGAGAAACCGGCCACAAAGGCTAAAGCAACCAGGACGAGAACGATTCTGCGCAACGAAATCTGCATAAGGGCCTCCATGCATGCGATGCAAGCATTGTACGGCGTGAGGCAAATGAAAGAATGGTAAGGTTCACTCAGCTTTGCACGGCCGAATGTAGGTGCGCAGCCAGATCGCGAGTTCTGGTTCCGACATGGTTCCATCGGCCACGGCCAGCATGGTCATCACGCCGTCCCGGTCGTTCGCAATCAGCTCGTACCCATTCTTGAGCAGGAATGTTTCAGCCACCACCCACGCAGTTCGCTTGTTGCCATCCAGAAACGCGTGATTGCGCGCAATGCCAACGGCGTAAGCAGCGGCAAGATCGGCAATGTCGGGATTTCCGTACGCCTCAAGATTTTGCGGTCGCGCCAACGCCGATTGCAGAAGGGGCAGATCCCGAACGCCGGCCAGGCCGCCGTGTTCCGAAATTTGCTCGTCGTGAATGGCGAGGACGGAGCTTTCCTTAATCCATCTCCACGCTGGACCTGTCATTTGGCCAGCTCACGAAGCAGATCGCGGCGCTTGCGCATCACCTGGCGCGCCAGGGCCATGTCTTCCTCAAATTCGGAATCGTACGGCGTGATGCGAAATCCATCGGGCGACTCGGTCAGGAAGATAAAATCCCCTTTCACGACCTTGAGCTTGGTCAGGATTTCCTTGGGCAAGACAACTCCCGCGGAGCTGCCTACCGTTGTTACCTTGAGCTTCATGGCGGCCACCTCATTGTTACTGTCATTCTAACATAGATTAGAATAATGCACACCATTACGCGCAAGAATTGGCACGAGCGCGTCGCAACCTCGTCCCATGTTCTCTCGGTCCCTTGGCACCTTGTTCCCTGCCTCAAAAAAAACGGCCCCCGTTTAAACGGGGGCCAAGTTGCCTTGGTTCTCTCGCGTTGCGAGAGCTTGGTTGGCGGCCTCACGGCGGGGTGGCCGTTGGCTGGAGCAAAGCCTCGGGGGAGGGTTGAGCCGGTTTTACGGCTGCTCCGTGCCAGCTGCGGCAGGTGCGCTTTGGGGGGACGCATCTGCCCGGGCCGCCAAACTGTTCTCCATCAACATCACATGCACACTGCTCGTTCTTACCCGCACTGGCTTCTGGTCTGCGTCGCCGGTGGCAGGCGCTTGGACATTGCCCAGAGCCACGTAATGCATGCGGTAGACGGGAATCTGGTGTTCCGTTACGAGGTAGCGCTCGACCGCTTCAGCCAGGCGCTGCGAGTTCTGGATACCGGCGCTGCCCACGGACGGCGAGTGCGCATCCATCTCCAGAATGTAGCCATCGTGGCCGGTCACGCTAGCCGCCAGCTGATCCAGCTGGGCGCGCGCATCGGCCGTGAGCGCGGGGCTCCCGGCGCGGAACTTGATCTCCAGATCCGTGGTCTGCTTGTACTGATCCAGGCCGTTGACCGTATTGTTCAACTGGTCGACATGACCCGAGGTCTGCTGCGCCGTGTTGTTGGCATTCAGTGCCTGCTGGTTGGCCGAGTTCGCGGTCTGGTTCGCCGCATCGGCCGAGGTCTGCGCCTTCAGGATTCCGGCTTGCGACCGCGCGTCCACATCCTTGATGTCGCGCGCGTTCCGGGCATTCACATCATCCAGCTCCGACAGCCGGTCATTGATCGGGTCGGTTTGCCTTTTCACCCACTTCTTGCTGGCGAAGGGGTTGACGCGTCCCCAGAACCCCTCCCTCGGCTGGCTTAGGGGATGATCGAACGTCGGGGAGGGCTGCTGTGCAGCCGAAGAAAGTACGCTCTGGGAATCTGCTGCGGATGGTTGCGCCTGCTGCGCCCAAACCGGCAAGGCTATGGCGGAGGCCAGCGCAAGGACTGCGACGTGGCGCGGAATTGAAAAATGACTCGGAGATTGCATTGGTGTGCCCCCTTTTTATTCCCGGTGGCAGGAACCTGCCGCGGGCTGAGCGCTTTCGTATGCTCGCCCTTACAGAGTGCAATGCCGCTGCCAAAGCGGGCGCAATGCGGAAAGGAATTCGTAGCTCGTTGAAGATGAATGCGTTAGAGGAAGAAGGTGGCGTGCCGAACACGCCCATGCAGCGCTAGTAGCACCGCCGCCGTCGCGTAAATTTTGCACGCTTCGGTAGTTTCTACCCTGTAAGAATGGAGAAAGGCCTACTTCGTATCGACGATGATGATACGGATTTCAGGGTAGGCGCCGTCCCATTGGTCGGGAACGGCAGGAGCATCGAACACAAGGCGGAAATCCGCGGCATCGCCCGGCTTGAGCGGTGCTGCAGAGAGCGGCTCGAGGTCCACATACGGTTCGCGGGTGCGGATAATCTGGAGCGATTGGGTCTCGTTCCCGGCCACTTCGTGCGCCGCATCGCGGAAGAGAACCTGGACGGTGATTCCAGTCACGGTGCGGTTGCCTTCGTTGGTGACGTGGCCGTCGAGGTAAGTCACCTTGCCTCCCGACAGGTTCGACGATTCACTCATGGCCAGCTTGCCGATGGTCAGGTTGGCTGCGTAGGGATCAGCAGTCGCGTAGATTGGCGTTACCGTTGGCCCGCCCCTGCCGTGCTCGTAGAAGAGGAACAACGCGCCCATAGCGGCAATCACGATGGCTGAAGCCACGGCCACAGGAAGCCAATTGCGCTCGGTTGAGGCCGGGGGACGAACGAGTTGGGGACCTGAGCTCACGAGCGAAATTGTACACCTACTGAAGCGGAGCTAGCGGGGTTAGCGGGGCTAGCGGAGTTAGGTTGACGTCAAAGTGGGAAGAGGTTTCGATAGGCGGCACTCAACAAGCACACTGACCCTTTTGGCTTGCGCTTTTCATCATATTGCCATCTTTTTCAGGCATCCTGAGAGCAGCCTTGGCGTCTAAACAGGCAGAGATCGACAGATGCAAAACGGACCATCAAGAGTCCGGCATCTGGCAACAGGGAACCAGCACATTGCTGGTTCCGTAACTTTACCGCAAGGTATTGAAAGGCAGGCCCACCATGCGCACCTCCCCGCAGTCGGCGTCCAGCACGCCGCCCGCAGCCACGTCCAACATTCCGCAGCCGAGCCTGTGGGCCGAGCGGACTTATCAGGGTCTGACTATTGCCGCTATGCTTTGGATTTTGGGAAGCCTGTGGCTGTTCCGGTAATGCAGTCGAACGCCCGCACGATAGATTATTCGGAGCCGCCCTGCCGGCTCATTCGCCGGGTGAGTATCCAGTCAACCAACTGGATCTGGCAGCGCTTGATCCTGCGGCCGCGGGCGTTTCAACCGAAGCGTGCACGCTTGATTTCCGTCCTGCAATCCTTGCCGCTCATGCGCACGCGAATGCACATTTCTGCGAGCCGCGAACGCATGCGGTCGCCGATGCGGTCGCCGAGAGTCTGTTCGCGCGCCGCGCGTTCCACATCGGTCAGGCTGCCGCCCGCCGCCTGGTCTTGGTAATTCGTGGTGATAATCGTCGTCTGGCGGTCGTTGTAGCGCGTGTTCAGAATCAGCGCGACCGTGTCCCACACCCATTCATTGGGCTTTTGCGCGCCCAAATCGTCGAGCACCAGGACTTCTGCCGCGAAGATGGGCTGCAACAGCTCAAGCTCGGTGGTTTTCACCTCAGGGTTGTAGCTGTTCTGGATGCTTTTGAGCAGCTCGCGGTAGTCGCAGAAGAGTCCCTTCACTCCGCGCTCCCGCACCAGGCGCTGCAACAGGCCCACGGCCAGGTGAGTTTTGCCCACGCCCATCGGCCCGATGAAGAGCAGGCCCTTGCCAGCTGTGCCCGCCGGATATTCCTCGACGAAGCGGCGCGCGGTCAGCAGCGCCTCGCCCAGCGAGCGGTCGGCTTCGTGATAAATCTCGAAGGTATCGAGCGTGCAGTCGCGGTAACGCGCGGGAATCTGCGCCGCCGCCAACCGGTGCCGCTCGCGCTCCGTCACCTGGCACTCGCACGGGCGGCTCACCCAATTTCCCGCCGTGTCCAGCACGCGCACCAGCCCTGCGCCATCGCAAATCGTGCACACACTCATTCCGATTTCCAGCCTACCGCACCGCCCCTCTCGCAGCTCCGGTGCACACCACGTGACCGAATGTGGAAAAGCAGCCCCAGCAATTCACCAAGGCAACTTCAGGAAATCGGCACTCCAGTCATGAAGGCGCTTCTAGACCCAATGCTGTTCACTTAAAGAGCAGTGCGGGCGAGGACGCCCGCACGACAGCCGGCCAGGAGGCCGGCGCTACACTCCGACGAGCAGCCATGTTCCCAACGTGAACAGCATTACTTCTAGACCGCGCGTCCCGCTGCTGCGCCCGACGCCCAGGCCCACTGGAAATTGAATCCGCCCAGCTGACCAGTGACGTCCACCACCTCTCCAATAAAGTAGAGCCCGCGCACGCTGAGGCACTCCATGGTTTGCGCTGAAAGCGCGCTGGTGCTTACTCCACCCGCTGTCACTTCCGCCTTCTCATAACCTTCCGTGCCGCTGGGTGCGATCGTCCAGGTATGCAACCGCTGCTCCAGTTCATCGAGCGCGTGATTGGTCCAGCTCTGCGGCGATGCGGCCTCAAGAAGCCGATCCGCCAGCCGCGCCGGCAATTGCGCGCGCAGTGCCGCTTTCGCCGCGGCCAGATCGCGCCGGGCGTGGGCCGCCCGCAAGGGCGCAAGCAGATGCCGCTCTGGCGACCAGTCGATGCGGATTGCCTCTGGCTGTTTCCAGTACGAGGAAATTTGCAGAATGGCCGGTCCGCTTAGGCCGCGATGCGTGAAGAGCATCTTTTCCCGAAAGCTACGCTTGCCGCAACTCGCAGTTACCGGCGCGGAGACTCCGGTCAATTCGGCAAAGTGCGTGTGCTCCGCGCCCGAGAGCGTCAGCGGAACCAGCGCCGGACGGCAGGTTTCAATGGCGACGCCAAACTGCCGGGCAATGTCGTAGCCAAACCCCGTGGCGCCGATCTTCGGAATCGACAACCCGCCGGTGGCCACGATGAGCGCAGGCGCCGTGTAAACGGCCTTGCCCGCATCGACCGTAAACGCTCCGGAAGAATCGTTGCGACGCACCTCGCGCACCGCCGTCGACAGAAGCACGCGCACACCGGCATCCGCGCATTCGCTCATCAGCAGGTCGACAATCTGCTGCGCGGACCCATCGCAGAAGAGCTGTCCCAGCGTCTTTTCGTGATACGCGATGCCGTGCCGCTCCACGAGCCGGATAAAATCCGCGGGCGTGTAACGCGCCAGCGCCGATTTCGCGAAGTGAGGATTGGCCGATAGGAAGTTGTCAGGCCGCGTGTGCAGGTTGGTAAAGTTCGCGCGGCCTCCGCCCGAGATCAGGATCTTTTTGCCCGGCTGCTCCGCACGTTCCAGCACCGCGACGCGCCGCCCGCGATGGGCGGCTTCGATCGCAGCCATCAGGCCTGCCGCACCCGCTCCGAGGATGAGGACGTCGAAACTGTGCTGATTCACGGCGCCAACTTCGCCAACTTCATTGATCCTCAACTTCGATATTGATTAGAGCATTCCTGCCCGCCAGACTTCCGCGCTTACAATGAAGATGTTGGCACAACGCGGTGCAGAGAGACGGGGTCGCTGCGTGAGCGGTTGCAGTTTTTCGGAGCCGGGAGTGCTCATCAGACTCAACATCGGGCCTGTAGCTCAACGGTTAGAGCAGGGGACTCATAATCCCTTGGTTGGGGGTTCAAATCCCTCCGGGCCCACCACCATTGCGTCCACCACGATAAATTGGAGCCGCCGCGCGCGAGATCGCTGCGCGGCTACGCCAACGCCAGGTTCAGGTTGTCGATGGCTTCGTCGATCTCAGCCGTGTTCTTGTATCCCACGGTCACGCAATCGACGCCCGCATTCCGGAATGCGAAGCGCATCGCCTGCTGGCGGTCGCTGCGGTCGGTAAACGCGCCCTCGCCGATCAGCTTCATGCTGATGATGCCGATGCCGGCTGCACGCGTCTTTTGCACCTGCGCAACCACCGCGCTCACGTTGCCCTGCGTATTCCCGACGTCGGTCTCGTTATCCATGGCGGCGCCTTTGTGATTCATGCGGATCATGGCTACGTCGAGCCAGTTGAACCCCGGAACCTGCCGCAGCGCCGGCAGCCCATGGACAGAAGCGCCATGCGTCACAATCGTCTGCCGCGACTGCGCTTCGAGAATTGCGTCCTGCCAACGTTCGCTGTCCTGGACCCAGGTTCCCGTATGCTGCCAATGCAGCAGCATGATGTCGAAGTACTCGGTGTCGCTGTTTCTGCGCAGTTCATCGAGCTTCTTCACAGGGTCCGGATAGTCGCTCGTCGTCACCTTGGTCATCAATTTGTAGCTGTCGCGCGGCAGCCCCTTCAGCGCCGCGCCAAGCATTTGCTGCGAAGCGCCATACGACTCTGCCGTCTCGAAGAAACGGATGCCGCGCTCATGGGCATAGCGCACCAGCCGCGTGAACTCCTTCTGGCCCAGTTGCTGCTGCAACCTACCGCTGAAGGTTCCGGTACCGAATGCGAGGCGCGTCACCTTGACGCCCGATTTTCCCAGCGTCACCCAATCGGTGGCCGTGGCGCGCTCGGCAAAAAGCGGCGAACGGTGCATACCCGCAATCGCGCCCGCGGCTACGCCGGCCTTCAAAAAATGTCGTCTGGAAATGTGCGGCATGGTTGATCTGTGCCTCCTGGCCAAAGGGGTTGGCCGATTGCCCGAATGGTAGCACAACCCTCAGAATTCTGGCGTGAATTTGCGTTTCGCACGCGGAGCGGCCGCCCGCAAGGACCTTTTCATTCCGCGTCCTCCGCTACGGCGGGAGTTTTGGTGCGCATGCTGGTGATGGTGACGACGCTGGCCAGAACAAACATTCCGCCCAGCACCGTGCGCGCGCCCAGCGGCTCGCCGCCCAGAAAATAGCCGATGATCACAGCCACGACAGGATTGACGTACGCATAGGTTCCCACCTTGGTCGGCGACTCGTGATGCAGCAGCCACACATAGGCTGTGAATCCGGCGATGGAGCCGGCAAAAACCAGGTAGACAAGCGCGATCCACGCCGTGCCTGAGACGGCAAGCAGATCGAATCCGCGCCATTCGCCACGCGCGGCAGAAACGGCCACGAGCATCACTCCGCCGGCAAGCATCTGCGCGCCCGAGCTCATCACTTTCGACGAAGGCAGCGGCAGTTTGCGCGCCAGCGCCGATGCGATGGACCAGCTGATGGCTCCGATGATCAGCCCCACGGCTCCGGCCGTATCGATCGGCGCTCCGCCCAGCTTGCCCAGCTTTCCCAAGTCAATCGAATGACTCATCAGCACCGCAACGCCCGCAATTCCCGCAAGCAGCGCCACGGAAAGTCGAGCGGTGAGCCGTTGCGTGCGCAGAATGATGATTTCAGAAAGCGCCATGAAGGCCGGAATGGTCGCCAGAATTACGGCCGCGATGCCCGAAGGCACGCGCTGCTCCGCCCAGAACAGAAATCCGTAGTCGACGACGAAGATGAGTAACGCCAGCAGAAACGCTGAGAGCCACTGGCGCGCCGTGGGCTGCTGCTCTTTCTTCGCCGTTGCCCACAGATAAACCAGCAGCCCTGCAGCCACAAATCGCATGGCGCAGAAAAGCAGCGGAGGAACTTCGCGCACACCCACGCGAATGGCGAAGAACGTCGCGCCCCAGACAAAATAGATGATTCCGAATGCCAGGAGGGTCTTCCATCGCGGCACGTGATGCGCGTCTTCCATGCGAACCTCCCGTCTTCTTGTTCCCTTGGTCCCTTGGTCCCTGCTTCTACCAGCTGTGCAGCCACTCGGCGTCGCGGCCAATGCGCACCGGCGTGTGAAAGAGCTCGCTCAACCGCGCCTCGGTCAGCAGTTCCTCGCGCGGGCCGTCGGCGACAATGCGCCCGTCGCGCATGAGAATGATGCGTTCGATCTCCGGCAAAATATCGCCCAGGTGATGCGTCACCATCACCAGTCCCGTTCCCTCGCGCGCCAGTCCGCGCAGGGCCTCGCGCAGTTCGCGTTGCGCGGCCAGGTCCAGCGCGTTCGAGGGCTCGTCGAGAAGCAGTTGCCGCGGCCGGTGCACCAGCGCCCGCGCAATGAGGATTCGGCGCTTTTCACCGGCCGACATGGTGCCCACCAGTTGCGTGGCCAGCGTGGTTGCTTCCATGCGTTCGAGTGCCTCCCAGGCCCGCGCGCGCATCTCCTCGGTTACATGCAGATTCGGCCAGAGAGTCGAAGCCGAGAAGAAGCCCGCAATCACCGCGTCGAGTCCCGGCGTCACCGCGGTACGCTCACCCGGCAGCTCGCTTCCCATGGGTCCGGCGCTCACCACTCCAAAATGCCGTCGCAGCTCGGTCAAATCCCAGCGCTCGCGCCCGAAGATGCGCACATGCATGCCGGGCTGCACGATGGGATACAGCTGGCAGGTGATGGCGAGGATTAGCGTGGATTTGCCGCAGCCGTTCGGCCCCAGTATGGCCACGTGTTCGCCGGTACGGATGCTCAGATTGATATCGTGGAGCACCACGCGCTCGCCGCGCGCGACGTTCACTTGGCGCAATTCCAGAAACTCCGTGCTGGCTTCTTCATTCTTCGACACGCGCTCGACCACTCCCGCGCCTCCTCCTCTGACCGCATGTTTTCATGCTGGTGCTGGGCCGTGTGCGGGCGTGGACGCCCGCACGACAGCCGGTCTGGAGACCGGCGCTACATCTGCTAGATTAAATGGGTCCACACCATGAGCGATCCATCTAAAGACGTCATCCCTCGCGGCTTCCGCTTTGCCGCCGGCAAGGCCGGCCTGAAGGCCAGCGGCCGCCCCGACTTTACCCTGATAGTTGCCGACGCTCCAGCGAGCGCCGCCGCCGCATTCACATCGAACCGCGTCATCGCCGCGCCCCTCATCATTGATAAGCAGCATCTGAGTGCGACGGGCGGCCATGTGCGGGTCGTCGCTATCAATGCGGGCAACGCCAACTGCGCCGCGGGCAAAGCCGGACTCGAGGCCGCGCGCGCCACCTGCGCCGCCGCCGCAAAGACCTTCAACTGCCGCGCCGAAGAGGTGTTTCCGTCGTCGACCGGCGTCATCGGCGTCCCGCTACCCGCGGAAAAGCTGGCAGCAGTGATACCCGATCTTGCCGCCTCGCTCGGCGCCGACGCCAGCCACTTCCATGATGCGGCGCGCGCCATTCTCACCACCGACACCGTGGAGAAGGTCGCTTTCGCCCGGCTCGAAGTGGCCGCAAGCGATGGCGTCGTGCGCGAAGTCCGCATTGCAGCCTTCGGCAAAGGCTCCGGAATGATCCATCCCCAGTTGGTGCCACACGCCACCATGCTGGTCTATATTCTGACCGATGCGGCCATCGCGCCCGCAGATTTGAATGCCTATCTTCGCCCCGCGGTTGAGGTCAGCTTCAATCGCATCTCCGTCGATGGCGACACTTCCACCAACGACACCGTTTTGCTGCTCGCGTCGGGCGCAAGCGGAGTCTCCATCGGCGCCAACGATCCGGCCTTCGCGTCCGCGCTCACTGAGGTCTGCGCCACGCTCGCCCATCAGGTGGTTGCGGATGGTGAGGGCCTTTCGCATGTGGTGGAGTTACGCATTGACGGCGCGGCCAGTGATGTCGATGCGTTGCGCGTGGCCAAGGCCATCGCCCACAGCCCGCTGGTAAAGACCGCGTGGGCCGGTTGCGATCCCAACTGGGGGCGCCTGGCTGCGGCTATTGGTTATTCCGGCGCACAGATCGATCCCAACCAGTTCGATATTGATTTCGGCGAGCTGCCCATCTGCCGCGACGGCGGCCGCGCACCCGGGTTCGACGAAGCCGCGGCCCACGCCTATATCAGCCAGCGCGAATTCTCGATTTCCATTCAACTGCACCAGGGCTCCGGCTCGTGCGTGTTCTGGACCACCGACCTCACGCACGAATACATCCACATCAACGCGGATTATTCGACTTGATGTGCCGGATGGTTGCCGACTTCGAGTCAGCAAGCCGTGAATTCGAATGCCTTGTTCAATACTCGGAAAAGAGCTCGGTAAGCACGGATAGAACGGCGCTTAGAGTCGCTGGTGCTAGCGCTCCTACGCGCTTCGTGAGGCGGCTCTTATCGATCGTGCGAATCTGGTCGAGGAGGATGATCCCGTCTCTTCCTCCGTGCCGGACGGGTATACGATATGGCGCAGAAAATCCCTTGCTCGTCAAGGGCGCGATGATTGCAGTGCGCAAGTAATCGTGTATTTCAGCCGGAGACACGATGATGCAGGGTCGTGTTTTGCGAATCTCGCTGCCAACGGTAGGATCGAGCTTCACGAACCAGATTTCACCGCGTCTTATCGATCGCTGGCTTA
>Ga0181520_10011321_pt1 | contig 11738 bp, 10 predicted proteins | sample PEATcosm2014_Bin_29_FD_132451 | JGI IMG/M metagenome (GOLD analysis project Ga0181520, IMG submission 132451) | Peatland microbial communities from MTU Mesocosm Facility, Houghton, MI, USA - PEATcosm2014_Bin02_30_metaG | ecosystem: Environmental > Terrestrial > Soil > Wetlands > Peat | place...
CCGCTGACCGTCGGCCAGACCCTCGGCGCCGGCGCCGTGATTCAGAGCGGAATCAATTCATTTGTGGATATTACCCTCAGTGAAAAAGTCGTTCCAACGTTCCATCCTCCACCCCCGGGTCAACTGCATCAAATGCAACCGCCTGCTGCTGGACCGGGTCTTGTATATGCTCCCATGAAGGCCATGGCGCAACAAGATGTCATCCGCTTGAGCCCTGACACCGTGCTGGCCATTGACAAATTGTTGACCTCATATACGGGCGTGAACGTCATGAGCGACGTCGAACTGGATCTGCGAAAAGGACACATCTTCGGTGACGTCAAAAAAATTTCCGCGGACTCGGTTTTTCTGGTCAAAGTTCCCACTGGCATCGCTGGCATTCGCGGTACGGCCTTCTCAATTAACGCCGATGGCGTTCTCACGGTGTTTCAAGGTTCCGTGGTGGTCTCGGTCAACGTCAGATTAAGCAACGGCACGACAAGCACCATCGCCGAGGTTGTGACTGCCGGCCAACAATTTAATCCGGCCAACGTGCTGCCTCCCGGAACCCCTGCCACTGGCGGAACCACCGTAACCACCACCACCACCACCGGCACCGCCACCGCCACCACCACGGGCACCACCACCACCGGCACCCCCGCCGGCGGCACTGTTACTACCAGTACCGGCACTACTGTCACCTCTGGAATCACTTCGCTTACACCAGTGCAGGAAGTCGCCGCGTTAGTTCAAGCTATTACCGGCAGCGGTGGCGCGGTGACCACTACCACTGGCGGCACCACTACCACTGGCGGCACCACTACCGGCACCACTACCACTGTCCCGAATATTAATAACATTATTAATAACATTATTATTGGCAATTTGGAAATCACGCTCGCTCCGGTGACCGTGACCGAAACGATAAATCAAAACACCTCCCCCGTTTCCCCGGATTAAAAGCGGGCGCAATTTTTCAAACCAGAGCAGCCTTGTGTTGCTCTGGTTTTTCGTTTAATCCGGCGTGGTGAAACTCAAGCCCATCAAGCGAACGCCGGTCATTTTGGCCGTCGCCGTCCTGGTGCTCGTTTGCGGCCTGCGGCTGCTGCGGTTGGATTTTTTTGAGCGGCTGGAGCGCATGACCTACGACCTGCGCGCAAAAACCGCGCTCCATTATTCCGCGCCGGTCGCCACCAACCTCGCCTTCGTTGCCATCGAGGACTCCAGCATCGCCGCCGTGCAAAACGGCGCGCTTGGCTTTCGTTTCGGGCTTTCCTGGCCGCGCCAGGTCTATGGCCGGCTCGTGGAGGAGCTTTCGGCGCAGGGCGCGAACGCCGTCGCGTTCGACGTTTTGTTCGAGGACTTGCGCCCCGACCATCCGCCCGTGCAAATGGCCGATGGCAGCCTGGTTGAATCCGACGATTTTTTTGCGCTTCAAATGCGCCGCGCGACCAACGTCATCCTCGCCGCGACCGCCGACGCGCCGCTGCCGGATTTGTTCGCGACGAACGCGCTGGCGCGTGGCGATATTTCGGCGGAAAAGGACCCGGACGGTGTTTTGCGCGGGGTCAAAGCCATTCACGTCTACCGCGACTGGCATCCGCTTTTCAAAAAGGCGGCGGACGATTACGGCCTGGATTTGGCGCGCGCAAAAATCGCCCCCGGCAAAATTATTTTGCCGCAAACCGGAACGACAAACACGGTTGAAGTCCCCGTGGACGGGGAAAATAATTTTGACCTGACCAATTTTGTCGGCGACAGGCTTCCCCACGGCATGCCGCCCAAGGCCAGGGCCTTCACCGACCAGCGCGTCTGGCAAATGGGCATCGTCCTCGCCGCGCAGGAACTGAAACTCGATTTGCAGAATGCGGAAATGGATCCGCCCCGCGGCAAAATCATTTTGCGCGGCGCGAACGGAATTGAGAGGACAATTCCCGTTGATGCCGACGGCAATTTTTTCATTGATTGGCGGCTGACGCCGAACGATCCGCGTCTGCTCCGCGCGCCAATCGAGAGCATGCTCTGGCAGGACAAACAAAGATTGTCCGGCGAAACAAACGGCCTGACGGACGTCTTTCGCGGCAAACTCGTCGTCGTCGGTTCGACGGCGCAGGGCAACAATCTGACCGATCGCGGCGCGACGCCGCTGGAAAAAGACACCTTCCTTGTCAGCCAGTATTTGAACATCGCCAACTCCGTCATCACCGGCCGGTTCATCCGCCGCGCATCGCTGCCGGTGGAACTGGCGTTGATTATTTTTTTCGGCGCGCTCACCGCGTTTCTCACCTGGCAATTGCGCGCGTTCTCCGCGGCGGGCGGAACCCTTCTGCTCGCGGCGGTTTATGCCGGCGCCGCGTTTTTCGCCTTTGTGCAATTCCGTTTCTGGCTGCCGCTGGTTTTTCCGATTGGCGGCGCGATGTTGATGGAACATTTGATGCTGGCCGCCTATCGCGTCGTGTTCGAGGAAGGCCAGAAGCGCCACGTCAAATCCGTCTTTTCTAAAATCGTCTCGCCTGATGTCGTCAACGAATTGCTGCAAGTCGAAAAACTTTCCCTCGGCGGCGGACGCCAGGAAATCACGGTCTGGTTCTCCGACGTGCGCGGCTTCACCCAGTTTACCGACGAGAGCCAGGCGAAGGTGCTGGAATTCATCCGCGAGCACAACCTTTCCGGCGCGGAAGCCGAGGCCGCCGTCAACGAGGAGGCGCGCGAAACGCTCGCCACCGTGAACCTTTACCTCGGCGCCGTCGCCGACGCCATCAAGCGGCACAAAGGCACGCTCGACAAATACATCGGCGACTGCGCGATGGCGTTTTGGAACGCGCCCATCCCAAACGCAAAACACGCCGCCGCCTGCGTGCGCGCCGCGATTGACGCCCAGCGCGCCATTTACGAAATCAACCTGAAACGCGCCGAGGAAAACCAAAAGCGCGAACTGGAAACCACTTTCTCGTTCCAGGACGGCGCGCGCCCGAAACCCAAACTGGCGATTTTGATGCTGGGCAGCGGCATCAATACCGGCATGGCCACCGTCGGTTTGATGGGGTCCAACGAGCATCTATTGAATTACACCGTGTTCGGACGCGAAGTGAATCTCGCCAGCCGCCTGGAAGCCGTTTCAGGCCGCAACCGCATCATCATCAGCGAGGCGACTTACAACCATTTGCTGCGGGACGACCCGGATCTGGCCGCGACGTGCGCCGCCCAGCCGCCGGTGAAGGTCAAGGGCATTGTCGCGGAGGTGAAAATTTACGAAGTCCCGTGGCGCCCGCCCGGCGCGTCGCCGTTCGACGAGGAACTTTTCTCTTCCGCCAAGCCCGGCGAGGGCACGTCGTTCACCGGCATCATTCAGCGCGAGAGCCATTGAACCGGAAAATTTTAAGTTTTAAGTTTTTAATTTTCAGCTAAAATGGCGGAAGTATTGCCATTCAACCAAAATGCAAAAATGCGCGCGGCGATTTATCCCGGCAGTTTTGATCCGCTGACCAACGGCCATCTGGACGTGATCCAGCGCGCGGCCAAATTGTTTGACCGCGTTGTCGTAGCCGTCGCCAAAAACGACTCCAAGCACCCGCTGTTCAAGCTCGCCGAACGGCTGGCGCTCGTGAAAGCCGCCATCCGCCACCTGCCGCACGTCGAGGCCGACAGTTTCAACGGCCTGCTCATCGAATACGTCGAGAGCCAGAAGGCGCAGGCGGTGGTGCGCGGGCTGCGCGCCGTCTCGGATTTTGAATTTGAATTCCAGCTTGCGCTCATGAACCGCAAGCTGAACGAGCGCATCGAAACGATTTTCATGATGCCGAAGGACACCTACACGTTTTTAAGCTCGCGCATCGTGAAGGAAATCGCCGCGCTGGGCGGCGACGTCAGCCCGTTCGTGCCGCCGCATGTGAAAACCGCCCTCATCAGAAAACTGAAGCCGCGAAGAAATTTGTGATTTGCGATTTTTGATTGATGATTTATGCGTGGATTAATCGCAAATCATAAATCATGGATCATATAAATTCAAAGTTATGCTTTCGGTCAATTTACGCCATCTGGAATCGCACGAAATTCATTTGGAAGGCGAACTGCCCGCCGCCGAACTGGATTTCGGCCTGCGCGACGAGATGCTGCGCGCGGAACGGCCGTTGCATTACAATCTGACCGTTGAAAAAATGCACGATGCGCTGCTCGTGACCGGCTCGTTGCGGATGATTTTGGACTGCCAGTGTGTCCGCTGCCTGAAATCATTCGAGCAAAGGCTGGTTTTGGAGGATTGGAAGTGCCATTTGCCGCTGGCGGGCGAGGAAAAGGTGTCCGTGAACAACGATTGCGTGGACTTGACTCCTTTTGTGCGGGAAGATATGCTCCTTGAGTTTCCGCCGCATCCGCTGTGCAAACCGGATTGCGTGGGATTGAAGAAGGGGCAAGCCCCCAAAACCGGCGGCAAGGACGTTGGAGCGTCCTCCGCTTGGGCTGAACTGGACAAATTGAAACTGTGATTTGAATTATGGGTGTTCCAAAACGCAAACCGTCAACGAGCCGGCAGCGCATGCGCCGCGCCTACAACAGTGTGCTTAAACTGCCTCAATTGAGCACTTGTCCGCAATGTGCCGCGCCCCATGTGCCGCACCGGGTCTGCCCGGCGTGCGGCTATTACAAGGGCCGCCAGGTCTTGAGCGTCACGGCGGGCGCCTGATTTTCTGTCAGTCCGCGGAAAATTTCCGCGTCATTCATCTATGCGAATTGCAGTGGATGTCATGGGCGGCGATCATGGTTGTGGCGTTGTCATTGCCGGCGTCAAAAAGGCATTGGAAGACAACAAAAATATAACCGCCCTTTTTCTGGTCGGCCAACAGGCCGAAATCCACGCCGCGCTGCCCGCCCGCGGTTTTCGCGACCATCGCGTGCGCGTTGTTCACGCCAGCGAAGTCGTGGAGATGGACGAAAAACCCGCCAGCGCGCTTCGCAAAAAACGCGACAGCTCCATCGCCCGCGCCGCGGAACTGGTCAGCGAAGGCAAGGCCGATGCCATGGTTTCGCTTGGCAACACCGGCGGCCTGTTCGCGGCGGCCACGTTCAAGATCGGCCGCATTCCCGGCGTAGAGCGCGGCTGCATCGCCACGGTTATTCCGCGGCAAGGGAATGATTTTGTGCTGCTGGACGCTGGCGCGAACATCGAATGCAAGCCGCTGCACCTCGCGCAATTTGCCGTGATGGGCAGCGTCTATTCGCGCGAAGTGCTGGGCCGTAAAAAGCCGCGCGTCGGCATTTTGAGCATTGGCACCGAGGATTCCAAGGGCAACGAACTCACCCTGGCAGCCTTCAAACTCTGCCGGCAGCTCGACTTGAATTTTATTGGCAACGTCGAAGGGCATGATTTGTTCAAGGACCATGTGGATGTCGTTGTGTGCGACGGCTTCGTCGGCAACATCGTTTTGAAAACCGCCGAGAGTCTCGCCGTCGCGATGTTTTCGATGCTGAAACGCGAGTTGATGCACAACACCAAACGGCAGATCGGCGCGTTTCTGGCCAAGGGCGCCTTTCATGCCATCCGCCGCCGGATGGATCCGGAAGTTCACGGCGGCGCGCCGCTGCTCGGCTTTAACGGAATGGTTTTCAAGGCGCACGCTTCCGCGCGCGAACGCGCCATCACCAGCGCGCTGCGGGTGACCGCCGAGGCCGTGCAGCACCACGTCAACCAAATCATCGCCGATGAAATCGCCCGCGCGAATGAAAAGCTCGCCGCAGCGGAAATCCCCGTTCCCGCATGACCCCCAAATTTAAAAATCCGCGCGCCACGTTTAATTTTCAAGGCCGCACCTGTTCCATCACCGGCGTCGGCGCGTATGTGCCGGAGAAAATTCTGACCAACGCCGACCTGGAAAAACTGGTGAACACATCCGACGAATGGATTACCACGCGCACCGGCATCAAGGAACGGCACATGGCGGCAAAAGACGAATTCACCTCCGACATGGCGGCAAAGGCCGCGCAGCGCGCGATGAAAATGGCGGGTGTCACCGCCAGCCAGATTGATTTGATCATCGTCGCCACCATTACTCCGGACATGCCGTTTCCGGCGACCGCGTGCTTCGTCCAGCAGAAAATCGGAGCGAAACGCGCGGCGGCGTTCGATCTCGAAGCCGCGTGCTCCGGTTTCATTTACGGCTTGGAAATCGGCCAGCAATTCATCATGTCGCGCACCCATGACACGGTCCTCGTCATTGGCGCGGAAAAACTTTCAGCCATCACCGACTGGCAGGACCGCAACACCTGCGTTCTGTTCGGCGACGGCGCGGGCGCGGCGGTGTTGCAGAACCGGGAAAATTCGCACGGCCTGCTGACGGCGCTGATGGGCGCGGATGGAGGCAAGGCAAACCTGTTGTTCATGCCCGGCGGCGGCAGCCGCTGTCCGGCCTCAAAGGATTCAGTGGAAGGGCGCATGCATTTCCTGCACATGAACGGCAAGGAAACCTTCAAAAACGCCGTGCAGGCGATGTGTTCGGCGGCACAGGAGGTCTTGCGCCGGTGCGAACTGGACATTTCCCGCGTCAAGTGCGTCATCCCCCACCAGGCCAACCGCCGCATCATTGACGCGGTCGGCGAGCGCCTCGGCGCGACGCCGGAACAGATGTTCATCAACGTCAACCGCTACGGCAACACCTCGGCGGCGTCGGTGGCCATCGCATTGGATGAGGCGGTGGCGTCGGGAAAAATCCAGCGCGGCGACCTGATCCTCCTCGTCGTTTTCGGCGCCGGGCTGACGTGGGGCGCGGCAGTCATCGAGTGGTAAAACTGATTTTGCAAATAGCTTGCGCTAATTTGACGGATTCCAACAACGTGCTAGTGTGATTCGATTTTATGAGCGCAAAAAAATACGTTGGTGGCAGTTCGTTTGAGCAACCGGTGACGGTTGAAGCGCGGCAGGCAAGCTTGGAGCTGTCTGCCGATACCGTTGTCATCCACAAAAGCGGCATTGAGTTCCGCAGCCCCACGCCATTTCATGAATGGACCGAAATGACCGTGGCGCTGCAACCGCCCGGCGGCGGCGCCCGGCTGCACTGTCACGGCGTGGTCATCGCCTGCTCCGGCAGCAAGCACGCCGGTTACCACGTGGCGATGGTGTTCACCGGCCTGACCAAACAGGCGGAGACGCGCCTGGCCTCGATGTCCCACTCGGAATTGGGCGCGCGCTGAACGGCGGAAAATACGGTATTGAGGCATTGAGCAAGCACGGCTGGTTTGCGGTTGACGATTATCTCAAATCCGGCTCGCGTCTGAACCAATAGTGTTTGAATTCGTTGATGCTCATTCCTTAGAATCGTGAAAACTTTATGCCAATCCAACTTCGAGACAAATCACAGTGCCAATACGACCTGATTTCGCTCGGCGAAATCATGCTGCGCTTCGATCCGGGCGAGGGACGCATCCGCACCGCGCGCCAGTTCAAAATCTGGGAGGGCGGCGGCGAATACAACGTCGCGCGAGGCCTGCGCCGCTGCTTCGGCCTGAAAACCGCCGTCGCCACCGCCTTTGCCGACAACGACGTTGGCCGGCTGCTGGAGGATTCCATCTTGCAGGGCGGCGTCAGCACCGAGTTCATCAAGTGGTCGCCGTTCGACGGCGTCGGGCGCGTCACGCGCAACGGGCTTAATTTCACCGAGCGCGGTTTTGGCGCGCGCGGCGCGGTGGGCGTTTCCGACCGCGGCCACACCGCCGCGAGCCGGCTTAAGGCCGGCGATTTCGACTGGGACCGCATCTTCGGCAAAATCGGTGCGCGCTGGCTGCACACCGGCGGCATTTTCGCCGCGTTGAGCGACACCACGCCGCAACTCGTCATCGAGGCCGTCAAAAAGGCCAAGCAATACGGCACGATTGTCAGTTACGATTTGAATTACCGCCCGTCACTCTGGAAATCCATCGGCGGCCAGAAACGCGCGCAGGAGGTAAACCAGGAAATCGCCAAATACGTGGACGTGATGATCGGCAACGAGGAAGACTTCACCGCCTGCCTCGGTTTCCACGTCGAAGGCGCGGATGAAAATCTGCTGAACATTGACGTGACCGCGTTCAAGAAAATGATCGAGATGGCGGTGAAAACTTTCCCGAATTTCAAGGCGACGGCCACGACGCTGCGCGCGGCGAAGACGGCCACGGTCAACGACTGGGCGGCCATCGCGTGGATGGACGGCAAATTTTACGAAAGCCGGAAATATCCCGATCTCGAAATCCTCGACCGCGTCGGCGGCGGCGACAGCTTCGCCTCCGGTTTCATCTATGGTGTGATGACCTCCGGTGATCCGCAAAAAGCCGTGGATTATGGCGCGGCGCACGGCGCGCTGGCCATGACGACGCCCGGCGACACCTCGATGGCCGATATCAAGGAAGTGGAAAAATTGATGAAAGGCGGTGGTGCCCGCGTGCAACGATAGCCGCTACGCGAAAAGTTCAGGGCGCGGATTGCTCCGCGCCCTTTTTGCTTAAGCTTCGAATTTCTAGCGTTGAATGCGCGCCGAACCGCCTTTGGCAAAGGCGCGAACCTGTTCCACCGTCGCCATGGTCGTGTCACCGGGGAAGGTCGTCAGCAGCGCGCCGTGCGCCCAGCCGAGTTTCACCGCTTCCTCGGGCGGTTCGCCCGTCAACAGGCCGTAGAAAAAGCCCGACGCGAACCCGTCGCCGCCGCCCACGCGATCATACACGTTCAACTCGCACGTCGGCGCGGTGTAGCTCTTGCCGTCAATCCACGCCACGGCGCCCCAGCTATGATGGTTCGTCGAATGTACTTCGCGCAGCGTGGTGGCCACGATTTTGACCTTGGGATGTTTCTTCACCACCTGATCCATCATTCCGAAAAACACACTCGGATCGAGCTTGGACTTGGCGGCCACGTCCGGCCCTTTCAAGCCGAGTCCCTTTTGCAAATCCTCCTCGTTGCCGACCAGCACGTCGCAGTTTTCGACGATGCTTTTCATAACCGACACGGCCTTTTCCTGACCGCCCCAGATGTCCCAGAGCTTCTGGCGGAAATTCAAATCAAACGACGTGATTGCGCCCGCCGCCTTCGCCGCCTTCATGGCTTCAATAATTAATTCGCCCGTGGTCTCGGAGAGCGCCGCAAAAATGCCGCCGCTGTGGAACCAGCGCACGCCCTGGCCGAAGATTTCCTTCCAGTTGAAGTCGCCCGGTTTGAGCAACCCGCCCGCTTCGTTGCTGCGGTTGTAAAACACCACCGGCGCGCGCACACCGTAGCCCCGATCGCTGTAAACCGTCGCATGGTTCGGGCCGCGCACGCCATCGTGCTTGAACCGTTTGTAAAACGGCTTCACGCCCATTGCCCGCACGCGCTCGGCAATCATGTCGCCGATGGGATAATCCACCATCGCGGTGGCGATGCCGGTGTTCAGGCGGAAGCAATTCGCCAGGTTCGCGGCGCAGTTGAATTCGCCGCCGCTGACGTGGATGTCACAGTGGGTTGCCTTGCGGAACGGGATGATGCCTGGATCAAGCCGGTTGACCAATGCGCCGAGGGACAGGAAGTCCAGCGCGCCCTTTTCGGGGATATTCAAACCATATTTCATTCTGTTTTCCTCACGATTTAAGATTTCTGACCGTATCATTTCCCAAACAAATTTCTCAGATGCCTGGGAGGCTTAATTGCCTTCCATCCTAACTAGCAAAAACGCTGTGGCATGTCTGTAAAAAAATGGAATCGCATATTGTGGAACAAAGCCGGTTTCCATGAAAATCCCTTTACAATCCGCTGGCCTCTGGGAAATTATGGGTCAAAGCATTGGCAGCCACAACTTAAGTGGCGTAAGATAAAATGGGTTTATGCTGTATTTTGAACGTGGTTCCGTAGCAGACAGGCTGTCGTTGGGCGACCTGCGCCAGGGGCTGTTTCAGTCCTTGGATCGCTTGGGTCCGCGCAAGCGGGTGCTGGTCATTCCGCCGGATTTCACCCGCTTCCATTCGCACGCGGGACCGATGACGAAGCTCATTTACGATTACTTCGGGGCGTGTTTGACGGATGTTTTGCCCGCGCTGGGCACGCATACGCCGATGACTTCGGCGCAAATCACCGAGATGTTCGCCGGCGTGCCGGAAAGCCTCTTCCGTGTCCACAACTGGCGCACGGGCATCACCACCGTCGGCGAAGTGCCGGGTGAGTTCGTGAAACAGGCGTCGGGCGGCGCGGTGGATTTTCCATGGCCGGCGCAACTGGCCAACCTCATCTGGACTGGCAAACATGATTTGATTTTGTCCGTCGGACAGGTCGTTCCGCACGAAGTCGTCGGGATGGCCAATTACAATAAAAATATCTTTGTCGGCACGGGCGGACAGGAAGGCATCAACAAAAGCCATTTTGTCGGCGCGGCCTACGGCATGGAAAGGATGATGGGGCGCGCAATCACGCCGGTGCGCCGCATCTTGAATTACGCCTCGGACAATTTCACCAAGCACCTGCCGATTGTTTACGTTCATACCGTCGTCGGGCGCGGCGAGGATGGCAAGTTGGTTGTGCGCGGCTTGTTCGTCAGCGACGACATTTCCGGGTTCGACAAGGGCGCGGCGCTGTCGCTCAAGGTCAATTTCGAAATGCTCGACGAGCCTCTGAAAAAAGTGATCGTTTATCTGGACCCGTCCGAATTCAAAAGCACGTGGCTGGGCAACAAGAGCATTTATCGCACGCGCATGGCAATGGCCGACGGCGGTGAATTGGTCGTGCTCGCGCCCGGGCTGAAGGAGTTCGGCGAGGACAAGGAAATTGACCGGCTCATCCGCAAATACGGCTATCGCGGCACGCCCGCAACGCTGGCGGCGGTCAAGGCCAACGCCGAACTGCGTAATAATTTAAGCGCGGCGGCGCATTTCATTCACGGCTCATCGGAAGGGCGATTCAACATTACTTATTGCCCCGGCCATCTCACCCGCCAGGAAATCGAGAGCGTCAACTTCCGTTACGCCGACTTGAAGCAAATGACCCGGCGCTATGATCCGGCCAAGCTCAAGGACGGCTGGAACACGCTGCCGGACGGCGAGAAAATCTTCTATATCTCGAACCCCGCCCTCGGACTGTGGGCCTATCGGGGACGATTTAAGGACTAACCAAACAAACCACAACCAACCAAACACAGAGGACAATAAGGATGAATGTTCCGTTTAAAGCGAATTTGAAGGATCAGGTCGCGCTCGTCACGGGCGGCGGCGGAGTTTTGTGCGGCAGCATGGCGCGGGCGCTGGCGGCGTGCGGCGCGAGGATTGCCGTGGCGGATTTGAAACAGGAGGCCGCAGAAGCTGTGGCGGCGCAAATACGCAAGGAAGGCGGCGTGGCCATGAGCGTTGCCTGCAACGCGCTCGATCGGGCCAGTCTCGACACAGCCAACGACAAGGTGAAGAAGGAACTCGGCCCGGTGGACATTCTCATCAACGGCGCCGGCGGCAACCATCCCAAGGGCACCACCAGCCTTGAATACCTGCGCAAGGAAGACCTTGCGGGTGCGGCCAAGGAACTGGTGACGTTCTACGATCTCGACCCGAAAGGCATCGAGTTTGTGTTCAATCTGAATTTCCTCGGCACGTTGCTGCCGACCCAGGCGTTCACCCGCGAGATGGCCGGCAAGGGCAAAGGCACCGTCATCAACATCTCCTCGATGAACGCGTTCCGGCCGTTGACGAAAATCCCCGCTTACAGCGGCGCCAAGGCAGCGGTAAGCAATTTCACTCAATGGCTCGCGGTGCATTTCTCCAAAGTCGGCGTCCGCGTCAACGCCATC
>Ga0181520_10011322_pt1 | contig 11738 bp, 10 predicted proteins | sample PEATcosm2014_Bin_29_FD_132451 | JGI IMG/M metagenome (GOLD analysis project Ga0181520, IMG submission 132451) | Peatland microbial communities from MTU Mesocosm Facility, Houghton, MI, USA - PEATcosm2014_Bin02_30_metaG | ecosystem: Environmental > Terrestrial > Soil > Wetlands > Peat | place...
ACCCGTGCATGGAACAGAAGAGCCAACCAAAAGAAGATCACGATTCAGTGGAGGTTCAATAAATCGAAGGCCCGGAAAAGTTTGGGATATGATCCGGAAAAACTTATTTGACGGAGTACTAGCTCTTGCCACTTGCCACTTTCAGTATAATTCCCCAAATGACCCTGTTCTTCTTCAAAACTCTTAAATTTCTGTTCCGCCACATCATCCCGCCTTTCTTGCGCTACCCGCTTGCCCGGTTCGCGGGAAGGATAACGGTAAAGCTTAATCCCCGGAGAAGGGGAATTATCGTCGGCAATCTTACGCCTTTGCTTGGAGAAGCGGAGGCGCGCGACCGGGCGGGAGAACTGCTCGGCAATTTCATGATGGCTGCGGTCGATTTTTTCTGCCAGAGCAAACGCTTTGTCGATTCCATTCCGATGGACAAAGAGTTCCTTTTAAAGGTTTATGAAAATTCCGGACACCGCCTTATGATGGTCACCGCGCACCTCGGGCACTGGGAACTGGGCATTCCTTCCATGATTGCGCATGGATTTACGCTTGCCGGGGTATACGCGCCCTATCGCGAAGACGCCGTTGTGGAATGGATCATGGAACATCGCCATCCCGAGGTGGAATGGATCTCCGCCGCGTCCGGAGCCGCTGAAGCATGCGTGCAGGCGATCGACGAGGGGAAAATCCTCGGCATGGTCGGGGACATTCCTTTCGGCGAGAAAGGCCGCCGGGTGAAAATCGCCGGGCGCGCTGCGAGGCTGCCGATCGGTCCCTGGGCAATCGCCGCCCGCTCCAGGGCGACGGTTGTTCCAGTTTTTATCATCCGTGAAGCCCCGGGACGCTACCGCTGCATTTTCGAAACACCCCTGCCGCCGATAAAGGGCAGCCTTCTTTTGCAGATCACGCGGCTGCTGACGGCTTATCGCGACCATCTTGAACGTTATCTCAGGTCCTATCCCACCCAATGGGGCGTGCTCAGCCCGTTCTGGGAAAAAGAGATAAAATAATAAAGGCGTATCCCGCCCGGATAACCTATGACGATAAAAACTCTTTTGGATTTAAAACCCGGCGAAAGCGCGGTTGTGGAAAGGCTGGCCACATCCGACGAAACCAGCCTCAAGCTTATGGAACTCGGCATAGGCCCGGGGGAATCCATCACGTTCCTGCGCAAGGCGCCTCTTGGAGGCCCGGTCGAAATTGAACTGATGGGATACCGTTTATGTATCCGCAGATCGGACAGTGAAAAGATTTATGTCCAAACCAAAGCCGCAACCTGAAACCGCAGTTCCGACTTCCGAAACGGCAAAACGCCGCGCCCTGATTCTTGCTGTCGGGGGCAACCCGAACTCCGGGAAAACGACACTGTTTAACCGTCTGACCGGGCTCCGACAGAAAGTCGCCAACTACGCCGGAGCTACGGTGGAAAAAAAGACGGGGATATACCGCACTGCTTCCACCGACGTTCAGCTTATTGATCTTCCCGGCACCTACGGACTGACTCCAAAATCCGAAGAGGAGCGCATAGCGGCGGAAATTATTCTCGGCTTGAACAAAGAGATTTCCAGACCGCATGGAGTGCTTTGCGTTGTAGACAGCACCTGCCTGGAAAAAAGCCTTTATCTGGTGTTGCAGGTTATTGAAACGGGCATACCGGCGGCGGTTCTTTTGAACATGAGCGACGAGCTGGAACTGCGGGGAGCGGCTATCGACAGCGGCGAATTATCGCGCATCCTCGGGGTTCCGGTCCTGATGATTTCCGCCACAAAAGGGACCAACCTCAAGGAGTTGGAATCCCTCATCGACAGCTGGCCTCACCATGCGACGGCCGGCGGCGGCGCCGTCAATTCCCCGCTGCCGTCCGATTGCCCGTCCACAGAAATGCGCACCGGGATTCATGGCGTTTGCCGCGTCAGCGATTGTCCTTCTTCGGAATTCTGTCAGCTGCTGAAAATCCCCAGTTTGCCAAAGGTGGCCGAGCGGCGGCGCAACGCCCGAGATATTGCCTCGGCGGTGCTCAAAAAACCTCTCGAGCCGCATCCCTGGTCGGACAAGGTGGATGCCGTCGTAATGCATAAATTCTGGGGCTCATTGTTATTTGCGGCGATAGTGATGCTCGTTTTCCAGGCTATCTTTTCCTGGGCCCAGCCTTTTATGAACCTGATCGATTCCGCATTCTCCGCGATGGCGGGCTTCGTGCGCTACGCCCTGCCCGCCGGTTTCTGGAGAAGTTTCCTTTCGGATGGGATTGTTGCAGGCGTCGGATCGGTGGTCGTTTTCCTGCCGCAGATCCTGGTTGTTTTCTTTTTCATCTCTGTGCTGGAAAACTTCGGCTATCTGCCGCGGGCCGCGGCGGCCATGGACCGCATACTTCATTCTCTGGGACTGCACGGGAAATCTTTCCTGCCGCTTATCAGCTCCTATGCCTGCGCTATTCCGGGCATCATGGCAACGCGCACCATAGAAAACAGGCGCGATCGCCTGGCCACCATTTTTGTCGCGCCTTTCATGACCTGCAGCGCGCGGCTCCCGGTTTACGCCCTGCTGATCAGCGCCTTTGTGCCTGACATTCCGGTTTTTGGCCGGTTTTTCCGGCTGCGCGCCCTGACGCTTTTGGGATTATATGCCGCCGGCTTTGTTGCAGCCATGGTTACGGCGCTGGCGATGAAAAGTTCCTGGCTCAAGTCGAACGGCACCCCATTTTTCCTGGAAATGCCGCCATACCGCATCCCGGATTTCCGGTCCATTTTTCTGCACATGTGGGACCGGTCAAAAGTTTTCCTGCAGCAGGCGGGCACGGTTATTCTTGCGGTCAATATCATTCTCTGGTTCCTGGTTAGCTATCCGAAAAAACCCGGTCCCGGCGTCAACGGTATCGATGCTGTGCGGCATTCTTATGCCGGGCGCATCGGCACATTTATCGAGCCGGCCATAAAACCGCTGGGATTCGACTGGAAAATCGGCGTGGGACTTCTCTCCGCGCAGGCGGCCCGGGAAGTGATCATCAGCACACTGACCACGATTTACAGTGTGGAAGAACAGGGGGAAAAACGCGAGGGCCTGCAAAAAGCCCTGCAGAAGGACATGACTCCGCTGACCGCCGTATCCTTGATGTTCTTTTTCGCTTTTGCCCTACAGTGTTCGTCAACTCTGGCTGTAGCCCACCGGGAAACTGGGGGATGGAAAATCCCTGCACTCATGTTTCTGTACATGAACTGTTTCGCCTACGCCGCGTCTTTTGCCGTATACCACCTCGGCCTTTTATTTGGCCACTTATAGACCGATGCGAAAGATCGCTTTCCTGCCGCTTGCTTTTATCCTTATAACCCTTCCCGCCTGCGAGTCGCCCCTGTCGCGGGGGAGGGAAACGCTTGGAGAATTGCTTAACCCTGGCAGCCATAAAATTACCCTTGTCTACAGCCGCTGGACGGTCCTCACGCGCAACAACGGCCTGCGCTTTCCTTATCTTCTGCAGATGCTGAGTTTCCTGCGCTACAGACGCGTACCCAGTCCGGCGGCGCTAAGACCGGGCGATTATGCCGGGGATTATCCCGACCTTTATATATACACAAAGCCCTTCCGCTATCCGGATCAGGCATACCCGGCCCAATGGATTCACCTGAGCTTCAGGCAAAATGTTATCGATTCGATCGAAACGCTGCCTCAGAAAACAAATCTCGACTTATGGCGCCTTGAACCGGTGCAAATCGCGGCGTGGGGCAGCCTGCCTGGAGCAAACCGCCCGCGGATCGTGCTGGCCGACCTGCCGCCGCACATTCCTAAAGCGATTGTCGCCATTGAAGACAAACGTTTTTACCAGCATGGCGCGTTCGACTGGGTGGGGATTCTCCGCGCGCTCTGGGTCGACCTGCGCCACGGAGGCATACGGCAGGGTGCAAGCACGATCAGCCAGCAGCTTGCGCGATCGGTTTTTCTGAACGTCAACCGCACCTGGAAACGCAAATTCTCCGAAGCGCTGATCGCTCTTTATCTTGAAGTTCGCTTTTCAAAGGAGCAGCTCCTTGAAATGTACCTGAATCAGGTCTACTGGGGGGAAGACGGCGGCCAGACGCTTCTGGGGCTTGCCGCTGCGAGCCGGTCTTATTTCGGCAAACCTGCGCACGATCTTTCCGTAGGAGAAGCGGCCGCGCTGGCCGGCATCCTGCAGTCTCCCAACAGATATTCTCCTCGCGCCTATCCGGAAATCGCTCTGGCAAGACGCAATCTCGTTTTATCCCTTATGAAGGATCAGGGATTCATCAGCGCCGATGATTATCAGAAAGCGGAAGCGCAGCCTCTGAAGCTTGCCCCGCTTGAAGCTCAGGCGCGCGAGACGCCATATTTTGCGGCCTTCCTGCAGAACCAGTTGTCGGAAAAATATTCGCTGCCCGTGCTGCTGACCAAGGGCTGGACCATTTTCACCACGCTTGACCCGGTTCTGCAGCATGACGCAGTAACCGCCCTGAGGCCCGCCGCAGGCCAAGCTGCGATGGTGGCCATCGAACCGCCTTCCGGTGCGATCCGCGCCTGGGTAGGAGGCGTTGATTATGCGCGGAATCCCTTTGACCGGGTAGTGCGCGCGAAACGTCAGCCGGGGTCGGCCTTCAAACCTTTTGTGGTTCTGGCCGCGATTGACACGCGAACGGCGGCGGCAAGCACGCGGCTGGAAGATAAACCTCTCACGATAAAACTTCCCGGCGGAGACTGGGCCCGCAACCTGACCGCGGTGAAGCCGCTGGACGGCGCAGGCGGTAATATGGTGGGGTGGTCGCCGCAAAACTTTGACAAGAAATTCCGGAGCGAGGTCAGCGTGCGGGAAGCGCTGGTGAACTCCTATAACGTTCCTATGGTGCGCCTGGCTATGAAAACGGGGCTGGGCAAAGTTGCGGAATATGCCCGCCGCTGCGGAATCACAAGTCCGCTAAAGGAAGTGCCTTCCCTTGCGCTGGGCACTTCGGAAACAACCGCGCTTGAGCTGACTTCGGCCTACTCGACGCTGGCCAACGAAGGGCGTTACAACCCGCCTTACTATATTGAAACGATCCTCGATCCCGATGGGCATACCTTTGAGACGCATCTCCCGGATATGCGAAACGCCGTTTCCCCGGAAAGCGCTTTCCTGGTGACCAGCATGCTGCAGGACGTTCTTAAGGAGGGAACTGGAAAGGCTTCGAGTCAGATGGGTCTGGACATCCCGGCTGCGGGAAAAACCGGGACTTCCGTAAATTTTCAGGACGCCTGGTTTGTCGGCTACACGCCTAACCTCGCCTGCGGCGTCTGGGCCGGCTTTGATCATCCGGCCTCGCTGGGGCGCTCCGCGGCTGGAATAGCGCTGCCGCTTTGGGTATCATTCATGAAACAGGCTTCGAGTCAGATCGCGATGCTTGATTTCGCGGCGCCTTCAGAGCTTATCGAGAAGACCATCGATACCGATACGGGTTTCAGCGCCCGCAGCGGCTGTCCGCACAGGCGCAGGGAATTTTTTCTTCCAGGCACGATGCCGCCGGAATGTCCCGTTCATCCCGGCGGGGTAAAAGGTTTTTTTTCTCGAATAAAAAAGTGGCCAGAAAATCGATAGAATACTTTCGGAATGGCACATAAGGAGAACATCATGAAATCAGTTTATTCAATACTGTTTGTGTTTTTTGGGGCTTTCATCATAACGATCAACGCAGCAGTCGCCGGGCCGCTGGATCTGGTCCCGGCGAACAAAGCGGGCGAAGTCGGCAGTTTTGGCATAGGAGCAATGATGGGTTCGCCTATCGGCGCTACGGGCAAATACTGGTTCACTCAAAAACAGGCAGTTGACCTGTCCATGGGCTGGTCCGCGGGACACCGGAACGATTTTGAAATCAACAGCGATTATCTGTGGCACTTCTTGTCCAACCTGCATCCCTCGAACGGCCGCGCGCCGGTGTATTTTGGCGCGGGTCTGCGCGTAACAGCGGGAGACGGCGGTACTGCCGGCTTTCGTTTTCCCGGAGGGCTGGATTATCTGATGAACAACGCCCCGGTCGAGTTTTTCGTAGAGATTGCTCCGGTATTCCGGTTCGCCCCCAACATCACCGGAGACCTGGATGGTTCGGCAGGAGTGAGGTATTACTTCAAGTAACACCAGAAACTACAGTAACGACAGTTCCGAGGGCCGAGTTCAGCCCCGTTCCTGCCGTTTCTCGGCCCTGTAGTTCCTGCCGTTGTTTGTCCCTGAGCAGGTTAGTGGAAGGGTGTTTGGAGTGATGCGCGCGCTTCCCTGTGGGAACCCCAGGAATCTTTCCTGTTCAGCACTTCTTTATAATCGCTGACAGCCTTATCGCGCCAGCCGCGCAAATCCTCAATCTGTCCGCGCCTCAAATATGCATAAGTCACCCAACGACTGCCGTCATCGGGCGCATCGAGAATTTCTTCAAAATACTTCATTGCACCGTCAAGGTCAAACTTGCCCCAGAAATGTGAAATTCCGAGCAGATAAAGAGCCGGCATCTCGCCTCTTTTCGGAAAATACGGCGTTTCATTTATTGACTTCATGAGAAAATTATTTGATTCCCTGATGACGTCATCCCACCTGTGCATCTGGTAAAGGGCCGTAATCTCGGCAAGGCTCATAACCGGGCTGTTCGGATACTCTTTAACCAGCTCTTCAGCAATCGGCAGAGCTTTTTCCGGTTCATGTTCTTCGTAAGTATAAATCTCTAACAAAAACATCCTTCCTTCGACGTGAACGTGTTTTCCTTTATCGATCGCGAGTTGAAGCTCTTCCAGCCCGCGCTTTTTATTGCCATGGATGAACAGCGATGCCAGGACTCTCTGCACTCTCGGCAAGGTGTCCGTGTAATAGTCGTAAATACCAAGCCCCATGTAGGCATCATAAAGTTCGGGATCATATCTGATCGCGCGTCTCAACAGGCGATAGCCCCGCCTTCCGGCAAAATAAGCGCTCACCCAGTCACCCAGTGTGATCAACCGCCGGCCGCGAAGCCCTTCCGCACCGCCGGCGTAAAAACAGGCAAGCGCTTTTTCGTGCTGCGTCTTTGCCTGTTCATATTCTTTTCTTGAAACAGCTATTGTCTTTTCGTAATTTTCACTGAAACGTTGAGAAACTTCGGGGAGATCGTATTCCATATCCTGAGCAAGATGCCACCAGTCAATGGCTGCGAGATAAAAATAGCCGGCAGGATCATCCGGATGATCCTGCGTAAACTGTTCAACTGCGGAATAGGCCTTGTCATATTGCGCCTGATACAGCCACCAGAGCCCCTGATCAAACTTGTCCTGAGGAAAGGGCATGGGGCCATCGGCGTAAAGCGGAACAACGCACAAGGCCAGCAAAAGCGGGCAAAGTTTCATAAAATTATCTTCCATAATAATTAAACAATTAACAAACGTTCTAAAAAAACAAAAATGCCAGAAACATTGACGCTTGCCCACAGCCCTGATCCCGATGACGCCTACATGTATTACGGGTTCCATACCGGAGACGTGCAGATTCCAGGCTATAAAATCCAGCAGCATATTGAAGAAATCCAGAGATTGAATGAACGTGCATTCCGCGGCGAATTTGAAATTACGGCAGTAAGCTCATATGCCTTTGCCTGCGTGAGCGACAAATACTGGCTGCTTTCCTCCGGAGCAAGCGTCGGACGGAACTACGGGCCCATGCTGGTTGGCAAAAGCGCCAGGCCCAAGGCTCAAGGCCGTCTGATAGAACCTGGACCCGCGAACTTGCCCCTGCGCATCGCCGTTCCCGGAAAATGGACAACTGCAACTCTCGTGTTTTATCTATGGCTCTCCAAAAAGCCGATGGGCGACGTAGAAATCATTTTTGTCCCATTTGACCAGATTATAGATCAGGTTAAATCCGGAAAAGTAGACCTCGGGCTGCTTATTCATGAAGGGCAGCTGACCTATGCCTACTCCGGGCTGGAAAAAGTCTGGGATGCGGGTGAATGGTGGCATCAGGAAACAGGTCTGCCTCTGCCGCTGGGATTGGACATAGTCCGGAAGGATCTTGGCAGGCCGCTTGCGCAAAAGATCAGCCAGGCGATGCGCGACAGCATTCAATTTGCGAATGCTCACCGGGAAAAAGCTATTGCCTATGCGCTCCAGTTCGGACGGGGATTGGACAACGCGCTTGCGGACCGTTTTGTCGGCATGTATGTGAATGAAGATACGCTCAAGCAGGGCAAGGACGTTTTAAAAGGCCTGCGCACGCTTTATGAGCGTGCATTCGCCGAAAAACTGATTCCCGGCATTCCTGATTTGACTATGGTATAGCAGGCTAGCGCGCCCATTCCAACCCGATGTGAGCGAAGGGAGCGCCGTCCGTCCGGGAAGTCAGGCGGTCCGGCAGGAATTCAAAAGTCCGATCAACGCAATACCCCGCGCCAACTTCGAGCTTCAGCCCCGGTTTCAACTTCGTTGCCAGATGAGCCCCTACGCGATATTCGAAATATTCCACATGCGATTTCCCGGGGATATCGTCCGTCCGGTAACCACTGCCAATCAGTTCTCCGGAGATCCGGGCTTCCAGATTTTTCTTCAGCTCCACAACCAGAGAGGGATTAGGGTAAACCAGATCCACGCGGACCTTCGGGTTGACAGTCCACGAGAACCCGGCGATAGGAACGGGAAGATAGTAAAACCGTCCCCAGTTAACGCCAATGACGCCCGCAATCGACGAGCTGATCGGGATCCCGGAAACCAGTTCGAACGGCACGTCCCATGCGGACAAGGTGGGGGTGTTTTCATAATAAAATCCCGGATAGAGCGTCAAAGAGGCCGCAGGCTGCGACTTCACGAAGTATTCGAGAGAGAACTGTCCGGCGTAATCCTGCAGATGATTAAGCGGATAGGTCCCATGATTGCTGAAGGAAAAGATGTCGCTGCGCGCGCCGCATCCCCAGTACCACGGGCCCCCGGAAACAGGGTTGCGCTGGAGAAAGGAAATATTCCCTTCAAGAACCGACTGGCGGGCGCCCCAGCCGTTCGTTGAATCAAAGTCGCTGCGGCCAATGGTACTGATGTCGGCTGCGATTACTTGTCTTGGTATCGATTCCTCATCGGAACCTGCTGCCGCCACAGGCGCGCACAGAGCAGCCGCAAGACCAAACAAAACCGTCCACACTTTCAACCGGTTCACTTATTAACTCTCGCGCCGGTTGAACATCATAAATGCGGCCAGAAGCATGCATCCGAATGCCACCGCATACGGCAGGCCATAAACCGGGCTTTTCTCCATCGCCCATCCCACCGTCGCCGGTCCGGCAAGGGCTCCCAGACCCCAGGCAACGCTCATGACTGCGTAAATTCCAATAAGCTCGCCGCCGGAGAAGCGGCTGCCGACCAGGGTTAACATCACCGTATAAATGCCTACAAACAGACCTCCCCAGATGAAAATCATGGCAAAGGAAAGGGGGATATTTCCCAGCATCCGGGGCCATGCCAGGGCGCCAAGAGTGCAGAGCACGGTGAGAATAATTGCCCAGCGCTTGCGGTTAACCCGGTCCGCGATCCAGCCTATTGGCAGTTGCATAACAATCGCGCCCACCAGGAGAGTCGAGACCAGGCGCATTCCCGATGTTTCGCTCCAGCCCATGCGGGTCGCATAAAGCACCAGAAAAGAAAGGCCCGCAGTTTCCACAGCGCCGTTTAAGAATGTGGCCGCTATGGAAAGAGGCGCCAGGCGAAGGTATGCCAGCGGTTTCACGGGGGATTCCACAATTGCCGGCGGCGATTCAAGCCAGGGACCGATCATGAAAATAATCGGACAGGCGGCTATCGCCGCTCCGGTCAGAAATGCCGTTTTCCCCGCTCCGAAAACCGAAAGGATCGCCGGCCCTCCCGCAAAACCAAGGGAAAGCGCTCCGGTATAAATAGCCATGATCCTTCCCCGGAAGAGGTCATCACTCAATTCGTTGGTCCAGCTCTCCGTCAGAACGAACAGAATTTCGCAAACCACGCCGAGACTCATCCGGAATAAGAACCAGAGCCAGACATTCGGAAACAGCGGGAACAGGACGAGCAGGAATGCGCTTCCTGCCAGCGCGGCAACGACAAGGCGGCGGGGACCCAGCGCGGCGGAGAGGTTCGACAGAAACGGAGCGACAAGAAGAACCCCCAGAGCGTACATGGCCGCGTTGAGCCCGATCAAAAATTCGCTGAACCCGCGCCGGGAAAGATCAACGGCAATAAGCGGAGCGGCCAATCCGTAGCTCAGGCCGAAAATGGCAGCTACGGTAATCAGGGTAAAAGTCGAAAAAATACGTTTATTCATTCTTATTGACAAATGCGTGATCAGGTGGAATACTTCGCTCAGTATATTACACTCAGAAACAACTATCCATAATTAACAAATGATACGGATCGTCGTATCCCTTCTGGGATTGGAGTTCGTCAAGAAATACTGGGCCGCTATAGCGGCTGTGGGACTTTTCTGGATTATCGCCGGAGGAGCGCTTTGTATTGACGCGCTCGACGGCGTTATCTTCTTTCCGCTCAAGTTTTTCGGATGTCTCCTGGTCATCGACGGCGCGGTCACGCTCGTCCTCACGGCGGCAGGCCAGAGCTACAGCGGCAAGCTGCGGAATATGAAGGGGATTATTTACGTCATCATCGGCCTGCTGATCATTGATCCTCACCACTTCAGCGATGTGATTCTGGCGCTTCTTTTCGGAAGCGCTTTCGCCACGGAAGGAATCCTGCAGACGGTTACAGCCCATGTGGTCCGCTTCCCAGGCTGGCGCCTTTCCTTATGGGTCGGCATCGCGGAGATCCTTTTTGCGATCATCGTTTTCGAACCTTATCCGACTCATTATGCCGGCACCGTGCCTTTCTGCATCGGCGCGGGCCTTATGATCTCGGGCCTGAACCTATTCCGCATGGCGCTGCGGCTGCGCCGCACTTCCGCGTATGTATCGGTGCCTGTTTTCCTGAACCCGGGATCGAAGGTCCTGAACTTTGTTCCAAAACACGCGGGACAAACCCGGATGAGAAAGCTTGTCGTTCATGTCTGGACCGCCGCCGGAACGATCCGGGAGGCGGTCCACAGGCCGGTGGTTGACCGCTACATTGCCGCCGTAGATAAAAGGGGAGTGATTTCCACGGGGCATTCGGCTCTTGAAGTTGAGCCTGATCTCTACATCAGTCATTATCCGGCGATGGATATTGACCGTTCCCCCGAACAGTTCCGGCAGACGCTGCTGGCCACCTGCGAGAACGACGTGCCGGGAAAATTTCAGCCGTCATACGCTTTTGAAGCGCAGCAGTGGTGCGAATCCACTATTCAGGTTAATTTTTACGACTTTGATGAAGAACGGCTGCGCCTTTTCTGGGAAAACTACAAACAGGACACGACCTATAATCTCACACGCAGGAATTGTTCCGTTGCCGTGGCTCATGCTCTGGAAACGGCATTGGAAGGAGCGCTGCGGCGGGATGGGGAAAACTTGCTGTCCATTCTTAAAGTTTTTCTGTGTCCTGAACTCTGGGCTGCAGGCCAGCTTCATAAGCGCGCGCGGACCATGGCCTGGACGCCGGGACTGGTGCTGGACTACGCACGCAGCATGCAGGCCGTTTTGCGCAGGCCCCGCGTTTATGCCCAACAGGTCAACTCCCAGTTCGCAGAAAATTCATAATAAACCAGGTTGCCCAAAGTTCAACTCCTGAAATTTTCCTCGCCACGGGGGCCCAAAACATGGAGGGCCAACAGCACTAAAATCAAGCAGGTCCTTTAGTCTCGAATTATTAGCCGA
>Ga0181520_10011324_pt1 | contig 11735 bp, 10 predicted proteins | sample PEATcosm2014_Bin_29_FD_132451 | JGI IMG/M metagenome (GOLD analysis project Ga0181520, IMG submission 132451) | Peatland microbial communities from MTU Mesocosm Facility, Houghton, MI, USA - PEATcosm2014_Bin02_30_metaG | ecosystem: Environmental > Terrestrial > Soil > Wetlands > Peat | place...
AGATCGGTTCCTCCATTTTCTCGTCCAATATTGGCTCCGAGCATCTGGTGGGGCTGGCGGGTGCCGGTTTTATCACCGGCATGGCAATGGCGCATTGGGAAATGCACGCGTACTGGATTCTGATCCTGGGCTGGGCCTTCGTGCCGTTGTATGACCGTATGAAAGTCTTTACCATGCCGGAATTCTTGGAACTGCGTTTCAGCCGGGGCTCCCGCAATGTGCTGAGCCTGCTCACCATTGCGAGTCTCGTGCTGACCAAGATCGCCGCCACCATCTATGCTGGCGATGTGGTGATCCGCACCCTGCTCGGGGTGGATTCGGTTTCCATTTTCGGTTATCAGGTGGACATCTTCTGGGTGATCGCCCTGGGGCTGGCCTTTACGACCGGCGTTTACACCGTGTTCGGCGGGATGCGCGTCATCATGTACACGGCGGTGTTGCAGGCGCCGGTATTGATCTTTGGCTCGCTGTTCATCCTGTACATCGGCTTGGAAAAGCTCGGCCACGGCAGCCTGATTGAGGGCTGGAACGCCACCAAAGCGGCCGTCGGTCCCAACATCCATCTGATTCGTTCCATTCACGATCCCGAATGGCCCTGGCTGGCGGTGCTGCCCGGTTCGGCCATCATCGGATTCTGGTACTGGTGTACCGATCAGTACATCGTTCAGCGCGTGCTCGCCGGCAAAAACCAGCAGGAATCCCGGCGGGGCACCATTCTGGCCGGCTATTTCAAACTCACGCCGGTCTTCATCTTCCTGATTCCCGGCATGGTGGCTTTTGCGCTCACCCAGACGCCCGGCAGTGGATTCACCACCCCCGCCTCCGGGGATGCCGCCTACACTTCGCTCGTGGCTGAGATTCTTCCCCACGGCGTCAAAGGCATTGTGGCGTGCGGCATGATTGTCGCCCTCATGGCCTCGCTCGCCTCCAAGTTTAACGCCTCCGCCACCCTGTTCACGATGGATTTCTATCGTGAATGGTATCCAAACGCCTCCGGCAAGACCGAGGTGTTGGTCGGGCGCATTGCCACGGCGGTCATTGTGTTTGCGGGCATTTGCTGGGTGCTGGTCATCAAGAGCATGCACTTGAGCCTCTACCTCTACCTGCAAAACGTGCAGGCGTATCTGTCGCCGGCCATCGCGGTGCTCTTCGGCGTCGGGGTGTTCTGGAAGCGCGCCACCGCCCCGGCCGCCCTCTGGGCCTTCTCCGTCGGTGTGTTCTTCGGCTTCGCCCGTCTGGCGGCGGACATTATCATGGGGGATGCAGGCAAAGTGGTGGGGGGCCTGAAACAGCAGCTTTACCACGGGGCCATCACGGCGGATCAATACGCCGCCGGCATCGCGCCGATCGCCGCCAAGTATGGGATTCTGTTCACCTTCTGGAACATTCACTGGCTGTACTTTTGCCAGGGACTTTTCCTGCTCACCCTGGTCCTCATCGTCGGCATCAGTCTCGTGACCGCGCCGCCTGACGCCAAAACCATCAAGTACACCTTCTACGGGGCCACGGCGGCCGAGAAAGCCGCCACCCGCGCCAGTTGGGGTTTCTGGGACGTGGCCTTCAGTTTGGTCGTCGTGGCCTGCGTGGTCACTTTCTACATCAAGTTCTTCTAACCTCCTGGTTTGATCAAGGCGGCGGGGCCTCCGGCCCCGCCGCCTTTTTTATGAAATGGTTGGGAACGTTTGAAGTTGCGCTGGCGCCCCCGCTTGGTTAGGCTGTTCGCCTGACTGTGAGGCATGTAGCAAGCGGTCAATATTTTTATGCCAGAAGGATATTGCGTTAAATGCAAAGCCAAAAAGGAAATTGCCAATGGCCTTGAGGAAACCATGAAAAACGGACGCAAGGCCATCAAGGGCATGTGCCCCACTTGTGGCAAGGTCATTTTCAAATTTCTCGGCGGTAAAGCCGCCGCTCCGGCCACTCCGACGACCCCAACCCCCCCCAACGACTCAACCGATTCGATTTGACCGAAACTTATGTCACAGCAGCTTGCTTACGTCATTCTCACGCCCTATTCATTGAACAAGTCCCGTACGGGAGGCATCCTCACCCGCCTCATCACCCGCACAGGATTGGATCTCGCGGCCATGCGCATGTTTGCGCCCAGCCCCGAACTTGTCAATGAATACGCCGCCAACATCGTCTCATCCAAGGACAGTCAGGATCGTAAAGTCCAGGAAATGCTCCGGGATTACATGGTCAAAAATCTGTCCCCCGAACCCGTCACCGGACGCCGCCGGCGGGTCATGGTGTTGTTGTTCCGGGGCGAGGAAGCGGTCCGCAAGATCCGTTCCGTCGTTGGCAACCTGAATCCGGAGCGCCGTGTCGGCGAGTCCATCCGGGACACCTACGGAGATCTGATTTTGGAGGATAATGGCCAGGTTCGCTATTTTGAACCGGCCGTTTTTGCCGCGCCCAATGTCGAGGAAGCCGACACCAAGCTCAAATTGTGGGCCAGACATTCGGACAGCGACGGCGGTATTTTGGAGAACGTCATCAGCTACCCGCCGGGTGAAGTGGCGGAGCGCACCCTGGTGCTCATCAAGCCCGATAATTTCCGTTTCCCGACCGGGCGGCCCGGCAATGTCATTGATTTCTTCTCCCGCACCGGCCTCTTCATTGTCGGCACCAAGATTCTGCGCATGAGCACCGCCCAGGCGAGCGAATTCTACGGCCCGGTGCGCGAAGTCCTCCGCACCAAGCTCAAGGATTCCATCGCCTCCAAAGCCACGGTTATTTTGGAACGCGAACTGGGTTTCAAGATTCCCACGCATGATCAAAACTCCCTGGGTGAAGTCCTCGGGCCCTTGTTTGGCGATAATCAATTCGACAACATCGTCCGTTTCATGTCGGGTCGTGCGCCGCGCGAATGCGCCTCCGAAAAGGAACTGAACGAGCCCGGCACGGAAAAATGCATCGCCTTGGTTTATGAAGGCGTCAACGCCGTTTCCAAGATCCGCGACGTCCTTGGGCCCACGGATCCCTCCAAGGCTCCTCCGGGATCCATCCGCCGCGAGTTCGGTTCCACGATCATGGTGAACGCCGCCCACGCCAGCGATGCCGTGGAGAACGCGGTCCGGGAAATGAAAATTGTTAAAGTCGGGGATAACAATTTCCGCACGGTGGTCGAGGAATTTTACGGCTCGCTTTGATCTGTCACCGGGCGGAGCGGATGCTCCGTTAATCGTTTCAAGCCCACAGTTGCTGTGGGCTTTTTAGTTTTTCCAGCAGCCGGGCGTCGGCGGCGGGAAACTCGAACTGGTCCAACTCCGTCCGGTGGATCCATTGACACGCCGCGCAACCGAGTGGTTCCGGGGTTCCGTGGAGCAGGGTGGCGGCAAAGAATTTCAAGTGGACCGTTTTTTCCGGGTAAGCATGGGTCAGATTCTCGAACAGGGGGCCCACGGAGATCTCCACCCCCAATTCCTCGCGGATTTCACGGATAACACAAGCCTCCCAAGTCTCATTTGGTTCCCGCTTGCCGCCGGGAAACTCCCATAGACCTCCCAAATGGGATTGAGCGGGCCGCCGGGTGATGAGCAGTTTTCCCTGATGGAAAATCAGGGCCGCCGCGACCTCAATGGGTTGTTGGGAGTCAGGCACACCCGGTCATCGGTTGATGGCGGCCGGGCTTCCTGGAAGACCGACCGGGCTGAATCACTTGGCCGGCGTGGCGGTCGGAGCCGCCAGAGGAACTTTTATCGCCGGGGAGACGGCGGCTTTGGCGGCCAAATTGGCGCTCAATTCCGCAGTTTTGAGCATGGCTTGGCGTCCAATCGTGGTGCTGCCCACGGCATGGGCGACCACTTGGTAATACCGAAGGGCATCGGCAAATTTGCCCTGCTGTTCGTAAATCCGGCCCAGGGCGAATTGGGCGGAAACCGCCGAGGCGGAAGAGGGGTAGGCGTCCACGACCTTTTGATAGGCGTCCAGAGCGGCATCCGGTTTGCCGAGCGCTTCCAAACAGGCGGCCTGGCCCAGTTGGGACGTGGCGAGCAGTTGGCTGGTCGGATAATTAGCCGTAAATTTCTGGAACTGCGTCTGCGCCCCGGCATAGTCGCCGGACGTGAAGAGGACCGACGCGCCCTGCAGGAGCGCACGCTGAGCGGCCTGGGTTCCGGAATATTCACCGGCGATGGCCAGATACTGGCCCGCCAACTGCGAGGGGGTGGCGTTGGGCTGGCTCGAAGCAATCAACTGGGAAATGGCCTGCCCGGCGTTGATTTCGACCTGACCCTTATGCCAGGACCACAGCAAACCCAGCAGGATAATCAGAACCACGGCAATGGCACCGCCAATGAAGCGGTTCTTGTTGGCCTCATAGGCCGTCCAGATTTTTAAAAGATAAAGCGTTACAGTGTCTTGTGATTCCATATATGAGCCGCTAATCTTTCGACTACCGTCCCCAAAACGCAAGCTTGAAATCGGGGTTTTTCACGCACGGCCTGCGGATTCCCTGGAAATCCCGCAGGCCGTGTGTCTTCAAACGGCGTTCTTTGGGTTTTCAGCCGGCTGCCAGCGCGGGGGAAAAACAATCGCAGAGCCGGAATCTTAGATCCCGCACCCGCCTCAGCGCTTTTGCAGCTTGGAGAGCAAACGCAGGATTTCCAGATACAGCCACACCAGCGTGACCAGCAGGGCCATGCCGCAATACCATTCCATGTATTTGGGCGCGCCCTGTTGCACGTTGCTTTCGATCACCGCGAAATCCATGAGGAGATTCGCGGCGGCAATCGCCACAATCACGAGGCTGATGCCGATGCCCAGGGCCCCGTTGCTGTACAAGGGGGTGACATGGCTGCCAAACATACCCATGACCATGTCGATCAAATAGACCACGGCCACCGCGCCGGTGGCAATCATCACGCCGATCATGAAGCGCTGGGTCACCCGGACGATCCGGGTGCAATACAGGAACAACATCAGGCCCATGACGCTGAAGGTCAGGAGCATGGCATTGGCCACGATGCCATGAAATTGATGGTCATAAATTTGGGAAATTGCCCCCAAGACCAGGCCTTCCAGCAAGGCATAAGCCGGGGCGGCAATCGGCGAGGTGGCGGGCTTGAACATGCCGACGAAAAAGGCCACCAAACCACCGATGAGGCCGATGATGATCAGTGGCCCCTCGAATTGGGGGTGGGTCCAGGCGTAGAAAGCGGACCCCATGCACAACAGCAGCAGCAGGCCGGATTTATTAATGGTGCCCTGCAATTCCATGGTGCCGGAAGCGGCCGTGGATGCATATTCAATGTCTCGTTTTAACAGCGGATTTGACGTTTCCATAGGCGAATAGTTCTAACACAGGTTGTCTGATTTTCAAGTCGAAATTGACGGGCCGAGGAGCGGGCGACGGACGAATTTTGAAATTATTAACCGTGCTTTATCGTGTTTTTGTGTGTTTTAGCGTTCGGCCTTCGATTTTTGTCCGGGCCAACCGTCCACCAACCCTCCTCAACCACTTCAGCCAGGAGCCGGGAAAATAAACCGGCGCCCACCTACAATTGAAAACTAGTTTAGGAGGAGCGTTTTGTCAAGTGGGTTTGGCAATGCCACTAGGTTTTCAAGGCGTGCAATTGGTGGAAAGACCTTGATTATCAATGGGTTATGCTGGTTCGACAGGAGTGTAATATCAGTGTGAACGTCCGCCCACCCCATGAACCGGGGAAGGAATCCAGTCCCTGCGGGAATAATCCATGTCCGCCCTCACCCCGGCCCTCTCCCCGAGGAGAGGGAGAATGATCGGCCGACTCACAGAAATGCGAGGATGCCAGTGGTGGGATGGTCCCAAGTTCAGGGGTTCAAGGCGCGAAATTTGGTTTGGGCGAATTCTCACCCCGGCCCTCTTCCCCGGGGAGAGGGGGAATCTTCGGCAGACTCCAAGCCTTTCGATGATTTCAGACACCGAACGCCGGGAGGGCAAAAACAAGTGCGGCAAACGCCAGTTTGCCGCTACGATGAATTTGCAACGAGTCGCCACCGGTTGGATGGGGAGGCAAACGCGGTTTTGAGGCCTGGATTTGCAAGGTGTCTGCGGCGGGTCTGTGGGAGGGTCGGGCGCGCCAGGTTGGCGGACGGTCTGCGGGTTGGGAAACCCGCGATACAGCAGGCTTGGAAGCCTGCGGTACAAAAAATCCGCCAATGACTTCGGGATGCCCCGGGTCTGGCGGGGGCTTGGGAAGCCGGGCGAGCGAGCCATGCCGCCGGGCGCCAAAAGAACGCGTCAGTCTGCCGTCTTACGTAATTTACGCAATATTACCGGTTCACAAGCCCGGTTTCGTCACCCAATCGTGACCCATCCTTAACCTTCCCGTCATTGTGTTAGGCACCAAAGTGTTTTACCAATATGTGATGGTGCCGCGTATTTTGATTGTGGATGACGAGGTGGATTTCATTGAACTGATGAAATTTCGCCTGTCCAGCCTGGGGTATGAGTTTCTGGTGGCCTGCGACGGGGTGCAGGCCCTCAGTCAGGCGCGGCAGTTCAAGCCTGATTTGATCCTGCTCGACATTTTGCTGCCTGATCTGGACGGACTTTCCGTCTGCGAGATCCTCCGCCGCCAGCCGGCCACCAAGAAAATCCCCGTGATTTTCATGAGCGCCCTGACCGGGGACGTCACCCGGCGTTCGGCCACCATTCATGCCCAGGACTTTTTCACCAAGCCGCTCGACCTGGCCCGTTTGGAGCGCCGCATTGCGGATTTATTGCATCCGGCAGCGGAGGTCAACTGAGCTCGGAATTCCTTTTTTAAAAAAGTTCGCCCCCTTCGCTTGACACGGTGGCCCGCAGGCATCATTTTCCTGTGGCGTTGAAGGAAACACATGAGCGAACCACATAATTTATTTGGGACACTGCAACCATTCGCGCTGGGCGGCGGCCGTCAGGGGAACTTCTATTCCCTGCCCGCATTGGAACAGGCCGGCATCGGTCCGGTCTCCAAATTACCGGTTTCCATCCGGCTTGTTTTGGAGTCCGTGCTGCGCAACTGTGACGGGTTGAAGGTTCAGGAAGCCAGCATCCGGGAACTCGCCAACTGGAAGCCTGCGGAAGTCCGCACGGCGGAGATCCCGTTTGTGGTGGCCCGCATTGTCCTGCAGGATTTCACCGGGGTGCCCCTGTTGGTGGATCTGGCCGCCATGCGCACGGCCGTGGCCAAGCTGGGCAAAAACCCCAAGCTGATCGAACCGCTTGTGCCGGTGGACCTGGTGGTGGATCACTCAGTGCAGGTGGATTTCGCCGGGGCCGCCGACTCCATGGCCCGCAATCTCGATCTTGAATTCTCCCGCAACCGGGAGCGCTATCAATTTCTCAAATGGGGCATGCAGGCCTTCGACACCTTCAAGGTTGTTCCGCCGGGCATTGGCATTGTTCATCAGGTCAATTTGGAATATCTCGCCAAGGGCGTGCTGGAATCCAAGGGGGTCTATTACCCGGACACCCTGGTCGGGACGGATTCGCACACCACCATGATCAACGGCCTCGGCATTGTCGGCTGGGGGGTGGGCGGCATCGAAGCCGAGGCGGGCATGCTGGGCCAGCCGGTTTACTTCCTCACCCCGGATGTGGTGGGCGTCAACCTCACCGGAGTTCTGAGGGAAGGCGTGACGGCGACGGACCTGGCTTTGACGGTGACGCAACTGCTGCGCAAAACCAAGGTGGTGGGCAAGTTTGTGGAGTTTTTTGGCACCGGGGCCGCCGCGCTGCCCGTGGTGGACCGCGCCACCATTGCCAACATGGCCCCGGAATACGGCGCCACCATGGGTTTCTTCCCGATTGACGCGGAGTGCGTGAATTATCTGCGCGCCACCGGCCGCAGTGAGGCCCACTGTCAGATGTACGAAAGCTATTACAAGGCCCAGGGCCTGTGGGGTATTCCGCAGGCCGGGGAGATTGAATATTCCCAGGTCATCGAGCTGGATCTTGGCACTGTCAAACCGAGTGTGGCCGGACCGAAACGGCCCCAGGACCGCATCGAGCTGGGCAGTCTGCGGCGCGAATTTTTCAACGCCATTCAGCGTCCGGTTACGGACAATGGCTTCGGCAAGACCCGCCAGGCCTTTGGCAAGTCAGTCAAAGTGGCGACCGCCGCCGGCAAAAAGGCCAGCCTCGGCACCGGTTCCGTGGTCATTGCCGCCATCACTTCCTGCACCAACACCTCCAACCCCAGCGTGATGCTGGCGGCCGGTCTGCTGGCCAAGAAAGCCGTCGAGCGCGGTCTGCGCGTCAATCCCGCCGTCAAAGCCTCGCTGGCGCCGGGGTCGCGCGTGGTGACGGATTATCTCAAAAAGACCGGCCTGCAGCCCTATCTGAACAAGCTGCGCTTCAACACGGTCGGGTATGGTTGCACCACCTGCATCGGCAATTCGGGCCCGCTGGACCCGGCCATTGAAGACGCCGTGGTCAAAAACGATTTGGTCACCGCCTCCGTGCTTTCCGGCAACCGCAATTTCGAGGCGCGCGTGCATCAAAATGTGAAGTCCAATTTCCTCATGTCCCCGCCGCTGGTGGTCGCGTTTGCCCTGGCCGGCCGGGTGGACATTGACCTAAGCTGCGAACCCATCGGGAAGGGGAAGGATGGCGAAAACGTCTATCTGGCCGACCTCTGGCCGACCCTGAAGGAAGTGCGTGACGCCATGGAGTCGGCCCTCAAGCCGGAAGTGTTCCAAAAATTGTACAAGAACTTTGCCGCCCAGAATCCCAAGTGGAATGAGATTCCCTCCTCGGTCGGCAATGTCTACGAATGGGATGCCAAAAGCACATACATTCAGGAGCCGCCCTTCTTCCGAAATTTCTCGCTGCAACCGGGGGCCATCGCGCCCATCACCGGCGCCCGCGCCCTGGGGATTTTTGGCGACAGCGTTACGACCGACCACATTTCGCCCGCCGGGGCCATCAAGAAATCATCGCCCGCCGGCAAATTCCTCCTGGAAAACGGGGTCGCCGCCGAGGATTTCAACAGCTATGGCTCGCGGCGCGGCAACGACCTCATCATGACGCGCGGCACCTTTGCCAACGTCCGCATCAAAAACCTGATGCTGGCGGGGGAAGAAGGCGGCAATACGATTGGACCCGATGGCCAAAAGACCTCGATTTACGACGCGTCCATCGCCTGGCAAAAACTGGGCACGCCGCTGGTGGTGATTGCCGGCCAGGAATATGGCACGGGCTCCAGCCGCGACTGGGCGGCCAAAGGCACGAACCTGCTCGGCGTCAAAGCCGTGGTGGCGCAGAGTTTTGAGCGCATCCACCGCTCGAACCTCGTCGGGATGGGCGTTTTGCCCCTTCAATTCAAGGACGGCACCACCGCCCTGAGCCTGAAACTGGACGGCACGGAAACCTACGACATCATCGGCCTGGACGCGGGGATCCAGCCGCAACAGGACCTGACCCTCCGCATCACCCGCAGGGACGCGTCGGTGGAGAATGTTCCCGTCCGCTGCCGGATTGATACCCCCATTGAAATTGACTACTACCAGCATGGCGGCATCCTGCCCTTTGTCCTGCGGCAATTGGTGGCGGGCGCCTGAACCAAAGCCAGTGCGGCCCCCGATCGGGGTTTGGATTGCCATTCAATCCGGAGCCCGGGGGGGCATTGAAAGACCTGAATTGATCGGACTTTATGAGATGCCCAAGATGCAATTCCATCCTCACCGGCGTTGAATTTGACGGGGTGGAGGTGGAGGTTTGTTCGGAGTGCCGCGGGGAATGGCTGTACGCGGAAGAGTTGCAGAAAATCGTCGAACACCACGACAATGTTTTGTCCTCCAAGGAAATCGCCGCGCTGGAAGCCGTTCACAAGCCGATTCTGACGGTGGAGGAACAGAGCCGCGACGCGCTGAACTGTCCCTATTGCGAGACCATCGAGATGGAGCGCTTCAATTACGCCACCACCAGCGGCATCATGCTGCACAAATGTCTGGAATGCGGCGGCATTTGGGCCGACAAGGAGCAACTGGAGAAAATTGAGGAACTGGTGGAAAGCTGGAAGGAGTGCCTGAACAGCGACGCCGCCCAATTCGGCTCCGTGCTCAAAAAGATTTCCGCCGAGGAATCGCGGGAGTTTGACCATGACGTGACCATTTCCCGCTTCGGCTTCGTCAACGCGTTTCTCCGCCGGTTTTGCGAATAGCCCGGTCGAATTTGCTGCTCTGGCGAAGATAAAAAACAGCCACCGAAAAAGTGTGCAATTTTTTTTGGCAACCGCCGGGGATCGGCGAAAATCGGGCTGTCAGGTGGAACAATAAACAAACAGATGTAGGACAAACTTAAAAACACATTTTGCGTAGCTTTTGCTACCGGGCTCACTCGAAAACCGCTAATTTTTCCTGCCCGTTCCAGACTGCTCAAGCGCGCGCCAGACGGCGCGGCTTGGCGCGCTGTCTGGACGGGCGCTTAGCGGTGCCTCGAGTGAGGGCGTGTCGAGTCCGCGCCATTTTGTTCTGTGCAGGGAGTTGGGCAAGATGGGCATGAAGGAACAAAATGAAAATCAGATCAATTGTGTTGGCGGTGGGGTTGGTTTTGTCGGTTCATTTGCTTCATGGGCAAATCGCCCCGTTCGGCATTTACAATGGTGATCACACTGCGGTTCAAACGGATTCCTCGGATTCCATCGTCCAATTAACGGCGGACACCCAAGGATTGCAGTTAATCCCGCCGGACCAAACCCCGTTCTTTGGGACCTTCTGGACGATCATGCCAGGGGCGGGACCAATGGCACTTCCGTTCCCGGGCCCACCTCCCGGCCAGAATCCAACGTACATGATTACCGGCGGCATATATCTGGTGGACGAGACCGCAACCACAAATGCCGTCACCCAGGCAGATTTGGCGGCTCAGGCGACGGCCGTCGTAAACGTGATCGCGCAGGTTCAGGCCGCGACGGCAAGCGAGCAGTCGTTGACGCTGGCGCGGGCAACCAGTGACGGAATTCCCGCGCCGGGCGGTGGGGCGGGCGGCGATGCCGTGACGAATTCACCAGACGGTTCAACCTATACCCCTCAGTACGGGACGAATCTCTGGCTGCAAATCACAAGCGTGCCGAATGTCTGGCTGAATCTGTTGATCAGTAACACCGTACCCGGTACGGAATATGAAATCGAATCCGTGTCGGACCTGACGCAAACCAATTGGACCTACGACGGTGTCGCTTTCGGCTCGCCGGCAACGAATTGGACCCCCGCCACCCTGGCGGCGTTCAGCCCGGCCACGAATCTTTTCCTGCGGGTCCAATCCTGGGCGGATGACGGGAGCGGTCTGCCTGTCTGGTGGCAATTAAAGTATTTTGGCCATGTGGGGGTTGACCCTTACGCGCTGGATGCGGCGGGCGACGGTTGGACGATCTACCAGAAATATGAAATGGGATTGAATCCCAATGTGTGGCACACCCCGCCTGCGCCGGAGGGTTTTGCCGTTACCTATTTCACAAACGGCATTGCCTGCGCAAGCTGGCTGCCGTCAACGGGACCGGTCACCAGCTATACCGTGACGGTGTATGACTACCAAACCGGTAGCGAAACCACTTATACAATTCCGGGCACAAGCACCGGTTTAACCAATAATTTTTCAGGAGACCCCCTGACCTGGATTCCCGAATTGTATGTGGATTACACGATTAGCACCCATGTAAAAATTAAACTGGATTAACGTAGTGTTCCAAGACATTGCACAATGACTTTGCTTTGGGATTTGAAGGCATTTTACCCAACTCAAAATGTTACAATGACGCCTGCATTAC
>Ga0181520_10011325_pt1 | contig 11735 bp, 10 predicted proteins | sample PEATcosm2014_Bin_29_FD_132451 | JGI IMG/M metagenome (GOLD analysis project Ga0181520, IMG submission 132451) | Peatland microbial communities from MTU Mesocosm Facility, Houghton, MI, USA - PEATcosm2014_Bin02_30_metaG | ecosystem: Environmental > Terrestrial > Soil > Wetlands > Peat | place...
ATTGCGCGGGATCCCGCGGTTGAAATTCGGGCCGCACGGGAGTGCCGGTGACAATGACGGCGGGGTTGCGCAGCCGGCCGGCCGCCCCGGGGAAACCCACGAACGCACCATCCACCCAGCGGGCAAGCAAACGGTTGGCACGGCCGGGGATGGTGTTGGATTCATGCAGGAAGGTCAGCGCCCCGAACGGTTTGGCGGCCAGCACGGGTGGCGCGCTGGTGAAGCCGCCCATGGCCAGCACGGCCTGGGGCGGATGCGCCCGGAAAAATTTCCGCGCGGCGCGCCAGGAACGCCAGCCGCTGCGGGCAAAAGCAAAGTAATTGCGGTTCTGGAGCGCGACCGCCGGCAGGGTCAGGACGGTCAAACCCCGCGCCGCCCGGACCGCCTGCTGGTCCACTTCCTTGGGGGAAATCAACACCGCCACCGAACAGCCGCGCTGCCGGAGCTGGCCGGCCACGGCCAGGCCCGGAAAGAGATGACCGCCCGTACCGCCACAAGCAATGGCGACAAAGGGCGGATGGGGGGTGGCGGCGGTCATGCGGGTTTGGCGGCAAAAGGGTTGTCGTCGTTGACGGCCACCGGCGGCGGGGCCAGGCGGACCACGGGCACGGCCTGACGGGCGATGCTGAACAAAAATCCGAGCGCGGTGAACATGGCCAGCAGGTTCGAACCGCCGTAGCTGATGAAGGGCAGGGGCAGCCCTTTGTTGGGGAGCGCACTGGTCACCACGCCGATGTTGATGGCCGCCTGCAAACAAATCAACAAGGTGAGGCCCAAGGCGAGCAGACCGCCAAAGGTGTCGCGGGCATGCAAGGAAATGCGAACGCCGCACACGGCGATGACGACAAAACCCGCCACCACCAGCAGCGTGGCGAGCAACCCCAGTTCTTCGCCAATGTTGGCAAAGATGAAATCCGTGTGAATTTCCGAGAGGTAGCCGTATTTACGCAGGCCATTTCCCAGGCCCAGTCCGAACCAGCCGCCGGAACCCAGGCCGTACATGGCCTGCAGGGCCTGCCGGGCGACGCCGTTCGCGTGGGCATCCGGATGCAGCCAGGCTTGAAGCCGTCCTTGATGCACGTGGTCGCGCAAAAAGAAGACCGCCAGTCCGGCCACCCCCAGCGCGGCGGGGATGAACAGGCAGCGCCAGCGCATGCCGGCAACCAACAACATGCCGGCACAGATCGTGGACAGCAAAATCGTCTGGCCCCAGTCCGGTTCCAAAAACAACAACCCGAGGACGGGCGCGATGAGCAGCACGGGGAGCAACATGCCGCGATACCAGGTGGACATCTGCCGTTGATACCGGTCGCCGTACCAGGCCAGGACGAGGATGAGGACGATTTTGGCGAATTCCGAGGGTTGGACGGTGAACCGTCCGCGGCCGAGCCAGCGGTGGGCGCCATGGCTCGTGTGACCGAGGCCCGGCACAAACACCAGCACCAGAACCAACCCGGCCACGCCGTACAACCACCAGTGGACTTTTTTTAGTTGCCGGTAGTCGAGCCAGGTGGCGGCCGCACACAGCCCGAGGCCCAGCGCGACCCAGACGAGCTGCATGACGAGGTCATGCGTGCCGAACTTGGCCATGCTGGAACTGTACAGCATGACCAAGCCCAGACCCAGCAGGGCCGCAACCGTGAACGCCAGAGTTGTGACGGCGACTTTCATTTTTGTTCATCAAACCAAAGCCAGCCGCGAATGAATCCGGCCGCCGGACCGCCGTTAGTTATGCGTCGGTGCGGCCGGGGTGGACGCCGCCGGCACCGGGGCCGGCGTCGAAGGCGGAAATGAAGGCACACTGGGCGCGGCTGGCGGGGGCGTGGCATCCGCCGGGGCGGCGGAAGCGGCTGCGGGAGCCGCCGGGGCTTCGGCTTTGGCGGGGAGTTTCAGTTTTTGGCCGACTTTAATTTGGGTGGTGGTCAAACCATTGAGTGTTTGCAGGGCTTTCACTTTCACGCCATTGGCCTTGGCAATCTTGGTGAGAGTGTCACCCGATTTGACCGTGTACGTTGCATTGGCCGGTTCCATCACCGGGGCGGCCCCGGGCGTGGTGGCGTCGGCGGTGGTTTTACCGCCCGCCGGAAGAACCAGCTTCTGGCCGATCTTCAGCTTGGTCGGTTGCACGGTCGGGTTGGCGGTTTGGAGAGACTTGAGGGTCACGCCGACTTTCTTTGCGATCTTGGCCAGGCTGTCCCCTTTGATGACGATGTATTCACCCGTGGCCGCGGCCGGCGGTTCGGGCGGCGGAACGATCGCGCTCACCACCGGCACCGGGGCGGGCGGCATGGGCGCAACATTGGTCGGGGGATTGCTCGGAGTAATCCCGACCGGTCCGAGCGGCGGGGTGCCGAGGTTGGTGGATGTCGCCGTGACGTCGGGCGTCGGACTGTTATTGGTGGGGGTGTTGTCCCCCTGGGCGTTCATTTCGTCCTGGGGCTTTTTGCCGCCGCAGCCCTGGATCAACATGGCCATGAGCCCGGCGCAACTGACGGCCAGGACGCAATACACGCCGAGTTTCAGGTGGGTGCGACGTTTGTTTTGTTGCTCCAGCAAGGAGCCCTTTGGTACGAATGGATTGGGGTTGTTCATTGGTTTGGCGCTGAATGGCGTCCTTTCTTCGAGGTTGGTTTGATTTGATGCCGCGAAATTTTCCCTCGGTAAATTTCACCGCGTTTTAAATTAATTTTTCTTAATGGAACAGTGGCAACATTAAGACGACGGGGGCCGGCCTGAGGTTTTTCCGAATCGAAAACGGCAGGTGAAAGCAAAACAATTGAATCACTCATCGCACAATGCGCCTGTTCCAACAATGGTTTTACCACTCCGGGCGGCGGGGCGCAAGGAACAAAGCGCTCCGGGCGGGCCATTAAATTATGCCACGGGTACGTCATATCATCTGAGTTTAAGGGTGGCCAGGGCCACCACGGCGAACAAGACACACAAAATGTAAAAGCGCATCACGACCTGGGATTCGTACCAGCCCATTTTTTCGAAGTGATGGTGCAACGGGGCCATGAGGAAGATCCGGCGGCCGGTGCCGGAGCGGGCCTTGGTAAAGCGGAACCAACTCACTTGGAGCATGACCGAGACGGCCTCCAGCACAAACACCCCGCCGGCGATCACGAGGATGAAAGGTTGATGCACCAACACCGCCATCAGGCCGAAGGCGCCGCCCAGGGCAAGGGAGCCGGTGTCCCCCATGAACACCTGGGCCGGGTGGCAGTTGTACCACAAGAAGCCGAGCCCCGCGCCGACCAGGGCCGCGCAAAAGACCGTCAATTCGCCGGCACCGCTGACATAGGGGAGTTCCAAATATTCGGCGGCCTTGATGTTGCCGGCCACATAGGTGACCACCAAAAAGACAAAGGCCACGATGAGGGTGCAGCCAATCGCCAGACCATCCAGGCCGTCGGTGAGGTTGACGGCATTGGAGCTGCCGACCACCGCCAGGAGCACAATGAGCACGCCAACCACCGCGCCAACTTCAAGGGGATATTTGCAAAAGGGCAGCATCAAATCGGTGACCAGATTGCTGATGAGGACGTGTTTTTTGCCCAGCAACCGGAGTTCGCTGGTGGCGGGGAGCCGCCATAAATAACAGCCGACGAAGAGGCCCAGGGCGGTCTGGACCAGCAGTTTGACGCGCGGCGGGGCGCCGCCGCCGCTTTGGCGGATGATTTTGGCGTAGTCATCGTAAAATCCCAGGCCGCAGAGCACCAAGACCGACAGCAGCGTCAATTCCACCTGGGCGTTCATTTGCGCCCACAACAAGGTGGAAAACGCGAGGACGGCCACAATCAGAACCCCTCCCATGGTCGGCGTGCCTTTTTTGTCGTGGACGCGCGACTTCAGGTCACCGGCCACCTCGGCCTGGTCGGAGTAATACTGGCCGAATTTCAGTTGTTTCAACCAGCGGATGATTTTGGGCCCCAGCCACCAGCTCAAGGCCAGGGCGGTGATGGCCGCGCCGGCGCTTCGCACGGTGATGTACCGGAAGAGGCGCAAAAACGACAGGCGGGCCTCCCAAGGGGTTCCCTGGGATTCATCCATCATCCACTGGCTCAGATAATAAAGCATGGTCAGGTCAATTTTTGCCGAGTTTCAGCGTTTCCGCGAGGCGCTCCAGCCGGCACAAACGGGAGGCTTTAAACAATACCACATCGCCGGCTTTCAAGAAATTCTTCACGGGCTGGCAGGCTGTCTCCACATCGGCAAACTCAATCACGCGGGCCAGTCCGGCGGCGCGCGCGGCGGCGGCGGTGACGGCGGCCATGCGGCCGATGGCAAAGAGCTGGCCGACGCCCAGTTCCGCCGCCCGCCGGCCGACTTCCTGGTGGGCCGACTCGGCGTGGGCGCCGAGCTCATTCATGTCGCCCAGCACGGCCACCCGGCGTCCTTGCAAGGGCAGGGCACAGAGGGTTTCCAAGGCGGCCAGCGTCGAATCAACGTTGGCATTATAGGCGTCATCCAAGACCCGGACCCCGTTGACCTCCCAGAACTGCAAACGCATCTTGGGGGGCGGGCAATCAGCCAGTCCGGCCCGCGCGGCGGCGGGGTCCAGGCCCAGTTCGGCGCCGACGGCCAGGGCCAGCAGCGCATTCACCGCCTGATGCCGCCCCAATAAATTGACCCGGTATTCGCCGTTGAATTCCGTCCGGGGCGCTTCCACCCGGAAGGTGAGGCCGTTTTTATCGAGCCGGACACTGGTGGCGCGCCAGTCATTCTGAGCGCCGAACCCGACGCGGATGGTGGAGGCGCGGGTGCGCCGGACAATGGTATCCGCCCACTCATCGTCGCCGGGGAGGAACAAGACGCCATCGGGAGGCAGGAGTTCGGCCAGCATTCCTTCTTCCCGGGCCACGCCGGCCAGGTCGCCAAAGAACTCCAGATGTTCCCGGCCGATGTTGGTGAGGACGCCCAACCGGGGATTAATCATCTTCACCAGCGGCGCCAGTTCCCCGGGATGATTGGTGCCCGCCTCCAACACGGCGGCCTGGTGCGCGGCGGTCAGGTTTAAGAGGGTCAGGGGCACGCCGATGTCATTGTTGAAACTGGCCTCGCTTTTCAGGGTGTCAAACCGGCGGTCCAGAACGGCGGCGATCAAATCTTTGGTGGTGGTTTTGCCATTGGAACCGGCCACGGCGATGACCGGCAACCGATACATCCGCCGGCCGGCGGCGGCGAATGCGCCCAGCGCCCGGCGCACGTCATCCACCAGCAGCACGGCGCAGCCGGACGGAGGTTTGGCCACCTTGCCCCGCTCGCACACCAGGGCCGCCGCGCCGCGGGCGGCCGCCTCGGGGAGAAAATCGTGACCGTCAAACCGTTCACCCTGGACGGCAAAAAACAAATCGCCGGGCTTGACCTGCCGCGAATCCAGGCACACGCCCCGGACCGCAAGGTCGGGCCGCCCGTGCAGCCGGGTGGCCGCGCAGGCCTCCGTCACAAATTTTAAGGTTCGTAATTCCACAAAAATATTTCAAAGCCAGCGGAGCGCGGCGTTTACGCCGCTTCAACATCCGCCAGCAGACCGGCCAATCGAACCGCTCACACCCGTTCGCACCTTGAAGCGGTCCCGCCCGGCGGGACCGCGCCCCGGCCGCCGGGTCCGCTTCATTGGCGCCCGAGCGCCGGCAACCCGCCGGCCGCCATCAGGGCGGGCGGGTTGGTGAGTTGCTGGTTTTTATCCGAGGGCACGTTCAAATAGCTGGCGCAGCGGTCGGCGATGTCCTTGAAGATGGGGCCGCAGACCAGGCCGCCATAGTACCCTTCGCGGGGCTCGTCCATGACCACCGAGATGCACAATTCGGGATTGTCCGCCGGGAAGAAGCCGATGAAGGAGGCGACATATTTGGTGTTGGAATAGCCGCCGTTTTCCGCGATCTGGGCGGTGCCGGTTTTGCCGGCCGCCACGTAATTTTCCATGGCGGCGCCGGGGGCGGTGCCGTCCTTGGACACGACGGTTTTCAAGGCCTGCACCATCAAGCGGGCGGTGTCGTCGCCGACCACCTGGCGGACGCGTTGGGGCGTGTATTGCTGCAACACGTTGCCTTTGCCGTCCTGGAGGCGCTTGACGATCATGGGCTGCATGAGCCAGCCGTGGTTGGCGAGGGCGCCCATGGCCATGAGCATTTGCAGGCGGGTGACGGCCACGCCCTGGCCCATGGGGATTTGGGCGATGGACACCTTGCTCCAGTTCTTGACGGGCGACAGCATCCCGCGCTGCTCACCCGGCAGGGGGATGCCGGTGCGCCGGCCGATCCCGAAATTCCAGGCGTAATCATAGAGCCGGCCGGCGCCGAGCCGGATGCCGATCTGGGCCGCGCCAATATTGGAGGATTTGGTGATGATGCCCTCGGTGGTCAAAACGCCCATGGGCTCGTGGTCGTGGAGGACGCGGCCGGCGTAGGCGAACTGGCCGTGGCCGCAATCAAAAGTGTCGGTCAGCTTGACGACCTGGCTGTTTAAGGCCCCGGAGACGACCACAATTTTGAAGGTGGACCCGGGCTCGATCACATCCGTGATGACCCGGTTGCGGGCTTCGACGCTGACGGTGTTGGGCTGGTTGGGATCGTAATTGGGGAGGGAGGCCAGGGCGAGGATTTCGCCGGTGCGCGGCCGCATCACGATGCCGGTGACGCTGCGCGGGGTGTGTTTTTGCAGGGCGGTGGCCAGGGCGTCTTCGACGATGTGCTGGATGGCGGTGTCAAGGGTCAGCACCACGGTGTCGCCGTCACAGGGTTTGACCTCCTCGTCGCGCATTTCGACGAGTTCCTGCTTGAGTTCGTCGGTTTCGGTGACACGCCAGCCGGGGACGCCGCTGAGTTTGTCGTTCAAGGAGAATTCGATGCCGTCGCGGCCGTAAATCTGGGAGACCTCGCGGCCGTTGACGATGCTTTCCTTTTCGCCGGGAAAGCCCAGGACCTGGCCGGCCAGCCGGCCGTTGGGATAGAGGCGCATCTGGTCGGCCTCGGTATAGATGCTGTTGAGGCGGAGGTTGCGGTAAAACGCCTGGTTGGTTTTGGACAGGAGTTTTTCGTTCACGCCAAATTGGAGGTTGGACATGACGCCCTGAATTTTCTGCCAGGTTTCATCGGAGACATTTTTTTGGAGCCGGACATAATTCAGGCCGTTGGTGACCGTCTGGCCGGCGGCATTTTTGGCGAGGCGGGGGGTGAGGCGCTGGCAGAGGTCGGCCGCATTCATCTGCAGGAGGGGGGCCAGGGCCTGGGCGACGACCGCCTGCTCCGGGACAATCAAGGAGGGAACGGCGCAGACCGTTTTCACCGGGACGCTTTCGGCGAGCAAATTGCCCTTGACATCCAGAATGTCGCCGCGGCGGGGCGCCAGCCAGTATTCGTGCTGGGTGTATTGCTCGGCCTTGGCGGTGAGTTCATCGTGGCGCACCACCTGCAAATCCACCAGCCGGTAACCCAGCCCGGCGAAGGCGAGGGCGAGCAACAACAGCAGGAGCATGATGCGGCGGAGCTGCAAAGGATGGTTCATATTAAAACTGGCCGGCCGCCCGTGACCATGAGTTCCTCAACTGGCAGGGTCACGAGCAGCGGCCAAAAGCATCAATGGGTTCAAGGTGGCATGGGTGTGTACGACCGGACGGCCAACGGCCCGGAAACCGGTTTATCCGCGGCCGGCGGACCGGCCGGTTCCGCCAGGCGGACGACCTGGCCGGGTTGCAAGGGGACCAGCCCCAGGTTCAATTCCCGCACCCGCTGGTCCAGCAGCGCGGGCGATTGCAGCATCAAGATTTGTTCGGCCAGCCGCTGATGGGCGTCGGTCAACTTTTTGAGGCGGTCTTCACGCTGGCGGGTCAGCCGGCCCAGACGCTCAATTTCGCCCTTTTGCCAGACATAGCCGACGGCGGAGCCGGCGATGACCAGACAGATCAGGGGCGCCGCGAGCGCCGGCCCGAACCAAAAGGCCGCCGACAGATTTTTTCGTTTCTTCGCCATTTTAAATTTTTTCCAACACGCGCAACTGCGCGCTCCGGCTGCGCGGGTTGTCCCGCAGTTCCGCCTCGCCGGGCAGAACGGCCCGGCGGCTGACCCATTGCAAAACGGGCCGGCACGGCTGGCGCAACTCCGGCACGTCCACCGGACCGGCAAACGTGTAATCCCGCGTCTGCGCCCGGCCAAATTCCTTGACCACCCGGTCTTCCAAGGAATGGAAGGTCAGCACCACCAGGCGGCCCCCGGGCGCCAACACGGCCGCCGCCGCCGCCAGTCCGCGTTTCAAAGAACCGATTTCATCATTGACCGCCAGGCGCAGGGCCTGAAACACCTTCGTGGCCGGATGCGTCTTGCGGCCCTGGCGCGGGGCCAGCCGTTCGATCAAATCCGCCAGTTGCCGCGTGCCGGCAAACGGCCGCTGCGCGCGGTCCTGCACAATGGCCCGGGCAAACCGCCGCGAGTCCCGCTCGCCGCCCAGTTCCCAAAAAATCCCCGCCAGTTCGTCCGCCCCGGCGCGGTTCACCAAATCCGCCGCCGTCAGGCTTTGGCGGTCGTCCATCCGCATGTCCAGCGGGCCGTCCTGCTGGAAGCTGAACCCGCGCTCCGGCGAATCAAGCTGGTGCGAACTAACACCAAGATCCAGAAATACACCGTCACAGCTCCCCGCCGGCACCCACCCGGCGAGGTCCGCAAAGTTGCCCCGGCGGAGTTCAAACCGGCCGGCGAATGGTTCCGCCAGCCGCGCCCGGGCGGCTTCAATCGCGGCGCCATCGCGATCGCACCCAGACAGCCATCCAGTCGGCGAACTGGCGGTCAAGATGGCCGTGGCGTGACCAGCCCCACCGAGGGTCCCGTCGGCGTACCGGCCGCCCGGCCTCGGCCGCAGGGCGGTCAGCACCTCCGCCACCATCACTGGTTTGTGGATGAACGCGGGCACTGCGCATTGGTCTCCATCAGGTTAAACCGGGTTGACCCGGAACAGTTTGGCGCCGAGTCTGGCCCCGAGATCCGCCAGGCGGCCGGCCGGGGCGCGGACCACCGCGTCCGCCGGAGCGGGGCGCGACTTGGCGGGCACGACTTCCACGTTCGCGTCCGCGTCGCTCAAATCGTTATGCAACACTTTCACGGTGTCCAGGGACAGTTCGGTTTGCACCGCCCGGTCCGGCCGGCCGGATTGGGGGGCGGAACCGCGCAACCGGGCGAGCGGGTTGAGCCGGGCGGTCCAGGCCGCCGGGGCGGGTGAATGCCGCGGCAGGGGCGCCGGCGGCGGCGCGGCCGTGGTTTTCACCGGGGCCGCGGGGCCGGAGCGGGCCGGGGCCGGCGCCTTGGGGGCCGGCACGGTCCGGGCGAAGGGGTTTTTGACCGGTTCAAACCTCGGCAGGTACACATGTTTGTTGTGGTGATAGACCACCGCCGCGCAACAATTACTGATGCTGCTGCTGCCGGCCGCCAATAATTTTCCAAAGTTCATAGGGTTTATCCAATCAGGTTGAAAGCATCGTTGGAAATCGGCGCGTCTTCCGCTTGGACGTTTTTATAGCGATCCACACTCCAGATTTCAAAATAGGTCAGACACCCAATCAGCACGGCCTGGTTCCGGATGTCCGCCGCCTGGGTCATCTCATCGGGCAGGACGATCCGGCCCGCCTTGTCCAAGGTCACCTGAATGGATTTGCTGCCAATAAAGCGTTTCAAGGCGATTTTTTTGGGGTCGCCTTTGGGCATGGCTTCGATGTCCGCCATCAATTTGGCCATTTCCGGGGGCGGCATGACGCGCAAACAGGTGCCGGCTTTGTGTTGGGGCCATAAAATGACGGTCAACTGGGCGTTTTCCCGCTCCGGCCGCCAGCGGGCGGGGATTTGCACACGTCGCTTCTCATCAACGCCATGCTCGTCGTGGCCGTTGAAGATAATCAACTCAGTTGTTGCCGGATCGGACATTTTAGTTACTCGCCAAACTTAACCCAATGGGCGTTCAAACCAAACTAACCCATTTCGCCCCCCATTAACCCACTTTACCCCACTCCCGTCAATAAAAAAATCAGCCAAAAAGCCGGGAGTTGTTTACAAGTTATTCACAATTTGTCAAAGATCAATAAAAATCTAATAAAACCGGCCGATTCACGTTCGCAAGGAGGGCTGGCTTTATCGTTAAATCCACGCCCACCCATCACCTACGTCCGACCGTTAGGCCCAAAAAACTTTTCCCCCGGTCACCCCATTTTGCCCCAAAACGCATCCGGCATTGGTTTTCCCCGGCCGATCTGCCATCCTGTCCGGGCCATGCGCACCGCCGAGTTTTTTTACCCGTTGCCGCCGGAGCTGATCGCCCAGACGCCCGCCGAAAAGCGGGATGGTTCCCGGTTGCTGGTGTTGAACCGGTCAAACGGTCAAATTCAACACCGGCAGTTTACCGCACTGGCGGAGTATTTGCAAGCGGGAGATGTGCTGGTGTTGAATAATTCGCGGGTGATTCCGGCGCGCGTGCGCGGGATGAACCCGCAGACGGGCGGGCGCTCGGAAATGCTCTTGATCGAAGAGCTGGCGGTTAATGACTGGTGGGCGATGATGAAGCCGGGAAAACGGGCCCGGCCTGGCACACGGATCACTATTTTGGATTTAAAGGGCGGACCCACGGGGATAAGCGCGACGGTTGCGGAAGTAAATGCGGAGGGGCATCGGCGGCTGGTGTTCACCGGCACGGAGGAGATCCGGGAGGCGTTGGATTTGATTGGGGAGGTTCCGTTGCCGCCGTATATTGTGCGGCCGGGAAGGGAGAGGCAGCAGGAGGGTGGGGTCAATCAACTCCTGGCATCCGTTCCCCCTCACCCCGGCCCTCTCCCCAGGGGAGAGGGGGAATTGCCGTCAGACTTGGCTGAAAGCGATGAAGGCAGTGGCCGGGGTGCGACAGGCAAAAGAAGTGCGGCGCTCTTGCTCCCGCACAGCGGGACCGCCACGGTTGTGCAGGTTGATGACAAGCTGCGTTATCAGACGGTTTATGCGGATCCGCCGGGGTCGGTGGCGGCGCCGACGGCGGGGTTGCATTTCACGGCGGAATTGTTGGATAAGATTCGCGCCCAGGGGGTCATCGTGTGTTTTGTCACGCTGCATGTCGGGCCGGGGACATTTGCGCCGGTGAAAGCCGAAAACATTGAAGAGCATGTGATGCATGAGGAATGGATGGAAATCGGCGACGCCACCGTCAAGGCCATCCGGGCCGCGAAGGCCGCCGGCCGGCGGGTGATCGCCGCCGGCACGACGAGTGTGCGGGTGCTGGAAAGCGTGGCCGCCCTCCATGGCGGGGCCCTCCAGGCGCATACGGGAAAAACACGCATTTTCATCCATCCGCCATATGATTTCAAGGTGGTGGACGCGTTGTTGACGAATTTTCATCTGCCGGGTTCCACGTTGCTGATGTTGGTGAGCGCCTTCGCGGCTCCGGGGGCGGTCAGCGGACGGGAAATGATGTTGGACGCGTATGCGGAGGCGGTCCGCGAGCGTTACCGGTTTTTCAGCTACGGGGATGTGATGCTGATTGGTTAAAGGGTTGAAGGGTCGAAGGGTTGAAGCGGTTAAGCGTTAAAGCGATCATACGTTGAAAGGGAAAACATGAAGACTATAAAACATCCGTTTTTGTTTATAAACATGGCGATGACGGCGGACGGGAAGATTGCCACGGCCAACCGGGCGGTCTCCTCGTTCGGGAGCCGGCGTGATCATGAGCATCTGCTGGCGCTGCGGGCCACGGCGGACGCGGTGATGGCG
>Ga0181520_10011327_pt1 | contig 11734 bp, 7 predicted proteins | sample PEATcosm2014_Bin_29_FD_132451 | JGI IMG/M metagenome (GOLD analysis project Ga0181520, IMG submission 132451) | Peatland microbial communities from MTU Mesocosm Facility, Houghton, MI, USA - PEATcosm2014_Bin02_30_metaG | ecosystem: Environmental > Terrestrial > Soil > Wetlands > Peat | place...
CCACCTGCTTGTTCTCGCCGCCGGTGTATCCGGAATTCTCCACCGAAACCACCGGCGAAAGCTCCGTGCAGCCGTAACCTTGCAGGAGTTCAAGATGAAACTTCCCGCGGAAGGCATCGGCGAGTTCGGGCCGCATCTTTTCCGCGCCCACAATCGCCACACGCAGGGAGGCAAAATCCTCCGGCTCGCAGCGCCGCACATATTCCCCCACAAAGGTGGGCGTGGAAATCATGATAGTGACGTGAAACTCGCGGCACTGTTCGCCGACTTTGCGCGCCTCCAGCGGGTTGGAATGGTAGGCCACGCCGAATCCGGAAATCGCCGGCAGCCAGAGGCCAATCGAGAAACCAAAGGAGTGGAAGAAAGGCAGAATCCCCAGCAGGCAATCGCTTCGATTTACATTGATGGTCTGCTGCACTCCCTCCAGGTTGGAAACAATATTGCGATGGCTCAGCATCACACCTTTGGGAGTCCCGGTGCTGCCGCTGGAGAAGATCACCGTGGCGAGTGAATCAAGCTTCACGCCGCACGGAATCAGCCAGCGCCTCAGCAATGCGCTGGGGACAACCCGGGCAATCACGGCCCAAAGCAGTTTATCGCCCCTGGTAAAACTCTTCGCCACATCTTCAATCATCACCATGCCGGGCTGCTTTTCAATCCCCAGCCGGGTTAGCAGCTTTTCCGTAGTGATAATCGTTTTCACTCCGGAGCGCTCCACGGCAATCTTCATCGACTGCTTCGACGCGGTGTAATTCAGATTAACCGGCACGCAACCGGCGAGGCTGATACCGAAATTCAGCAGCGCGCCCGGCACCGAGGGCGGCAGCAGGACGCCGATCATCTTCTCGCCCTGCCATTGCTTTACAACCTGCCGCCGGAACAGAAGCGCGCCAATCAAAGCCTGGCCGAAGCTCACCTGGCGGCCGGTGGAATCCGCCATGGCGAAGCGGCGCCAGTTGCGGCGGGCAGAGTCGAGGAACAGTACCGGCAGAGGCCGCTGTGAACCTCCACGCCGCGCGAAGGCGTCCGCGCTCAATGCCATCACCGCTTGCCGCACCTGGAAGGCATCGGTATCGCCGGGGAGCGGCGCGCCGAAGCTTACAGTAACGCGATAGGGAATGCGGCGGGGCCACTTGAAGAAGAAGCGTCCGCGCTCAAAGCTGAAGATGCTGCCCCAGACGCGGTCAAGGTGAACGGGAATAATGGGAACCGTCAAGCCTCGCGTGATGCGCTCGAAACCGCGGCGAAAGCGCAGCAGGTTTCCAGTGCGCGTAATGGTACCTTCCGCAAAAATACATACCAGCTCATCCTCGCGCAAGCGGCCCTGTGCGACCCGAAGCGATTCCACCAGTTCCCGCGGTTTGTCGGCTTCTGAAATCGGAATCGCCCCCATCAACTTCGCCAGCCAGTGGATTCCCCTTGTCTCGTAAAAGTGCCGGTACATCAGGAAGCGGATAAAGCGCGGCGTGCAGGCCCCAATCAGGAACGGGTCGGCGAAAGAGATGTGATTGCACACCAGGAGCGCCGGTCCGCGGCGGGGCATGTTTTCCGCTCCGCGCACTTCAATGCGATAGAACGTGTGCGTCAGCAGGAAGAAGCACAGGCGGATCATGAAGTCGGGCAGCACGGTAAGAATGTGCCAGGTGGCGCCAAATGAAATGACCGCCATGACCAGCAGGATCTGGTTCGCCTGCATGTGGCAAATGCCGGAAAGGAATTCAAAAATCCCGGCGCCCAGAAAGACTCCGGTGAAGGTCAGAACGTTGGAGGTGGCAATCATCCGCCCTTTAGAGTGCTCGCCCGCGTGCGCCTGCAAATAGGATTGCAGTGGGATAATGAAGATTCCGCCCGAGAAGCCCAGCAGGAAATGTCCAAGGAAAACCTGGGCAATGGAGTGCTGGCCAAAGTAGAGAAACACGCCCATAACGCCAAGTCCCACGGAGCCGATGGGCACCAGGCCCAGCTCCACCCTGTCGCCGGAAAGTTTGCCCGCTACAAATGCGCCCAGCCCAATGCCGATTGATACCGAGGCCGTAAGGTAGCTGATTCCCGTGTTGCTCAAATGCAAAAGGTCGCGGCCGTAACCGATCACATTTTGCAAATAGACCGCGCCCAGGAACCAGAAATAGGCGATGGCCAAAACCGTTCGATACAGGGAGCGCGAGCTGCGAATTTCCTTGAAGTCATGCCAGAACTCGCTGAACGCGTTGATGCGGAACTTTTCACCGGCGGCGATGGCGGGAACGCGGCTGATGCCGGTGGCCATGGCCAATCCCAATAGAGCCGTGCCCGCCAGCAAGGCCACGGGGATGTAGGGCCGGGAGAGAAACGCGTCAAGCAGCAGCCCGGCGGCCACCGGTCCCGACACAATCATGGTGTAAACGGTAAGCTGCATCAGTCCGTTGGCCCGCGACAGGGCTTCGTCAGGGAAAATCTGCGGCAGAATTCCTTCTTTGGCAGGATCGAGGAAGCAGGCATGAATGCCCAGCAGAAAGAGCACCACCAGCATCGCCATGACGTACCCGGCATACATGGCGAAGGCAGCAGCGACGAGCAGTGTGGCCTCAACCACTTTCATGAAGATGATTACGTGGCGCTTGGAGAAGCGGTCGGCCACCTGCCCCGCATAAGAGGAGAACACAATGTACGGAAGCACGTAGAGCGCGGTGCCCAAGGAGATGTAGAGGTTCCGTGTCGCCAGCGAAGGGATGCTCGCAGTGACGAACAGGATCAGCAGTTGCTTGAAGGTGTTGTCATCAAACACCGCCATCGCCTGCGCCGCCAGCAGGAACACAAATCCCCGATGCTTTATAACCTCCGAATAGCCGCGCGAGTTTGCCATGTTCTTCTCCTCCAGCCTGCTTTCTTGCCGATCCGGCCCCGGCGCCTGGGTCATGCGCTTCGGGTCACGGCAGGCACGAAAAACACAGGAAGGCCAGGAGGTTTGGACATTTGCCCGCGCCCATTCTAGAGCAATTGGCGATTGGGTTCGCATGTTTTTCATCCTCACGCCGGAGAATAAGCGAGAACGGTTCATTCCGCGACCAAGGGCATTACAGTTTGTGAAGTGTCATACCGCAGAGGCGCGGAGGCGCAGAGTCGGAAAACGAGAAGGTCCTTCCTTTGCGTCTCTGCGCCTCTGCGGTGAATAGGCCTCTCCGTTTTCCCTGCCGAACCTCACTCTGGCGGCGTATATTACGAAGGGCGCGGTGCGGCGGAGCCGCAACCAAATCTTCGCGGGCGGACGAAGTGACCCCTCACCCGGCGGCGCATGGCCGCCCCCCTCTCCCCTCGGAGAGGGCGATTTAATTACCAACCTTCTCCCAGGGGAGAAGGTGCTGAGGTACGAAGCGGATGAGGGGTCTCTTCTCTCTACCTCCCACTTTCAACATGTACACAAAAAATGTTTGCCAAAGAGACGAGAATTCAAGTTATTGCAGTACAGAACACTTGCGGGAACGGCAGGAACCCGACGCGCGCCAATTAATCATGGACATTCGCATCAGCAAAGAAAGTGAAATTCCCCTTCGTCAACAGTTGGCGGAGCAGATTGTTTTTCACATTGCCACGGGCAAGCTGCAACCCGGACAGGCGCTTCCCAGCGTACGCGAACTGGCGCGCCGCCTGAAGATTCATCACAACACGGTGAGCGAGGCTTACCAGGATCTGGTCCGGCGCATGTGGCTGGTGGGACATCGAGGCAGCCGCGTCACGGTTCGAGCCCAGGAGGAAGGCGTTCATACCGTCGGTGCCAGCGGGCTCGACGAACTCATCAATACACTGATTCGGGTGGCGCGCGAACAGGGCCACTCGCTCCAATCCCTGCGCGAACGAGTGCGAGAGCGCTTGCTGGCCGAACCCCCCGATCACATTCTGGTGGTGGAAGTTGACGCGGGGCTGCGCCGTCTGCTGCAAGAAGAGATCCGTGCGGCAATCAACTGGCCGGTGGAAGCCTGTTCGCGGGTGGAATTGGCGGAGCACCCCAGTCTGGGCATCGGCGCGCTGGCGGTGGCCGCACACTATGCGATTCCCGACGTCAATCCCCTGCTACCCAAGGACCGTCCTGCCCTGCCGCTGGATTTTGCCGCTGCGGACGAGCAAGTGGAACTGATTCGCAATCGGCGCGAGCCTTCGGTGATGGCAGTGGTTTCCGTCAGCGCGGGATTTCTGCAAACCGCCTACCGCGTGCTGGCCACCGCCGCCGGACGCCGCCACGTGCTGCAAGAGTTCCTGCTTCCCCTCCCCGACAAGAAAGCATTGGCGGCCGCGGACGTGGTCTTTGCCGATTCCATCGCCGTGCGCGAGGTCAAGCATCGGAACGTCGTTCCCTACAAACTCATCGCTGCCGCGTCACTGAATTACCTTGCCAGCGCGCTGCGCGCGCCGTAGGGCCGAACAGTGTTCGGCCCCCCACGCAGCGTGCCACGGGCGTCCCGCCCGTGTTCGGGCACGGCCGGGACGGCCGTGGCACGTCTCGGGTGGCGGTTCCCGTCCCCTGCACGGCGGGCCGCCCCACGGGGTTCTAGCCTATAAAATATTTTCCGCTTGACAAGCAAGATAGCCATTGTATGCTAGTCTATGAAGCCGGCTCCCGCCAGCGGGCTAGCACGGACGCGGACCTCTACTACGGGTCGGCGCAATCCATATCAAAAGCAGGTGTCAGGCACAGGGTGCTAGGCGCTGGGTACTAGGAGCAGGGGAAGACATCACTTCCCAGCCCCAGAACCCAGCCCCCAGGCCCCAGAACCCAGGAGGGTTTCATCATGTCTCTCATGCAAAAGCAAACAATGACGGAGGAGAATCGGGCGGCGCACCAGCGTAATGGCCGGATGTCTCACGGAGCGGCGACCGCGGAGGGCAAGGAACGTAGTCGCGCCGCCAATCTGCGCCACGGGTTTTACTCCAAAGCGCGGGGGGAGGCGCTGGCCGCTCTGGGCGAAGATCCGGGGGAGCTTGACGGTCTGATCGATGCCGCGCACGAGGAGTGGCGTCCGGCCAACCCTTTCCAGGCGCTCATCACGGAGCGGTTGGCCCGCCTGCTGTGGCGCATGGAGCGCGCCGAACGCATCCAGCAAAGCCTGGCGGCACGGCTGATGCAGCAGTACCAGAAGCGCCGCCGGGACCAGGCCGCGTCGCTGCGCGAAAAGTTTACTCCCGGCATTGACCTTCTGGAGTCACTAGAGACCAACGCCGCCGACCCGCGCTTCTACACCCCGCGCGGATACTTCCAGATATTTCGTGAGGCCTTCGGGGAGGAGGTAGACGGGGTGGAAAAGGATATCCTCCTGCTCATGCTTCGGCTGCGCCAGCCCTCTTCGAGCGCCGCTCGGCCGGGACGCGCGCGTTCCGCTCCAAAGGAACAGGCGAGGCCGCAGAGCACGGCGGATGTGGCTGCGGAGCAGTCGGCAGACCCCTATTTACGCGAACTGGCGGATTGGGACGATGAAGATTCTGCCGTCCCAGTCTTGGACATTCCGGTGGCGGAAGGGGCGGAACGGGATGGCCTGCGGCAGGAATTGGTGGCCTTGGCGGAGATGGAGCTGAAGAGCCTGCACGCAGAGATCAGGATGTACGAAGCGCCGCTGTCACGAATCACACAGGATGAGTTGCAGTCCGGCCCCCATCAGCACTCGGAACTGATGCAGCGTGAGGAGGAGTCGTGCTTCCGCCAGTTTATGCGCCTCGGCAACTTCTTGATGAAAATGCAGAACCATGCGGAAAAACAGGTTGCAGAAGAACAGGTGTCAGGTGCCAGGGGTCAGGTGTCAGGCGACGAAGAGCAGGTTGCAGCGGACGGGTTAAAGGGAACAGGGAACGAACATCAGGTGTCGGGTGCCAAGTGTCAGGTATCAGGCGGTCGGTGCCCGGCCGTAGCTGAGAACGCTGGGGGAATAGGAACAATGCAAAATGAAGGTGCATCCGGGGATGTTGATGAAAATGCAGGTGGAGGACGGGGCGGGATTCAAGATTCAAAATTCAAGATTCAAGACAAAGGCACAGCAGGATTCAAAATAGAGGACTCAAGACAAGGGCGGAGCGAGATTCCGGATTCAGGATTCAGTATTCCGGAAAGGCCCGCGGCTCAAGACAACTGTTGATCGGCCGCCCACACTCCCCCACTTCGGTTATCGGCAGGACCAAACGACAGCATGATGGGGAACAACCGCGATCTAATGGTTTCTGGGCCTAGTCAAAATGCCCGGTTAAGTTGTAGGCTGTTAGCTGTGAGCTGATAGCCTTATGCTGTCTCCGGAGGGCACAATGAAGAGCGTCTTTATCGGCATTGGCCTGTTGCTGGCGGGAACCCTCTTCGCCACGCCGCAACATGCGACCGTGGACAAGGCTGCGCGGCAAACCTCGGCGGAGCAGTTGCAGCAGGCACTGGGGAAAGACACCAAAATCCTTGTCATCGACGTGCGCAGCCCACAGGAATTCGCCGCGGGACACATTCCGGGCGCGGTAAATATTCCCAGCGACCAACTGGCCAGGAAACTGAAAGAGATGAAGGTTGCAAAGAACACCACCGTGGTAACGATGTGCGAACATGGTGGCCGCAGTTCGAACGCCGCCTTGGAACTGCAGAAACTCGGGTACAAGACGGCTTCGTATTGCACACTTGATTCGTGGAAGAAATGCGGCTATAAAGTCGAACAAAACCAATAGCCCCTATCAAGAGGTCATAATCCAGTGAAACATGCAGTCATTGAGCGGTTCGTGGAGTTCCCCAACCCTGCGGGAAAGGTCCTGCGGGGCGTGTTGCATCTGCCCACCCCGGCGCCGAAGCGGCCCGCTGCCGGTGTAGTCCTGTTCCATGGCTTTACCGGCAATCGCATGGAATCGCATTGGATTTTCGTGAAGTGCTCACGAGCCCTGGCCCAGGCGGGAATCGCATCACTGCGGTTTGATTTTTATGGGTCGGGCGAGTCGGACGGCGAATTCCGGGAGATGACTCTGCGCGGCGAGATTTCCGATGGTCGCGCCGCCGTAGCCTTCATGCGCGCGCAGGCCGGGATCAATGCGGAGCAGGTGGGCTTGCTGGGACTTTCCCTGGGCGGAACAGTGGCCGCGGCGCTGGCGCTTCCCGTCAAGGCAAAGGCGGTGGTCCTGTGGAGCGCGGTGGCGCATACGGCCCATCTGCGCGAAGTCTTGAAGAAGTCACTGAAGAAGATTCCAGGCAAAGCAGGAGCCAGAGAATACAACGCCCACGAACTAAACCCGCGCCTGGGCGAGGATCTCTTAAAGGTCGAACCCATTCGCCATCTGGCGCGCTACAAAGGCCCAACGCTGATCATCCATCCGGAAAAGGACCAATCGGTGCCCGTTTCCCATGCGCGCGATTTCTTCCGGGCGGCGGGCGCCGAAACGAAAGAACTCTCCATCATCGCCGGAGCGGACCACGTATTTACCTCCATCCCTTGGGAACAGGAAGTGATCGCCCGTACTTTACGGTGGTTCGGCGCCCAATTGTGACGCCGCCCAGTGAAAACCCCTTGGATCTTGTTTCAGTAAGTGTATTTGTTGCAGTCAGATAGAGTGAAACGTAACCCTTTTGGCGGGAGAAGCGTCAAATGAGCATACGGGACCAGGCAGTAACGCGTGCCAAGACTAAGACTTATTGCCCGAAAAACGAGCGAGGAGATTTCTAAACCGATGACTAGCCGAAACCTCGCGCCCCGCAGTTGCACAATCGTTATCCTTGTGTTCTGTGTACTCGGCCTCTCGCACCCATTGCGGGCGCAGCAGTCAGAGCCGACGACCGCTCCAGCAACGTCACAAACCCCAGCCAAGGCCGCGGATGACTCCAAGTCTGCCGAAAGCAAACCCGCTCCGCCAGCCAAACCTCCCAAAGATGACCGAATTTTCTTTGCGCTGCCCAACCTCTTGACCGTGGAAAATGCCTCCTCGCTGCCGCCGCTTACGACCGGGCAAAAGTTCAAGACAGTGGCTGAAGGGTGCTTCGACCCGGTTGAAGTGGCGTTCATGGGCATCCAGGCGGGGATCGGCCAGGCCGACAACACCAACCCTACCTATGGGCAAGGCTTTTCTGGCTATTCCAAACGGTTCGGGACGGACTATACCGACGCCATCATCGGAAACTTCGGGACGGGCGCCATCTTCCCAACATTGCTGCACCAGGACCCGCGTTACTACCAGATGGGAACAGGAAATGTCTTCCACCGATTCGCACACGCCGCCCTACGGGTTGCGATTACACGCTCAGACTCGGGAAAAACTCAATTTAACTTTTCTGAAGTTCTGGGTAATGGCTTGGCCGCTGGCCTCTCAAACGCTTACCATCCCGGGCCCCATACGATCGCAAGCAGCACCGACGTTGAGGGCACACAAATTTTGTTGGATGCCATCGGTTACGAATTGAAGGAGTTTTGGCCGGACCTTCACCGCCTTCTTACGCGCGGCAAGCGCCAGATGTAATTCCTCGCCCCTGAAGAAAGTACGACAGGTAACTCTCTTGCAGCTTGAGGCATCAAACAGAAAACGTGGTTGGTCCGCAAAACGCTGAAAGGGTGGGGGTTTGTCCACTCATAGGTAGATTGGGAGATTACGCAACGAATGATTGACCGAACCCCTTGGCCCAACGGTGTGGTATGGCTCACGATAATGGTCTGTACACTTGGGATATCGCATCAAGCGCTGGCACAATCGGCGGCGCAGGCCCCCGCCCCGGCTTCCTCCCAAACCCAGCCGGCGTCTCCGCAAACTCCACCGGCCACTCCGCCGCCCCAAACCAAAACGACAAGTGACCCTGGCACCGCCCAAGGTCAGCCCACGACTACCCCCAAGGTTCCACAAAACGACAGGATCCTCTGGACGCTGCCTAATTATTTGACCGTGGAAAATGCCACATCGCTGCCACCGCTTACCACCGGGCAGAAGTTCAAGTTGGTGGGTCAGGGGACTTTCGACCCGGTGGAATTCGCGTTCCTCGCCCTTGAGTCTGGAGTCAATCAGGCCAGCAACACCAACCCCACCTTTGGACAAGGGCTTAAGGGCTATGGCAAACGTTACGCCCTGGCGTTTGGCGACAACGGCGTGGAGAACTTCATGGCCGGCGCCGTGTTCCCTTCCGCGTTTCGACAAGATCCGCGCTACTACCAGTTGGGGAAAGGAAGCTTTCTCCATCGTGCCGGGTACGCCGGCCTTCGGGTTCTGGTGACACGCGGCGACTCGGGGAAAACCGAGTTCAACTTCTCGGAAATCCTCGGCAGTGCCTCAGCCGCAGCCATCTCCAATGCCTACCATCCCGGCCCTCGGACGTTCGGTAGCAGTGCCAATGTTTGGGCGACCCAGATTGGATGGGATGCCGTCAGTTTCGAGATGAAGGAGTTTTGGCCGGACGTTCACCGCTACCTTGTGCGCCACCACCGAAAGGCGTAATCACCGCCCCTTTGGCACGGCCCCGGCTCAACCCTGTCCGCAGACGATACGGACAGTGCGAGTAGGGCGCCAGGAATAATCACGGGAGCGGAATATTTATCACTACGGCTATTCCGTTCATGATATATCATTAATAATATCATGTCTACTTTATCAATTCCACATAGATCAAATCACTGCTGAATTTCTCCGGCAGCTTGAGGAGAAGTCCTCCGTTCATCAAATCCTTGCCGTCGCGTATCTCGTCAGCGAGGGTTCCGTCCTCCGAGCGGAGGTGGTACCGCGCGCCGGGCTCCAAGCCTTTCAGTCGAATGCGCTGAGTGGTCTGGTCGTTGTTCGGACGGAAGATGTAAAGCGTTCCGCGCTTCAGGCCCGGGCTCCAATAGAACATCCCGTCCCAATGCAGGCCATCCGGACGGGGCAGAATGTGGTGGACCTCCACGTCCGCCAGCATGGGCCGAACCCAGGACTTGTAGACTTCCACCGAGCGCTGCACCCCGGCGATTTCTTCCGGAGACCAGCTTGCGGTGTGCGTGGGATCGATCTGCCACGCGCTCATCATGGCGGACCGCCAGAAGAAGGGCCGGGGGCGGTCGCCGTCCTTGTTGTAGTAGTTCTCATAGGTATAGGCCATCAGCACGGCGGGCGGAAAGGCAAACGTGGAATCGTAGATGCTTTGGCGGTCAGGCAGCGCGGAAAGCGTGTCCGTGGTCGCGATGTAATGCACGTGCTTGATGTAGCCGAAGTCCTTGATGCGTCCGCCTGCCGCGCAGCCTTCCAGCGCCAGTTGCGGATGCCGTGCCTTCACGCCTTCCATGATGTGGTAATACCCCAATGTAGACCAGTAACTGACGTCGACACCGTAGTGGTGGCGATGGTTGGTTTGCGAGCAGCGGGTGACGATGGGTGAGTAATCGTGCTTCAGGTAATCCAGGTGATTATCGGCCACCACCCGTTCCACCTCGCGCTCGGCCCAGTCACGCGCCGGGTCATGCCCCAGATCAATAAGCGTGCTCCAGTTGATGCTCTCCGGCTTCCAGTCGCGGCCGACATTATCGATGGACCAGTCGGGGTGGCGGAAGATGTTCAACGCCCCGGGATAAAGGGAATCGCCCCCGTGGGTCCATGCCATCCAAAGACCCAGCTTCATGCCATTCTCGTGCGTGTACTGCTCAATCGGAGCTCCGCCGCGAGGGAACCGCGCCGGGTCCCAGCGCCAGTCTCCGTCTCGCGGGAACCACATCGCGTCCGGCACAAAGGTTTCAAACCCGAGCGATTTGCAAAAGGCAGCACTGTTGATGACGTCGGATTCTTGGGCCTTGTCGCCTCCCACGTCCAGATAAAGATTGTAGGCCAACGTCGGGTAGGGCTGCCCCGCAGGCAGGGCGGGCAGAAGCTTGTCCAGAATGAATCGATGCAGGCTGTAGCTGCCGTCGTCAATGTCACCCTTATAGCAACCCACTATCGCCGCAGGGGCCAGGAAAGCGGCTCCGGCAGGAACATCGGTCTTGAATTCCGGCGCCAGGCCGACCTGCAAGTCCAGGTGCGAAGGGTCGGTGGAATCGGTCCTGGCGTGTATGGCCCCGACGCCGGAGAACTCCCAGCCAACGTACAAGCCCTCGGCCTGGCCGATTTGGATCGCCATCCAGGGAACCGGGCTCGACATCTGGGACGGATCGTTGATGAGAACCTGGTCGAAGTCGGCGTCAATGGCCGCGGTGAAGGTGCCGCCTTCGGTGCTGGCATTGCTGCCGCCACGGTTGATCCACCATGCCTGCGCGCCACCCTGCGGCGGGATCACGAGGTTCGTCAGGTCCATGCTTCCCTGCCGACTCACGGTTACGGTGCGGCCAGATGCGTTGTTCAAGATCAGCCAATGCTCCACCGGACCTCGCCCCGGCCGGGCACGCCACACGGAATCCAAGGCGAGTTGGGGATCGTCATTGCGGTAATGAATCCTCAACTCTTCGCCCCTGGCATCAAGTTCGGCGCCCGTAAACCTCCATGCCATGTCCTTCGAGGAGCCATCAACGATGACCGTCTTCATCAAGGATTCCCGAAGCGGAGAGGCCAGCCAATTGCGCCGGGTGGATGTGGAGCGAAGAGTCTGGAGTACCGGCCAACCGTCCACGACCTCCAGCACAACCTCCGTATCGGCCGTGGCGAGCCGCCAGGAATTCCCGGCAGAGGTTGGATGCGCGGCGCCCGCAAAACCACTCGTGCTGCCAACGCAACTGAGGGCACAAATGACGACGAATCGAAACAATCCGCGCAACATCATTGACGGTATCGGTGCAACTGGTTCTGACCATTTCATACGCATAGCGGGCTCCGGAGA
>Ga0181520_10011328_pt1 | contig 11732 bp, 8 predicted proteins | sample PEATcosm2014_Bin_29_FD_132451 | JGI IMG/M metagenome (GOLD analysis project Ga0181520, IMG submission 132451) | Peatland microbial communities from MTU Mesocosm Facility, Houghton, MI, USA - PEATcosm2014_Bin02_30_metaG | ecosystem: Environmental > Terrestrial > Soil > Wetlands > Peat | place...
CCAACTGGCACTTCACCCGATCCAGAGCAACTTCGCCGTCTTTCCCTCAAACGACATTCAACCCTGCCAGACTGGAACTATACGATTGCTCCGATGTAAATCTATTCTTGCGTCAGCCCTAAGGGGTTGGCGATCATCGCGAACCGGCAGTATAGCTGATGCAAGGGACGTTCGGCGGGAAGACTCTTGTTGCTTCCGTGGGCGCAGCCAATATCCGCCATAATAATACCTCGGCGAGCTGATGGGGTTGTGAACAGAATGGCTAGGGCCGAGCGCATTTCCCCTTGTTTCCCCAGGGGCTTTATGGTAGGAATAGCCTGCCTGCGATAGTCAATAGCTTCCTAATTGTGAGCGGAATCCGCGGTTGGAGCGTGCGTGCCTGAATTGGTTGGCGGGCAAGGGCGCAAAGCTTTCACCGGTTCCGCGAAAGGAGAAAAGGGCATGGCATTCTGTGCAAAATGTGGTGCGCAAATGGTCGAGGGGACGACGTTTTGCGGCTCGTGCGGCGCGGCGGTGGGAGGTGCAGCCCCGGCTGCGGCACCTTCGGCAGCGAGTACCGGAATGACCTCGAATGTGGCGGGTTGTCTCGCTTACATTCTGGGATTTATCACGGGGATCATCTTCCTGGTGCTGGAGCCTTACAAGAATGACAAATTCGTTCGGTTCCACGCCTTTCAGTCGATTTTTTACAGCGTTGTCGTGATCGTGTTCCATATCGTATGGTCCATTCTCACAGGGATCCTGGGAATCCTGACGTTAGGTTTCCTGGGGCTGGTCATGGTGATGCTCAGTCTGTTCATCAGCCTGATTTTCCTGGCATATGCGATTTTCATGATGTACAAGGCGTATCAGAACGAACTTTATAAAGCTCCGATCATCGGCGATTTGGCAGCGAAGCAAGCGGGGATGTGAGTCTCCTCGCGACGAAGGGACGGTTTCATATATCAAAGGGGCGGCGCGCTTGGGCCGCCCCATGCTTTGGGCGTAAGCTTACCGTGTACTCTCCGGGGCAATCCCTTTGTCGCAATTCCTCTTGACAATTACATGCAGCAAGCGCACCTTAAGTGGTTTCGCTCGCGTTGGTAAGACCGGGCGTAGGCAGAGCGGATACCAAAACTTATGGCGGTTCTAGTTTGTTTTCACGATCGGTGTTTTGACGGGGCCTGTTCAGCGGCCGTGTTTACGCGCTTTTATCGGCAGTGCGTTGATGCCAATGCGGAGTTTCGCTATCGCGGAATGATGCATCGCGCCGGACAGTTGTTTGATGCCGGGCTGTTTGACGCGGAAGAGAACGTCATCGTCGACTTCAAATATTCCAGTTCCGACCGGCTGACGTGGTGGTTCGATCATCATCAGAGCGCATTTCTTACGGAGGCGGATGCCGAGCATTTCCGTCACGACCATAGCGGCAAGAAATTCTATGGGCCGGATTATCGCTCCTGCACCAAGTTCATCGCCGACACGGCCAGCAAGCACTTTGGTTTCCAGGCTCCCGATCTGGCGGACTTGATCCACTGGGCGGACCTGATTGATGGTGCGCAGTATCCGGACATTCGCACCGCCGTGGAAATGCGCGAGCCTGCGACGCAATTGACCCTGGTTATCGAAGGAACATGCGAACCGGACTTCTGCGTGCGGCTGATTCCCGAACTTCTCTCCCGGCCCCTGAAGGAGATTGTCGCCCTACCGCACATCCAGAAGGCGTTTGAAACACTTTACGCCCAACATTTGAAGTCCATCGAATTGCTTCGCGAACGCGCCAAATTGCAGGACGGAGTGATCTTCTTCGACGTGGCCGACCAACCCGTTGAGGGTTTCAACAAATTCATTCCCTACTATCTCTTTCCCAACGCGGTCTATTGCGTGGGATTGAGCTCCTCAAAGGAGCGAATCAAGATCGGTGTGGGCAGCAATCCTTGGAGCAGCGCACCCAAGTCCGCCAACCTGGCGAGTATCTGCGAGCGTTTTGGGGGCGGCGGCCACCCCAAGGTTGCAGCAATCTCCCTACCGCCACTTGATTTAGAGGGCGCGCGCCGTGTAGCCGCCCAGATCGTCCAAGAACTCCGCGTAGCGTCAGGACAGGGGAATCGGGGTTAGGGATTAGGAATCCGGCTGGCATGGTGGGTTCCCGGGTTTAAACGTCGGAAGCCGCAAGAGGGTGAACGGGAGTCCTGAAAGCGAATCCCTGATAGTCTGGCTTGATACCAGACGGCGGCTGTGGTAAGAAAGAACAGTCATTTCATTCCACCAGATCCAGCCTCCTGGCCAAAGAGGCTGTTCGTGGCTGTCTAATTACGGGGAAAGGCGCCGGGCGAAGTGAAGTCTCTTTGGGGTTGAGTTGGTACTGCTTTATAAGTCTCAAACTTACCCACAATGAGCGGCTTCACTTAAGGTCACGGTTTTGCGTGACTGCAACCGGGGAGAGGGTGAGGGCTGTGGCCGAGACAACGGGTAGTGAGGCGAAGGCCATACATGTGACCTTGTTCGGATTGTCTGATATGGGTCGCGTCCGCAAGAATAATGAGGATAACTTCGTCATCTGCAATCTTACGACGGGAGAAGTCGGAAGCTCTCCCTCGCTTGCCGGGCATGATCTGGGTCCACTGGGCTCATTGTTCATGGTTGCCGATGGAATGGGTGGGGAAGCAAGTGGAGAGGTGGCCAGCCAACTTGCTGCCGTAACGGTTCCCAAGCGCTTGTATGACAACCTGAAAACGCTGGGGACGGTCAGTGAGCCCAACTTCGTCATACTTTTGCGTGAGGCCATTGAGTACGCCAACCAGATCATTTTTCAAAAGGCGTTGGCCAACGCCGCCTATCACGGCATGGGCACCACCACCACGGCGTCAGCCCTTTTCGGCCAGCACCTCTTTATCGGGCAGGTGGGAGATTCCCGCTGCTATCTAATCCGGAATAAACAAATCACGCAGCTTACACGCGACCAGACGTTTTTGAATTACCTCAGAGACATTGGTGCCGAAATGCCGGCCGATCCGGAAAAGGACAGCCGCAAGAGTATTCTGACTCAGGCGGTAGGAAGCAGTGAGACGCTGGACGTCAAGGTCACTTACATCCGGGCATGTCAGGGCGACAGAATCCTGCTGTGCAGTGACGGCCTGTATAACATGGTGCCCGAGGCTGATCTGCTGGAGATCGCCGGCCGGGAGAGTGGACTTGCCGACAATTGCAAAGCCCTGATTGAGAAGGCCAACGCCAACGGTGGTACCGACAACGTCACCGTAATCCTTGTGGATTTTTCGGGGCAAGGACTCCCGCCATTGGATGCAGGGGCTGCCGTCGAGTGCAAAGAATTCAACGAAGAAGATTTTAAACCGCAAAACTAGAAAGTCATCAGTCGTCAGTTGTCGGTTGACCTTTTTGACCTGCCCGTCAGCAGGTCGGCTACTGGGAACTGAGAACTGAAAACTGAGGACTGCACCATGAAATGCCCGACATGCGGTGAAGTAAATGAAGGTGGATATCGGTTCTGCCGGGTTTGTGGCCGTTCTATGGGGGTGGAAGAGGAAGCCGTTCTTACCATGCCCATGCCAAAAACACCCGGCCGCAGCGAGGAATCCGTCGCTACGGTGGCGGCCCCAGCTCCTCCTCCCGCACCTGCAGCGTTTCGCCTAGTCGCCATTTCCGGACTCCTTTCCGGCCGCACTTTTAGTATTACCCCCAAAGGCCTCACCGTCGGCCGCGACCAAACCAAATGCCAGATCGTCCTTGTGGATGACCAGATTTCCCGCCAGCACGCCTGGGTGGGCTTGAACGAAGCTGGTCAAGTGGTGCTTCGCGACCGCGATTCCTCCAACGGGTCCTTCGTTAATAAGGTGCGCCAAAAGGAAGCCGTTCTAAAACCCAATGACGAAGTTTCCTTCGGTGCAGGCGGCAAGCATCTGTTCCGTATGGAGTCGTTCGTTCAGGCGCCAGCCGCGGCACCGGTCCGAAAGGCTGCAAAGGAGGAGGATGACGGCTATATCCACACCTCCCTTGTCAACCAGGCGGATATTGCCGCCGCGCAGCAAGCGGACCGTTCCGGGGGCGGCACGGTGGCCATCAAGCTCACGGATATCATGGCTCGCCCTCACGTGGAGCTGATCGTTGACAAGTTTGCGGTAAAGAGCGAGGACATACCGGACGGCGGCTTGGTGGTCGGCCGCGAAGCGGCGCGTTGCAAGATGGTGATGGAACATGCTTCAGTGTCCGCAGTGCATGCGGAGTTTTCCCTTCAAGAGGGAAGGGTCGTACTGACCGACCAATCCGCTAACGGGACTTTCGTCAACGGAATCCGCATCAAATCCGCCGAATTGCATGACGGTGATTACATTACCTTCGGCCGCTATACCGGCAAATCTCTGATCTTCCGCTCTGGCCTGGAGCCGGAGCTGAAGATGGAGAACATCGACCTGTCGAAGGACCATTTGGTCATCGGGCGCGACCCGAGCTGCGATGTGGTTATTGCCCATCCCGTCGTATCGAAAAGACATGCCGAGATTGTCAAGCAAGACGGCAAGAGCATGATTGTTGATCTGGGCTCGATCAACGGAACCTTCGTGAATGGCATTCGGGTGAAGCGCCACGAGCTCCAGGAGCTGGACCGGGTGGTTATTGGCCCTTCGGAACTCCATTTTCATGGCGGAGCCCTTACCCATGTTCCTGACCGTCGTGTGGTGCGGCTGGATTCCGTGCACCTGAATTTCCAAGTGACGGATCGCACCACGGGCCAGCCCAAACTGCTGTTGGATGATCTCTCCCTGGTGGTCAAGCCGAAAGAACTGATCGGCCTGCTGGGACCCAGCGGTGCGGGCAAAACCACCCTGATGAACGCGCTGAATGGGTTTGTGAAACCCACCTCCGGCAAGGTGCTCTATAACGGCGTGGATTTGTACCAAAACCTCGACGCAATGAAATCCACCATTGGATATGTCCCGCAGGAAGACATCATGCACCGGCAATTATCGGTGCGCAAATGTCTCTACTACGCGGCGAAATTGCGCTTGTCCGATGATATTTCCGACGACGAAATCAACCGCCGCGTGGAAGAGATGCTGGAAACCTTGAAACTTGACCAGCAGCGCTGGGACAACCCTGTCGCCACGCTCAGCGGCGGCCAGCGCAAGCGCGTGAGCTTGGGCATTGAACTTCTTCCCAAACCCGGAGTTCTCTTCCTGGATGAGCCCACGGCAGGTTTGGACCCGCGGACAGAGACGTTGATGATGATGCTTTTCCGTCAGCTCGCCAACCAGGGCTCCACTATCGTCATCACCACCCACCTGCTCGGGTCGTTCGGTGTGCTCGATAAAGTTGTGGTCATGGTGCAGGGGCGGCTGGCCTACTTCGGTCCGGGAACAAAATTCCTTGAATATTTCAAGGCAGAGACTCCCCCCGACGTTTATGACGACCTCACGGACAACAACACCGTTCCCTATGCGCTGGAGCTGAAGAAGAGATTTCAGGGCTCCAACTTGTACCAAAACCTGGTGGTTGACCCGCAGAAAAGCATTCCGGCGGGGGAGACCATGGCGAGCGGGGCGCAGACTCAGGCGCCGACCCAGGAAAAAGGGTTCAGCCTAAGTCAGTTTATTACCTTGCTGCAACGCACTTGGGAATTGAAATTCAGTGATAAGGCGCAGACGGCTCTTCTTTTCGGCCAGGCTCCCCTGGTTGCCCTGCTGGTGGCCTTGATGGCGAGCGGACCCAACCAGGTGCAAACCATATTTATGGCGATGTTCTCGTCACTCTGGTTCGGCTGCTCGAATGCAGTTCGCGAAATCGTGGATGAGCAGACCATCTACCGGCGGGAACGGCAAACCGGCTTGAAAATTCCTTCGTACATCCTGTCAAAACTTGCCGTCTTGTCCTTCGTAGCGCTGGTGCAATGTTTCTCGGTCGTGATGATCTGTTTGGTGATCAATCATGCGCTCTACCTGAGCTTGCCGGAAGCCGGCGCTGCCATCCTCATCATGTTCCTGGTGGCGGTGAACGGCTCGCTGATTGGATTGTTGATTTCCAGCATGGTGGCCACGCCGGAAAAAGCCTTGACGCTGTTTCCCCTGATCCTGATTCCGGAACTGCTGCTCTGCGGGCTCTTCCTGCCCGTCCGCCCCATCCAGACGATTATCCCCATCACCGTGGAGCAGCTTATTGATGGAAAAATGTTTGCTCAGCCGGAAGCAAAGGCCAAGGTCGGACGAATGAAGGAAACGCTGGAAGCCGAAGACGCCGCCAAGATGAAGGCCGAAGGGGGGCGTTTCGGGCATATGGTGGTGGGCGCCACAACGCCCTCGCCGCAAACCATGCAGTACTTCCACCGCTACACACCGGCTCCCGTGGACGGCATGGGTGCGCCCATCCGGTGGATTTCCACACTGGCGATTTCGCGTTGGGGTCTGGAAGCGCTTTCCGACCTCTGCGTGCACGGCCCCCACTCCACGCAGGATTATGCCTATAAGATCATCAATACCATTACCGTCTCTTTGCATCCGGACGATTTGTCAAAGCTTGAGGACGGATTGGAGCAACCGCCAGCCGATCTGAACGCTCCGAAGTTCCCAACGTTCCCCCTCCCTTCGGAGTTCTGGAAAGACAAAGGGCCGTATCTCGCTATCATGACGGGGTACGCTCTCCTGATGGTGGTGCTGATCCTGGTCGTCATGAAACGCAAAGATGTGAAGTAGTAAATCAGTCCGGAGGCCGGAGCCCGGCGTCAGAAGCAAAGAGCCTATCTTGATCATGCGCAGTTTTGGACTCCGGACCCCGGACTTCGGACTGATTTTAAGGAGTCATTATGGACAATGGTCTTTCCACCGTTCGCAACCTGCTATACGTCATTGTGGGGCTTACGCTGCTATCGATCTTTGCGAATGTCTACGTGGGGACAGAACTGGCTCGGAACAGCAACGAGTTGGACGGGTTGCGCGAGGTTCTGGCGAAACAGACGATGAGCACCGCGCTGGAGCAATCGCAGCAATTACAGAATAAGATGGAGCAGCTTAATCAGGACGCGGCCGGTATTGATGCGAAGTTAAAGAGGGCACAGGACGATTTTGTGGCCAGGATGAACGTCGAACTCCCCCGCATTATGGACAACTATATCAGGACACGCGCGCCCCAAGTAGAAAGACAGGCGATGAAGCAGATTCCGCATTAGATTTGGAAGGACGAGCGTTCAAGGCGGGACGAACTGGAACTTCCAAGCCGCGCCCCCCTCTTGGAGGTGCGCGAATCAGGGCCGAACGGTTGGCGGCGCGCCAAAACCGACATGGCAGCCGCGCGCGCCCGGCTGAGGGCCAAAGCCGCCGGCCCCTCCATGTTTTGGTTGCGACGGCAGGCCACGCCGCGCATCCTGCCGTAAGATCCGCAATTCCGCAGGCGAAAACTGCTGGCGGACAGAGATTCCCCTTATCCCACGTTCTTCAATTCCACGTGGAAAAGCTGTTCCCCCATAAAGAATTCGTCGCCGTCCGTGAGGGCAACTTCGGCGCGCACGCGGCGGTAGACACCGTTGCGGCTGCGCAGATCCTGCAAAAGGAAGCGCCCCGGTTGGGCAACGATGCGGGCGTGCGATCCTGACATGTAGGGGTCATCCTTGAAGACCAGGTCGCCCGTGGTCCGCCCCAGGGTTATTTCCGGCTTATCGAGTTTGAACTCCGCGACGACCTCACCATTCAATTTGATGTGCTCAAGCTTGGCGGTTAGGGGCCCCCTTTGAAGTTTAGGGACGCTCCACACCACCGTGCCCTCCGAGGGCTCTTTGGGGTAAGCTTCGTCAAGGCTTTGGGTAACAAATCGGAAGAGTTCCCGCCCCAAGAGAAATACGTCGCCGGGAGTAAGTTCCAAATCCTGCCTTTGGCGGATAAAGGACCCGTTTTGGCTGTTCAGGTCCTTGAGCATCAGCTTGCCCTCGCGTAGGGTAACAGAGGCGTGCCGTAGCGACAGCAGCGTATCCTGGGGATAGCTCAGGTCGCAATTTTCGCGGCCAATGAGGGTTTCTTTCGAGATGGGCACCGTCCTGCCGAGCGTGCCATCCGGTTTCTTTTCGCAAATTCTGGCGTCAATGCCGGGTGATGCGCGCAGGCCCGAAAAGACAACCGTTCCCTCGATTGCCGATTCCGGGAGGTTCATTGCCGCGGGCATTGTCGGCATGGGCGCTGGCCGGGGCGGTGGAGGAGGCGGTGGCGCCATCTGGCGCGGCGGAGGCTGTGGCAAAGGCCTGGCCATAGGAGGCGGTGGTAACGGAGCCATGGGGCGCGGTGGTGGTGGCGGTGCCATCGGACGCGGCAGAGGGGGTCCTGCCGGCCGGGCCATAGGAGGCGGTGGCGCCGGTATTGGGCGCGGCGGTGGCGGGGCGAGTGGCCGTTGGGGCGCTAATGGTTGTTGCAATGGTGCAGGTTGCGGCGCCATCTGCGGTGCTGTTGCCGGCAGAGGTGTGCCGCAGTATCCGCAGAACTTACTTCCCTGAGGAAATGATTTGTGGCATTTCGGGCACATTACCTGGGGAATGGCTGGTGCGACCGGGCTGCGTAAGGCCGGTGAGGGTGGCGCGGCGGCGGGTGGCGCTCCCGCGTGTTGCGGCTTCCCGCAGCGTGCGCAAGTCGGCACAGACGTTGGGTTCATGCTCCCGCAGGAAGGGCAGCGCATATAACGTACGGTTCCTTGTTCGTTTGCATCAGCGGTCATATTCTATACTCGCCTCAATTATCGGCCGACTCTATTCGCCCGTGGCTCTTATCCAAATCGGGTTAGTATAGCAGCGAAATTCATTATTGGTAGCGTTTCGTGTGCTGGCGACCAGCCGGATGTATTTCCAATCTTGCGACCCGGCCTTCAGGATTGAGTGCAGGTCGAAGGGGACCAAGCCATCGCTTGCCAGGCTCTTGGCGGAAGGCACAGGAATTTCCACGGGGGCCAACTCACCCGTGCTGGTTCCAACAATCAGCTTAATGGATTTAACAGGCCCGAATTCTTCGCTGCTCGCCCAACGGAGTTGCAAAGCGGGCAGCGATTTAAGCGGGCAGGAAATCTCTTGTCCAATGCCAACATCCTCGGGGTCGTCGAGGGACCCATTGGAGTTGCGGTCGAAACCGGCGATCAGGATGGGGCCATTACTGCCCACAGTGCGGCCCTCACGCAAGGCACGCAGGACGTTTTCACCCCTCGGTCCCATACCGGCCGGCGCGTAAACCAGGGTGGAAATGCGTCCCATGGCATTATCTTCGGCATATCCGTTGATACCGCGCGAAAGCTTGCCGAGGAAGTCGGTGACATCCATGCTGGCTTCGAAATTCAGGTCACCATGAGCATCTGACCCCGCAGCGAGGAAGGGTTGGAAAAGCGGGGCATTGATTCCATCACTCCGCGGCGCCAACCCCCGCTGGAGCAGCGGTTGCCATCCTTCCTTGATGCCCTGCTCAAGGCGCGTGTACTGGTCAAGACTGGGGTCATGTTGGAAGCAGGCGCTGGCATCCTCGTGCTGGCGGATGCAAAACGGGTCGCGCATGTCATCAGCGGTGGCCATGGTGGCGCGGTTCCACGGTTCCAGACCCACCAAACCAGGCTGGAGTTGTTTCCCGCCCGGCGCCAGGAAATCCGCGTCGATATCCCACTTCCCTCCGCGCATGACCGGGCTGATGGGATCAAACGGGTGTGCCGCATAGGCAAATCCCCCCGCTGCGGCGATTCGCGCCAGGGCATCCTTGAGAGGCATGGCCGCATAGGAAATGGAACCGTCCCCCGTCGTGATAACGGTGTTGTCAGCATTCTTGGGGTCGGGGAATCCCTTATCGGGGTCATCGGGGGACGGCGCCGCCACCATGTGGGCCGTCGTCAAATACGAATCCTTTCCGGAAGCCACAGTGACTTCTTCACCGCGGATCAACATCAACCTGCCATCGCGGAATTTCTTAACGTCTTCCAGTTCAGCCTTGTACCGGTCGGCAGAAAGATCGGTGGAGTGGTCGGTCAACAGCAACCAATCCAGTCCGGCCTGGATTGCCGCTTGCTTGGTGACATCGAGCGGATACCCGCGCTCGGCAGGGTTGTCCGTGTACCCGGAGTGGTAATGGATGTCGCCGCGGTACCAATTGGGAATTTGTGGAACGGGCGGGGCATTAAGCTTCACGCGAAGATAAAAGTCCTGGTCAGGCCAATCTGCGACCCGGATTGAAATCCAGATGTCCACGGAAGAGAACTGCCCTCCCAGGAAGTGGCCGGCGAGATAACTCTGAATTGTCTCACGGCGGACCTCAAGCGTCTTCTTAAATCGATCGGGAATTGCCAGGGGTTGACCGCCCACCCGTGGGTCGAATGAAAAGTCTTTGCTGTCGCCCAGGAGGACAGGTTCCTTAACGAATTGGTGCCGGACCCCGGAAGGTTTGAAGAAGACGTTCACGCCTTGGAATTTCAACGGATTTCGGCTGACGTAGTTGGAGACGCCCGACCCAGTGGTGTGGGCTTCCTGCTCGACACCATTGATGATTTCCACGAAGATGGGCAGATATACGTCACCTGGATTTCGCAGTGAACGCGGCGCGTCGGCGCGGAAAAACACCCCCGTCTTCGAAAATCTTGCCTTCAATTGGTCGGTCAGGCTTTCCTGCGGCTGGGCAAAAGCGGGTGGGGCAGCCATGAAAGTTGCCGCTAGCACCATGGCGCCGAGTAGGGAACGAAATTGCCGGATTCCAGGTCTCATGGGATTAGCTTTCGCGCCGCCTGAAAGGGGATGCACTGGTCCGCCGAGGTTGCCAGCGCTACAACCTTTCCGTTGGCATCGATCAGGGGTGCGCCGGATTCACCAGGGTCCGTCTTATGCAACATCTTCAGCGTGCCTCCTTGCCCGGTCACCTGCACTCCGAGAAGGCGTGGCGCGGATTGAGGTTGGCTCATGCCGAGAGGATAACTGCACAACACCAGCTTGGTTTCAGCCGGGAGACTGGCGGCGGCATCAGGAAAAGCCAGGGGTTGAAAACCCGTTCCGGTAAGCTGCAACAAAGCCAGGTCTGACAAGCCTTCCGCGTGAAGGTGCAGCGTCGCCTTCTCCCCCGAATCCGGGTCCTGATAATCCTGCTGAATCATCTCATCCGGCGGCGTCTGGAGGACCTTCAAGGTCTGCTTTTCCGTGCTCAGGGCGGTTTGAATATTAGGTTGACCGTCTGCCGTCGTCACCAGTGCGCCCGCGGGCCAGGCATAAGTCTTTACACTTTTCATATCCAGTTCCAGGTGCTGGTGTTCAATTAGAAAGTCCACTTGTGGGTCAAACTTCCATGGGGCGATTACGCGTTTGCTGGTCAGCAACTTTCCATCTCCACTTGCCAGGAAGCCGGTTCCAGCTTGCGAAAACTGTTCCGATGCGTTGGACTTCGGATCGCGAACCTTGTATTCCGTGTAGAGCAGGTAAAGAGCGGCTTTGGCTTTTCCTCCCAAGGCCTCGTCCATGTGCAGTTTCGCCACGTGTTCCTTTGCCATACTTACGGCCGCGGCGGAGGACGGATTTGCCAGCGTGTCCAGAATCGTATCCGCTGTCATGTGGAGAAGGGGATTGCCCTGGAAAAGATTGAGCGGGACTTGTTCATTCAAGGATACCGGGATCACGACCTGTTTGGCGCGCAGTGCCAACTTCTCCAGCGAGTTCAACTTGACCTCGATGAAGCTCTGGCCGGTGATGATAATCTTGTCCTTGTCCACCAGATCGCGCACCGGCTGCATGGAATCGAGATCGGAAAAAATAATGG
>Ga0181520_10011329_pt1 | contig 11732 bp, 9 predicted proteins | sample PEATcosm2014_Bin_29_FD_132451 | JGI IMG/M metagenome (GOLD analysis project Ga0181520, IMG submission 132451) | Peatland microbial communities from MTU Mesocosm Facility, Houghton, MI, USA - PEATcosm2014_Bin02_30_metaG | ecosystem: Environmental > Terrestrial > Soil > Wetlands > Peat | place...
GCGTGATGCGTGAAACGTTAAAACGTTAGAACGTGGTACGCGAAACCTCGTCTGCCTGCGAGCGCAGCGAGCCTGAAACCAGAGTCCTGAAGGGACGAAATATATTAGCCTGGGGCAAGGCCGACTTGCCGCGCCGAAGCATCAGAGCGAAGGCGGGAGCATCAGAGCGAAGGCGGGAGGCCGCCGCCCCAGGTACAGCGCCCAAGAACAATTCCCTCTCTTTTTTTCCATCCGGTTTGGCGCGCTCCGTTCGGCGCGCCAAACCGGATGGAAAAAAAGAGAGGACGCCCTCAAAAAACTTCGTTTACGGAGTACTTAGGTTGGCGATGGGTTGATGCGTGATGCGTGACCTGAAACGTTAGAACGTTAGAACGTGGTGCGCGAAACGTAAATTCTGTGCGACGAGCTCGTTCGCGCGCGCGAATTGGCTCGCGGGTTTTGTGCCGCGTTCCGGTCCATTTGGCATGGGTATCCATACTGGTATGCACTATATATCCCTCTATGGGTTTCGTGTCAAGGAACGAGTCACACCACAGAAGGAAACGAAGATAGCAAAGGGGCACGGGGGTAGCTCCTTTCGCCTCGGTCTGGCTAATCTGGACCCTCTTCACCGTTCATCCCACTTTCGGTCGGTTTAAAAAGTCAGGACCGATACCGGCACTGCATTTTGTGAGACTTATATGCAGCTCGCCAAGTCACCACTGCCTTTCGGCATTCCGCACGCTGCGACTCTGGGGAGTTCTGGGAGAAATACTTCCAGGCGCTGGACTCGCCACTGCCTTTCGGCGGCTCACGTGCTGCGACAGGACTTCGCGGGCTTCGATGAGACCTGACTGGCCCGGTCACCACTGCCTTTCGGCGTTTCGCGCACTGCGACCCGGGAGTGGGATGGTGGATTTGAGCGGGATCAGCACGGTCGCCACTGCCTTTCGGCGTCTCGCACGCTGCGACTCGCAGGATACTGGACTATTACATGACGAATCCAGATCTGTCACCACTGCCTTTCGGCGGTTCGCATGCTGCGACGGAGTTTTTCCAACTGCACAGGAGGCATGTTGATCGGGTCACCACTGCCTTTCGGCGGTTCGCATGCTACGACAAATCCTGCGGTGCATACAGTTGCGGTGGGTTGGAAAGTCACCACTGCCTTTCGGCGGTTCGCATGCTGCGACCCGCACTGCTCGACGAAAGCTTCCAGCATAGCGTCGCGGTCACCACTGCCTTTCGGCGGTTCGCATGCTGCGACCTCACCAGACGGTTACACCGTGGTTGATCCGTGGGGGTCACCACTGCCTTTCGGCGGTTCGCATGCTGCGACGTTCCCCTTCTCCGCCACAACGATCGGGACGTCCCAAGTCACCACTGCCTTTCGGCGGTTCGCATGCCGCGACCCATTTTGGGATGAGACCCAACTCACCGGGAAAGGTCACCACTGCCTTTCGGCGGTTCGCATGCTGCGACGCAAGCCCTATCGACCCGTCTGTGTTCTTCACTCAGTCACCACTGCCTTTCGGCGGTTCGCATGCTGCGACTCAGATGTTCTATGGTGGGGCGTCGCCGGGTGGATTGTCACCACTGCCTTTCGGCGGTTCGCATGCTGCGACGAATGACGCGATGGGGGCCATGGAGGCGCTGATGGTCACCACTGCCTTTCGGCGGTTCGCATGCTGCGGCCGGGGCCGGCGGGAGCGATACGGACGCGGGACCAGGCGGTCACCACTGCCTTTCGGCGGTTCGCATGCTGCGACTCAGGCCGCAGGCCTTCCCCGCGTCATAACCTATGCGTCACCACTGCCTTTCGGCGGTTCGCATGCTGCGACTCGACCGTCCGATACTCCATCTGGCCGGACTCGAAACTGGTCACCACTGCCTTTCGGCGGTTCGCATGCTGCGACCAATGGTGCATCGCCAATCCGCCAAGGCTGCACAAGTCACCACTGCCTTTCGGCGGTTCGCATGCTGCGACATAGCTGGTGGGACATGCTCAATTTCGTAACGGCGACGTCACCACTGCCTTTCGGCGGTTCGCATGCTGCGACAACGCAAGTCAAGCTCGCATTGGAGGGGCCGAGAGGGTCACCACTGCCTTTCGGCGGTTCGCATGCTGCGACACTCGGAGCCAAAGTCGAGTGACTCCTCGCGGACCTTGTCACCACTGCCTTTCGGCGGTTCGCATGCTGCGACGCACCGGACTTTCCTCCAGCCACGCCGACCACGTATAATGTCACCACTGCCTTTCGGCGGTTCGCATGCTGCGACCAGAAGGCTACGTCCGCAGTCGGGGACCTGGCGAAGTCACCACTGCCTTTCGGCGGTTCGCATGCTGCGACCCAGGCGGCAGTTTAGGGAGGGGAGGAAGATCGGGTCACCACTGCCTTTCGGCGGTTCGCATGCTGCGACCCGATAGCCAATCTTTCTTTTTATGGGCCCTCAAGTCACCACTGCCTTTCGGCGGTTCGCATGCTGCGACTGAAAGCTGCCAGCGCCAAAGACGCGGCAGCAACGTCACCACTGCCTTTCGGCGGTTCGCATGCTGCGACATTGTCATTCCAGGCTATGCCGAGGCGGTTGCGCAAGAGTCACCACTGCCTTTCGGCGGTTCGCATGCTGCGACGTGCCCCCTGCTGCTCCAGCCAAGGTCTGGAGTGCGTCACCACTGCCTTTCGGCGGTTCGCATGCTGCGACCGACGCACTCGACGCACGCGAGGCCAACAAAAAAGTCACCACTGCCTTTCGGCGGTTCGCATGCTGCGACCTCGCGGGCGAGACGATCGCCGTCGGTGGTGGTTTGGTCACCACTGCCTTTCGGCGGTTCGCATGCTGCGACTTGGAATAATTACGATAAAGGAAACTAATATGGCTGTCACCACTGCCTTTCGGCGGTTCGCATGCTGCGACTGTAGAGCGCGCAAGGGCTTGTTTGCAAAGGCTTTCGGGGACCCTTTGCGAGCGCAGCCTTGAGGCGAATGGCGTGACAGCCGGTTCTTCGCTGCGATTCGGGGTAAGTTGTTGCAGCTCAGTGGGCGAGCGCGGATGCGGCGGCATGTCGTCACGGAGGCGCTCGCGGCAACATGCAATCAACCCGGCTCTTCGGAGTCCGCCCTGCAATTTGCGATGTAATTCGGTGGCTTTGGATGGTAAAAAGGGCTGCTAAAAAATGGCTTGCACCGCGTGGGTGGTGTGACATAGTTGGGCGAATCTAAGGTGTCGTCCGGTTGTTGAGAGTTTACGGGCGTTCGTTTTCCTTCATCTGCCGGCTCGGCGGATGATGCTCGCGATGGAAACAAGAGCAACGAATCTGGTGGCAGGCGCGGCGGTGAGCCGGAGAAGACCCGCAACTAACAGGTGTGGTTTCGCTTGGTCTGCCCCAGTGGCTTTCGTCCTCCCGCCGCGTAGGCGCTTCAAGTAAGGCTCTATGGATCAGTCCCTGCTCAAATTTCAGATCGGTCCGGTTCAGGACTTTATCGCTCAAGCCCGCAGCACGCGCGATTTGTGGAGCGGCAGCTTCCTGTTGTCGTGGCTCATGGCTCACGCTGTCAAGAGCGTCATTGCCCGGCAGGGCTCCGACGCTCTTGTTTTCCCTTCGGTCTCCGACCAACCCCTGCTGAAGTGGCTGGAAAAACCTCAGTCCGAGCCGCAGATACCTGCCGCTCTTACCCCAAATCTGCCAAACCTCTGCGTCGCACTCCTGCCAACAAGCGAGAGAGAAGCCACGGACCTGGCTCGCCATTTGGAGGAAGTGATTCGCGCCGAGTGGCGGCGGATCGCGGAGACGTGCTGGACGAGTGTTGCGACCGGCTCCGATTTCGCCGCCAAGCCGCTGGCGCATGCTTCTCAAAAGGCCCGCTTTGGTCGCCAGATCGAGCAATTCTTGTCGGTGTCCTGGCAGGTTACCCCCTGGACGGAGAACTATGCGGATACAAACCGGCGCAACGCCTGGCAGTTGGATGCGGTCCGCCAGACTCGCAATTTTCAGGCATGGGCGCCGGGCGGTTGGACGGCGGGGGTGTTGTCGAACAAGGATTCGCTGACCGGCCGCGAGGAAGCTATTTGCGGAGGGACCGCTTGGTGGAACGCATGTATCAAGGGCGATGCAGAGCTTGAACATTTTTTCCCCGGGCGCCATGCCGGTGAATTCTACGGGGCCATCACCCTGGTCAAGCGCCTGTGGCCTCGTGTCTGCAAGCCCTGTGGGCGGGACGCCATCCAAGCTCTGCCCATTCCCAGCACCTGGCAGGTTGCCAATCACGACCCGGACAAGAACGAAAGCAGCCAAGATTCTCAGGCGCCGGCTGGCGGAGCGTACTTCGCTGTTCTGGCCATGGACGGTGATGAAATGGGCAAGTGGATCAGCGCCGAGAAGCGCGAGCTAAAGTGCGAAGCGGGGGAACACCGCGCTTTTAGCGCGCGGCTTAGCGAGTTTGCCCTCAAGCATGCGGCCAGAACTGTCCGTGAGCACGACGGCCTTTTGATCTATGCCGGCGGGGATGATGTGCTGGCCCTCCTCCCTGCGGATGCCGCATTGCAATGCGCAAAAGCCTTGCGGGATAAGTTCCGCGAGGTGCTGAAGCTCCCCGGAATCGACGCCTCGGCCGGCATCGCTATCGCGCATTGCATGGAGCCGCTCCAGGATGTTGTTAAGGCCGCTGGAGCGGCTGTACACCGCGCCAAGGACGAACATCATCGTCGCGCGGTGGCGGTCACGCTCCTCAAACGCAGTGCCGGGAGCGTTGAGTGGGGCTGCCGATGGGACGAAGGGGGGTTGGAGTTGCACGCCGCCTTTGCCAGAGCTTTGCGTGAGAAGCGGCTCAGCGGCAAGGCCCCTTATCGTCTTGTCGAGGTGGTCACCCCATACCTTAGCCAACCCACGCCCCTGCTGGTGGAACGTGCCGCGGTCGGTGATGCCAGAGATTTTGGAAGGGATCTCAACGAGATCCTTGGCCGCGAATTGGATATTATTCTCGACCGCCATCGCGCCGGGGACGTCTCCCTGCCGGAGTTGCATGGCCAGTTGCGACCGCACCTTGACAATTACCTGAAGCACTTTCCCGAAGGGGCCATTTCCGCGAAACTCAAGGCCATTATCGGGCTCTGCGAAATTGTCGCATTTTTTGACAAGCCGTCATTTGCCAAGGGACAACCCGCATGAACACCATTTTGCTTGAACCGAATGACGTCCTGTTCTTCCGCGACGGCCGGCCAATGACCGGATCGCTTGCGGGCCATGGCGCGGCCTGGCCGCTGCCCAACGTCGTCAACGCGGCCCTTCACGCCGCTTTGCACCGGGCCGCCCTGCCGCAAGCCCATGTCCACCGCCGTGCCCTTAGCGGGCGCGTCCTTTCCGAAGACCGTGAGAGGGATGGTTACAAGTTCGGCGCGCTCACCTCCGCCGGGCCCTTTCCTGTCCGCTCCAACGACGGCCAGCCGCCGCAATGGTTTTTCCCGCGTCCCGCCGACGCCAGGCGGGAGGGCTCGGTAGCGGTCACTTTGCGCCCGGTGGCCTCGCTACCCGACTGGGAGACTCCCTGGATGGCCAGCAGTTTGCCCGCTCCGCTGCAATTTGCCGTCGGCAGCACGGCTGCCCCGGCCAAAGACGACCATCCGGAACCATGGCTAAGCCGGGCTGCGTTACAGGCCTATATCGACGAGACCCAGAAAGATTTCGGCGCCGACCATTTTGCGGCCGACGGCAACCTCCTGGATCGCGAGCAACAGATCGGGATCGCTATCGACCCAGTGACGCAGGCCGCCGGGCAGGGCGAGGCCGAAGGCCAGATCTATTCCGCGCACTATCTCCGCCTGCGCCACGGCTGGCGGTTGGGGGTGTTGGCGGCTTCCCCTGACTCGAGCGCCGGGCACGATCTGATCCGCGACGTGCTCCAAGCGGACAAGCACATTGTCATCGGGGGGCAGCAACGTGTCTGCACCGCCGTGATCCTCCCCGGCTCCTTGGACTCCGATAGGGCGCCGCTCGCCCTGCCGGCGGGGCGGCGCGAAGGTTTTGCCCAGGCGAACGGCAAGTGGCTCGTCAAATGGGCGCTCCTGACGCCGGCCGTGTGGCCGGAGATCTCCGATAGGAATCCGGATGGCAGCGCCATCCGCGACCGAGCGCTCCGTCCCATCCAGCGCCACCCCGGAGGCTGGCTGCCGAACTGGGTTGATGCCCGGTCCGGCCAGGTATTGCTCAAGACCCGCATTGATGCGCGCCGGGAAGGGCGCAAACGAGTGGCGCGGGAGGAAACGCCCATCGCCGCGAGTCTCGTCGCAGCCATTGTTCCGAAACCGCTCGTGGTGACGGGTTGGTCGCTGGGTGACGCCCGCTTCGGCGCTGCCGCCAAACCCGGCGCCAAGTCGACCCATCTGGCCGTGCCCGCTGGAGCCGTTTATTACTTCGCGGCCGGATCGGCATCGGCGGCTGTTGCGCTTGCCGACTTGCTCAACTGGCACGGTTCGACAAACGGAAGTGAAATCAAGAACCGCCGGAGCACGCTGATGGGGGAGAAGGGCTTCGGCCTGGGCTTGTGCGGAACGTGGGAACCGCTCAAAGACCTTCCTGCGCGCCCGGCGCCCGACAACACGTAATTGACCAAAGCAGAACTGATCGCATGAAACAGAAACTACTGTATTTGTTTACCAGAACTCCCCTGCATGTCGGAGCGGGCTCAGCCCTGGGAGCCATCGACCAGCCGATCCAAAGAGAGCGCCACACCGGCTTTCCCGTCATTCCCGGCTCCAGCATCAAGGGCGTTCTCAGGGACCACTTCTCGTGCAACCCGGCAACCAAAGAGCTTGTGCCGGACCTTTTTGGCCGCGGCGGTGACGATAAGGAGTTCGAGGCGGGCAAGATCGCTTTTGGCGAAGCTCGCCTGCTGGCCTTTCCGGTCCGCTCCGCAAAAGGCTCCTTCGCGCTTGCCACCTCCGCGCTCGCCCTCCAGCGATTCGCCCGCGATGCCCAAATCGGAATTGCCGTACCGCCTTCTCCCTCTGATATGAGTTGCCTGGCGGGGAGCCGAGTCGTCATCGAGCGCGGCGGCAAGAAAGGCGTTGTGCTTGAGGAGTACAAGTTGTCCATCGCGGGGGCCTTTCCTTCTGACTGGGAGAAACTGCTTTCCTCGCTTCTCAACGATGCCGTGCTGGCTGGAGCGGCGGGACGGTTCGTCCTTCTCTCGGACGGCGATCTCTCGCATTACGCCACCAGCGCCTGCCAGATCAATCAGCACGTGCGTATCGACGACGACACGGGCACCGCTGATGATGGGGGGCTTTTCAATAAGGAGACGGTCCCTTCCGAGACGCTCTTCTACAGCGCCTTGACCGTGCTGGCGCGGGGCCAGGAGGAGAATGCGATATTCTCGGCCCTGGCCGCCGAACAGCTCATCCAATTCGGCGCCAACAGCACCACGGGGCTGGGATTCTGCACCGTCAAACTCGCTCAATAAGGACCTTGCTTTATGCCAAACCCCGAAGCAGATCGCGCCATGCAGAACCTCGAACAGATTCGCGCGCGCAACGCCCTTCGATGCGCCAAGGAGGACGGCGGCCGCATCTCCGGCCCGCAGGGCGGTGAGGTCATCAACAAGATTCCTTCCCTGATTCTCAACCACGGGCTATTGGCCACCGCAGCCTACGCCTATACTCAGAAGGAAGGCTGGCAACTCCTCTTCAACCACATCGCGCGCCACCTGGCCGACCCCGACATCGCCATTGTCGATGCCCGCATCAGCGAGCACACTGGGTTGATGGACTACCTCACCGGGACCTCAGCCACGAGCGAAACCCTGAAACTCGCAACCGCCGAAACACTGGCTTGGCTCGGCTATGCGCGGCGTTTCGTGCGCAAGGATTGATCATGCCCCAGATACCTATTGCCCGGGACGTGGCCGCTTTGGTTGGCGATTTCGCCGAGGGCGTGCAAAACCGCAGCCTCGTCCTCGAAAAGCTCGTCTTTCACAAGAAGTGGGGCTCCGAGGATTTCAACGCCAACGACGCCCATCGATGGAGCCTGATGCGTGTGAGCGACGGAGGTGACGTCGATCTCACTCGCGAGGCCAGTCGTCGGCGCGATAGCTCTCGGGGGCGTAACGTCGATCCCGAGAGGGCTGACCGCCTCAGAACCGAAGCCGATCTCGCCCAGCGCCTTGCTTCCACGCAGGTCGAAGCGCAGGACGCGCGCGAGCTTCGCCGCCGGCACAGCAGGCGGCTGGTTGGCCTCGTCCGGTCCGCCTTTGGCGAGCGTTCGTCTATCACAGTTGGCAGACTTGAAGGCCGGCTTGCCATTAACCTCGCCGACGGTCTCCTGCAAAACGCCGGCATCTGCCTGGACCGTCTCTTCGGGCTGCCGTACATCCCCGGTTCCGCAGTCAAGGGGGTTTGCCGTCATGCCGCGCTGGCGGAGCTTAAGGCCGCGAAGGGAGCGGAGCGGGAGCGGTTGTTTTCGCTCTTCCGCCGTGTCTTTGGCACCGCTGACAACGACTATGCCAAGGGCGATCTTAAGCCGTTTCGCCCGCTGCTGGCCGATCTTCCGGAAAATCAAAGGGGGGCCGTTGTCTTCCTTCCGGCCCATCCGGTGGATGACGCCAAAGTTGTGGTCGATCTAACCAATGTTCACTACCCGGCCTATTACAGCGGCGACCGTAAGGCGAACGCCCCGCCGGGCAAAGCTGGATTACTGGCGGAGGAAAGGCCGCAGCCGAACCCCTTTCCTGCGGTCGAGAGCGGCGCTCGGTTCGCCTTCATTCTCGTGCTCAACGGACCAAACACGGATGCGTCCCTTTTGCCTGCCTGCGAACGGTGGCTCAAAGAGGCGCTGACCGTTCGGGGCCTGGGCGCGAAGACCTCTGCCGGTTACGGCTGGTTCTCCCTTGATGACGCCGCGAAGCAGGAGATCCTTGCGGAGGAATCCGCCGCAGCCGAGAGGGCCGCCGAGGCTCTAGACCGGGAGGCGGAAGCTCGCGCTCGGGCCGAAGCCGAAGCGCAGCGCCTGGCTTCGTTGTCACCAGCCGAGCGCGCCCGCGATCAATTCGCAAAACTTTCCCAGGAGGAGTTTGCCAGGAAGGCATCCGATCTCGCCAACCTGCCTCCCGATGAGCAGAAGGGTTTCTTGCTCGCTCTCCTCACCCCGGAGAAAAAGGACACGTGGAAGAGCTGGAAGAAGAGCGACAAGCCCGCCAACAAAGCGCGTGTCGAGGCCATCCGCAACGCCGCAGGGAGACACGCGGTCAAGCTGCCATGGGCACTTTCAAACTCGAGTTCGTCACCCCGTTGTTCAGCCGTGGGGCCTACGAGGATCGCCCCGAGATCCGGCCCGCCTCCATCCGCGGGCAACTGCACTGGTGGTTCCGCGCGCTTGGAGGAGTCTATGCCGACGAGAAAGCGATCTTCGGCGCCGTCCACCATGGAAATATCGCGAGCAAGATTGTGGTCCGGGTCAACCATGTGGATGGCAAGACCGGCTGGCGTGCGACGTTACCGCACAAGCCGGCCGGCAGGGACCAGTTCACTGGTCCCAACGCCCCCAAGGCAGCGTTTCTGCCTGGCGCTTCCTTTAATCTTCATTGCCAGGAGCGCCTCGGCGGCTTTGAGACTGCCGGACAGCGGGAGGGCTTCGCCAAGACCATCGAGACCTGGCTGCTGCTGGGCTCGCTCGGCCTCCGCGCCACTCGCGGGGGCGGCAGCTTCAAGTGGGAGCCCCTGGCTGACACCGCGTTGCGCTATCCCGTGAGTTTTGCGGAGTATGAAGCCCGTTGCGCCGCGCTGCTCCGGGGAAGCCTCCTCAGGGTGGCATTGTTGGAAACCGCTTATCCGAACACCGAACTTGCCCGCCGTGTCATCACCGACACGCTGGGTGGTCCGGATCGCGGGGACGAACTGCCCGAGCTCAAGGCCTTGAATTGGCCGCTGGGGGATGTCGCCTCCCGCAAGCAGCGGGAACAGGACCCCTCCCGGAAGGAGCGCAAGACCTCGCCGTTGCGCCTGCGAGTCGTGGCCGTCGGTGAGGAATTCCGAATCGCCGCCGTCTGGGACGGCCGGACAGAGGTCACCGGCAACCGCCCTGCCGACCTTGAGAAACTCATACGGCTTCTGGTAGAGCGTAAGCCCGCTCTGGGCCAGCAGCTCGCCTCGTCCTGTCTGGCTCGGGGTTGACATCGCAGCGACTACCCGAAAGACTTCCACAATGAAACATCTCCACGTTGTTACTGTCGGTATCAGCTTGCTCACCAACTACGCCAAGGCGCACAACATGCCGCTGGAGAAGGCCCTCCGGCAGCACAAGCAACTGGCGGAGTTTCTCAAGTCGGACCCGCGCGCCGCCAGTTCGGAAATCAACTCCCTGGATGCTCGCACCGGCTTTCTGCGCAAGAAAATCAAGGGGCTCGCGGTCACCCTTGTCTATTCGGCCACCTTGGGCAAGGAAGGCTCGCTTACCGCTCGGCTCATCGCCAATTTCCTGAAACAGCGCGGCGTCGAAACCGCCGAGATCAAGCTCAAGGACATCGGGGTTCCCGCCAATCCCCAGGCCGATCCTGTTGAGGCGGCCCGCCTGGCGGAGGAGGGGTTGACGCAGCTCTACGACAAGCTGGATGCGCATGTGCGGAAGCTCAAAGAGCGCCAGCCTGATTTGGAGATCGCCTTCAACGCCACCGGTGGATTCAAGGCTGAAACCGCCGTCCTGTTCCAGCTAGGGCATGAGCTGGGCATCCCGGTATATTATCTGCATGAGACCTACCGGGTTCCGATTACCCTGCCGCACTGCGGGATGCCCTTTTGAGGCGCTCAGCAAACCGCCGAGAGGCATTCTGCCGAGAGGCGCTGGCCGCTCCAGAATGACTGAGGATGCGGGCCTGTTTGACAGACCATCTGCAGGAGGCATGCCAACAAAAACACGCCTGGCGCGAAAAACGGACGCGGCGGCGGCTTCTTGGAGTCCAGCGCCTTGCCTCACCGGCAGGTAGCTCCTCACCCATATTCATTCCGAACGTCTCAACACACGGGCCCGCCCCATCCAGTGCTGTCCCGGCCAACCACCGGGCGTGGGACGCCGGAACGGTGAGAGCCCCTTCCGCGAGACACAGGCTCGCCGACGCCAACGCGGGGGAAGCAGGTTCAGAGCCGCGCCGACGTATCAAGGAGCTCCTGGCTACAGCCCCACCAGAGCGGGAAACCAAAGTGGAGAAGATGCTCCAAATTAGCCAGCCAGACCGAGGTGAAGGGAGTTACCCCCGTGCCCCTTCGTTATCTTCGCGTGCTTCTGTGGTGTAACTCGTTCCTGCAAAAAAAGCGCCCCTCCCTCTTGACACGAAACCCATAGTGTTATATTCTAAGGATACCAGTATGGATACCCATACCAAATGGACTGGAACGCGCCACAAAACACGCGGGCCACTTCGCGGGCACGAAGCAACCCGTCGCCCGGATCGCCGCGCTCGCTCATTACGTTTCACGTTTCACGCATCACGTTCCACGCATCAACCCATTGTCACCGCAGAATTGCCCATTTTCTCTACATTTTCCCCTTCACATTCAAAAAACACACGCCGCCGACCGTTGCCGCTCAACCACTTACGCAAAATGCCCAAAGAAACTGTGCAATTCCGCGTTGACTTTGCCCCAGCGGTCCCTCGGCGGCACTTGCCCTCTCCATTTGGGAGAGGGTGGGGTGAGGGGGATTTGTCCTTCCCTTCAGTGGCCAAAGGTCATTGGGCGCCGTCACAGTACGCCAACCCACCGCCAAC
>Ga0181520_10011331_pt1 | contig 11731 bp, 11 predicted proteins | sample PEATcosm2014_Bin_29_FD_132451 | JGI IMG/M metagenome (GOLD analysis project Ga0181520, IMG submission 132451) | Peatland microbial communities from MTU Mesocosm Facility, Houghton, MI, USA - PEATcosm2014_Bin02_30_metaG | ecosystem: Environmental > Terrestrial > Soil > Wetlands > Peat | place...
CCGGGGCCTGAAGCCGGTTTACTGGTGCATTCACGACCGCACGGCGCTGGCCGAGGCCGAGGTCGAGTATGAAATGCACACCAGCCCCTCAATCTATGTGCGCTATCAGCTGACCTCGGACCCGGCGGCGATCGATCCGGCGCTCAAAGGCAAGCAGGTCTCGACCATTATTTGGACGACGACTCCCTGGACGCTGCCCGCATCGATGGCCGTTGCCTTCCATCCGGATTTCGATTATGTGGCGTTGGCCTTTGAAGGCAGCGAGCAGGTTTACATCGTCGCCGCCGAGCTGGCCGCTTCAGTTGTCTCAGCTTGCAAATTAGATAAAAGTACGGAGCTGGCTCGCTTCAAGGGCCGAGTGATGGAGCGCGCCACCTTCCAGCATCCCTTTCTGGAGCGCAGTATCCTGGGCGTGTTGGCGGACTACGTCACCGCCGATCAGGGCACCGGCGCGGTGCATACTGCCCCCTCGCATGGCGCGGACGACTTCTACACCGGCGTCCGCTACAACATCGACCCCGTTTGCCGCGTCGATGCCTCCGGCCGCATTCAGTTTGATCCCGAAGCCTGGAATCACACCGCACCACCAGCCTTTGACGGAATGAAAGTGTGGGCCGCCAACCCCATCATCGTGGCCATGCTCGAAGAGCGTGGCGCGCTGCTGGCCGTGAGCGATCTGGAACACTCCTACCCGCACTGCTGGCGCTGTCACCATCCGGTCATCTTCCGCGCTACCGAGCAGTGGTTCATCAGCCTTGAAACTCCAGTCAAGCGCGCCGATGGCACGGAAACGACATACCGCCAGTTGGCCATCGAAGAGATCGACAAAGTAATTTGGGACCCGGCCTGGGGCAAGGAGCGCATCACCAACATGATCGCCACGCGCCCCGACTGGTGCATCAGCCGCCAGCGCATCTGGGGCGTGCCCATCGCTGTTTTCCTGTGCGAAGGCTGCCAAAAGCCTATTCTTGATCCGGCACTCAACCACAAGATCGTGAAGCTCTTCGAGGAGCATGGAGTGGAGGCATGGCACACCACCGATGTGTCCAGCCTGCTCCCGCCCAAATCTACTTGTGCGCACTGCGGCGGGACGGCCTTCCGCAAGGAGACCGACATTCTCGACGTCTGGTTCGACTCCGGCACAAGCTGGTATGCCGTCTGCGAGTCTGACACTGAGTTGAAGTCCATCTATACGGAATTTCAAAAGGGTAAAGGGCGGGAAGCCCCACAGTGCCTGTATCTTGAAGGCGGCGATCAGCACCGTGGATGGTTCCACTCATCACTGCTGACCTCGGTGGCTCTGCGCGGGCGCGCGCCTTACTCCCATGTTGTCACCGCCGGCTTCACCCTTGACGAGCAGGGCCGTGCAATGTCGAAGTCGCTGGGCAATGTCGTGGACCCGTTGGATATTGCCAAAGTTATGGGCGGCGAAATTGTCCGCCTTTGGGTCGCCTCCATCGATTTCCGCGAAGACATGGCGGCCAGCGAAAACCTGATGCAGCGTTGCGCGGAGATCTACAAAAAGCTGCGCAACACCTTCCGTTTTCTGCTGGGCAATCTGAATGGCTTCGACCCCGCGCGCGACCGCATTCCTGAGGCCGAGCTTCTGCCCCTCGACCGTTATATGCTCGCCCGTACTCGAGAACTGACCGAGAACATCCTCGGCTGGTACGAGCGCTTCGAGTTCCATCGCGTCTACCACGCGGTCAACGAATTCGCCATCGTGGACCTGAGCTCCTTCTATCTCGACGTGCTCAAGGACCGCATGTACACATTCGCGCCCACGAGCAAGGAGCGCCGCTCCGCGCAGACCGTGCTATGGCAAATCACCGAAGCTCTCGTCCGCCTGGTTGCGCCTATCTTGAGTTTCACCGCCGACGAGGTCTGGGATTACCTGCCAGCAGTCGAAGGCCGCGAAGCATCCGTTCATCTGGCGCGATTCCCTGCCCCGACGGAGATTTTCAGCGAAGATCCGGCTTCGCTGCTGAGGGAGTGGGACTGGATATTGGGAATGCGACGCTATGCGTTGCGCGTACTCGAAGATGAACGACAAGCCAAGCGAATTGGTAAAGCCCTTGAAGCCAAGATTCTGCTCGAAGTGGAGCAAGAGAATTCTTTCATCCATAAGTATCTCCCTGTGCTTAGGGAGCTTTTCGGCGTCTCCCAGGTTGAGTTAGCAGTACACGCAGGTTTGGGAGATGAGATTCTTTCCAGGCAGGAATTGGAGTTTAACGCCGATTCAGATCCGTACAAGCATGGCGCGCCTCAATCACCACCACCAGACAATCCGTTTGGTATTTACCGGATAACCGCCCTCCCTGCCAGCGGATACAAGTGCGCCCGCTGCTGGAACTTCATGCCTGAAGTCTCCAACTACGGCATCTGGCAAAACGTTTGCACCCGCTGCCAGGATGCACTAAAGGAAATGAAGATCGAACCTCCCGTGGAGGCTGCCCAGTGAAATTCACCGGCGGGTGCCCCCGGTCCCTCGCTTTTGGGGACCGGGGATACAACGAACCCAATCGCACAGTTCATAAAGGAACGAAATGAAAATCACCGCGCCCCGCCGCCTGCACTGGCTACTCACCATCTCCATTGTGATTATTTTTCTCGACCGGCTCACCAAGACCTGGGTCGAGCTGCGCATTCCCATGGGAGGCGATCCCGCGACCAGAAATCATGCGCTGCGCATCACTCACTGGACCAACGACGGCGCGGCCTTTTCGCTCTTCGCACACACCGCCTCGCCCCAGGTAGTCCGTTGGGGATTGGTCTGCTTCTCGTCGCTGATGGCGCTGATTATCCTCTTTCTTCTTGTCCGCCTGGGAGACCGCTTTACGCTCACCACCGTCGCACTTGCGCTGGTCCTTGCCGGAGCGCTGGGCAATGTTCATGATCGCATCGCCTACGGCTCAGTTGTGGACTTCATCGAGGTGCACATCTTCGGCTATCATTGGCCCGACTTCAACATCGCCGACTCATCCGTAGTCACCGGAGCCTGCCTGCTGATGCTCGATATGCTGCTATCCCAAAAAACAAAGTCGCAATAGCCAATCAACTTCACTAAGATTGCATTTTGCTACCATAAAACCATGCCGCCATTTGCTCCAGGCCAAACGCTGCTCATCGACGCCGACGACACGCTTTGGGAGAACAACGTTTACTTTGAGCGCGCCATCGCCGCCTTCATCAGCTTCCTGAATCATCACGAGTACACGCCCGCCGAGGTGCGCCAGGCTCTGAACACCGCCGAGCACGAGACCATTCTTTTTCATGGTTACGGTCTGTCGAGCTTTACTCGCTCGCTGCTCTCTTGCTTTGAACGGCTCAGCCCCGCGCCCATCACTGACGAAAAGCGTCAGCGCATTGAAGGCTTCGCTCGCTCCATTGCCGAGCAGGAGATCGAACTGCTTCCCGGCGTGGCCGAGACCTTGGCCGAGCTGGCAACGCGCCACCGGCTCATCCTCATGACCAAGGGCAACCAGGCAGAGCAGTCCGACAAGGTCGCCCGCTCAGGCCTCGCAAGCTACTTCTCCGCCATCGAAATTCCCGCCGAAAAAGATCCCGCGACTTATCGCGATGTTATACATCGCCATGAGTTATCACCAAGTAAAAGTTGGATGATTGGCAACAGTCCCAAGAGCGACATCAATCCCGCCCTCGCTGCCGGCCTCAACGCCGTTTTTCTATTTCATAAAGACACGTGGATACTGGAACACGCCACACTCGACCCCGCGCCTGAGGGCCAGCAGTTGATCGAACTTGATGCCTTCGCAAAACTGAGTTCTATCTTCTAGCTTTAATAAAAATTAAAATCCTCGATCTGCCGGCGACAAGGCCAAGGCCGAGAAGACCCCACCCCATCAAAACAAAACTTGAAGGCTCCGGAGTCGGAGTGTACTCGCCAAATCGCTGTATCGATGCAATCTCATCACTATCTGGCATCCACGTCTGGTATTGATTGGCATCCGCAATAGTCCACGCGCCACTGGTCACAGCTGCGATTGCTTCGTTTTCATAGGGCACTGCTGCAGGGTCAGTAGGAAATGGCGTGCTCTTGGTTGTGGAAGACGCATTCGTTATCTCCCAGATCGCCAATGAGAGAGCTCCTCTGGTAGCCAGAGGCGCATAGAGTCCGCCATCGACATTTAACTCATTAACCAGGTAAGAGGCTTCCATTATCGCTTTCTGTTCGTCGCCGCTGAAATAGCTGATAGGCTCCATAGTGCCCGTATAAACTTTTCCGACCGTGGTATCAGCGTTCATGTCGTAACAGATTACAAGGACAGATTGATTAAAATAGCCGTCACCATTCAAGACCGCCAAGTATGGACTAACGGGAATCGAATTTTGCGCAACTCCAGAAGTATCCGTATAGGAGTAAAAAGTATAGTCAGAGGGGAAATTGGAATCCAGCGTGATTGTCACGGAGTCAGCATAAGCTAGTGTAGACAGGAAAATCCCTATGATTCCTGACGTGATCTTAATCACATGCTTTAACGTCATCATCTTCCGCACTACTCCATCCTTTGGGATAGCGCAGATCTTGGGGGTTGGGCTGATTTATATTATCACAAATTTATCTTGCTTTAATATCCATTTGTTTCACATCGTCTAGCACCTGCTCCGGCGTCCAATCATTGCCCGGATAAAAGCGTACTACCTTGCCATCAGGACCGATTAGTGTCGTCGAAAGCGTGTGAGTAATCATCGTATCCGCCCCCGTTGTCATGCCCAGGTCGAAGAACTTTGCCATCTCCATCAGCACCGGCTTTTCCGGCACGGCTAACTCCCAGTGAGCAAATACATTTTTCGAGTCATTACCCAAGTAAGTTACGCCATAAGCTCGTAACCGCTCCGGTGTATCGTGCTCCGGGTCAAAGCTGACCGAAAGCAGATGAGACTTGGAATAGAGACCGGTGTCGGCCGACATCATCTTTTCCAGTTTGGCAAAGTTGCGCGTCACCCGCGGGCAGAACTCTGGCGAGGGGCAGCGCGTGTAAATAAAGGTGATCAACAGCGCCTTGCCTCGGAACTGACCAAGATGAATTGGCCGGCCATCCTGATTGCGCACCTTGAAGTCAGGTACCGCATCACCCGGAGCCGGTACATGATAGGAGACCTTGGGTTTGTAATCAGGCTTGGCCTGCGCCACCACGACTATATGGTCAAGCAGCACATCCCCATCGGGATTGGTCAGCACCACCACATCGGCGGTAATTACATCGCCCGAATGAAGCTCACTCAGGATGCTCGCATCCTGTAGCTTGTAGGGCATGGTCATGGCCTCCATGAAGCCGGGAATGGCCTCATGGTCTACGGTCACCTCGCCCGTGACGGCATCAGTAGAAACCACCTTGCCGCGCAGATGGTAGACCTTTTTTTCAAACTCGCCAATTGGATGATTCTGGCTTGAGCTGGATTGCGAGGGTGGCTTCTGGCCGGAGTGGCAGCCGGCCAGCACAAGAAAAGCGAGCAACGAGGTAGCAAATATTTGGCGTATCACAGGCTTAGTGTACATCCATCTGCGGTGGTGCCTGCGAACTTCAACAGACTAAATCAAACTTCTAGAGCGTTCGCTTGAACAGTGGCGTAGCGATAAGCAGCGTTCCAATCCCAAAGACAAAGAGGAAGAATAAATCAAACTGAATCGCCTGAAAGCCGCCGTCTTTGAGAATAATGGCTTTGAAGCCGTGGATAGCATATGTGAAGGGGTCGACGACAGATAGAGCGCGCAGCCACCAGGGAAATGATGCGATGGGATACATGGCCCCGGAAGGATAAAACAGCAGCAGGTTGAGCACTCCAAACATGGCGCGCGGTGTGAGCGGATCTTCGACGCGGACCATGAGAAGAAACATCATGCCGTTAAAAGCGATGGATGTGCCGAGGATGAGGGCTAGTAATTGCAGCATCACCCACGGATGGAAGACAATGCCCAGCCCAGCCATCAGTGAGCCGATGACCGTAATGCAGATGCCGGCTAAGGTAGCTTTGATGGCGCCGGCCGTATTGAGGCCAAAAACAAGTTCAAGCTTGGTGATGGGCGTAACCAGGTAGCCTTCATGGACGCCGCGAGCTTTGTCGTCGATGTATAACATGCCGCCGCCGATCATCACCGAGATATACATGGCCAGGGCAATGCATGCAGGGAGCAGAAACTTCAAATAATTGACGTAAGGATACAGCTCGACGATTTCAAGAGCGATCTGGTTGGCCAGACGTGGCTGGATGACAGGCGTAGTGAGAGCAGTGACCAGCAGTTGCATCTCGGATTCCAGGCTGCTCGATGTGAATAGGTCAGAGTTGTCGACGACAAATCCGATGACGGGCGCATCCTGCGCATAAACGCGGCGCGAGTACTGAGGCGGGATAATGACAGCTGCGTCAATCTTTCCGGTGCGCACATCTTCTCGGGCCTGTACCTCGTTGGGGTACTCAACGGTAGTAAAAGTCTTGATATTAACGGCAATGGAGTCAAAGCCCTCGCGGAGTTTTACGGCTTCAGGGCCGTGGTCGTTGTCGACTACTGCGACGCGCGCCCCCGTGATCTTGCCGCCGAAGGCATTGCCCATGATGAGCAACTGCAAAATCGGCATCATTAGCGACATAACCATCAACATGGGCGACCGGAAGAACTTGCGCATCTCGCGCTCGACGATGGCAGACAGTCTGTTCATGGCCTCTCTCCAGGGCGCGGCGGCAGGGTAAAGACAGGCGGCTTCACTTGCTCATCGCGGAGCTGGTGGCCTGTGTAGTGGACGAATACATCGTCGAGCGTGGTGTTCTGCACGCTGAGCGAAGTGAGCGTCTCGCCCAGGGAGGCGGCTAGCTCGACTAACTGCATGGTGGTTGTGGAGCCGGAAGAGGTGAGTACGCGATAAAAACCGGCGCTCTCGGCCTGCACGCTGGTCACGCCGTCCAGCTTTTCCAGGCGGCCCTGCCACTCCTCGGTATCACGGTCGAAGTGCACTTCAACGACATTGGCGCCGGGTACGTTGTGCTTGAGTTCGATGGGCGTGCCCAGCGCCACTAGCTTGCCGTGATCGACGATGGCGATGCGGTCGCAGAGCTTGTCCGCCTCTTCCATGTAGTGAGTGGTGATAAGCATGGTGAGCTTGCGCGTCCTGCGCAGGTTATCCAGCATCTCCCAGACAGCAATACGCGAGACCGGATCGAGGCCGGTGGTAGGCTCGTCAAGAAAGAAAATGCTGGGATTGTGGACCAGGCCGCGGGCAATCTCCAGGCGGCGGCGCATTCCCCCTGAAAGGGTTTTGGTCTGTGCGCTGCGCCATTTGGTCAGATCCACCGCTTCCAATACCTGGTCTATGTTCTTCACGCGCTCGGCCTTTGGGACCGAATAGAGCTTGGCGTAGATGCTGAGATTCTCTTCGACGGTTAGGTCAGGATCGCTGGTCAGAGCCTGGGGAATAACGCCGATCATGCGGCGCACTGCATCAGGCTCTTTGGCCACATCATGACCTGCAATGATAGCGCGGCCCGCAGTGAGCGGAATGAGCGTGGTCATCATGCGAATAAGCGTGCTTTTGCCCGCGCCATTGGGACCGAGCAGACCGAAAATCTCTCCCTCGTCAACAGAAAAGCTGACGTCTTTGACCGCCTCGAAGTCGCCGTAGCGCTTAACGATATGAGCAACTTCGATTGCTGTTGTCGCTGATGTCGCTGGTGTGCTCATTGCTTCACCAGCTTGTTTTTTGAAATGTAAACTTCGGCAGTCATGCCGGGTACGTAACGCTCGCCGGAATTCTCGATCAGCAGTTTCAATTGAACAGTTTTAATGTCGCGTTTGCGGGAACTGACATCGCGCTGCGTGGCGAAGTCCGCCTCTGCCGCTTTGTTGATGACCTTGCCCTGAATCGTTGCGCCGGAAGGCATGACGACTCTCAGCGAGTCGCCGATCTGTACGGTATCTGCCTGCGTCTCGGGCAGCGGCGCATAAATCCAGGTCTCCGTCAGGTCCATGATGGTCACAATGGCAGCGCCGGCGGCAACCACCTCGCCCTGGCGCGCCGCGCGCACGTTGACTTTGCCGCTGACCGGCGCATAAATCTGGGCGTAGCCCAACTGAACTTGAGCTTGGTGGGCAAGAGCGCGGGCATTTTCGACATCGTTGCGTGTGGAATCCACCGTACGAGCCGCAACATTCGTGAGCAACTCATGTGCGCGGGCCTGGCGCAGAGTGGCTTCGGCAGCGGCGACGTTCTCGCGGGCAGCATCAACGGCGGCTTTGCTGGCCAGCAGGCTGGTAGCCGCGTCGTCCCTGGCCTGCTCGCTCATAATGCCCTGCTTGGCGAGAGCGACAATGCGGCCAGTGTCAGCCAACTGATGGTCGTAATTTGCCTGTGCCTGGGCCAGCGCAGCCCGTGCCGAACGTAGCTGGGCCTCGGCATTGACCGTGGCGCTGCCGGTTTCTCCGCGTGTTTGGTGTTCGGACTCGACACTCCCGCCTAGCTTGCCCTTCTGGCTTGCCGCATTGGCCTCGGCGGCCTTGCGCGCCGCGGCAAGATCCTCGCTCTCGATGACAGCGATCAACTGGCCGGCCTTCACGTCCTGGCCCTCGTCGACAAACAATGTCTGTATGCGTCCGGGAATCTTGCTGCTCACCACCACCTCGTTGGCGTCCACCGTGCCGATCAGTTGCAGATCGGCGGAGGGACGCACCGTAACGAAGTACCAGATGAGTGAGCCCACCGTGAGCAAGCCCAGAAGTAGAAATACTCGATTGCGTGCGTTCACTTGTGCCTCACTTCATTCGTAGACGTTTGGACTGATTCAATATTGCAGCCTTTGAAATTCGCACCGCGGAAGAGATCGAATGGGTTCGGCATTGGCGTCTCCGCCAGCACCCTTGCTGCCACGCGCGCGCCGTGCTCCCGGTCGGTAAAAATAGTTTGTCCCAAATATTCGACAGCTGCCTTGCGGCGGTATTCCAGTGCGCTTAATTCAAAAAGATTGGCGGACAGCAATATCGTCATCACTGGCGCGGAGAGGAAGTAGAAGACATTGGCCCCCAACGCCGCATACATGATTTGCAACTCATCCACTGCAACCAGTTCTCCAGAACTTCGGCCCTCCGCAACTACCTCGCGAATTTTGAACATCATGGGCCGAAAAACCTTGTCCACCAGGCGCACAAGAGCGTTCTCTTCTCCTCGGTGCATGCGGATCATTTCCTGTTGCATTAAACTCTGGAAGGCTCGTTGCGAATGAATGCGGTCAAAATGATTGAGCACGAAATAGACTAATCGCTCGCCGGCCGAGCACTCCGCGCCCATTGCCGCCATGCTGCTGGCCACAACGCGATTCGCGACTGACTCCAGGGCTGCGTCGTAAAGGTCTTCTTTACTCTTGAAGTAGTAGTAGAGCAGCGCCTTGTTGACTTCGGCCTCCTCGGCAATTTGTTCGGTACGTGCGCCTGCCAAGCCGCTTGCGCTGAACTGCCGTACGGCCGCGTCAAGGATGCGAGCACGGGTCTGGTCGGCTCGTTCGGCCTGGGAGCGAATTGGGGTTGAAGTTTCCATTAACTAACCAGTTAGTAAATTAACACGGATTCAGTAAATTTGATATTTTCTATGGTGAATTTCTGATGAATTCTCACATTTATCTGTGTGTTGAGATTCGCGAACATCTTATAAGTGTAATAGATTCAATATTTATAGCCACTCACGCGAAGCGGCTGATTTTCCCTGTCCCGGCAGTCCGTACCTTCAATTCCACATCAAGGCTTTCTTCCAACTCTTCATACTTATCCTCTTCGTCCTCAAAGCCACTGGTAGCTTTTGATGCGCTGGGCACGTATATATCGTCCCCGCTTTGGGTCGTGCGCTCGGCCTCGTTCAAGTCCGTCGTCCCCAGATAGGCCTCTTTGGGCCTGACCATCGGAGCGATACGTACGCCGACTACCGGGCCGATCTCCATAAAGTCTGCTCCCTTCGGGAACTCCCCCTACGGTGCCTATCGGCTAGCTGGGCCAAAACATGAATCTGCTCGCTAATTTATGTATAAATTTAGGACACTCCCAATATTCCTCGCACAAGTCCTGTATTTACATCTGATACCGAGATGCAAGCCGGCACAAATCAGGTTACTTTTGGCAGAATGGATGTCCGATTTCGATACAGTTGTCCGCAATCCAGCTTTTCCTTCACGGATTTGAGGAATTGCTATCCGTCGATAAGCTGACCGCTGAAACCCGCGCGCTTTCAGGCTCAATCTGATAGAGCAGGGCTGCTCCTTTGACCAAGTCTAGCCTTGCTGCCACAGGAGCAAACCAGCTTCGAACTTCGCTGATCTCCTGCGTAATGATATCGAGTGGATGTTCGTCTAGACAACTTCACGAACCAGTTGTCCCGCCGGCATCGGCGGCTGAGCGTAGGTACGGCAGCCCCGTAGCGCACCCGCGATAATCCCCGCCACCACTCACGGCACACGCATTTGGTTACCCAACTGGACTTGTTACACTGTCGCTATGTTGGATGAAATGGAGTTCCGCCGTCTATCCGAAATAGCTCTAAACTCGCTATTGCAGCATTTAATTGCGCGCGAGGAGGAGTCAGATTCCGGTTTTGAGGTCGATGAGCAGAACGGCGTACTGAATATTACCTTCGAAGAACCGGCGGGCAAGTTCGTCATTACCCCCAACGCGCCCGTGCGCCAAATCTGGATTTCGGCGCGATCCACCAGCTTCAAACTCGACTGGGATGAAGCGGCCTCTGCGTTCACGCTGCCGCGCACAGGCGAACATCTGACCGCGCTGATTGACCGCCTGATCGCAGAACATCTAAGAGGCTAGTACCGAGTCCGCATGAGGGATTCCATTGCATGATAACTATCCGCGCAGCCGCGCCGTAGGAGCAGTGTTTATTAGCCCCGCGCTTTAGCGTGGGGAAAGCGGTTCCATAAATGCTCTCCTGAGTCCCGTAGGGACGGCGCAACGCGATTATTCACGCATGAATCAATAGCCGCTTTGCACGGACCGTATGGCTGGCTTCTATGCTTTCCATATCTCACCTAAATACGACGCAGCTAGGTTGGGGCACGCTTTGAACGTGCCCCAACAAAATTCGTTGCCTACTGCTTCACAAACACAAACGTGCAAGGACGGCCATAAACGCCCAGGCCTTCGTTGCGTGCGCCTGTTCCCTCTGTATCCTTAAATTGGGCCTTGATGTCAAAGCTATAATCCGCGCCGCCATGAGCAAATGCTCCGCGAGCATACTTTCTTGAAGCCACGATGCCATTGGCAGTCATCTTGGCGGAGCCGTCATCCTTGATCGGACCTTCGACCAGAAAATAGCCGGGTTCTCCCGCCGTGCCGCGCTCTCCGCGATAGGCTCCGGCAGTCACAACGCCCACAAACTTCCAGGTAAATCCCTCGGTGTTTCCCTTAGCCGGACAGGTGTAGGTCGTGAGCCACTTGCCGTCGAAGCGATCTCCGGCAAACGAAACTGCCGGCAACAATATCAATGCGCAAACTACAAAAAATCGAACAGCCTTTCTCATGCAATTTCCTCCGTTGGTCATGGTAGCACAATGCTAGGTTCGACTGTTGAGCGGATGTAGAGCAGTAAACTTCTGCTGACAACGGTGTTTTTCTAGTCCCTATTTGTGACCTTTCAATAGGTTGTCCATTCGATCTGGACCGGAGAAGCTGATTGTGATGAGCAATCCAGTTTCCCAGGAGAGATCGAATGGACTATCACCAGAATGC
>Ga0181520_10011333_pt1 | contig 11728 bp, 9 predicted proteins | sample PEATcosm2014_Bin_29_FD_132451 | JGI IMG/M metagenome (GOLD analysis project Ga0181520, IMG submission 132451) | Peatland microbial communities from MTU Mesocosm Facility, Houghton, MI, USA - PEATcosm2014_Bin02_30_metaG | ecosystem: Environmental > Terrestrial > Soil > Wetlands > Peat | place...
CTTCGTTGCCAGGCCGCATGTGAGTGAACGGCCCGATGCGCGCGCCATCGGCGATGGTGGAATCTACGAGGACGCAGCTTTGAAGGATCTGAACGCGATCGCCGAGGGTGCAGTTTTCAATGACGGAGAAGGAACGGATGCGGCATCCCGAGCCGACGCGCGTGCGGCCGAGCAACTGCACGAATGGCTCGATGATTGTGGCGGGCGCGACTTCGACTTCGGGATCGATGACGCAGGTGTCGGGACGGCTCATGATGACGCCGGCGGCAATGAGGCGGGCGGCCGCGGCATGTTGATGCGCGGCGAGCGGCGAGTGCGGGCCAGCCGCGTTTGCTGTCGCGTTTGCCGGTGGGTTTGAGGTGGTCGTCATTTCACTTTCTCCACATCATTTTCCTTTGGCGTGTTGCGCTGGGCTCGATCAGGGGCGGATGGGCGCAGCGATGGGCCGGTTATTGCGGCGCAGCTCCGGCCTGGGGTGGCGGGCCGGAGGGTTGCGGGATGGTGATGTCGATGGGTTGCGGAGCGCCCATGCCGAGCGCGTCGAGACCGGGCTTGATTTCCGGGCCATTGCCAACCACTAATACCGCAAGCTTTTCAGGGTGGATGTATTTTTTTGCGGCGGCAGTGAGATCGGCGATGGTGACCTTCTCGAGCGCTGCGTGGTAGGTCTCAAGATAGTCGGCGGGATAGCCATAGAACTCGAGCTTCTCACTCTCGTCGAGGATCTTGTCTTTGGTGTCGTAGTCGAAGAGGAAGGAGTTGACGATATCGTCCTTGGCGCGTTGGAGCTCGGCCTGGGTGAAGGGCCTGGTGTTCAAGCCGGTGATTTCGCCCAGCGCCGCTTTGGTCGCGTCGACGGTTTTTGGACTTCTGGTGAGAGCATCGACCCGAAAAGCGCCCGGGTGGTCGTAGGGCAGCGAGAAGCCGCCGCCGACTTCGTAGGCCAGTCCAAGCTGGGTGCGGACTTTAATAAAGAGCCGACTGCCAAAGCCTCCGCCGAGGATTTCATTCATGACATCGAGCGTGGCAGCATCGGGATTGTGGCGGTCGACGCCGAGAGCGACGATCTGCACGTTGGACTGATTTACATCTTCTTTGTCAATAAAGTAGACGCCGGGCGTGGGCCCGGTGAACTCATCGTGGCGAGGCGGATCGGGAGTGACGGGCGGAAGGCCTTCGAAGACCGCACGCACCTTGGCCTCCATGGCGGCGGGATCGAAATCGCCGTAGATTCCGACGATGAGCGGTCCCTTGAGGGTGCGGTCGTGCCATGCCTGCAAATCCGCGACAGTGACTGTGGCGATGGTGGCCATCTCGGGTTGACGCGTGTAGGGGCTGTTCACCCCGTAGATCAGCTTGGCCGACTCGCGGCCGGCGATCTCATCCTCGTCGTCGTTGCGGCGAACGATTGAGGTGGCCTCCTGCTCCTGCGCCAACTGAAGCTTCTCCGCGCTGAATTTGGGATGGAAGAGCAGGTCCATGGCCAGAGAAAAGACCTGATCGTTGTCGCCCTTGAGCGAATCCCAGGAAAGCGCAGTCGAATCGTCGTCGCCGTCGGTTTCAATGTGCGCGGCTTTGGCTTCGAGCAGGTCGTCCATGGCATCGCCGTCCATGCTTGCCGTGCCGCTGGTCCGCCATGCCTGGTTGTAGAGGCCGATGAGGCCGGCTTTGGATGGATCTTCATCGCGCGACCCACCGTGAATCAGCACCGAGCCATAGATGAAGGGCAGCTCGTGATCTTCCTGCAAAAAAATCACAATGCCGTTTTTCAACTGGATGCGTTTGGGCTGCTGCGGATGGAAGGCGTGGAGCGGCGGAATGGGAATCTTTTCCCAGGGCCTGGATTGCTGGGCAGACGCCGCCGGCGGCAGCGTGAGGACGACAAAGATTGCCGCGGCCAACAGAAATCGAGACTTCATGGTGAAGGCGTATCTGTTCATTGCGCGCCTCCACCCGATTTCGCGGGTCCATCTTGCTTCGGAGGTCCAGTCGCGGGTTCCGTATCGATCTCGGCGCTGGTTCGGTTCGAGGCCACAAATACCTTGTTTGCCACACGGCGAATGTCGGCCTTGGTGACCTTGTTCACGGCGTCAAGCTGCAAGAAGAGTTCGCGCCAGTCGCCGTATCGCGTCTGGTACTCGGCGAGGGAGTTGGCGAGGCCCTGATTGTCGTCGAGGCCGCGCAGGAGATCGGCGCGAGCCCGAGTCTTATACATTTCGAGCTCAGCGTCGGTGACGTCGGCGGTCTTCAGCTTTTCAATCTCCTTGTGAATGGCGTCGCGCATCTCTGCCGGAGTGTGTCCGGGGAGAGGTATGGCTCCAAACATGAACAGGCTTGGGTACTTTTCTCCGGGCACCGGGCTTTCGCCGATGGCCTCGGCCGCGATCTGCTGCTGCTCCACCAGACTGCGGTAGAGGCGCGAGACGCGCCCATTCGACAGGATGTCGCTGATTGCGTCGTAGACAGCGTCATCGGGGTCGCGATAGCTGGGCCGGTGATAGCCCTCAAGATAGACTGGCTGCGTCTGCTCGCGAATGACGACTGACTTCTCGGCGAACTGCTGAGGCTCGACGGTGGTCATGTCCTCCGGCCTGGGGCCGGCAGGAACGCGGCTGAAATACTTTTCCAGCATGGGTAAATCGGTACCGGGATCGACGTCGCCCACGATGGCGATGACGATATTTCCGCCCACGTAGAATTTCCTGTGGAAGGCCATGGCCTCAGTTGCAGTGATCTGGCTAACCTCGCTGGGCCAGCCGATGTCGCTGCGGCCGTAGTTGTGCGCAACGTAAGCCGTGGCAAAGAACTGCTCTTCAAGCCGTCCGATGGGGTTGGAGTCGACGCGCATGCGGCGTTCTTCCATCACGACGTCGCGTTCCTTGTAGAACTCGCGCGGGACAATATCGGACAAGCGGCTCGACTCCATCCAGGCCCAGAGCTCGAGGCGGTTCTCCGGCATCGACCAGAAATACTGCGTGTCATCCAGGCCAGTCTCCGCGTTCAAGTCATGCGCGCCGTTCGCTTCAGCAACTTCAGTGAATTGGTTGGGAACAACGAACTTCTCGGCTTCAGCCTGCGCGGCAAGAAACGCCTTATGCAGCTCGTCGAGTTTTTGCTGGCTGCGCCCGACAGGCTTGAGGTATTCAGCCTCGTAGGCATCGTTGGCCGCTTCGACTTTATCGAGAGCTGTTTTTTCGGCAGCGTAGTCGGTGGTGCCGATCTGGGTTGTGCCCTTGAAGGCAAGATGCTCGAACATGTGGGCGAGGCCGCTTTCGCCGGAGGGGTCGTTGACGTCGCCGGCGTCGACGAATGTGGTGTAGCTGAATACCGGCGCGTCATGACGCTCACAAAGGACCAGAGTGAGCCCGTTGGGAAGCACTTTGACGGTGATACGCTTTTCAAAGCTCTGCAGATCCTGGGCCGAAGCCGCAGACACTGCGAGCAGCAACACAAGAACCAAAAAGCCGGTAGAAAGGCCGGGAAGTAACCTTTGCCGCATCGAATCTCCTCGTTCCAGGAAAGCAAGAAAGCGCTGGTTCGCTCTCTTCCAAGCTATTGCCCACAGGCGTGGGCGTCAAACGACGAGATTTGTCAGGGCGGGCCAGAGCATAGCGTAGCGACGAGTGGCGAGTACGGTCGCCGGTATAATCGGTTGCATGGCGGCGAGCGCACAAGCGAAGGATTTGGGGACTGGGGCATCGCGGACGAGCGTTGACGTGACGCCGGAGGCCCAGAAAAAGCTGCGCGTGCTGGAGAGCAGGCTGGAACAGCTCCCCGGCCTGATGGTGGCCTATTCGGGCGGCGTGGATTCAGCGTTCTTGGCGGCAACGGCCCATCGCGTGCTGGGCGAGCGCATGCTGGCGGTGCTGGCCGATTCGGCCTCGCTGGCGCGGCGCGACATGGAGCAGGCCAAGGCCTTTGCGCAATCGATTGGAATGCCGCTGCAGGTGGTGATGACGGAGGAGCTGGACCGCGAAGAGTACACGCGGAACGACGCAAACCGCTGCTTCCACTGCAAAGATGAGCTGTTTCAAGTGATGGGGAAGCTGGGCGCGAAGCTGGGCATCGCGAATATCGCTTACGGGATGAACGCCGACGACACGCGCGATTTTCGCCCCGGGCAGCGCGCCGCGGAACAGCACACGGTTTTAGCGCCGCTGGCCGACGCCGGGCTGACGAAGCTGGAAGTGCGCGCGTTGGCCAAGGCGGCCGGCTACCCGGTGTGGGATCGCCCGGCAGCTCCGTGCCTGAGCTCACGCGTGGAGTATGGCCGCACCGTGTCGCGCGAGGTCCTGGAGCAGGTAGAGCGCGGCGAAGAGAGCCTGCGGCAGTTGGGCTTTCGCGAACTGCGCGTGCGCCACCACGGCGAGTTGGCGCGCGTAGAGATTGCGCGCAACGAGCTGCAGCGCGCATTGACAATGGAGATGATGGACGCGATCACGTCGGCGCTGAAACAGGCGGGATTCAAATACGTCACGCTCGACTGCCAGGGGTTTCGATCGGGGGCAATGAATGCGGTTCTGCCCGCCGAAGTGCTGGCGCGGCGGGGCGCGTAGCTCTCTCACTTCCCATCTCCGGCCTGGACTCCCTTCCTCCGGCTCAAACAATTTAGAATCACAAGGCGATGAAGATCGGCTATCTGGAGTGCTTTTCCGGGATCAGCGGAGACATGCTGCTGGGCGCGCTGGTGGATGCGGGCGTGCCTTTCGATGCGCTCGCCGAAACCGCGGCGGCACTGAATGTGGGCGCGCGCCTGGAGATGCGCAAGGTGAGCCGCGGCGGACTGGCGGCGGTGAAAGTCGATGTAATTGCGGAGGAGATGTCCGGGACGAAGGGACCGAGGGACCAAGCCACCCCATCGAGCAAGAATCGCTCGATGGGGGCCCCGGCAGGGACCGAGGGACCAGAACATCATGACGACCGGGGACATTCGCACAAACCCCATGGACATGACCATCACGATCATGAGCACCATGCGCACGAATTGGAGCGTGGGCAGCACAGCCACGAGCACGCGCCGCATCGGTCGCTTTCGACAATCCTCAAGATCATCGAGGCTGCGCCGATCAAGGACTCAGTCAAGCAGCGCTCGGCTCGCGCCTTCCAGTTGCTCGGCGAGGCGGAGGCGGCGATCCATTCCATCCCCATTGAGAAGGTCCACTTTCATGAAGTTGGCGCGGTAGACACGATTGTGGACATTGTGTGCGCGGCGGCGGGTTGCGAGGCACTGGGAGTGAGCCGGTGGATGGCTTCACCCTTAAACGTAGGAAGCGGAACGGTGAAGTGCGCGCACGGGACACTGCCTGTGCCGGCGCCGGCGACACTGGCGCTGCTCGGCGATGCGCCCGTGTATGCAGCCGGCACGCCGATGGAGCGGGTGACGCCGACCGGCGCTGCCGTGCTGCGGATGCTGGACGTGACGTACGGGACACTGCCTGCGATGCGCGTGGAGGCGCGCGGCTATGGAGCCGGGGGTCGCGACACGCCGGGCGAGCCGAATCTGCTGCGGCTGCTGGTGGGTGAGGCGGAGGAGGGAGCCGAAAACACAGAGTCCATCGCCGTGATTGAGACCGTGGTGGATGACGCGACTCCGCAGTTGCTGGCCTATGTGAGCGAACTGCTGTTTGAGGCGGGCGCGTGGGATGTTTACCGCTTGCCGGTGCAGATGAAGAAGGGGCGGACGGGCGTGCAGATCACGGTGCTCTCGAGTCCCGAGGCAATGCCGGAGCTGCGCGATCTGTTGCTGCGCGAGACCACAACCATCGGCCTGCGCTGGCGGTTAGAAAACAAGATGGCGCTGGCGCGCGAGTTCATGGAAGTAAATACGGAGTGGGGCAAGGTGCGGATCAAGATTGCACGCTGGCCCACGGGCGAAGTGGCCAACGCGTCGCCGGAGTATGAGGTGTGCCGCAATATAGCGCGCCAGCAGGGGATTCCGCTCAAGCGGGTGATGCAGGAAGCGATGCGGGCCTATGCGGAGACAGAGCGCGTGGCAACGGAGAAACAGGCGGAGAAGAGAGACTGATGGATCGATCGCAGATTGAAGCGCTCTTGAATGAAGTGCGCTCCGGGTCATCCAGCGTGGCCGAAGCGCTGGAGCGCCTTCGCAACCTGCCCTTCGAGGACCTTGGCTTTGCCAAGCTCGACCATCATCGCGCGTTGCGCACCGGTATGCCGGAGGTGATCTTCGCGGAGAGCAAGACTCCGGCACAAGTAGCCGCAATCTTCGAGCGGATGGCCAAGGCAGGCGGCAACGTGCTGGCAACACGCGCTTCGCGCCAGGTGTTTGAGGCAGTGCGCGGCGCGGAGCCGCGAGCGGAGTTTCACGAAGCTGCGCGGGCGATCACTTTGAAGCAGACTGAGGCGCCTGCCGGCAAGGGAACCGTGGGCGTGGTGTGCGCCGGAACGAGCGACTTGCCTGTGGCCGAGGAAGCTGCGGTGACAGCGCGGCTGATGGGCAACACCGTGGAACTGGTGGCCGATGTGGGAGTGGCGGGCATTCATCGGCTGCTGGCGCAGCAAAAAACGCTGCAATCGGCACGCGTGCTGGTTGTCTGCGCCGGCATGGAGGGCGCTCTGCCGACGGTGGTGGGCGGACTGGTGCATGCGCCGGTGATCGCAGTGCCGACGAGCGTGGGTTACGGCGCGTCGTTGGGCGGCGTGGCTGCGCTGCTGGGCATGTTGAACACCTGCGCGCCGAATGTCTCCGTGGTGAACATCGATAACGGATTCGGCGCGGCCTGCATCGCGTCGTTGATCAATCATTTGTAACGGCGCGGCTAAGGCCTATCGTAAAAGCGGAAGAACAGCGACGGCTTGGCCACCGGCTCAGCACTCGCCACCAATGCAGTAGCCTGGGCATCGCTGAGCGGCGTAAACTCGCGGGCGAGATTGACGTTTTCCTCGAGCTGCGCGATGGAGTCGCAACCGATGATGACGGTGCTGACAGGGCGCGAGAGCGTGTAATACATGGCCTGACGCATGGTGAGCGTGCCCGAGGTGGGCGCCGGAACCATCCCCTCCCACATGTGCGCCTGGACTGAGAGCGGTTGTGGAGTCCAAGTCGAAAGCAGACGGCCACGCGCCGGAATCTTCATGCCGATAATGCCCATCTGGCGCTCGACGGCCAATGGCAAAAGCGCCGAGTTAAAGCTGTAGAAGTGCGGATCGGCTGCGTTCATCGCCATCAGAATCGTGTCGAACGGATAGCGCTGGATGCCTTCGATGAGCGCATCGGGGCGGTAATGGCCGGTGAGGCCGAGGAAACGAACGACCTTCTGCTCCTTCATCTGCAACAGGGCTTCCATGGCGCCGTCCTTGGCGAAGACATCGTTTATATCGGTCATGGTTCCAATGTCGTGCAACTGCCACAGGTCGACATGGTCGGTCTGGAGCAGCTGGAGCGATTTCTCGATCATGCGCAGCGAGCCGTCGCGTGTGCGCTCCTTCGTTTTTGTGGCGAGGAAGGCGAGGTTGCGCCGGTGAGCCATCACTTTGCCCACGTACTGTTCACTCCAGCGGTCGGGACCGCCGTAGATGGAAGAAGTGTCGATGTAGTTGACGCCAAGGTCGAGGGCGCGCTCGATGATGGGCACGGCGACGTCGAAGTTATTCGACTGCTCGAGGGCAGCCTGTCCGCCGAGCGAGAATATCCCCACTTTGTAGCCCGTCTTGCCCAGGTTGCGCGTGGGCATGGCACTGGGCGTGACCGGGTTCGAGGGCAGAGCCGACAGCGCCTTCGGCGTCTCTGCAATCGCAGTCTGCGCCAACAAAGCGGCGGTTACTGCTCCGCCGGCTTTCAAAAACTCGCGGCGTCCCTGACTGCGCGTGGGAATCTGCTTTTGATCGTCCATACTTCCTCCCCATTGAACCTGGTGAATCCATGATATTCCCGGACGCCGGAGGAGAAGAAACCGGATTCGAGAGAAATCAAATCATGAGGGACGAGCCGCCTGATACCAGAGATTCTTCACAGGTTATCGCGCAATTTGTCTGGCGCATCGCCCGCAGAAGCATTAGTCTTTCAGCACCGCTACTTCCCTGGATCGAGGAAACCATGTCGACTGTCTATCCCCAGGTTGGGGGCTACCCCCAGTACCCGCAATACGCGCCCCCTGCCTACCGTTTGTACGACGTCTGGGCCGTGGCCCTGGCGGCTTTCTTAGGCAGTCCCCTTGCCGGGACAGTGCTCATCGCTTCGAACTACCGCAAGCTGGGCCAGGGCAACAACGGCGTTCTTGCGCTCATCCTAGGGGCGGCGGCGTCCGCGGGCTTGATGCTGATGGGATTGAGAACGACCTATAGCCCCACGGTTGCGTCCATTGCGCTGTTTGTGTGTACGGGGCTTGCCGCGAGGGAGTTGCAGGGAAACGCAATCGATACGCATGTCGCGTGGGGCGGGCAGCTCTACTCCAGGTGGCGCGCAGTCGGAATTGCCCTCGTGACCTTGTTGGTTCTTGGCCTTGCGGTGTTCGGTTACTACTACTACACCGGAGAATTGCAGAGAATCATGGCGCAAATGAGCTCGCCACAGAGTGTGGTGACGATCGGGACCAAGGACCAGGTCGTGTTCTCTGGTACAGCCACGAAGAACGATGCCACGGCGCTGGGCAACGCACTGAAAACCGCGGGATTCTTCCAGGATACCGGTGCAACGGTGCTGCTGAATAAAACGGCAAGCAGCACAACGATCTCGTTCGCGGTTCAGGACGGCGCCTGGAACAATGCCACTGACGTGAGTGAATTTGAAACTCTCGTGCGCACTGTTGCTTCATCGGTAGGCGGCCTGCCGATTGACATGCGGCTCGTGAATACGGCGCTTGTCATTGAAAAAGACGAGGTCGTGCAGTAGATAGTTCGAGGCCGAGAGTCTGTGGCGGAAGGGCCGCGTTCCCAGGTCTCCGCTTAGAGACCTGGGCTTCAGCATTCTCGCCCCCCGGGCTTACGCCTGGGGCTGCGAGGATTGCGGCTGGTGGTTGTGGCGCGCGCGGCGCTGAGCAAGCATCTGCTCAAACTGCTGCTTCTGCGGGTCAGTCAGGACGGCTTCGATCTTGCTGTTGGTGTCCTGCATGATGGCATGCGCCTTGGTGTGGCGATCCTGCACGCTGAGCGAGGTGTCGGCGCGCAGAGTCTGCATCTGCTGTTGGCGAGCGGTGAGGATGGGCGTGATCTGCGCGACCTGATCGCTGCTCAAGCCCAGGCGCTTGCCGAGATGCGCGGCGAACTGGCTGGGATCAAAGTTGCGGTGCTGGTTGCCCGGCCGCGAAGGCGCGGCTTGCGCCGAGTTTGCAGCGGGCGCCTGGCTTGAGTCAGGCGCTTGCGCGAACACGATGCTCGCTGAAAGCAGCGCGCCCAGAATGATGGTTGTTTTGGTTGCGTTCATTTTTCTCTCTCCCTTGTGGCCTTGATGGTGCATATCGGCCAATGCGTGTGTAGACACGCTGGCGAGAGGGAAAGTTGCAGCGCGAACGCGGGGGTCAATCGTTCGGTTGATGAGGGTTGAACGATGCGAGAAATGATGCGTCCGCGAGGAGGGAGCGAACGTCTAATGCGAGCCGCTGACTGCACCAGAATAGCGTTCCTGCCATGGCTCGCAAAATGGGGGTAATATGTCTTGGATGAAATCACTCGCCTTTCTTGCGGTAGTTATTTTGTCGATACTTGGCATTGCGCAGTCCACACAGGGCGCCATCGATCAGACCGACAACCCAATGTCTAGCGACCGGGTGATGATCGTTGCGGTGGCCCACGACAATTCTGTGATCGGCGGAGGAATCAGTAGTTCCAACTTCCTGCCGCCTGGAATAGCGGGCGTCGAACCAATTGCATGGATTACCGCAGGGGGGAATTGGGTTCGACTCGATTGCACGGATGCCAAGCCCGATCTCTGCAAGAAATTCGACCGCGCATACCTGAGTCGTCCGCACGATTATTCGGTGGTCAGTGCCGACGGATACGGCACGGCAGTCCATGTCCAGAAAATGGAACTCGATCATGAATGCTTTGGTATGGGTGGCCGCGGAGGATTCAGGGCTGGCGCGATTCGCTCCGCCGCCGTGGCTGCGGAGACGGCAGCCTTGTTTACGGATGGTGTGTCCGCGCATCGACTCCTCGATCCCGAAGCCGCTCCAGTGCGCAAAGCGCTTGCGGAAGCGGTCGGGGGCAAGCTGGATACAACCAAAGAGCTTCGGGTCTATGCTGTGAGCCTAGATGGGCGCGACCTATTCGTCTTCCAGCGCGCCTTTCAGGATTGGGCCTCGAAACCCGAGTATGCTCCGCCCGCCTCGCCGGAGTTTGAAATGGTATTCGCCATCGGATCTATGGATGCCGGAAAACTCAGGATTCTCCACTGGAAGGACAACACCTCAGATGACAATGAGCAGATTCTCGGGATAATTCACATGCGCGTGGGTCATGACTTTCTGATTAGCGCAAGTAGCGACCCGGAGAGCAATGAGTATCGTGTCTACGGTTACCGGGGCAGCAAGTTAATGATTATCTTCCGAGGCGGTGGTGGTGGATGCTAAACGGCGTGTGCGGGATTAGTTGAAAAGCGGCAGCAAGGATCCTCAGTTTCACGAGCATCGCAAAAAGCAACCGCAGATCTTTCGACTCCGCTTCGCTGCGCTCAAGATGACAAGCGGTCAGGAATTCGGGCAACGGAAAAAGGCCGCGCGATGCGCGGCCTTTTTGCTCAGGATGACAATTCTATGCTGGTTCGCACGCTCAGCCGGCTTTTTCAAGCAGGCAGAGAGAGAGATCGCGGCGCTCGACCATGTCCTTGGTGATCTCGAGATCGCGGACGCGCTTGTTCGAGGGCAGGTGATACATGAGGTCGAGCATCAGCTCTTCGAGGATCATGCGGAGGCCGCGCGCGCCCACCTTGCGGGCCATGGCTTCGCGAGCGACTGCGCAGGCTGCGTCCTGGGTGAAATGCAGCCGGACGTTTTCGTACTCGAAGAGGCGCTGGTACTGCTTGAGGATTGCGTTGCGCGGCTTGGTGAGGATCTCGATGAGCGCGACCTCGTCGAGCTCGTCGAGAATGCCCATGACGGGCAAGCGGCCGACAAACTCGGGAATGAGCCCGTACTTGATGAGGTCCTGCGGCTCGGTCTTGCGGAGCAGCTCGGTATCGCGATGGGAGCGCGTGGTGGCCTGATCGGCATCGGCGTCGACGGTGCGGAAGCCGAGAGCTTTCTTGCCGATGCGACGGCCTACGACGCGCTCGAGGCCGACAAATGCGCCGCCGCAGATGAAGAGGATGTTGGTGGTGTCGACGGCCGTGAACTCCTGGTGCGGATGCTTGCGGCCGCCCTGGGGAGGAACATTGGCGACGGTGCCTTCGAGAATCTTGAGCAGAGCTTGCTGGACACCTTCACCGGAGACATCGCGGGTGATGGAGGGGTTCTCGTCCTTGCGGCCGATCTTGTCGATCTCGTCGATATAGATGATGCCCTGCTGGGCGCGAGTGACATCGCCGTCGGCGGCTTGCAGAAGCTTGAGGATGATGTTCTCGACATCCTCGCCGACATAGCCGGCCTCAGTGAGCGTGGTGGCGTCGACAATGGCGAAGGGAACGTCGAGCATCTTGGCCAGAGTGTGGGCGAGAAGAGTTTTGCCCGAGCCGGTGGGACCGATGAGCAGGATGTTGGACTTGGCCAGCTCAACTTCGTTGTTGCGGGCCTTGTTCATCTGGATGCGCTTGTAGTGGTTGTAGACCGCGACAGCA
>Ga0181520_10011334_pt1 | contig 11728 bp, 9 predicted proteins | sample PEATcosm2014_Bin_29_FD_132451 | JGI IMG/M metagenome (GOLD analysis project Ga0181520, IMG submission 132451) | Peatland microbial communities from MTU Mesocosm Facility, Houghton, MI, USA - PEATcosm2014_Bin02_30_metaG | ecosystem: Environmental > Terrestrial > Soil > Wetlands > Peat | place...
GAGCTGAAGCCGAAGCGTCTGGCCAAGCGGCTGAAGATCATCGAGGCGTTCATGCATTCCGGCAACAAGCCGGAGTGGATGATCCTCACCGAGGTGCCGGTCATCCCGCCGGACCTGCGTCCGCTGGTGCCGCTCGACGGCGGCCGTTTCGCCACCTCCGACCTCAACGACCTCTACCGGCGCGTCATCAACCGCAACAACCGCTTGAAGCGGCTGATGGAGCTGCGCGCGCCTGACATCATCATCCGCAACGAGAAGCGGATGCTGCAGGAGTCGGTCGACGCGCTGTTCGACAACGGACGGCGCGGCCGTGTCATCACCGGCGCCAACAAGCGGCCGTTGAAGTCGCTCGCCGACATGTTGAAGGGCAAGCAGGGGCGCTTCCGCCAGAATCTGCTCGGCAAACGCGTCGACTATTCCGGCCGCTCGGTGATCGTCGTCGGCCCCGAGCTGAAGCTGCATCAGTGCGGCCTGCCGAAGAAAATGGCGCTCGAGCTGTTCAAGCCGTTCATCTATTCACGGCTCGACGCCAAGGGCCTGTCGGCGACCGTCAAGCAGGCGAAGAAGCTGGTCGAGAAGGAGAAGCCCGAGGTCTGGGACATCCTCGACGAGGTGATCCGGGAGCACCCGGTGATGCTCAACCGCGCGCCGACCCTGCACCGCCTGGGCATCCAGGCGTTCGAGCCGGTGCTGATTGAGGGCAAGGCGATCCAGCTGCATCCGCTGGTCTGCGCCGCCTTCAACGCCGACTTCGACGGCGACCAGATGGCGGTGCACGTGCCGCTGTCGCTCGAGGCGCAGCTCGAGGCGCGCGTGCTGATGATGTCGACCAACAACATCCTGCACCCCGCCAACGGCCAGCCGATCATCGTGCCCAGCCAGGACATGGTGCTCGGCCTCTACTACGCGACCTTGATGTGCGACGGCGAGCCGGGGCAGGGCATGGCGCTCGCCAACATGGGCGAGCTCGAGCACGCGTTGGCCGGCAAGGCGGTGACGCTGCACACCAAGATCAAGGGCCGCGCCTGGTCCTACGACGCCGACGGCAAGCGCATCGCCGAGCTCTACGAAACCACGCCGGGCCGCATGATCCTCGGACAGCTCCTGCCCAATCACCCGAAGATTCCCTTTGACGTCGTCAACAAGCTGATGACGAAGAAGGAAATCTCCAACATGATCGACACCGTCTACCGCAACTGCGGTCAGAAGGAGACGGTGATCTTCTGCGACCGCATCATGGCGCTCGGCTTCCGCGAGGCGTTCAAGGCGGGCATCTCGTTCGGCAAGGACGACATGGTGGTGCCGTCCTCCAAGCCCAAGTTCATCGCCGAGACCTCGGCCCTGGCGAAGGAATACGAGCAGCAGTACATCGACGGCCTGATCACCCAGGGCGAGAAGTACAACAAGGTGGTCGACGCCTGGGCGAAGTGCTCCGACAAGCTCGCCGAGGAGATGATGGCGGGCATTTCGGCGGTGCGCAAGGACAAGAACGGCCGCGACCTGCCGATGAACTCGATCTACATGATGTCGCACTCCGGCGCGCGCGGCTCGCCGACGCAGATGCGCCAGCTCGCGGCGATGCGCGGCCTGATGGCGAAGCCGTCGGGCGAGATCATCGAGAGCCCGATCATCTCCAACTTCAAGGAGGGACTGAGCGTTCTCGAGTACTTCAACTCGACCCACGGCGCGCGCAAGGGCCTCGCCGACACCGCGTTGAAGACCGCCAACTCGGGCTACCTGACGCGCCGTCTGGTCGACGTCGCCCAGGACTCGATCATCACCATGGCCGACTGCGGCTCGACCCGCGGCATCAAGATGCGCGCGATCGTCGACGCCGGCACCGTCGTCGCCTCGCTCGCTTCGCGCATTCTCGGCCGCACCGCGGCGGAGACGCTCGCCGACGCCGACGGCAAGGCGATCGTTCCCGCCGGCCGGATGATCGTCGAAGAAGACATCCCCGCGATCACCGCCGCCGGCATCCAGGAGGTGAAGATCCGCTCAGTGCTGACCTGCGAGGCGTCGAAGGGCGTCTGCGCCGCCTGCTACGGCCGCGACCTGGCGCGCGGCACGCCGGTCAACATGGGCGAAGCGGTCGGCGTCATCGCCGCGCAGTCGATCGGCGAGCCGGGCACTCAGCTTACGATGCGCACCTTTCACATCGGCGGCGCGGCGCAGCTCGCCGAGCAGTCGTTCATCGAGTCGAACTTCGACGGCGCAGTGAAGATCCGCAACCGTTCGCTGGCGCGCAACTCCAACGGCGACCTGATGGCGATGGCGCGCAACGTCGCCATCGTCGTCGTCGACAAGAACGGCGCCGAGCGCGCGGTGCACCGCGTGCAGTACGGCGCGCGTCTGAAGGTCGACGAGGGCGACCAGATCAAGCGCGGCGCGCGTCTGGCCGAATGGGACCCGTTCACCCGGCCGATTCTCACCGAGGTCGACGGCGTGATCGGCTTCGAGGACCTCATCGAAGGCGCCTCGATGTCGGAGCAGGTCGACGAGGCGACCGGCATCGCCAAGCGCATCGTCATCGACTGGCGGTCGCTGCCGCGCACCGCCGCTCTCAAGCCGGCGTTGGTGATCAAGGGCAAGGACGGAAAGCTGGCGAAGCTGCCGCGCGGCGGCGAAGCGCGCTATTTACTGCCGGTCGAGTCGATCATCTCGTTCGAGCCGGGGGCCAGCGTGCACGCGGGCGACGTCATCGCCCGCATCTCGGTCAACAGCGCCAAGACCCGCGACATCACCGGCGGTCTGCCGCGGGTGGCTGAGCTGTTCGAGGCGCGGCGGCCGAAAGACCACGCGATCATCGCCGAGATCTCGGGCACGGTTCGGTTCGGGCGCGACTTCAAGAACAAGCGGCGCCTGACCATCGAGCCGAGCGAGGAGGGGGTCGAGCCGGTCGAGCACCTGATCGCCAAGTCGAAGCACATTCATCTCCAGGACGGCGACGTCATCGAGAAGGGCGAATATATCGTCGACGGCAACCCGGCGCCGCACGACATTCTGGCGATCAAGGGCGTCGAGGAGCTCGCCGCCTATCTGGTCAACGAAATCCAGGAGGTCTACCGGCTGCAGGGCGTCAGCATCAACGACAAGCACATCGAGGTGATCGTGCGGCAGATGCTGCAGAAGGTCGACGTCGTCGATCCCGGCGACACCGACTTCCTCGCCGGCGAGCAGGTCGACAAGTCGGAGCTCGACGCGGCCAACGAGATCGTGCGCGCCGACGGGAAGAAGGGGGCGGTCGGGGCGCCGGTGCTGCTCGGCATCACCAAGGCGAGCCTGCAGACCCGTTCGTTCTTCTCCGCCGCCTCCTTCCAGGAGACCACGCGCGTGCTCACCGAGGCGGCGGTCAACGGCAAGGTCGACCCGCTCGAGGGCCTCAAGGAGAACATCATCGTCGGCCGCCTGATCCCGGCGGGCACCGGCGCGGCGATGACCAAGCTGCGCCAGATCGCGACGATGCGCGACACGCTGATCCTCGCCCAAAGGGCCGAGGAGGCCGCCGCCGCGCCGCCGCCGGCGTTGCCGCAGCCCTCGGCCCCGCCGTCTGAGGCGACGGCGCCGCCGCCGCGGCGGCCTGTTCGGCTGCCGGCGGCCGAGTGATCGGTCGCCGCGGCGCGCGCTTGATCGCGCGACGTCGATTCACGAAAGGGCCGCCCGCGGGCGGCCTTTTTTTCGCTTGCGCGCCAAGCGTTTGGGGCGGCCACGCGCGTTCTTCTTTCGTACAAATGCGCGCGTCGCCGAAATCGCCTGTCAAGAAATGTAAGTTAGGGATGCGCCGCGGACGCGTGGGCGCCCGCCCCACAAGCGTCGAGACCAAGCCGTCGGCGCGCCCCAATCCGGTCTTCAATCGGCCGGGAAGTAACGTTCTGTTTACCGTTGAGAAAGCACGTGAGCGAGGGCTTGCGCGCGAGACGCGAAGAATGGCGAGGCGGGCGATGAAAGCGTTTGTCGATGCGCACGGCGCGGAAGGCGTCGGCAACGGGTTCGCCGCCGAGGAGGCGACGATTCGGGCGCCGCTCGCGCCGCTGCTCGCCGGCGCGCGGGCGCGCGGCGTCGCCGACGGGCTCGAACTGATCGGCGCGGCGGCGGCGTTGCTCGACGAACGGGGCGAAGTGCTGCACGTCAACGCGCGCGCGGCGCGCATCCTGGGCGACGGCGTGTATCTCTCCGGCCAGCGGCTGAGGGCGCGCGACCGCGCCGCCGACGAATTGCTCGCGGCGGCGATCGGCTCGACGCTGCGCTACGGCGTCGCCTCGCGCGTCGCGGTCGGCCAAAGCCCTGGCGAGGGCGATTTCGGCGTGCGCATCGTGCCGGTGACGGCGGTGGACGACGAGCCGTTTCAGCTCCTGCGCGCGGTGGCGATCTTCGAGCCGCCGGGCGAAGCGTGGGCGCTGGGCGCCGGCCGGGGGTTGAACTGAGCTTCGGCCGGCCGCGGTCGGGTTTTTTTCGTCGTTCCGGCCTTCCCTCGCGATCAAAAGGGGTTGACGCCCTTAGGCGCGCCGAATATGGTCCGCGCGCTTTCGGCAGGCCGTAGAGCTTTGTTGTCCCGGGCGACGCGTCCGAGACCCATCGGCTCTAAACGCTGACGATCTCATCGACGACGAACCATACCGACCGCGGATGCGCGGCCGGGATCAAATGAGCAAGACCGCGAACGTCTTTTGCGGTCCTCTGCGAGGCTGGCGCCCAAAACCCTCGAATGGGTTTTCGCGGCGCGTTTGCTTTCGGGCGAAAGCCGTCGTCGGCGAGGGAAGGAATTTGAACGGCTTGGCCGCGAGGCTAGGCCATTTTGGACCGGGACGAAGAGCCAACGATGCCGACGATCAGCCAGTTGATTCGCAAGCCGCGGCAGCCGAAGACCTATCGCGCGAAGGCCCGCCACCTCGAGGCGAGCCCGCAGAAGCGCGGCGTCTGCACGCGCGTCTACACGACGACGCCGAAGAAGCCGAACTCGGCGCTGCGCAAGGTCGCCAAGGTCCGCCTCACCAACGGCTATGAGGTGATCGGCTACATTCCCGGCGAAGGCCACAATCTGCAAGAGCACTCGGTGGTGATGATCCGCGGCGGCCGCGTCAAGGACTTGCCCGGCGTGCGCTACCACATCCTGCGCGGCGTGCTCGACACCCAGGGGGTCAAGGACCGCAAGCAGCGCCGTTCCAAGTACGGCGCCAAGCGGCCGAAGTAAGCCCGACGAAGCGAGGGTCGTCCCCGGGCGAGCGGCAGTGGGACCCGGGGCTCGCAAGGCGAAGAAAGGTCGTTTCCGGATCATCGAAGCGAAATCCGGAACGTTGGTCAGAGGTTTCAGTGAGCGGCGGGCCGGGCCCGGCCGCGTCGAGAAGAGAGAGTCGAACCCATGTCGCGCCGCCGTCGCGCCGATAGACGCGAGATTATTCCGGACGCCAAATATGGCGACATCGTCGTCGCGAAGTTCATGAACACCGTGATGTACGAGGGCAAGAAGTCGGTCTCCGAGAAGATCGTCTACGGCGCCCTCGACAACGTCGGCGACAAGGCGAAGGGCGATCCGCTCGCCGTGTTCCGCCAGGCGCTGGAGAACGTCGCGCCGGCGGTCGAGGTGCGTTCGCGCCGCGTCGGCGGCGCCACGTATCAAGTTCCCGTCGAGGTGCGCGCCGAGCGCCGCCAGGCGCTGGCGATCCGCTGGATCATCTCCGCCGCGCGCGACCGCAACGACAAGACCATGATCGACCGACTTGCCGCCGAGCTGCTCGACGCCGCCAATAATCGCGGCGCTGCGGTGAAGAAGCGCGAAGACACCCACCGGATGGCCGAAGCCAATCGCGCCTTCGCCCATTACCGCTGGTAACGCGATCGCTCACCACCAGACGGGAACACGCTCATGGCGCGCAGCCACGCTATCGAAGACTATCGTAATTTCGGCATCATGGCCCACATTGACGCCGGAAAGACGACAGTGACCGAGCGTATTCTCTATTACTCCGGCAAGTCGCACAAGATCGGCGAAGTGCACGACGGCGCCGCGACGATGGACTGGATGGAGCAGGAGCAGGAGCGCGGCATCACCATCACGTCCGCCGCGACGACGACGTTCTGGCACGACAAGCGGCTCAACATCATCGACACCCCCGGCCACGTCGACTTCACCATCGAGGTCGAGCGTTCGCTGCGCGTGCTCGACGGGGCGGTCTGCGTGCTCGACGGCAATCAGGGCGTCGAGCCGCAAACCGAGACCGTATGGCGACAGGCCGACAAGTACGGCGTGCCGCGCATCGTCTTCGTCAACAAGATGGACAAGATCGGCGCCGACTTCGCGCGTTGCGTCAAGGATATCGAGACCAAGGTCGGCGGTCGTCCGGTATGCCTGCAACTGCCGATCGGGGCCGAGTCGAACTTCACGGGCGTCATCGACCTCCTGCGCATGAAGGCGGTGATCTGGGAGGAGGAGGGCCTCGGCGCCCGCTATCGCGACGAAGAGATTCCCGCCGAACTCAAGGCGCCGGCCGAGGAAGCGCGCCACACGCTAATCGAGGCGGCGGTCGAGCTCGACGACAACGTGATGGGGGCCTACCTCGACGGTCGCGAGCCCGACGTCGACACTCTCAAGCGCCTGATCCGCAAGGCGGTGAAGCAGACCGCTTTCGTGCCTGTGCTGTGCGGGTCGGCGTTCAAGAACAAGGGCGTGCAGCCGCTGTTGGACGCGGTGGTCGATTTCCTGCCGTCGCCGGTCGATCGCGGCGCGATCAAAGGCCTGACGCCGGACGGCAAGGAGACCGCGCGCGAGCCGAGCGACGCCGCGCCGTTCTCGATGCTCGCGTTCAAGATCATGGACGACGCGTTCGTCGGCACCATCACCTTCTGCCGCGTTTATTCCGGCAAGGTCGAAACCGGCGCTTCGATCCTCAATTCGACCAAGGACAAGCGCGAGCGCGTCGGCCGCATGCTGCTGATGCACGCCAACAACCGCGAGGACATCAAGGAAGCCTGCGCCGGCGACATCGTCGCGCTCGCCGGCCTGAAGGACACCCGCACCGGCGACACGCTGTGCGATGCGCACAAGCCGGTGATCCTGGAGAAGATGGAGTTCCCCGATCCGGTGATCGAAATCGCCATCGAGCCGAAGTCGAAGGCCGACCAGGAGAAGCTCGCCATCGCGCTGTCGAAGCTTGCCGCCGAGGACCCGTCGTTTCGCGTCTCGACCGACCAGGAGTCGGGCCAGACCATCCTCAAAGGGATGGGCGAGCTGCACCTCGACATCAAGGTCGACATCCTCAAGCGCACCTATAAGGTCGACGCCAACATCGGCGCGCCGCAGGTCGCCTACCGCGAAAAGCTCACCAAGCGGGTCGAGATTGCTCACACCCACAAGAAGCAGACCGGCGGCTCGGGTCAGTTCGCTAAGGTGACGATCGTGTTCGAGCCGGCCGCGCCGGGCGCGGGATCGTCGTTCGAATCGAAGGTGGTCGGCGGCTCGGTGCCGAAAGAGTACATCCCCGGTGTCGAGAAGGGCGTCAACAGCGTGATGGGCTCCGGCGTGCTCGCCGGCTTCCCGGTGGTTGACGTCAAAGCGACGCTCATCGACGGCGCCTATCACGAGGTCGACTCGTCGGCGCTCGCCTTCGAGATCGCGGCGCGCGCCGCGTTCCGCGAGGGCCTGCAGAAAGGCGGCTCGGTGCTGCTCGAGCCGATCATGAAGGTCGAAGTGGTGACCCCGGAGGAGCACACCGGGTTCGTCATGGGCGACCTGTTGTCTCGGCGCGGCCAGGTGCAAGGCCAGGACATGCGCGCCAACGCGGTGGTGATCAACGCGATGGTGCCGCTCGCCAACATGTTCGGCTATGTCAACCAGTTGCGCTCCGGCACCCAGGGGCGCGCGAACTTCACCATGCAGTTCGATCATTACGAACAGGTTCCGGGCAATATCGCCTCGGAGATCATCGAGAAGTTCAAGTAAGGCGGCGGGCCGCCGCAAGAGTGAGAAAAGGGAAATACCAAAAGGAGTCCGGCCATGGCCAAAGAAAAGTTTGCGCGTACCAAGCCGCACTGCAATATCGGCACGATCGGGCACGTCGACCACGGCAAGACGACGTTGACGGCGGCGATCACGAAGGTTCTCGCTGAGACCGGCGGCGCGACTTTCGTCGCCTACGACCAGATCGACAAGGCGCCCGAGGAAAAGGCGCGCGGCATCACCATCTCCACGGCGCACGTCGAGTACGAGACGAAGAAGCGCCACTACGCGCACGTCGATTGCCCCGGCCACGCCGACTACGTCAAGAACATGATCACCGGCGCCGCGCAGATGGACGGCGCGATTCTCGTCGTCTCCGCGGCCGACGGCCCGATGCCGCAGACCCGCGAACACATCCTGCTCGCCCGCCAGGTCGGCGTGCCGGCGCTGATCGTCTACTTGAACAAGGTCGACATGGTCGACGATCCCGAGCTGCTCGAGCTGGTCGAGCTCGAGGTGCGCGAGCTTCTGTCGAAGTACGAGTTCCCCGGCGACGAGATCCCGATCATCCGCGGTTCGGCGCTGTTCGCCATGGAAGGCAGGGAACCCGCGCTCGGCCACGATTCGATTCTCAAGCTGATGCAGGCGGTCGACGACTACATTCCGCAGCCGAACCGTCCCAAGGATCAGCCGTTCCTGATGCCGGTCGAGGACGTGTTCTCGATCTCCGGCCGCGGCACCGTCGCCACCGGCCGTATCGAGCGCGGCACCATCAAGGTCGGCGAGGAAGTGGAGATCGTCGGCTTGCGCGAGACCGCCAAGACCACGGTCACCGGCGTCGAGATGTTCCGCAAGCTCTTGGACCAGGGCGAGGCGGGCGACAACGTCGGCTGCCTGCTGCGCGGCACCAAGCGCGAGGAAGTCGAGCGCGGCCAGGTGCTGTGCAAGCCCGGCTCGGTGCGCCCGCACACCAAGTTCAAGGGCCAGGTCTACATCCTGACCAAGGAGGAGGGCGGCCGCCACACGCCGTTCTTCACCAACTACCGTCCGCAGTTCTATTTCCGCACCACCGACGTGACCGGCATCGTCGAGCTGCCGGAAGGCACGGAGATGGTGATGCCGGGCGACAACCTGACCATCGACGTCTCGCTGATCGTCCCGGTGGCGATGGAGGAGAAGCTGCGGTTCGCCATTCGCGAAGGCGGACGCACCGTCGGGTCCGGCTTCGTCGTCTCCATCGCGGAGTGACGAAGGCGCGCGTGAAAGCCGGACGGAGCGCCAGGCTCCGTCCGGGCCGGCCGGGGATCGAGGACCATGAATACGCAAAACATCCGCATCCGCCTCAAAGCGTTCGACCACCGCGTGCTCGACGCTTCGACGAAGGAGATTGTGTCCACCGCCAAGCGCACCGGCGCTCGCGTGCGCGGTCCGATTCCCTTGCCGACGCGGATTGAGAAATTCACGGTGAACCGCTCGCCGCACGTCGACAAGAAATCGCGCGAGCAGTTCGAAATCCGCACCCACAAGCGGGTCCTCGACATCGTCGACCCGACGCCGCAGACGGTCGACGCGCTGATGAAGCTCGACCTGGCGGCCGGCGTCGACGTCGAGATCAAGCTCTAGGGATTGGGCGAGCGCCGTCGCCGCGGCGACGGCGCTGCAAGGGATTAACGCCATGCGTTCAGGCATCATCGCACAGAAGCTGGGCATGACCCGCATCTTCACCGACGCGGGCGATCACGTGCCGGTGACGGTCCTCAGGGTCGAGGGCTGTCAGGTCGTCGCGCATCGCACGCAGGAGAAGAACGGCTACACCGCGCTGCAGCTCGGCGTCGGCCGCGCCAAGGTCAAGAACGTCTCCAAGGCGGAGCGCGGCCGCTTCGCGGTGGCCCGCGTCGAGCCGAAGCTGAAGCTCGCCGAGTTTCGCGTCGCCGCCGACAAGCTCATCCCGGTCGGGGCGGAGATCACCGCCGACCACTTCCTGGTCGGCCAGTTCGTCGACGTGACCGGCGTGACCATCGGCAAGGGCTACGCCGGGCCGATGAAGCGTTGGGGGTTCCACGGCCTGCGCGCCACCCACGGCGTGTCGATCTCGCACCGCTCGCACGGTTCCACCGGCGGTCGCCAGGACCCGGGCAAGACCTGGAAGAACAAGAAGATGGCGGGCCACATGGGCGTTGAGCAGGTGACGACGCAGAACCTGCGGGTGGTCAGCACCGACGCCGAGCGGGGCCTGATTTTGGTCGAGGGCGCGGTGCCCGGTTGCGCCGGCGGCTGGATCGCCGTGCGCGACGCGGTGAAGAAACCGTTGCCCAAGGAAGCGCCGCAGCCCGGCAAGTTCCGCGTTCCCGCCGAAGCTCCGGCGCCCGCGGCCGAGCCCAAAGGAGAATGACGCCATGAAATTCGACATGACGTCGATCGACGGAGCGGCCGCCGGCTCGCTCGAACTCAGCGACGCGATCTTCGGTCTCGAGCCGCGCGCCGACATCATCGCCCGCATGGTGCGTTGGCAGCTCGCCAAGCGTCGCGCCGGCGACCACAAGACCCTCACGCGGGGCGAGATCAATCGCACCGGCAAGAAGATGTACAAGCAGAAGGGCACCGGCGGCGCCCGCCACGGCTCGGCGCGCGTGCCGCAGTTCCGCGGCGGCGGCCGCGCCATGGGCCCGACGACGCGCAGCCATGAGCACGACCTGCCCAAGAAGGTGCGCGCGCTGGCGCTGCGCCACGCGCTCTCGGCCAAGGCGCGCGGCGGCGGCCTGGTGGTGTGGGAGGCCGCGAGCCTGCCCGGCGTCAAGACCAAGGCGCTGCGCGACAGCTTCGCCAGGTCGGCGCTGATGAACGCGCTGATCGTCGACGGCGCGACGGTGGACGCCAATTTCGCCCTCGCCGCACGCAACCTGCCGCAAATCGACGTGCTGCCGGTGCAGGGCGTCAACGTCTACGACATCATGCGCCGCGACAAGCTCGTGCTGACGCGCGCGGCCGTCGAAGCGCTGGAGGCGCGGTTCAAATGACCAACGACGCTCGCCATTACGACACGATCGTCGCGCCGGTGATCACCGAGAAGGCGACGATCGCCTCCGAGGCCAACCAGTTCGTGTTCAAGGTGCGCCGCGAGGCGACCAAGACGCAGATCAAGGCGGCGATCGAGAAGCTGTTCGACGTCAAGGTGACGGCGGTCAACACCCTCGTGCGCAAAGGCAAGAACAAGGTCTTCCGCGGCGTCCGCGGCAGGCAGCAGGACGTCAAGAAGGCCGTGGTGACGCTCGCCGACGGCTATCGCATCGACGTGACCACCGGGCTCTAAGGGTTCGCGACCATGGCTCTCAAGACATACAATCCGTCGACGCCGGGCCTGCGCCAGCTCGCGCTGGTCGACCGCAGCGAGCTGCACAAGGGCAAGCCGGTGAAGGCGCTGACGGTCGGCAAGGCGGAGAAGGGCGGCCGCAACAACCTCGGCCGCGTCACCGTGCGCTTCCGCGGCGGCGGCCACAAGCAGTCATACCGCATGGTCGACTTCAAGCGGCGCAAGCTCGGCGCGGTCGGCAAGGTCGAGCGGCTGGAGTACGACCCCAACCGCTCGAGCTTCATCGCGCTGATCGGCTACGCCGACGGCGAGCGCGCCTACATCATCGCGCCGCAGCGCCTGGCGGTCGGCGACGAGGTGGTCGCCGGGACCCAGGTCGACGTCAAGCCGGGCAACGCCATGCCGCTCGGCGCCATTCCGGTCGGCACCATTGTCCACAACGTCGAGCTTAAGATCGGCAAGGGCGGCGCGCTCGCCCGCGCGGC
>Ga0181520_10011336_pt1 | contig 11727 bp, 9 predicted proteins | sample PEATcosm2014_Bin_29_FD_132451 | JGI IMG/M metagenome (GOLD analysis project Ga0181520, IMG submission 132451) | Peatland microbial communities from MTU Mesocosm Facility, Houghton, MI, USA - PEATcosm2014_Bin02_30_metaG | ecosystem: Environmental > Terrestrial > Soil > Wetlands > Peat | place...
AGGGCGGTCTGAAGGTCACGTAGCGCTGCTGCTGCATTTCCCATGGCGTATTCGAGCAGCGCACGTTGCTCGTATAGCAATTTGGCAGAGATTGAGTCGAGTTGGTCGCTTCTCGCCTGAATAGTAGAGTTGATCGTAGTAAAGCTTCCCGAATAATAGCCTAGGTGGTAGGCACTGATGGCGTTTCTGCCGATGCAGTGCTCTGAGTACCCCTCGGTCTTCTTCTGGCCCTTATCTGAAGCAGTTGGACCCTCCCGACTCTCACACTCCGCCAATTCACGTTGAGAAAAGGCTACACGATGCCGGGCAACGTCCAGCCAGTGGGGATCAATGTCCGGCTTGAGGGCGGCAGCCTTTTCGAGGAGCGGGACGGCCTCGCTGTCTCGCCCCAAGGCGTGGAGAAGACTCCCGCGTTCGTGGAGTTTGATTGCTTCCTGAATCTTCGGGTCGACGGCCTCGGCCGGCGCAACGCTCGCTGGGCTGGGGACTGCGGGATAAACGCCCGCCTTGGAAGGGCAGGCAGACTCGAAGTCAACGCTCTCGGCGACTTGCATCCCCGCGGGGACGGCGACCTTCTTCTCCCATTTGCAGATGCCGGCTTTTTCGCGCGCCTCGACGAAGTGCTCGCCGGCAACCTCCGAAATCTTCAGGAAGGCGCCAGCTTCCAGGTCTCCGGCGCGCTGGCCGTCAATGAAGAGCGAGGCAGCTTCGCTGCCATGAAGCAACAAAACTCCGGTCTGCATTGGCGCGGTTTTGGGTGGGGCAGGCCTCGGCGTCTGGCCGCAGAGTACCGCGGACGCGAACGCCAAGCCGGAGAGCAGAAGCGAAGCGCGAATGGATTTCATGGCGCGGAGTTTATCACGGCCTCGCGCTGTCGGGCCATGACTATTTAAAGGTGACCTTACCAGGGAAAATGCCCCCTGGCTCCGCTTCCGGTTAGCTGTGCTTGCCCTTCCACTCGGCATACGGCCCCTGGAAGTCTTCAATACCGTCTTCCTTGAAGTTCCAGAGCCGGGTAGCTACTTCGTCGATCAGGTCGTGGTCGTGAGTTACAAGTAACACCGTGCCCTCGTACCGTTGCAGTGCGATGTTGAGCGCGTTGATAGCTTCGAGATCGAGATGGTTCGTCGGCTCGTCGAAGATGAGGATGTTGGGCTTGGTGAGGATCAGTTTGCAGAACGCAAGGCGGGCCTGTTCGCCGCCGGAGAGCGCCTTGGTCTGCTTCTCGCCTTCTTCGCCGCTGAACAGCATCTGGCCCAGGATGCCGCGAATCTCCTCCACGTGGGCAGCGGGGTTCCAGCGATGGAGCCACTCGGCCACCGTAAGTCCGTGCTCGATGGTCGCGCCCACGTCCTGCGGAAAGTACCCGATCTGCGCTTCGTGGCCCCAGAAGACCGCGCCGTTGTCGAGTTCGAATTCCTTGTCGGCGAGGCCGGGATAGTTATTGAGCAGGCTCTTGATGAGCGTTGTCTTGCCGGCGCCGTTGCGGCCCATGAGGCAAATCTTTTCGCCGCGCAGGACGTTGGCGGTGAAGCCGTCGATGACCTTCACGTCGCCGTAGTTCTTCTTGATCTGCTTGAACTCCAGCACATGCTTGCCGCTGGGGCGCACCTGATCGAAGCGGATGTAGGGGCGGGCGATGTTGGAGCGCGCCAGGTCGTTGGTTTGCAGGCGCTCGACTTCCTTGCGGCGGCTGGTCACTTGGCTGGAGCGGGTTCCGGCGGCAAAGCGCGCAATGAAGTCGTTGAGCTGGGCGATCTTCTTTTCGCGCTGGGCGTTCTGCGCTTCCAGCGTGGAGCGGATCTGCGTCTTGGCCATCACCATGTCGTCGTAGCCGCCGGTGTAGGTGATGATCGTCTGGTAATCGATATCGGCGGTGTGGGTGGTGACCGAGTTGAGGAAATGGCGGTCGTGGGAGATGACAATGAGCGTGCCGTTATAGCTGAAGAGGAAGTCCTGGAGCCAATGGATCGAATCGAGGTCGAGGTAGTTAGTCGGCTCGTCGAGGAGCAGGGCTTCGGGCTTGCCAAAGAGGGCCTGGGCCAGCAGTACGCGGACCTTCTGGCCGCCTTGCAGCTCGCCCATCTTGCGCTCGTGGAGCGACTCGGGGATGTCCAGGCCATCGAGAAGAATGGCGGCGTCGGCCTCGGCGGTGTAGCCGTCTTCGTCGCCGATGGTGCCCTCCAACTCGCCCAGCCTCATGCCGTCGTCGTCGGTCAGTTCGGGCTTCTCGTAGATGCGATCGCGCTCCTCCATGGCGGCCCAGAGGGGTTTGTTGCCCATGATGACCGTATCGATGACGCGGTAGGCGTCGAAGGCGAACTGATCCTGGCGCAGGACGCCGTATTTGCGTGGGCGGACGACCGAGCCCTTCTGCGGCTCCAACTCGCCGGTGAGGAGCTTCATGAATGTCGATTTGCCCGAACCGTTGGGGCCGGTCAGCCCGTAGCGGCGGCCTTGCACAAAAGCCATGCTGACATCGTCAAAGAGCACTTTGGCGCCGTAGCGCATGGTTACATTGCTGACACTGAGCATCTTTTCTATTTCCTAATCGTGGGCTGCGTCAGGGTAACGATCATCGCCCCACAGACGGAGATCTGTCCGCGGGGACCCCGACGGGCCGGATAAATCTGGGTTGACTAGAGATTTTGGGGCGCGCACGCATGGGCAACCCTGAGAAACACTGACTTCCGCACTTCTAGTCTCTCATAAACGCCGCATTTGCAGGGATTGGGGACCGCGGGAAGGCTGAATTGGAGCGGGAAGCAAGATTGGAACAAGCAAAGTACAAACGGCGGAAATGACGCGTGGCGCGCTGCGGAGTGGAGAGAAACCGGCGATATCTACGGAGAGGAGTTTCTCCGGAAAGGGCTTAATCCCTGTCCTGCCCGCGGAGGAAGATCATGGGTGTCCACGAGGCCGAATCGCGTCCGCCGGCCGGGGAGCCGGATTCGAAACCGATTGAGCGTCGCGACCCCCGCTTGCGCTGCAAGGGGGCGGCGGAGATCTGTGTGATTCCCGTGGGAGCCAAGGTGAACGGCACACTGGTGGATCTGAGCGTGCGCGGGTGCTGCATCGAGGCCAACGCTGCGATACCGGCCAAGGCCGACGACCGAGTCGAGGTTTGCTTTCGGGTGAACGGTTTCGCCTTGCGGCTGGCGGGCATCGTCCGCCACATGCAAGGGAGGGAGCGGGCCGGCATCGAGTTCACCGATGTTGGCTGCCGGAAAGAGAAGCAGATCCGGGAACTGGTGAACGAACTCTTCGACAGGGAAGAGGATATGGGGATTTGCGAGGAGCAGGAGGACGTGCCCGGCGTGATGAAGAGATCGGTATCGTGAATGCCTGACTACCCCAAGAAGGCCATCGTCAAGTGGTTCACCACAAATGCTGAAATCCAAGCCAGCACCAGCATGTAGATGAACTGAACGGCCGGCCACTTCCAACTGTTGGTTTCTCTGCGCACCACGGCCATGGTCGAAGTGCATTGCATGGCGAAGGCGAAGAAGATCATCAGCGCCAGCGCGCCGCCCAGGGTCATGTCGTGGTGCAGGGCAGTTTGCAGGCTCAAAGCATGCGTGTCGGCTTCAGCGCCGTAGAGCGTGCCCATGGTGCTGACCATCACCTCGCGGGCCAGGACGCTGGAGAGCAGGCCGATGCCGATCTTCCAGTTGAAGCCCAGAGGGGCAATCGCCGGCTCGATGAAGTGGCCAAGGCGTCCGATGAGGCTGTCGGCCAGTTCGGGCGTCGAGATAGCGCCGCCGGCAGTCTGAATCACGGGAAGATGGGCGAGCACCCACAAGGCAAGCGTGACGCACAGGATGATGGTGCCCGCCTGGCGCAAAAAGACGCGGGCGCGATCGATGAGCCGCAGGGAAAGCGAGCGCAGAGTGGGCATGCGGTACTGCGGCAGTTCCAGAATGAACGGCGCGTCGTTGGATTTGAGGATGGAGCTTTTCAGCAGCCATGCAGTGGTCATGGCGCCAACAAAGCCTGCCACATAAAGGCCGAGCATGACGACCGTGCGCAGACCCAGAAATCCGTGCAGCCAAACAGTGTTGGGAATGAAGGCGGCAATCAGCAGCATGTAAACCGGCAGACGCGCCGAGCAGGTCATGAAGGGCGTTACCAGGATGGTGGCAAAGCGGTCGCGCTTATTCTCGATGGTGCGCGTGGCCATGATGGCCGGAACCGCGCAGGCATAGGCCGAGAGCAGGGGAATGAAGGCTTTGCCGTTCAGACCGGTGGTGCGCATGACACGGTCGGCGATGAGTGCGGCGCGGGCCAGGTAGCCGGAGTCTTCGAGGATTCCGATGAACAGGAAGAGCAGCAGGATCTGCGGCAAGAAGACCAGCACGGAGGAAATGCCCTTCCATGCGCCGTCCAGTACGAGAGACTGAATCCATCCGGCGGGAAGCAAAGGGCGAACCAGGTTGCCCAGGTCGGCCAGCAGGGCGCCAAAGCCATCTGAGAGCGGCTGGCCGACTGAAAAGACGACCTCGAAGACGGCGACGACAACGACCAGAAAGAGCAGAGGTCCCCAGACGCGGTGCAGCAGCAAGTTATCGATCTTGCGCGTTCCTTCGACCGACAGTGGCGCGCGGTAGCCGGTTCGGCGGCTGACTTGCGCTGCCCAGTTGTGGGCGCTGGCGGCGTTGCCCAGAACCGGCAGAGTGAGCGGTTGCGCGGCTGCGCGCGCGGTGTGCCGGTGAAGAAAGAGCGGGACGGCATCCAGCCCGGTTCCGTTTACTGCGCTGATTTGGGCTACGGGCGCGCCCAATTCGCGAGCCAGCTTGAGCGGGTCGACCTGGCCGCCGCGGGCCTCCATCAGATCGGTCATGTTGAGCAGCACCAGCGTGGGCAGGCCCTGGGCAAGAACCGGGGCGGCCAGCATCAGCTGGCGGGTCAGGTGCAGGGAATCGAGCACCAGAAGAACGGCGTCGGGCTTGGGCGTGCCGGGCATTTCGCCGCGCAGCACATCGATGGAGACGCGAGCATCTTCTGAGAACGGGTCGAGGGAGTAGATGCCGGGCAGATCGATGAGGGTGAGGTCGTCGCGGCCTACCCCGGCCATCAGTCCCATGCGCTGTTCGACCGTCACACCAGGGAAGTTCGCCACCTTTTGCCGCAGACCGGTCAAACGATTAAAAAGAGTAGACTTGCCAGAGTTCGGCGGGCCAATCAAGACAATGGTCCTGAGGTCCGCTTGCGGGGACGGATTGGTGGGAGGCTGGAAGGCTGGAGGAGTGCAGCATCCGCTCATTGGGCCGCCTCAAGAAGTTCGCGGAGTTCCTCGCCGCCGGAATCTTCAGAAGCAGCGGGACGGACTCGAATTGCCGCAGCGGTCTCATGGCGCAAAGCAATTTCCATGCCGTCGATGCCGTAGACTGTGGGGTCGCCGGCCGGGGCGCGGCGCACCGCCGTGACCTGGGCATCGGGGACAAAACCCATATGCATCAGATGGTTCTGCACGGATTCCGGCAGGTCGAGGCTTACCAGAATACCGCTCTCGCCTACACTCAGCTCACTCAGCACACTCAAGTTCCGAACTCCGGAGGGCCGCTGAAAGGGAAGGACCCTCAAAATACGACCGGAATGGTCGGACTTCAGTATACGACCTTTGGTTCCTGTCTTGCAAACCGTGGATTGTGAGCTTTCCGTCTTGTGGAGACGCATCATCTGACCTCCGAAAAGGCGTGGCCGCTGCTCTCGCGGCCAGCCCCTCCCTGGCCCCCTGACGGAACCCAGATCTACTTATGTAGTTGGCTAAGATATCGGAACGATGAACTGTTTCTATCAGAGGACAAGGCTAAAAAATGTGAGCTGCATCACGTCGAACGTAAATCCTTTCCCAAGACCAGGAGCCTGGATGAATCGCAGGGAGACGCCCTCAAGAGCAGAAGAGAGGTGGATTCCCGATTTTGCGGCAAAGCCGGCGATTGCGGCGGCATCCGTTGGAAAGCCCAGCCGACAGCTCCGAACAACGAAGCTGCCGGCTGGGCTGATGGTTCCAGGATCTTCCTAGTCCCTATTCCTGGCCTATTACCACCACTCCATCAAGCGCCCATGCTTCAGCTCGATGCTGCTGGTCGGCTTCTCGGTGTGAATCAGCACCACCGGCGCATGCACCAGGCGGATAAGCTTCTCCGCAATCGATCCAAACACCAACGGATGCCATCCGGTTGTGCCGTGGGTCGAGATCACGACCATGTCGGCATTCTCGCGCTCGATAACGTCCAGGATGCCGCCCGCAGTGTCATCTTCCACTTCGACACTGGAAGTGGCCTTGACGCCCTTGGCCAAGAGGCCTTTCACGGAAACGGCAAAACGCTCGGCGGCTTCTTTCTTTGCTTCTTCAACGTTGCCGTCGGTGGAGACGATGTGTACGAGATAGAGTTCGGCATGGAAGTTCTGGGCAAGCTCGGTCGCCTGCTCAAGCGCGATATGGGATGATGGGCTGAAATCAATGGGCACAAGGATCTTGGTGGGAATAACGCTGTTCGCATTTGCTTCGGGCATCTGTTCTCCTCGCCGAACCACGGGGTGGACGGCCTCTCGTTTTCGTCAACAATCATATAAACCGGCGCTGCTCCCCCAACGTGACAGCAAACACACATATGCCCGGAGGAGGCTTTACCGGAATATTTCGCAGCCCGCGATAAATACCCGCGGCCGGGCCGGAGCCGCTATGAAATAGGCGAGTTCCCGGTAATCGCTGAACTCATGAATCAGAAAATCTGCCTGTTTGCCGGTATCGAGCGACCCCGTCCGGCTACCCTGGTCCAAGCTCCAGGCCGCGTTGATGGTCGCGGCGGTGAGCGCCTCGGCGGGCAAAAGCCCCATCTCCACCGACGCCAGCGACAACATGAAAGGCATCGACGCAACCGGCGATGACCCTGGGTTGAAGTCCGTGGCCAGTACAATCGCCAAACCCATCTCCACCATTTTACGCGCCGGGGGGTAGTTTCTCCGCCCCAATGCAAACACCGATCCCGGCAGCAGCACCGGTTGCACCCTGGCCGTGGCCAGACGCCGCAAACTCTCTTCGGTCGCCACTTCCAGGTGGTCTGCGGTGGCCGCGCCCAACTCTGCTGCCAGGGCGGCTCCCGTCTCCTGCCGGAACTGCTCGGCGTGGATTCGCAGCCGCATTCCGTAGCGCCGGGCGGCATTCAAAACCGTCCGCGTCTCTTCGACCGTGAAGGCGTGGTCATCGCAGAAGGCGTCGCAATACTGCGCCAGCCCCGCCGCCGCGACCTCGGGAATCAGCTCATCGGCGATCCAGCGGACATATTCTTCGCGCCGACCAGCATACTCCGGCGGAACCGTGTGCGCCGCCAGCAGGGTGGGGACAATTGTCGCCGGGCCTTCCGCGCTCAGCCTGGCCAGAACCCGCAGCATCTTCAGCTCAGTCTCGTGGTTGAGCCCGTAGCCGGATTTTGCCTCGATGGTGGTGGTGCCTCCGCGCAGCATCCAGTCCCGATGCCGCCGCGCAGTGGTCAGCAACTCCTCCTCGCTCGCGGCGCGGGTCAGCTCGACGGTGCGCAGGATTCCTCCACCCGAGGCGGCAATCTCCTGGTAGGTGGCCCCGCCGATGCGCTGCTCGAACTCCGCCGCGCGGTTGCCGGCGAAGACCAGATGGGTGTGCGCATCCACAAAGCCGGGAGTCACGCAACGCCCCTCGGCGTCGATGATTGTGGCGTCGGGTGGGATTTTGTCCCGTAGCTCGGCATACGGCCCGGCTGCGGCGATGCGCCCCTCCCAAATCAATAGAGCGCCGTCTTCGACCATGCCCAGTTCGCGAAGTTCCGAGCCCACCCGCGGGCGCGGCGGCCCGGCCAGGGTGACCAACTGCCCGATATTTACGATTGCGGTGATCATAAGTCTTTCTCGGACTGCCTGATGCCGAAGTTCCTCAGTTTATGTGCAAATCGATTGGCTCGTCGCCGTCGCTCCTGTAGGGCCCCCAGTCAGACGGAGAACCGGAACTCAGCTTCTGAAGGATTTCAAAGCCGTCCATGTTTGCCTGCGCAATATACCAATTCGAAGAACTGTCGGGGTCATATTGAACTGGAAATCTCCGATTTAGTAAGGCCTTCGTCAGTTCCTCCGATTGCTCACTATCCGCTTTCAGAAAGAATCTACCGGAAAAGTACTCGCCATCCACCACGTAAGAGAACCCAAAGCTCGGGTACGAAGTGTATTTGTCAACCCTCTCGATGACTGCATCATGAATTGTGGCTTCGGTCTCCAACCAGTCCGCGGTCTCAGCTACTTGCTTATCGATTCGGTCCTCATAGATCTGAGTTCCAACTATCAATCCGATAACTAGCGCGACGATCCCCAATAGAATTAGCCAGACGATCATTCAAAGCCTCGCTTGTATTGCAAATACCAAAAGCTTCAATATTCCGGAACATCCGAAAAAGCAACCGCAGATCCTTCGACTCACCACCCCCAAACTGAAAAGCGTTTGGGGCCCCGTTCGCTCAGGATGACAGTCCTGACTTGATGCAAAACTTCAGGGCCTAATCAATCGCTAATCGCAGCAGTATGACTCTGCGCCTCTGGCGCGTGCATCAACTTGGAGCGATCCTAACCATCAACCCTGAATTCGCGGAAACGCGGGTCGGTCCTCGGTCCCTGGTCCCTCAGTCCCTTAGTCCCTGCCCTTACGCCATCGGCATCTTGATGCCCTTCTCCCGTGCCGTCCGTTGCGCCAGTTCATAGCCCGCATCGGCGTGGCGCACCACCCCCAGCCCCGGATCGTTGTTCAGCACGCGGGCAATCTTGCGCGCGGCCATCTCCGTGCCGTCAGCCACCGTCACCTGTCCGGCGTGCAGGCTGAAGCCCATACCTACGCCGCCGCCGTGGTGGAAGCTCACCCACGTTGCCCCGCTCGCCGTATTCAGCAGCGCGTTCAAGATCGGCCAGTCGGCCACCGCATCGCTGCCGTCCAGCATTTTTTCCGTCTCGCGGTAGGGGCTGGCCACCGACCCCGTATCCAGGTGGTCGCGGCCAATGGCGATGGGCGCGGAAATCTCGCCCGTGCGCACTAGTTCGTTGATGGCCAAGCCCATCCGGGCGCGCTCGCCGTAGTTGAGCCAGCAGATGCGCGACGGCAACCCTTGAAAGGCGAACCGCCCCCGCGCCAGCTTGAACCAGCGGACAAGAATCTCGTTGTCGGGAAACAGCTCCAGTGCCAATTCGTCGGTGCGGTCGATGTCCTTCGGGTCGCCCGAAAGCGCCACCCAGCGGAACGGTCCCGTCCCGGTGCAGAAGAGCGGCCGGATGTACTCGGGGACGAACCCCGGAATCAGAAAGGCTTCCGCGCAGCCGCCGTCGAAGGCAAAACGGCGAATATTGTTGCCGTAGTCGAAGGCTACCGCCCCGGCTCGCTGCATTGCCAGCATGGCGTCCACATGGACGACCATGGAGGCGGTCGAGCGTCGCATGTACTCCTCGGGATCGCTCTGGCGCAGCTCTGCCGCCTGGACGAGCGTCAGCCCCTGCGGGACGTAGCCGTTCAGCGGATCGTGCGCGCTGGTCTGGTCGGTCACCACGTCCACCTGCACGCCGCGCCGCACCAACTCCGGCAGCACATCTGCGCAATTGCCCACCAGGCCGACGCTCAACGCGCGTCCCTCGCGGCGGGCAGCCTCGCAGAGCCGCAGTGCCTCGTCCAGGTCCTCGGTGACCATGTCGCAGTACCGCGTCTCAACCCGCCGCTCAATGCGTGAGCGGTCCACATCGATGGCCAGCACCACTCCATCGTTCAGCGTGACGGAGAGCGGCTGCGCTCCGCCCATGCCGCCCACACCGCCGGTGACCACCAGCTTGCCCTTCAGCGAGCCGCCAAAGTGCTGCTCGGCCAGCGCGGCAAAGGTCTGGAAGGTCCCCTGCAAGATGCCCTGGGTGCCGATGTAGATCCAGCTCCCGGCGGTCATCTGCCCGTACATCATCAGGCCCTTGCGGTCCAGCTCGTTGAAGTGCTCCCAGTTGGCCCACTTGCCCACCAGGTTCGAGTTGGCGATGATCACCCGCGGCGCTTCTTCGTGCGTGGGGAAGACGGCCACCGGCTTGCCGCTTTGCACCAGGAGCGTTTGCTCGGTAGTCAATTGCTCCAGCTCGCGTACGATGGCGTGGAAGCACTCCCAATTGCGCGCTGCTTTGCCGATGCCGCCGTAGACCACCAGGTCCGAGGGCCGCTCGGCCACTTCCGGATCGAGGTTGTTCATCAGGCAGCGCAGCGCCGCCTCCTGCTGCCAGCCCTTGCAGCGCAGCGTGTTGCCCCTGGCTGAGCGAATCGTAGGTGCCATCGTCGTCGTCATTTTCTCTCCCGCCTTTGAAACCGCGGCATCGCAGTTTTGAGGTATTGCTAGAGAGGATACTACCGCTGAAGAACAATTTTTCGAACCCGAAAACACGCCCGATTGCCCGATGTGCACGTGTAATCCACGGCAAGATCCATCGATCAACGCTAATTCGATGGCAAAAGGCGGTCTACGGAACTCAATCCCCACCCTGCGCCGCGGCCGCTGTCCGGGTGACTTGCTGAGCCGCCGATTTGCTCTTTATCCTCATTCCCATGTCCACCACGCTGGTTGAATGTGTTCCCAATTTTTCCGAAGGCCGCGACGCGGCTAAAGTCGATGCCATTGTTGAAGCCATGAAGATTCCCGGCGTCTTTCTCCTCGATCGGGAGATGGATTCCGACCACAACCGCTGCGTCATCACCCTCGTGGGCGAGCGGGAGGCCATTCAGGAGGCCGTGCTGCGCGGCGTGGGCAGGGCCGCCGAATTGATCGACCTGACCAAGCACCAGGGCGCGCACCCCCGCATGGGCGCGACCGACGTGATCCCCTTCATCCCCATCGACGGCGTGAGCATCGAGGACTGCGTGGCCATGGCCAAGCACGTCGGCGCGGAGATCGCCCGGCGCTATCAGATTCCGGTCTATCTCTACGAAGCCGCCGCCACCACGCCCGAACGGCAGAATCTCGAAAACATCCGCCGCGGCCAGTTCGAGGGGATTCGCGACGAGATCGCCACCAACCCGGCCCGCAAGCCCGACTTTGGCGAGCCGCGCGTACACCCTACCGCCGGAGCCACCGTGATCGGCGCGCGCAAGCCGCTGGTGGCCTACAACATCTTCCTGAACACTCCCGATGTGGCCATTGCCAAGAAGATCGCCAAGGCGGTGCGGTTCTCGTCAGGCGGATTGCGCTATGTCAAGGGCGCGGGGTTCCTGGTGCGCGGCCTGGCCCAGGTTTCGATGAACCTGACCGACTTTGAGCAGACGCCGATCCACCGCGTCTTCGAGTTTGTGAAGCGCGAGGCCGCGCGCTATGGCGTGGTTCCGGTGTCGAGCGAGATCGTCGGCCTCATCCCCAAACTGGCCCTGGAACAGGCAGCCGAATGGTTCCTGCAAGTGGAGAACTTCGACTCCTCGCTCATCCTTGAGAACCGCCTGGCCTCGGTGATGAGCGGCAAGGTGGCCGTCGGCGGTCTCCGCGCCGGAGTCGAGCCCTTCATCGAGCAGTTGGCCGCTCCCACGGCGACGCCCGGCGGAGGTAGCGCCGCGGCAGCCGCGGGCGCAATGGCCGCCGGACTGGCTACGATGGTGGCCACCATGTCGCGCGGGAAGTAGGCGTATCTGCAATACGAGAGCCAGCTCAGCGCGGCCATTGCCCGGCTCACCCCGATTCGCGAGGAACTGAAAGCCGCCAT
>Ga0181520_10011337_pt1 | contig 11726 bp, 7 predicted proteins | sample PEATcosm2014_Bin_29_FD_132451 | JGI IMG/M metagenome (GOLD analysis project Ga0181520, IMG submission 132451) | Peatland microbial communities from MTU Mesocosm Facility, Houghton, MI, USA - PEATcosm2014_Bin02_30_metaG | ecosystem: Environmental > Terrestrial > Soil > Wetlands > Peat | place...
GATGTTGTCGGCCACGCTCATGGGGCCGATGAGCGAGAGTTCCTGATGGATGACGGCTATTCCGAGGGCGTTGGCTTCGAGGGGCGTCCGCGGGCGGGCGGGGCGTCCGGCGATTTCGATTTGCCCATCGAAATCGGTATGGATGCCGGCGAGAATCTTGATGAGGGTGCTCTTGCCGGCCCCATTCTCCCCGGCGAGGACGTGGGTTTCGCCGCCTTGAACGTCAAACCGGACCTCGTGCAGGACGGTCACCCGCCCGAACCGTTTTGTGATGCCCCACATGCGGACCAGAGGCGGGGCGCCGGGCGGTGAAGGCGGGGAGGGCATTTCTCCGGGCATCATTTGGTCTTCTGCAAGGTGCGAAGGTCGACGCTGGGGGCGCGGCTATAGACGGGCGTGCGGACCACCAAGGCATCGAAGCCGAGGTAGTATCCCGCCGACTTAGGGGACTTGCCGGCACACTCGAAGCGAAGGGTATGGGTGCCGGCGGCCAGTTGATGGACCCCCCACTTCTGCTCGAAGGGCGTCACGTTCGGGTCATAGAGGTCCTCCTGCGCTATCTGCGTGCCGTCGAGCTTTACGCGGTAGATTCCGTAGTCCCAGGAGTGGACCATCTTGCCGAGGAGTTGGAGGGCCTCGGGTTTTTCAGTTTGAAAGGACACCTCGACCCAGCCCTGGTCATTGGCGGGTCTGAACCAAAGCTGCTTGCCGTCCGTCAGGCCGCCGACAGACTGCACCTCGATGGGGTCGCCGGAATGCCGCGCCGCCGCGACGGCCTCATGGCCCTTGAGCAAGAGCCGGTCGCGGAAGGGCAGACGGTCCCGTCCGGGCGGCAATGCAGGCCAAGGTTTGTGAGGCTCGACCTGGTACCAAAAGGCCACGCTGGACATGAGGTCGTCGCGCTCGATAAAGCCGTCGCTGGTGCCGTCCGGGAACGTCTGGGAGCCTTTGTGTTCGATCTCGGCGCGGAGGGACTTTGTGAACACGATTGGGTCGGGGATGTGGAACCGGTAGGCGGTGCCGCGGTCTCCGGTGTCGTAGCCTTCCCAGAGGGGGGTGCCATAGAAGGGGCCGGACTGCTCGCGGAAGCCCCAGCCGTCGCAAAAATAGTCCTCGGTGCCGGTTCCCCGCAGGCTCGGCTCCTTCTCGCCGTCGATGAAGAAGAAATCGTCGCCCTCGCCGTACCATCCGGGGGAGACCATGCAGACGCTTTGCACGGTGCCGACGTAATGGCCGCGGCCTTCGATATCCGCCAGCAGGTAATTGCGGCCCATGACACAGGGGAACTCCTGCCGGTACATCGCATGAAAGTAGGCGGCATCCTCCGCCAGCGACGGGTGTTTCTGCCAATCGATGTAGTAATAGAGCGCGTCGCAGCGCCTGTCGCTCTCGTTTGTCACGGTGATTCGCGCCCGTTTCCGGAATGGCATCGGCCAGTAACAGTTGCGTCCGCGTCCGTCGGAAGAGACGCGGATGGGGATGGAGGTGAAGGGTTTGTCGAGGCCGTGGCCCATGGCGAAGAAGTCGCCCACGGGGCACTCGACGCTGGGGTGCTCTTCGCCATCCCAGTACATTCTCAGGGTGAGCATGCTCGGATAGGCGGGGTCGCTGTGGGCTATGGTAAACCAGATATGCACGATCTGGCCCGGGCCTTCCAACTCCGCGAGCGTCAGCGTCCCGCCCGGGGCGATCGGGCGCGAATCGGCGTTGCCGTTCTTCCAATCCGGGTCCGACGAGGAGGCCCGCATGGTCTGGAAGTTCTTGAGTCGTTCAAGCCCATCCAGCGGGTTGCCGGGGGCCAATTGAGCCGGCGCCGCCGAGACGGACAGCAGCAGCGCCGAGAGCAGAGTCATTCGGATTGAGTTCATAGCAGGGTCACACAGTCAGATTCAGGCCGCATTCACGAGCGCGTTTTGAAACGGTCAACGCGGCAGTTATAGGCATGCATGGGATTGGGGTTCAAGCAAGAAGCAGGCCCCCGAGCGCGGGCTTAACAGCCGAAATCTGAGGTCTGAGGTCCGAGGTCTGAGATTTGAAATTCGAGATATGAGGTCCCCGAAGCGGCAGGCAACTCGGACAATCGCTTTGACTTGGCTTGATTAGGTCGGATTCAGTTCGATTGCGGGGTCCAGGCGCCCATGGGTTCGGGGACCGAGGGACGGCGGGGGGGCCGGGTGAGGCGGGCGGAACGGCGTTGGAAGGCGCCCAGTCTCTCCAAAAGTAACCGTTGTTCAACGGTTTGTCTGCGCCTTGGAGCCTGTGCGCCACGTCGGAAAACCGTTATCACGGTTATGCCTCCTCCCGTCGGTCTCAACACCCCCATGAATGGGGGTGTGAACGGGATGTGGCGCATAAGTAATGCCCGGCGCGCTGCTGCTTGGGTTTCATAATGAGAACACCCGTCCTCGCCGGCTCATCCGGTCGGCCGCTGGGCCAAGCCCAAGGGACACTTTTGCGGTTGGGAGGGGCCTCGAAGGGCGCCCTGGACGAGCAGGTAGTCGCCCACCGTCCCCCCGGCCAGGATTCCGAGCAACTGGCCGTCGTTGACGACCATCAGACTCCGGCCCTGGGCATCCCGCAGGCGCGGGAGGGCGTCTTCCACCCTCTGGCCGGGAGACACGGACGGGAATTGGCGCGCCATGACCTCGGCGATTGGGGTTTGGGGGCCGCGTTGGGCCAGACCGTCGACCAACGCCCCGCGGGTGAGCACCCCCACGAGCCGCCCGCTTTCGACGACGGGGAAATCCTGCTGCCAGCCCGTGAGGAGGAGTTGGGCCGCCCATCCCAGGGGCTCCCGGGGGGAAACGGCGTGGAATTGGGTGATCATGACCTGGCTGACGGTGAGGCCGCCCAACGCGGATTTCATGCGGACGTGGCTTGCTTCCTGGCCGGCGGCGAGCCAGACGAAGAGACCGATCAACATGAGGAAGGGATTGGAAAAGGAGCCGAGGAGTCCGAAAAGGGAGCAAAGGCCGGCAAAGCCCATGAGCAAGGCAAGGAACTGGCCGATAGCGGCGGCGATGTTGGTGGCCCGGGCGTAGTTCAAGCGCCTGGCCAGGAAGGCGCGCAGGACCCGCCCGCCGTCCATTGGAAAGGCCGGGAGCAGGTTGAAGAATGCCAGGCCGAGGTTGACCCATATCAAGGTGGCCAGGAACGGCGCGCCATCGATTTGTACGCCGGTCAGGCGGGCGAACTCGCGGGCCCCGCACAGGGTGGCGAAGAAGAGGACGGCCAAGGCGAGGTTGACGGCCGGTCCGGCCAGGGCGACGAGCATTTCCTGCCTCGGTTCTTCGGGCAGGCGTTCCAGGCGCGCGACGCCGCCGATGGGCAGGAGGGTGATGTCACGGGTCCGGATGCCGAAGCGGCGCGCGGTCAGGGCGTGTCCAAGTTCGTGGAGCACGACGATGCAGAACAAGGCAAGGATGAACCCCCATCCCTCGAACAAGTCGCCCCATTGGCGCCGCTCCGAGAAGGCATCCACCCCAACCCACGCCAGAAGCACCAGGAACGTGGCGTGCAAGTGGATGCCGATTCCGGCGACCTTCCCAATTTTCCAGGACCATCGCATGACAAAGTAACGTCGCATAAAGCCGGGCATAAGCAATACGGCCCGCAGTTCAGCGGGCGAAGATTTGGCGGATGACGTCCTCGATGGGGACCTCCTGGATGTCGATGTCGGTGACGGGAAGTTGATCGAGGAGGGCCTTGCAGGCGGGGATGACGCGGTCGCGTTTGACCTTGAGTTGGATTCTGCCGGAGGCTTGTTCGAGGATTTCGCCGAATTTGCCGAGGTGTTCGGCGGTGCAATGGGCGCTCGCGGCGCATTGGATGGTCACCAGCTTCGAGTCCGCGAAGCGGTCCAGGATGTCGGCGAGCCGGCCGTCGAAGAAGATGGTGCCGTGGTCGATGATGATGACGCGGTCGCAGAGGGCCTGGATGTCGGCCATGTAATGGCTGGTGAGGAGGATGGTGGTCTTTTGGCGGGCGTTGTGTTCGAGGAGGAATTCGCGGACGGTTTTCTGGGAGACGACGTCCAGCCCGATGGTCGGCTCGTCCAGGAAGAGGACTTTGGGCCGGTGCAAGAGCGCGGCAATCAGCTCCATCTTGGCGCGCTCGCCCAGGGAGAGTTCGCGCACGCTGACGTTCATTTTGTCGCGCACGCCGAGCAGGTCGCCCATCTCGGCCACGGTGCGTTCGAGGGTGGCGGGGGGGATGCCGTAGATTTTCGCGTTCAGGTCGAGGGATTCGCGGGCGGGCAGGTCCCACCAGAGCTGGTTCTTCTGCCCCAGCAGGAGGGCGAATTGGCGCCGGTAGCCGTCCTCGCGGTGCCAGGGGACGTATCCGAGCACGCGCGCGGCGCCGCTCGTGGGATACAGGAGGCCGGAGAGCATCTTGAGCGTGGTGGTTTTGCCGGCCCCGTTAGGCCCCAGGAAGCCGACCAACTCGCCCGGCTGGATGGTGAAGCTGATGTCTCGGACGGCCATGGTCTGCTCGTAGGCGCGGTGGAATAGACCTCGGACAGCCCCGGCAAGACCGGGCTGTTTCTTGTAAGTGCGGAAGGCCTTGGTGAGGCCGCTGACTTCGATGGCGGGCATCAGGACGAAAGTCACCATTTTGGCGGGGAAGTCAACTGAAGAGTATTGGACATCGGGGGCTGGAAGGCCGTGGCCGCGACTTCTCCCTGGACGCAAGGCGGGGTTTATGGCATTAAAGGCCTGTGAGCGGCTTGCAAAAGAAACTCGGCCAGTTTTTCACACCGCCGGAGCTTGCCCGAACGTTAGTGAATTGGGTCGTCACTAGCCCGCGCCAACGTCTTCTGGACCCCTCTTGCGGCGACGGTGAGTTTCTGGTTTGCCACCAGCGAGCGGTGGGAGTTGACGTGGACCGCACCCACACGCTCCGGGCGCGCATGCGCGCCCCCGGGGCACTGGTTCATGAGGGAGACTTTTTTCTTTGGGCGAGCCAAACCAGCGAACGGTTCGACGCAGCGGCGGGAAACCCTCCGTTCATCCGTTACCAGTCCTTCTCGGGAGAGACGAGAGGACGCGCGCAGGCGGAGGCAGCTAAGTTCGGCGCTCGGTTCAACGGCCTCTGTTCCTCGTGGGCTCCGTTCCTGGTTGGAGCGGCCGGCCTGCTTCGATCCGCCGGCGCAATGGCCTTCGTGGTGCCTGCCGAGATCGGCCACGCGACCTACGCCAAGCCTCTGCTGGAGGCGTTGTGCAAGCACTTCGACCGTGTACATGTCATAGCCTTTCGGGAGAAGCTCTTTCCGGCGCTTTCGGAGGACTGCTGGCTTCTGCACTGCGCCGGCTTCGGGGGGAGGACCGACGAGATACTGCTTACCGCGCTGGAGGAGTTTCATCCGCTTGAGGCGCCGCCCGAATCTGTCCGCCGAATCAGCCTTGCGTCGTGGAGAAAGTCGGGTTGCCGCCTTCGCAAGTTCCTGCTGCCTGAACGCGGTGTAAGGCTCTATGACGCACTGGCCGGCATGCCGGGGGTTCGCCGCTTTTCAGAGGTTGGCCACGCCGGGATCGGGTACGTCACGGGGGCGAATGACTTCTTCCATGTAAGGCCTACCGAAGCCCAGTTCTGGGGTTTGCCGCCACAACTTCTTCGCGTCGCGGTTCGCAAAGGCGAGCAACTCCCGAAACGCCGAGTGGATAAGGAGGTCGTCGGGAGGTGGTTAGCCAATGATGAGGCGGTGCTGCTTGTGCATTTGCGCGGGGTCGATCCGTTGCCCGCTCGCGTGCGCGAGTACCTAGACACGGACGCGGGCCACGAAGCCAAAGACACCTATAAGTGCCGCAACCGCAACCCATGGTATGTGGTGCCGGATGTGAAAACGCCTCATGCCTTTTTATCCTATATGAGCGGGTTGGCGCCGACGCTGGTTGCCAATGAGGCTGGGTGTGTTTGCACCAACTCCGTGCATGCCGTGCAGTTGTCTCCCAATTTCGACATCACCGACGTGCAGCGCGCATGGGAAACTCCGCTCTGCCAGTTGAGCTGTGAAATCGAGGGTCACCCCCTTGGCGGAGGGATGCTGAAGATCGAGCCGGGCGAGGTTGCGAACGTGCGCCTCCCGCTCCAACAGACGCCTGCAAGCCGCGCGGACACTACGATCCTTGAAGAAACAATTACCGAGGCTCGCCGGTGGAGACATTATGCCTGACGCCTGGCTCCCATCCTACCTGCGTCTTGGCGCCGCGCTCGCCCAGTTTATCGCCGTCCAGGAAACCCAGGGCCAGCAGCATATCAAACCTCTTCACCAGCACATCGCCATCCGCCTGGTTATAGAGGCCGGATTCCACCCAGACGAAATCACGCCGCACCCGCCGCTGCTTGTGGAGACTCGCGGCGGGCGCAACATGCTGGTTTTCAACCAGCATGCCCAGCGGGACAACGAGCAGACTGTCCTTGGGGGACTGAAGACCAAGGCCGTCGACGTCGTTGTCGCCAAGCCCCACGTCGGGCCGATAATAGCCATCTCTGTGAAGGGCACAGGCGGGGCTTTCCGAAATCTCACGAATCGGATGGAGGAAGCCATCGGCGATTCTACCAACCTTCACATCATGTACCCGGGCCTTGTTTACGCGTTTCTCCACGTCATGAAAGCCCATCGGGTTGGGGGAGGGGGCCTGGCTCCTAACGACATCGCCATTAACGGGGAAGGAGAAGTGGTGCAAGCCATTCGACGATACCACGACGTGCTGCTTGGGTTGGCCGGTCGGCGCTTCGTCCGTGACGATTTCACCCGCTACGAAGCCGTTTGCCTGGCCCTGGTCAATTCAGACCAAGCCGCTGCCGGCAGCGTCTTCGAGCCGTTCCCACCCGCCGATAGCCCCCTGAGTCTTCACGCCTTTTTTGACACGATCTATAGAACATACGACCTGAGATTTCCCTATCTCGCAGCCTCGGTTCCCTCCTTGAAGCGTCTGGAATGGGACGAGGCATCCCCGGCACTGACATGCCTCGGGTCGGAGCCTGAAATGCGGTCATGCCTCGGATACGCGCCTCGGCTCGGTTGAGGGCACCGGGCGGTTTGGCGTCAAACCGTGGCAGCGTTTGCCGACAACTGTCCGGCAGCCAGGAGGGTCCGCACCGCGGCATGAGGATATCCGAGCGAGGCGAGCTGCCGCTCGCGTCCTAAACTGAGATTAAGGGCTGACCGCCGGATTTGGAGTGAGCGGCCAACCACCATCTTCGGAGGGCAACAAAGGACCAAATCCCCTCCACGATCCCGAACGGCCAGGCCCCTTGAAGAAAACCGTAGATGGAACCGAGGACGCAGGCGACGGCAAAAGCCAGGACGAACCAGCGGCTGCGAGCTTCGAGCGCGTAAGAAACGAGCATCGCCGTGACCGCGAATAATCCGAAAAGTGTTAGTCTATCCATGCGGGCCGCGTTCTATAAGAGCTTCTTGGCGGCGTGACTATCCGGCGATCTGTCCCCGCGTCACGCCGAGTTGGTTGAGGAGTTTGAGTTCGTGCCAGAGTTGGGGGCCGGTGATTTCGCCGCGCAGGAGTTGGCGGTACATCCGGATGGTCTGGGCGGCCTGGGCGGGGGTTTCGTTGAGAAACTCGATGCGGAAGTGGCGGACGCCCAGGGCGAGCATCCGGGCCGCGTAGTCCGCGCCGGTCTGCGCCCGGGCGTTGAAGACCGTGTTCCGGCAGCCGGCGTCGGCCTTGACGGGGTGCTGGGCGCCGACCCGGTCGCGGAGCTTGAGGTCGTGCAGGTCGCACGGCCGGCCGCAGTTGCGGTAATCGGTGCCTTTGGAGAGGAAGGCGCAGAAGACGCAATGCTCCATGTGAAACATCGGAATGTGCTGATGGAGGGTGACTTCAAACCAGGCGGGCGGGGCGGCTCGGAGGAGGGCCTCAAGCTGGGTGAAATTCAGATCGTAGGAGGCCGTGACTCGCTCAAGGCCAAACTGGTTCTTGAAATAGTCTGCCGCCAGTCGATTCGCGATGTTCAACGAGTAATCGCCGACGCACCGGGCTCCGGCGAAGAAAGTCAGGTGATCATAGTTGCGCGCCAGGAAGCCGTCGGCTTCGCATGAAAGCACCTGCTTCAGAATCCACTCCTCGCCTGCTTTAAAGATGCGGGGCGGAGCGACGAAGAGCGTGGAATGCGGAATGCGAAACGCGGAGCGGCGAAACCGCGCGACCGCCTCGCGATACTTCCTCGGGTCTTCAAACTCGCAGTAGAGGGTTTCAATGCCGCATTGGAGAGCGGCTTCGAGTTGGTCGAGGCTGCGCGCCAGAACGATCAACTCCGGACTGCGGAGCGGCGAGTGCGGACTAGAGATGGGGACGCCCGGCGACTCGTTCCGCGCTCCGCGCTCCGCGCCGCCCGCTTCTTCCGCTCCGCGCATTTCACCCTCGATCGTCCACCGTTTGGGTTGGGCGCGTTGGATTTCGAGTTCGCGAACGAGTTGGCGGCGGAGGCGATTGAGTTCGCTCAGCGGCAGGAGGACGTTCTCGGGGAGGCAGGTCTTGAGAGCGCCCAGGCGGAAAGGCGTGCCGCCCAGGCGCCCGAGTTGCTGGCGCAGCCGCCGGGCGGTGAGGGGCTGGTTGTCAGCCGGGACGAGAGGCATCGCCGACTCGGCGCGGGCGGCGTGGCCGGCCTCATCACGGGCAATGAGGGTGAGAGGGGTGCCGGGCAAGCCGCGGGCTTCGAGGTCGATGGGGCGCTGGAATCTCGGGCTGTCCCCGTCGAAGCTCTGGCGCAAGCGCCGATCGAGTTCCGGGTCGCTGGTCTTCCAGACTTTGTCGCCGGGATGGACCCGGGTGAAGTCGATGTCGCCGCGGCCAAAGCCCAGGAGGACGGACGTTCGGCGACGGGCGGGTTCTGATTTGCCGAGTGAGGGCGCCTTGATTTGATAGACGCGTCCGCCCTGTTCCTTTTCCTCGGGTTGGCCGGCGTCGAAGACCACGCCGTCGCCGGGCTTGAGAGGGCCCTCCAGGGCAACTCGAACCTCCTCGTGGCGGACGGCCAGGACCTCGCCCAGATAGACGCCGCGCTTCTTGCCGAATCGGGCGTGAACGAGTTCCTGGTTGTTGATGCCGTGAAACCAGCCGGTGTAAAGGCCGCGGGAGAAGGCCATCTCCATGTCGTAGCCAGGGGAGGAGAGGGCGGAGGACGGAGGGCGGGGGACGGAGGACGGAGGACGGAGGACGGAGGGCGGAGGACGGAGGACGGAGGACGGAGGACGGAGGACGGACGGCGGAGGGGCGGCGGGAGCACTTTCAGACTGTGGACTGTGGACTGTGGACTGTGGACTCCGATGGGCGGCGGGGACGGTTTCAGGGTTGTCGGGCGCTCCGGACTCGGCGCTTCGCACCGCTTCGTCGAGGGCGGTTCTGTAGATGCGGGTGATATTGGCGACGTATTCGGGGGACTTCAGACGCCCCTCGATTTTGAGAGAAGCCACGCCGATTCGGGCCAGGTCCGGGAGGACGCTCAGCCCGGCGAGGTCCTGGGGGCTGAGGAGGTATTTCCGGTCGCCCAGGGGGACGAGTTGGCCGTCGGCGATGAGTTCGTATGGCATGCGGCAGGCCTGGGCGCATTCGCCCCGGTTGGCCGAGCGGCCGCCCAGGGCCTCGCTGGTGAGGCACTGGCCGGAATAGGCGACGCACAAGGCGCCGTGAACGAAGACCTCGATTGGGAGACCGCCGGCGCCGAGGGCGGTAATCTTCTCGATCTCCTCGACGGAGCACTCGCGGGCGAGGACGACCAGGGTGCAGCCGAGTTTGCGGGCGAACTCGACGCCGCCAGGGCTTGTAATGGTCATTTGCGTCGAGGCGTGGATTGGGAAGTCGGGAGAGAGCCGGCGAATGAGCCGGCAGATGCCAACGTCCTGCACCACGGCGGCATCGACGCCTGCGGTGATGATCGCGCGGAGACATGCCTCGGCTTGGGCCATCTCGTGCTCGAAGACGAGGGTATTGAAGGTGACGTAGGCTCTGACGCCTCGCCCGTGGAGGAACTCGATGAGCTTTGGGAGATCGGCCTGGGTGAAGTTTTGGGCCCTCATGCGGGCGTTGAAATGCTCGAGGCCGAAGTAGATGGCGTCGGCGCCGTTTTCGACGGCGGCCCTGGCGCAGGCCCAATCGCCGGCGGGCGCCAGGAGTTCGGGAGCGCGCAGGCAAGGCGCCGGCGTCTCAGCGGGGTTGGGCTGAGGTTCCGCGACGGGCTGGCTCTGGACGCTGCTCACAACGCATGGAATCTAGCCCTCAAATCGCCAGGCACAAATCCAAACTTGGGTTTGAGGTCAACGGTTGACATTCTATTGTTTCCTGATCTTGCTCGAGTAATGTTGCGGACGATTCAGCAAAGCGGTTGGCCCATCCCGGCTCCGGGGGCGAACGTCATCGTATTTATGTTCATGACCACCAAGGAAGCGATTGACAACGCGCCGATGCCCGGTACTATTTCTGGCGATGCGGGTGTAGCTCAATGGTAGAGCTCCAGCCTTCCAAGCTGGTCACGTGGGTTCGATTCCCATCACCCGCTCCAACCTTTTCCCCAACAGACTGCGTCAAGAAGGATAGTGCAAAACCCCTGGTAATCAACTATTTCCCTTGACCGTTGGAAACTGCCGCTGCTCGATTTTGTTTACATTTTTCTCTCCGCTGGACGTGTTAGCACGTGTTAGTTTTTGTTAGTTTTCCCATCACCCGGCCCCACAACCCCCAACCTGATGGGGTTCGCCTGTGCGCCGACCACAACGATCAGGAGTAGTTTTGCTCATTCTGATTTAGCCCATTTGCGACCGAGTGGATGCTCTGGCGAGCCTGGGTATGTAAGGCATGAACTGCTGCCAAAAAGGCAAACGGGGTGAACGTGTTTGGCGCGATCAGTTACGCGCTCGCGGCTACGAGGCCCGGCGCGGCCAGCAATTCTCCGGCTCGCCGGACGGCCCGGATGTCATTTGCCCCGACCTGCCGGGCTTCCATTTCGAGGTCAAACATACGGAGCGCCTCAACGTCCACGAGGCCATGGCCCAGGCGGTCAACGACGCCGCCGACAACGTGCCGGTCGTGGTCCACAGGAGGAACCGCAACGACTGGTTGGTCACGATGAGGGCCGACGACTGGTTCGACCTGCTGGCACGGAACCAGGCGCACGCCGCCCCAACCCCGGCCACTCGGCTGACGCGCTCAACACCCTGATGCCGCGCACCTGCCTCGGCGCGAGCCGCCTGACGAGGGTTTAGCCGCTGTGGGGCTTTGACCGGCGACCCCAGCTCGCCTTCCACTCGGCTAATGCTGGCCGTTTGTCCCTCCCAAAGGGAGCGGCTCGGCTTTTTGGCCTCGCCGCAGCCGGGCAGCCGTCTCGTCCTCGGCCCTGAGCTTGATCGCCTTCGCCGCTGGACTGCTCAGTCCAGGTCCGGCAACTGGTCACGCCTCAACCGGAGCTGGATTGACCGGCCCGCGCCAGGGGTGCGAGTGATGAACCCGCGCTTCTCCAGGGTGACGACCATGTTGTGGGCCGAGGGCGGCGAGACCTTGAAGTATCGTTGCATGTCGGCCTCGGCGGGCGCGACGCCGTGGATCTTCGTGTAGTAGTAGATGAAGGCCAGGTATTGGCCCTGCGTGTTGGTGTAGGCGCGGTCCACCCTCGCATCCTTGACCTTTTGGCGGCTCCTTGTCAACCGAAGTGCCAGGCATCTCCGACGCTTGATGGCGACGGTCCTGGTGATGCAACCATGAGGACGCGATTGA